>Ga0208794_1000050_pt1 | contig 159458 bp, 172 predicted proteins | sample 32_taG_FD_184106 | JGI IMG/M metagenome (GOLD analysis project Ga0208794, IMG submission 184106) | Marine viral communities from the Gulf of Mexico - 32_GoM_OMZ_CsCl metaG (SPAdes) (version 2) | ecosystem: Environmental > Aquatic > Marine > Oceanic | place: Atlantic Ocean: Gulf of Mexico... | reverse complement strand
CGGGCGTGTAGCGCAGGGAGCCGTCTTCGTCGACATAGACCTCGCCATGGTCGGCCCAGACCTCGCTCACCCGCAGGCTGTCGCCGTCGGGGTCGCTGTCATTGGCCAGCACGTCGATGTTGATGGCCATGTCGCGCTCGGTCGAGGCGCTGTCGTCCCGGGCCACAGGGGCGCGGTTGTCGCCCTGGTTGTCCTTCAGGAACTTCTCGATGTTGTAGAAATAGAGCTTCTCGCCGGTCGGCTTCATGTCCTCGTCGAGGAACTGGATCCAACCGTTCGAACCGTTGCCGTCGCCATCGGGCTCGATGTCCTTGGCGTAGAGGTTGCCCATGCCGCGCAGGTCCAGCGTGTCGACATCGCCGAGACTGCCGTCCCCGCCGCCATAGACCACGCCGCCGCGACCCGGCTTGAAGGTGTCGGCACCATCGCCACCATAGAGGGTGTCATAGGCATCGCCGGTCAGGTGGTCGTTGCCATCGCCGCCATGGACCTCGTCGCAGCCTTCGCCGCCATCCATCCAGTCGTCGCCTGCGTTGCCGTAGAGCTTGTCGTTGCCCGCGCCGCCGAAGATCTCGTCGTTGCCGTCGCCACCGTAATAGGTGTCGTTCCCCGGCGTTCCGTCGAACCGCTTGCCCGCCATGCTTCGTCTCCTTACCGCGGGCGTCGCCTGCCCCGCTTCCGTTCAGACCGACCGCGCCCGGTCCCGCCGATCGGCGGGGCGGTGCCCTGGGACACCGGCTCGGGCTGCGAGCCATGCTCTATGCTGCTGGTTCCCCCCACGGGTCGCATGCAGACTGGACCCGGTAGTTGCCGTGCGACCCGTCATCCGTTCTGGGCCACCCGTGCCGGGGTTGAGCCATAATTATCTCGCCACCAGCGGTCGACAAAGGAAAAAGTGGCGGAAAGGTGGTCCAACAGAGGCGAGGGCCGGCCGCCATTGAGGCGCATTCGTATAGGCCCGCGCGGGATTGTTGACGAATTCCGCCCGCAACCTCGACCGATCAAAAACGGACACCCATAAAAACCAGGACATCACGCCGGACACCAAGATTTTTTGGTGCCGACTTCGCAACAATACGGCGCACTGAAGCAGGCCACGGCCGTGCCCCAATGCGCCCATTTCTTGCCGCAATTGTAGTTGCTTAGTGAAGATCAGTCCGCGCGGATCGGGCCCATTGTTCGCCCGAAGCGCGCATGTGCCCCAAAATCGTCGCGCGCGCGCCTCTCAGCCGCCGAAGCTGCGTACGCCGGTGCCGGTCCGAGTGGCTCCGAACCCACCGGTGCGGTTGACCGTGGCGCGCGTCATTGGCGCGGCCGTGCGGGTCGGCGTGCCGGCCCGGAAGGCGTTGGGGCTGAGCGACGTAGTGCCGCGTGCCTGGTTGAGCACGGTGCCGCCCGGCGTGGCGAAGCCGCCGGAAGACCGCCCATAGAAAGGCTGCGCCATCGACCCGCGCCCGCCCAGCATGTTGCCGATCAGGTAGCCTGCCATCAGTGGCAGGAAGATCGATCCGCCGCCGCCGGGCCGCTCCTCGGCGACGCATTCACCGCCATGCTCGGCCTCGCACAGCGCCTGGTCGTCGTAGCGCGGCGCGGTCTCGACATGCGCCTCGAGCGCCTGGCCGAAGCCCTCCTCGCAGCTTTCCTCGGTCACCCAGGTGCCGGGCCCCGCCGCCGCCTCGAGACAGGCATCGAGCGTCGGGAAAGCGGCCGAGGGCACATCCTCCTCGCGGCAGGCCGCAAGGCTGAAGGCGGCCGCGCCGAGAAGCGCGATGCGCACATGGCGGGAGCGCTTGGAAGTGGTGGCCGGGGTCGCGGCGGATGTCTGGCTCATGGCGGTTCTCCTCGGGGCTCAGGCCCGGATGAAATGCGGCTTGAAGCGGCTCAGGTCGCGGGTGATGCGGCCGCGATCCTCGCGCAGCCCCATGCCGACGCAGGCGCGGCCGACGATCCAGGCGCCGATCACCGGGTGCATGCCGTCCATCACGGGCAGCGGGTGATAGGCCTGCAGGATCGCCGGATGCGCGTCATAGCTACGGTCGGGCGACCGCTCGCCGCCATCGGGGCCGACGATGTCGACGCTCGCCCCTTCGCGCGAAAAGAGCGGTTTGCGAACATGGCCACTGGTCAGCGCGGCGCGGGCGGCAGGCGTGTCGGCCTCGTCCTCAAACCAGGCGGGCAGCAGGTTCGGGTGGCCCTCGAACAGCTGCCACAGCACCGGCAGGATGCCCTTGTTGGACAGCACCGCCTTCCATGGCGGCTCCAGAAATCGGCACTGGGCCCCGGGCAGGGCTTCGGCGAAATCGTCGCGCAGCATGTCTTCCCAAGGGTAAAGCTTGAACATCGCGCCGATCACCCGGCCCTCGCCATCGGCAAACTGGCCGGCATCGGTCAGGCCGATCTCTGGGATCGGCACGAAATGCGCGCCCAGCCCTGCCTCGCGCGCGGCCCAGGCCATGTATTCGGTGGTGGCGTAATCCTCGGGATTGTCCGGGAAGCAGGCGAAATGCAGGTCGGTGTCGGGTGCGAAGATCTCGGCCAGCCGCGCCACCAGCGCCTCGTGCAGGCCGTTGAACTGGTCGGTGCCTACCGGCAGCCGCCCCGCTGCCAGCATGTCCTCCAGCCACTGCCACTGAAACGCCGCGCTCTCATAGAGCGCGGTCGGCGTGTCGGCGTTGTATTCCAGCAGCTTCGCGGGTCCCTCGCCGTCATGGGCGAGATCCATGCGACCATAGAGCTCGGGCTCGTCCCTCTCCCAGCTCTCGATCACGAAGCGGCGCAGCGCCGACGGGATCGCCAGCCGCTCCATCAGCGCGTCGGAGCGCAGCACATGATCCACTGCCTCGCGACACATGCCGTGCAGCTCGGTCGCCGGATCCTCGATCACCTCTTCGACCTCGGCGAGGTCGAAGGCATAGACCGTCTCTTCCTCCCAGTAGGGCTCGCCATGCATGTGATGGAAGGTAAAGCCCGCCTCGCGGGCCTTTTCCTCGAAATCCGGTCGGGCGCCGATGGCGATGCGTTGCATGATGCTCCTCCGCTGCGCAGCCCCGGACCTAGCGCGCGGCCGCGGCGCGGGCCAGCCCCTTCACGAAAGGATGCGGGTGGTGGTGATGGACCATGAACACGGAGTCTCATGGAAAGCGCGTTTCGAGGCAGGTCGACCAGACCTGCAATCAATGACTTAATCGAAAGTTTTGCTCCAGCCGATCGGCGCAGCCTGCTTCTGCGCTGGCCTCGTGATCCACGGCCTGACCCTCGGCATACTGGTTATTTTTTCGTCACCCCTCTCCACGACTCAAGCGGGGACCGGCAGCAACTTTCGCCGCGCTGGGTGGAGATACCATCCTTCACGGTCACCCAAAGTCGCGTCGCCTTCAGGGCGGTCCATGTCCGAATTGCGGTAGCGCGACATCCATTGAGACAGGTGCGCCGCCCCGCCCCCTCGCGCCACGATGACGTGCAGAATGGTCCAAGACGGATTGGAACGATGCGAATGACAGGTGCGACGCCCGTTTCGGCCCCGGACTCTCCCGGCGAAATCAACCTGCTCGGCGTCAAGGTGTCGGCGCTGAACCTCGAAAGCGCGACCGCCCGGCTGTCGGCGGCGATACGCGCCGGACGACGGAGCTACGTCTGCCTGTGCGGCGCGCATGGGCTCGTCGACAGTCAATCGATGCCGGAGTTGCGCCGGGCCTATAACGAGGCCTTTCTCGTCACCCCCGACGGCATGCCGCTAGTCTGGGAATTGCGACGGCAAGGTCACACTGAGGCCGGGCGCGTCTATGGCCCCGACCTGATGCTCGAGCTGATGCGCGAACCGGGGCTGCGGCACGCGCTGTACGGCACGACGGAGCATACGCTGGCCAAGCTCGAGCACCGGTTGAAGGAGCTGGCGCCCGCAGCAACCATCGTCTGCCGGATCGCCCCCCCCTTTCGCGCCCTCACCCCAGAGGAGGAGGACAAGATCACGCGGGACCTCAACGCGGCGGAGGCGGATCTGATCTGGGTCGGGCTGGGCGCGCCGAAACAGGAACTCTGGATGGCGCGGATGCGCGGTCGATTGACCGCGCCGATGCTGATCGGGGTCGGCGCCGCCTTCGACTTTCACGCCGGGAACACCCCTCAGGCGCCGGGCTGGGTTCAGCAACGGGGGCTGGAATGGCTTTATCGGCTAACAAGGGAGCCGAAGCGACTCTGGCGGCGATATGTTCGAGTCGTGCCCGGGTACCTATACCTGCTTGCGCTGCAGCGAACCGGTCTCAGAGGCTTCGCAGCACCCCCGCAGATCGACGTACAGGAGGCGCCTTGATTAACTCTTTAGGGGTATTTTCGGCCGTTCCTGCAATCCAAACGGACAGTTCAATCGCCCGATTTCGCCCCGTCACGTCAAAATGGCGGTTCTCCGCCATGTTAGCGCATTACAGGGGCGATTCAGACAAGCAACTGAAATCGCGCATCTTCTCCTGAAGCGCCGAAATGGGGGAAGAGTCGGCCTAGGCGGTTTGCCACGACGACTCGGTCATGCGGCAATTATCCGCCCATGCCGCAAGCCCATGTGCAAACGGGATTTTTGTCATGTCTTCAGCTGAGTGGAAAAGATTCGCCGCGATCCTGATCGGCACGTTGTTGCTTGCTGCCCAATTTAGCCTCTTCCCCTCAGATGCCGCGAGTCGATCGGTTTGGGTACGACCTGCTTGGATCCTCGAGCAAATCGGGGACGACGACCCAAGCAGAGGCAAAGACGACATGGCAATCTACTACGTCGACACGACCGGCAACGACAATGCAAATGGCAGCTCCACGTCCCCCTTCCGCTCCATCCAGCGGGCCCTGGATGCGGGCCTCCAACCCAATGACGAAGTCGTCGTCCGTGCAGGCACCTACAACGAGCAGCTCAACATCAACACCGGCGGCTCAGCCGCGGGCAACGTCACGATCCGTGCCGAAGAACCGGGCACGGCCCTGATCCGGCCGCCTTCGAACGCGTACAACGCCGTCAATGTGAACAGCAACTACGTCACGATCCAGGGCTTCGACATCACCGGCAATGGCGGTGACGGCATCGAGGCGAACAACGTTCATCACATCGAGGTGCTGGACAACATCGTCCATGACAGCGGCGAGTCGGGCATCCAGTTCAACTGGTCGGACTTCATCCTCGTCGAGGGCAACACCACCTACGGCAATGCCAGCGACGGCTGGTTCTCGGGGATCTCGATCTACCAGAACCGCAACATCACCGGCGACAATTCGACCGACGGGTTCCGCACCATCGTCCGCGACAACGTCTCCTACGATAACGTCACGCAGACCGGTCAGCACACCGACGGCAACGGCATCATCATCGATGACTTCCAAAGCACCCAGACCGCCGGCTATCCGAGCTACAACTTCCCGACCCTGGTCGAGAACAACCTGGTCTACGAGAACGGTGGCAAGGGCATCCAGGTCGTCTGGAGCGACGGCGTCACTGTGCGCGGCAACACCGCCTATCACAACAACCAGGACAACCTGAACACCGGCACCTGGCGCGGTGAGATCAGCAATTCGCAATCGAGCGACAACGTCTTCGTCAACAACATCGCAATCGCCGATCCGTCGGTTAATCCGAACAACACCGCCTATGACAACACCTCCTATGGCGGTTACAGCAACGACGTCGTCTTCAAGAACAACCTGAGCTTCAACGGCACCGACGGCCAGGCTTCGGTGCGCACCGACGGCAACAACGCCATGCCGAGCGCGGCCGACGGCAACTTGCTCGGCGTCGATCCGAGCCTCGTGAACCCGCCGGTCGATTTCCGCCTCGCGAGCGACTCGCCCGCGATTGACGCGGGGACGTCCGCCTATGGGCTGGCGACGCTCGATCTGGACGATACCGCCCGCGTCGAGGGCCGCGTCGATCTCGGTGCCTACGAGTTGGGCTCCGGCAGTTCGGCTCCCACGCCGCAGCCTGCGCCTCAGCCTGAACTAGAGCCTCAACCGCAACCCGAACCGCAGCCGGAGCCCGTGCCCCAGCCTGCCCCGCAGCCCGAGCCCCAGCCGGACCCCGAGCCGCAGCCCGAGCCTGCGTCGCAGCAGTCCGCGACCGAGATCCCGGCCGCTGATGGCGATGCGTTCAGCCTGTGGGACACGGCGGCGGTCCAGCCACAGAACGCCCATGGCGACCAGCGCGCGGTCGAGGTTGGCCTGCGCTTCACCGTCGATGTCGATGGTGAGATCGAGGGGCTGCGCATTTATCGCGGCGAAGGCGCGACCGGCCTCGAAGCGATCAACCTGTGGAGCGCAGAGGGCAACCTCATCGCGACCGCCAGCGCCCAGGAAACGCCGTCCGGCGGCTGGCAGGAGGTCAGCTTCGACGCCCCCGTGGCGCTGGAGGCGGGCACGACCTATGTCGGCTCCTACTTCACCGCATCAGGCGACTATGCCGCGCAGACCGGCTTTTTCGACGGCGCGTTCGACGCCGGACCGATCAGCGTCGACAAGAGCGCCGGTGTCTACAGCTATGGCAACGGCGGCAACTTCCCTAACCAAAGCTACAACGGGTCCAACTACTGGGTCGACGTGATGTTCACGCCCGAGCAGGCGGCGCCCGTCGAGGCTGTGGCGGAGCCCGTCGACACGTCCCCCGCAACCGTTGACACCCCGACCCCAGCTGCGGAGCTGGCAGCCTCCTCCCCGGTAGACCTCCCGGCCGCCAACCCGGTTGTAACCGGCGGCGACGGGGTCATCGGTGAGGCCGGTGTCGCGGTCGCGGATCAGCGCGACGCGCAGACCTGGCACCGCGTCGACTTTGCGACGCCGCTCGACAACCCCTCGGTGGTAATGGGCGGCGCGACCGGAAACGGGTCGGACCCGTACAGCGTCCGGGTCAGGGACGTGTCCGATACCGGCTTCGAATACCAGATTGACGAATGGGACTACCTCGATGGCCGCCACCAGCAGGAGGCGATCAGCTGGGTGGCGCTCGAGCGCGGCACCCACATACTCGAGGACGGCAGGACAATCAGCGCGGGCCGCACGACCTCGGATGGCGATTGGAACGAGGTCACCTTCGTGCCCGACCAGTTCGACGCCGCGCCCGTGGTCTTCGCCCAAGCGTCGGGCGACGCCAATCCCGGGGCGGTCTCGGATCAGATCAGGTCGGTCTCGAATGACGGCTTCCGCACCCGGCTGGTCGCCGAAGAAGGCGCTTCGACGGCGCCCCAGGCCGAAAGCGTCGACTGGATCGCCCTGGAGACGGGCGGCAATGCGCAGTCCGGCGCGGTGGCCGGCGCGACGGGACGTGCGGTCGATCACAGGGGCAGCCAGATCGATTTCGCCGGCGCCTTCGAGGATGAGTCCTTCGCGATGATCACCGACCTCCAGACCACATTCGGCCGCGACACGGCAACCTTGCGGACCGAACAGATGGACGCGGACGCGGTGATGCTGCGGATCATCGAGGAAAGCTCGGGAGACTCCGAGACGCGTCATACGCGCGAGTCCGCGGGCTATGCGGGCTTCGATTGCGGCGAGATCCTCGGCGTCACGCAACCGGTCGAAGACACCATCTTCTGAGCCATCCCACGTCAGGCAGAACCGGACCGGCCGCGCGAAAGGCGCGGCCGGTTCGTCGTTGGGGCCACCGCCACGGCCCCCATTCATGCGAATTGCCGAATTGCCGGCGGATCGCACTCGATCGGATGAGAGCCCACCCTCCTTCGGACGCTTCCTCGAATGTCCGATTTCCATAGGCTCGACGCAGGACAAGACCAGGCGGGATGCCCAGGCATCCGCTGCTTTCGGAGAACCCTGCCATGACGATCAGAGATTGTGACATCGCGCCCGATGCACAGATTTACCAACCCGACCTCGTCAACCTCTACGGCTGCACCATCGGTGCCCAGACCCGCATCGGTCCTTTCGTCGAAATCCAGGCAGGCTGCAGGATCGGGGCGCGGTGCAAGATCTCGTCCCATGCCTTCCTGTGCGAGGGGGTGACGCTCGAGGACGGTGTCTTCGTCGGGCATGGCGTGATGTTCACCAATGATCGCTACCCGGCCAGCACCACGGCCACGGGCGCGCTCAAGGGCGGCGACGACTGGACCTGCGAGCCGATCCTGGTCTGTCGCGGCGCGTCGATCGGATCGAACGCGACCCTCCTGCCGGGCATCCGCATCGGCGCCCGGGCGCTCGTCGGTGCCGGGGCCGTCGTAACGCGCGACGTGCCGGACGGGGCGGTGGTCGCAGGCGTCCCTGCCAGGTCGATTGCCGAGCCGGCGCGCGGCGCTGGCGTGGCGTCGTCGCTGGCGGTGCTGCGATGATCGGGGTTGGGATCGTCGGCTACGGCTACTGGGGGCCGAACCTCGCCCGCGCCGTGTCTGAAAGCGGTGTCGCCCGCGTCGAGATGATCGCCGACATGTCGCCCGACGCGCTCGCCCGCGCCGCGCAGCGCCATCCGGCGGCCAAGCTCACCACAGATATCGCCGAGCTGATCCGCGCTTCCGGCGTCGATGCCGTGATGATCGCCACGCCGGTGCACACCCATTTCCCGATCGCCCGCGATGCGCTCAGGGCGTCCAAGCACGTGCTGGTCGAAAAGCCGATGACCGACGACGTGGCACAGGCGATCCAGCTGGTCGAGGAGGCGGCCAAGCGGCGCAAGGTGCTGATGGTCGATCACACCTTCGTCTACACGCCGGCCGTTCGCGCCATTTCCGAGATGATCGGTGCCGGGGAGCTCGGCGAGGTCTATTACTACGACTCCACGCGCGTGAATCTCGGCCTGTTCCAGCGCGATGTGAACGTGATCTGGGATCTCGCGGTGCACGACTTCGCCATCGTCGACCACCTGCTCGATCAGCGCCCGGTGATGATCTCCGCCTCCGCCGCACGCTTTCTCACCGGCAGCCCCGAGAACATGGCCCAGCTCACCGTCCATTACGACGGCGGTGCGATGGCGCATCTCAACGTGAACTGGCTCGCGCCGGTGAAGATCCGCCAGACCCTGATCGGCGGCAGCCGCAAGATGGTGGTCTATGACGACATGCAGACCAGCGAGAAGGTGAAGGTCTACGACCGTGGCGCGATGTGCAGCGCCGACCCCTACGAGAAGCTGGTCTCCTACCGGCTGGGCGACATGCACGCCCCGGCCCTGCGCACGAAGGAGGCCCTCCTCACCGAGGTCGAGGAGTTCGTCCGCTGCATCGAAACCGGTGCGACCCCGCTGACAGACGGGCTCAGCGGGCTGCGCATCGTTGAAATGCTCGCCGCCGCCTCCCGCTCGGTGGAGCTGCGCGGTCATCCTGTAGATTTGACGAGTTTGAAGGTGGCATCATGATACCGTTTCTGGATCTGAGGCGGCAATACGCCGCCCTCGCCGAACCGCTCGAGGCGGCCGTGCTCGAGACGCTGCGCGGCGGCAGCTACGTGCTCGGCGAAGCGGTTGAAAACTTCGAGGCGGATTTCGCGGCCCGCTGCGGCACCCGCCATGCGATCGCTGTGAACAGCGGCAGCTCGGCCCTGCATCTCGCCCTGCTGGCCGCCGGCATCGGTCCGGGCGACGAGGTGATCACCGTACCGACCACTTTCGTGGCGACCGTGGCGGCGGTGCTCTATGTCGGCGCGGTGCCGGTGCTCGTCGACGTCGATCCAGAGACGCTGACCATGGATCCCGCCAGGTTCGAGGCCGCGATCACGCCCCGGACGAAGGCGGTCCTGCCGGTTCACTTCCATGGCCGGCTCGCCGACATGGCCGCGATCGGGCGCATCGCCGAGGCGCATGGGCTGATCGTGATCGAGGATGCCGCGCAGGCGCATGGTGCCACGCGGGGCGCCTTGAGCGCGGGCGGCTTCGGCGCCCTCGGCTGCTTCAGCTTCTACCCCGGCAAGAACCTTGGCGCGGCCGGAGAAGGCGGCGCGATCACGACCAGCGATCCGGCCCTCGCCGACCGGATCAGGGCGTTGCGCGACTGGGGACAGGTGGAACGCTCCGTGCACCTGCTGCGCGGCTACAACTTCCGCATGGACACGATCCAGGGCGCGACACTCGGCGTGAAGCTGCGGCACCTCGCGGCCTGGACCGAAGGTCGCCGATGGGTCGCCCGGCAATACGACGCCGGCCTGTCGGAGCGCGTGACCCGCCCCGCGCAGGCTTCGGGCGATGATCACGTCTACCATGTCTACGCGATCACCCATCCCGCGCGGGATGCGCTGCGGGCCGCGCTCGCCGAGGCTGGGGTGGCGACCAACATCCATTATCCCCGCCCCGTCCATCTGCAGCCCGCCTATGCCGATCTGGCCGACGGTCCAGGCAGCTTCCCGGTCGCCGAGGCCTATGCGGCGCGTACCCTGTCCCTGCCGATCTATCCCGAGCTACGGCCCGAAGAGATCGCCCAGGTGATTTCGGCAGTGAACGGCTTCGTCGATGCGACGACCGGCCAGACCGACCGGCGCGACAGGACTGCCTGCCCCGAGGAGATCGCGATATGACCGGCACCCGCACTCTTGAGGGCGCGCGCGTTCTCGTCACCGGCGGCAGCGGCTTCATCGGCTCGCATATCACCGATCTGCTGCTCGAAGCGGGCGTGCGGGAGGTGACCGTGATCGACAACATGGTCCGCGGTCGCCCCGAGAACCTCGAAAACGCGATGCGCTCGGGCCGCGTGTCGCTGGTCGTCGGCGACATCCGCGACGCCGGGCTGATGGATCAGCTCGTGGCGGGACAGGATGTCGTCTATCATCAGGCGGCGCTGCGCATCACACATTGCGCGGCCGAGCCAGATACCGCGATGTCGGTCATGGTGCAGGCCACCTACGACCTGCTTCGCCGCTGCGTCGAGCATCGCGTCGGCCGGGTGGTCATGGCCTCCTCGGCGTCGATCTATGGCCTCGCGCCACATTTCCCGACCCCCGAGAGCGATCCGCCCTATGACAACCGGACGCTCTATGGCGCCGCGAAGAGCTTTGGCGAAGGGCTGCTGCGGTCGTTCCACGACATGTACGGGCTGGACTATGTCGCGCTGCGCTACTTCAACGTCTACGGCCCCCGGATGGACCTACATGGCAAGTATACCGAGGTCATGGTGCGCTGGATGGAGCGGCTGTCCGAAGGGCTGCCCCCGATCGTGTTCGGCGACGGCGCGCAGACGATGGATCTCGTGCATGTCCGGGACGTGGCCCGTGCCAACATCCTCGCGGCCCGCAGCGACGTGACCGACCGGGTCTACAATATCGGCTCGGGTACGGAGACCTCGCTGCTCGACCTCGCCGGTCTGATCGCGCGCTGCATGGGGCGCGAGGATCTCGTCGCCGAGCATGCGGCGGAGCGGGCCATCAATCCGGTGCCCCGGCGGCTTGCCTGCACGCATGCGGCGGCCCGCGAGATCGGCTTTCGCGCCGAAATCGGCCCCGATGCCGGGCTGGTTGACCTGATCTCCTATTGGCGCCGCGAACGTGAGGCGCAGCCCGGTTCGAGTGCGGCCGCATGATCCCCATCGCCAAGCCGTTCATCAACCGCTCCGAGGCCGATGCGGCGAGCCGGGCCGTGCTCTCGGGCTGGGTTTCTCAGGGGCCGCAGGTGGCCGCCTTCGAGGCGGAATTCGCCAATTTCGTCGGAGCGGCGCATGCCTGCGCGGTCTCGAACTGCACCACCGCGCTGCATCTCGCGCTGCTCGGGGTCGGCGTGTCGCCGGGCGACGAGGTGATCACCGTCAGCCATTCCTTCATTGCCACCGCGAACACGATCCGCCAATGCGGCGCGACGCCTGTCTTCGTCGACATCGAACGGGACGGCTACAACATCGATCCCACGGCGGTTGCCGCGGCGATAACCCCGGCGACCCGCGCGATCCTCGTGGTGCATCAGATGGGCATGCCCTGCGACATGCCCGCCATCCTCAAGCTCGCCGGCGCCCATGGCCTGCCGGTGGTCGAGGACGCCGCCTGCGCCGCCGGCTCCGAGCTGCGGATGCGCAATGCCTGGCTGCGCATCGGGCGTCCACTGGGCGACGTGGTCTGTTTCTCCTTCCACCCGCGCAAGGTAATCACCACCGGCGAGGGCGGGATGCTGACCACAAACCGCGTCGAGCTTGACGCCGGGTTCCGGCTCGCGCGGCAGCACGGGATGTCGGTGTCCGACGCGGTCCGCCACAACAGTCCGCAGGTCGTCATCGAAAGCTATCCCGTCACCGGGTTCAATTACCGGATGACAGATATCCAGGCCTCGATAGGGCGCGAACAGCTCAAGCGTCTGCCGGGCATCGTATCCCGGCGGCGCACGCTGGCCGAACGCTATTCGACCCGGCTCGCGCTCCTTCCAGGCGTCTCCGCGCCGGTGGAGCCGCGCTGGGCCCGCTCCAACTGGCAGAGCTACTGCGTCCGCCTGTCAGACGGCATCGATCAGCTGGGCGTGATGCAGGCCATGCTCGACCGTGGGGTCGCGACCCGCCGAGGCATCATGAACGCGCATCAGGAAGCAGCTTATGCCGACATCGCCACGACCTCCCTGCCCCGGTCCGAGGCCGCGCGGGATCATTCGATCCTTCTGCCGCTCTACGCCCAGATGACCGATGAGGAGCAGGACAAGGTCCTCTCGGCTCTCGAGGAAACGCTCGCATTGATGCGGCGGCGCGGTGCCCAGTCCGCCTGACGCCGCCGACCTCCTCGGGGGTGGGTCATCGGGGGGCCGGTCGCAGGGGGCGGGCCGGGTTGCCGGCGACCACCTCCCCCGGCGCGACGTCCTTCACCACGACCGAACCCATGCCGATCAGGGCCCCCGCACCGATGGCCACGCCGTTGCGGATCGCGCTTCCGCTACCGACATAGCAGCACTCGCCCAGTCGGGCGCCGCCGGCGATGATCACCCCCGCCCCGATGATCGAGAACGATCCGATCGTGACGTCGTGATGCACCACCGCGCGCGGCATGATGAGCACGTGCTCTCCGATTTGGCCGTTCGAGGTCACCAGCGCGCCGGAATAGAGAACCGATCCGTGACCGATCAGGGCCTGGCCCGACACCTCGGCTGCCGGGTGGACGAAGGTCGCGAACCGGTCAGGTTCGAGCCCGGTACGTGCGATGATCTCGGGTCGTGCATGGTAGCTCTTCTCCGATCCGACGAGACAGAGGAAACGGGCATTGGGATGGTCGGCCATCCGCGCCATGGGCAGAATCGGCACGCCGTCGAAGGTCTGGCCCCGGTATTTCTCGGCGTCATCCAGAATTGCCGGCACGCTGGCCTGTCGAATCAAGGCCTCGATGATTTCGAGGCAATTCCCGCTATAGCCGATGGGAATGATGTCGGATCTTGCCATTATAAACCGCACTCAATGAAGGTGGCGAGGAGGAGTTACAACACGGCGCCCCCGCTCGAACAAGACAATAGATCGAAAGGCGATAAAATTTGGGGCGCTTCGTAATCCTTACGGTCTATGAAATTTGTTTCAATAGATCGCCTTAGAGGTGTCGCTGGTCAAAATTTGTGCTAACTTACTTCGTGTTGCCGGGTCGGGCCCGAAAGGGAGACTTCGTTACAAAAAAATCGATCGTCATGACCAACGTGACGACAACACCACCCAGATGCTTGCTTGCATCCAATTCTAATTTCGACATCAGGCTGCTTCATTTTCTAGCCCCGTGGGTCCTACAATTGGAGTTTTGTGTTTATGGGCCGTTCTTTTTACAATGATGCGTTTCCCACGAAGAGAGACAATCCCATCAGTCCTGACGTCGCTGGAAATCCGACCCGGATTACCGACGGCCATGTGATTACCCTTATCGGAAAGCATCCCTTCGAACTCGAGGTTCTGGCCGCGTCCCTGCGGCATGCCTTCCCGCGTGCAGCGATCCACAGCTACGGCTCCGAACTGGAATGGGCCGAAAACCGGGAGCAGGACCAGGAAGACGGCATCGTTCTCTACAACATCGGCGACACGCCGTTGTCGAACGAGACGACGCTGCTCGAACTGCGCAGTTTCGTGCAGCATGCCGGCCGGCGGCGCGTGATCGTCATTTCGCGCCGCGACGACCTGATGGGTGTGCTCGACGCGATCGATTGCGGCGCGGTGGGGTTCATCCCCTCCAGCGTCGGATTGGACGAGCTCGTCGAATGCATGCGCAACGCCTCGAGCAAGAGCGTGGTCATCCCACGCTGCAGCGTGCTGGCGCTCCGTGCCGCGGTGGCGCGAAACGGCGAGACCAATTCGGGGTTGGAGCGCCACTTCACCTCGCGCCAGCTCGCGGTCGCCAAGGCCCTGCGCCATGGTGCCGCGAACAAGACGATCGCCTATGAGCTCGGCCTTTGCGAAAGCACCGTAAAGGTCCATATCCGCAACATCATGCGCAAGTTGCGCGCGACCAATCGGACCCAAGCCGCGTTCCGCCTCAACGAGCTCGCGAATGGGAGCACCTCGGTCGACGTCCTGCCGGATGACTGAGCCGCTCACTGGCGCACCAGCGTGACAAGCTTGCGGACCGGTCCCTTTAAACGACCGGTCCGCAGGCGGTTCAGCCTTGGCGCCAACAGGTTGTCGGTCGCCGAGACACCGATGAACCAACCGATCATCGCGCCGAAAACGGCGATGGCGGTCATGCGCGTATCGGGCGTCGGCCCCTTGGTGATCATCACGGCGGCTGGGATCAGGATCGTCGCGCCGACGATGCCCAGACCGCGCCCGATCACCCGACCGAGCTCCGACCAGCGGAACGGAATATGCCGCCGAATCGCCGCCAGCAGGGCCAAGCCCTGCACGATGTTCAAGGGCAGCAGGCTCCAAGCCACCGCCATCAGTCCGAACTGCGCCGCCACGATGATAGTCGCGGCCAGCAGCGGAACGAATATGAGGTTGAGGATCGCGAGGTCGCGGATCGCCTCGACCGCGACCAGGATCGGAAAGGCCAGGCTCGCCGGAAACAGGGCCATCCCGGCGAGCGAGACGACCTGAAGCAAAGGTATCGCCGCGAGCCATTGATCGCCCAGCAGGAGGCGCACCGCCGGATCGGCCAGGATCCCGAGGCAGGCCAGCGCGGGCCATTGCAGGATCACGACGAGCGACAGGGCTCCGAGATACACCTTCGGTAGCTCGGCCTCGGCGCGGCGCAACTCGGCAAAGGCCGGCAATGCCACTGGCTGGATCGCACTCAGCACCAGGCGGTCGGGCAGCTGGGTGAGCGACACGGCACGCGCGAGCAGGCCGACCGCCGTAAAGCCCAGGATCCTCCCGATGATCAGCCGAGGCAGTGTTTCCGTGAGCAGTCCGAGGATCGTCACCAGGCAGGACCACGCGCCGAATGGCAATATCCGCCGCCAGTGGGCCAGCGTCGGCCGGTAGAGGCCCGGCTCCGGCCGCAGCGTCTGCGCCAGTATCGCGGCCGTGCAGGCCGTCGCCACCGACCCCCAGGCCAGCGACAGCGCCCCCCACTCCGAGATGGCGAGGCCCAGCGCCGTAAGCGTCCCCACGCCATTGGCGCCGAGGCCGATCGCGGCAACCCGACCGAACGCCATCTCCCGGCGCAGCAGCGCCAGACGGACGCTGCTGATCGGGGCAAACAGGAAACCCAGCGCCGCCACCTCGAGCAGCGGCGCGAGATCGGCAGCGCCGTAAAGGGCGGCAATTGCACCGGCGCCCACATACAGACCGAGCCCGAGGCCGAGAGAGAGGAGCGCCACGATCGTCGCCGCGCTGCGCAGGAACTCCGGCGTCGGAGACGACTCCTTGATGATGCTGCTGGCGACCCCGAAGTCGCGGAAGGTCTCGATCAGGATGACGGCGGCGCTCGACACCAGGAACAGCCCGATCTCGGCGGGCGACAGGAGCCGTGAGACCACGACCATCATCCCCACGCTCATCAAGGTGCCGAGCGATTTGTCGACCAGCGAGAGGAAGAGCGATCTGCCTATCGTCACGACCGGCTTCTCCGGATGCGCGGCCCGTGCCTGGACATCTCGGCGGCACGACCGGCCAAGGCCCTGAGCCGACGCTGTACGAGGGGCGGCAGCAGCCAGCGGCCAACCGTGTCCCGCAACTCGGCGAGATAGCCGAAACCCGGCGCCGGCGGCACGCGCGGCCGGATCACCCCGCCGGGGAGGCGGCGCAACGCCCGGTCGAGTGAGGCGAGGCTCTGCCAGCGCAGGCGAAGTCTCGCGCCGCGCCGCCCACCCGATGGCGGCTGCCCGTTCAGGCTCTGGATCGCGACCAGCCAGGCGCCGTGCATTTCGGGCGTGCGGGCTGGCAACGCGTGTAGGCTCGTGGCCGGTCGGGCCGCGACCGACCACGGCCCGACCGGCCGATCCGCCAGCCGGTCGAGAGCGGCGCGCATGAGGCGCAATTCCGCATGATCAAGTTCGGGATAGGCCGACCGTAGTCCGATCGCGGCCTCGCGATGCCCGGCTGCCAGAAGCGCCGCGAGGTAGTAGGCCCACTCCACCGGGTCGGGCCGCTCGGCGCCGTAATCCTTCAGCGTGGTCGCGATCAGGGCCGACAGACGGTCGAGCGCCGCCGTCGCCCGGCCCTGTGCGAGGTCGCAGCGCGCGAGGCCGAAGCGCGCCTCGGGCAGATAAGCCACGTAGTCGAGCGCCGCCTCGAACGCCGCCCGCGCTTCGTCCACGCGGCCGCGCGCGAGGCACTGCTCAGCCCGCCGCAAAGCCGCACGATCGAGGCCCGTGGTCGGCAGCCGCAGGCCCACCGTGCCCTCCTCGGCAGTTGCGACCCGCAGCGGCCCGAAGACGTCTTCCTGCACGATGCGCGCCCCGTCTTCCAGATCGCGGCTGAGGTCGAACCACTGGCGGATCTGCGGCCGGTGCGCGAGGGTGTGGCGGGCATGAACCAGCGCTTGGCCCGCGGCGATGATCTCGCGCATGCGCTCCGGCTTGGCCAGAAGCGCGTCCACCTTGTCGACCAGTTCGGGCGGGTCGGCGAAGACGCAGTTCACGCCGTCCAGAAACCCGGCCGCCTCGAGGACGGGAATGCGCTCGGTGACCAGCAGGCAGCCCGCGCCCGGGATTTCCAGATGCTTGCGCACCAGTTCATGGCCCATCGTGCCGCAGCTCGGCGACAGCCAGCTCGCATTGAGGGCGCGGGCATAGGCCTCGCCGGCCAGCATCCGGCGCGCCGCAGCATCCTCGTAGCGGAAGGGCGGCGTCACGAGGCAGACATAGCGCTCGGCCAGCAGCTCATGCACCGCCTGTCGCCAAGGATAGAGCCCGTAGACTTGACCGGTCAGGGTCACCGGCACCACCTTCTCGAGCCCGTAATCCCGAAACACCGCAGGGTCGATGAAATTGGGCCAGACGAAGCATCGCCTCGCGAGCGATGGCGTATAGCCGGGCGTAGCGGTTCCGATGGCAAAGACCGTTTCGATGCCCCAGTCATCCATGTCGGCGAGCAGCCCGGCGCGTCGATCGCACCACGGATCGCCATTGTGCAGGGCGATCTTCGGGATGCCGGGATGCGCGTCGGTGCCGGTGATACGGGGCCGGGTCGAGCCATGCGTGCGGTATCCGGCCTCGAACAGGGCAAGGTCCGGCTCGAGCCGGTCGCAGACTTCTCCGTAGTCGCAATCCTCGGAAATCACCGCGACCTCGAAATCGTGGGCGAGGCATTTGACGTGGAGCCGCGCATGCTGCTCGAGAAAGCCCGAGGCCTTGGCGTTCGGGCCGTGATTCCACTGAAAGAATACGAGCCGCGGCTTCTTGCTCCCAGCCGCCGCTGGACCGGGTGTCATGGATGCAGGGCGTGATGCGGGTCGGCCGCGCCGTTGCTCCGGGATGCGGACCAGCTCGGCGGGACGATCGGTGCGAGGCGGTCGCGGGATTGCGACAACCGGCTTTCGAAATAGGCGATGGTGCGTTCCAACCCTGCCCTGAGCTCGGTACGCGGCGTCCAGCCCAGAAGCTCGCGCGCGCGGCTGATGTCGGGCTTGCGCTGGCGGGGATCGTCGCGAGGCAGCGGCTGGAACACCATCTGCGAGCGCGTCCCCGTCAGCTCGATCACCAGTTCGGCAAGCTCGCGAATGCTGAACTCGCCGGGGTTGCCGAGATTGACCGGCAACGGCAACCCGTCGGGGGCGTCCATAAGGGCGCGGAACCCGCGGATCAGGTCGTCGACATAGCAGAAGGAGCGGGTCTGCGCCCCTTCGCCATAGAGCGTGATCGGCTCTCCCTTCAGAGCCTGGACGATGAAGTTCGACACCACCCGTCCGTCGCCGACGGACATGCGCGGCCCATAGGTGTTGAAGATCCGCGCCACGCGGATGTTGACCCGGCATTCGCGCTGATAGTCGAAGAACAGCGTTTCGGCGCAGCGCTTGCCCTCGTCGTAGCACGAGCGCGGCCCGATCGGGTTCACGTTGCCCCAATAGGCTTCGGGCTGCGGGTGGATCGACGGGTCGCCATAGACCTCACTGGTCGAGGCCTGGAAGATTTTGGACTTGGTCCGCTTGGCCAGTCCCAGCATGTTGATGGCACCGATGACGCTGGTCTTGACCGTCTGCACGGGGTCGGTCTGGTAGTGGATCGGCGAGGCCGGGCATGCGAGGTTCCAGATCTCGTCGACCTCGACCCAAAGCGGCACGGTCACGTCATGGCGCAGCACCTCGAAACGAGGGTGATCCTGCAGGTGCATCACGTTCTCGCGCGAGCCGGTCTGGAAGTTGTCGACGCACAGCACTTCATGGCCGCTTTCGAGCAGGCTCTCGCACAGGAAGGAGCCGAGGAAACCGGAGCCGCCGGTCACGAGAACGCGTTTGGTTGCGGGCATGGATCAGGTCCTTTTGGGGAATGGGCGAAACGGGTCGGTCATGGCGGGATCAAAAGGCGCCGCGCCGGCCGATGACGGCGGGCAGCGTGCGCAGCAGGATCGACAGATCGCCCCAGAAGCTGCGGGCCGAGATGTAGTGATCGTCGAGCGCCTGGGCCGTCGCGAGATCGGCGGAGCCGCGCTCCGAGATCTGCCACAGCCCGGTCAGGCCGGGCACCACCATGGCCCGCCTTGTCCGAAACGCCGGGGGCATCGCCTCGAGGTGATATTCGGGAAAGGGACGCGGCCCGACGAGGCTCATCTCACCGCGCAGCACGTTCCACAGCTGCGGCAACTCATCGATGCTTGATGCGCGCAGGAAGTGCCCGATGAAGGGAAGGACGCGCGGATCGCGGCGCAGCTTGAAATGCGCGGCCCATTCGGCACGGGCCTCGGGATTGCGCTCCAGCAGATCGGAAAGCATTTGCTCGGAGTCGAGATACATTGTCCGCAGCTTGAGGATGCCGATGCGGCGCCCGCCCTGCCCCTCGCGCGGCTGCACGTAGAAAGCGGGCCCCGGATCGGCGAGCCGCACCAGCAGCGCGCCGAGAAGGATCACGGGCGCGGCCAGAACCAGCAGGGGCACCACCAGGCACAGATCTGTTAACCGCTTGAGCGGGTCGGGAAGGCCGCAGGGCCGTGCCCGCACGAGTCGGAGTCCGAGATCGCCGCCATGCCGGTTCGGCGACACCCCCGAGAGCGGCAGCTTCGGAAGATCCGAAACCAGGATCACCTCCCGTCCCCCGGCGCTCAGCGCCTCGAGTTGCTGCCGGTCCGGCAGAGCAGTCGCGGCCCAGAGGACCGCATAATGCGGCGCGTCCTCCTCGTGAACCGGCACGAAGCCGATACCCGGATCGTCGGTGAGCCTCTTTGCGAGCTCCTCGACCGCCTCGGTCTCTCCGACGACACGCACCGGCAGCCCCGGCAGGCCGTTGGCTCTCAACAGCCGGCGCACGACCATCGCCGCACTTGCCTGCAGCAGCCCGACCACACCGAGGCAGGCCCAGAGCAGCGCGATGGCCGCAAGCCCTGCCCCCGCGAGCCCAAGGCCCGCAATTGTCGCGATCATCCCTGCCCCGAGCCAGGCGAGAGCGTTGCGCCGCAGTCGCGCTTCGGGCAGTGCACCATATCCCGGATAGAGCCCGACCGCGACCTTGAGGCCGATCTGCACGATCGCAGAGAAGATCAGCAGGTCCGGCACCAGTGGCCGGCCCGTCCCGCCCAGCGCGCCGCCGTTTCGGATATGAAACAGCGCCCAAAGCACCGCCACCACCACGAGCCCGTCGGCGAGGAGAAAGGCCGCGCCCGCCTTCGCCTTCTGCCCGGCCACGCCCCCAAAGGGTGCGCTGCTCAAGGGATCGGCCTGCGTCCAATCCGTTCCCGCGGACGCCTTCGACGTCAACGTTGCGGTGGCTCCGACCATATGCGGGAGGTCGGGCGGGTTGAGATCCTTGGCGGTGTGCTGGAGAAGTTTCGGGCGCATGACAGTTCCCCGGAAAAACCATTACCTCCTCATGTTTGCACCGAGCCGGGACCCGTCGGTACGTGTCAGATAGGTGGACGGCGGGCTCCGAACGACGCAGCGGGGTCCACCTCCCTGCTCCAAGTGCCCACTTTTGGTCATGCGGCTGACCCGCAGGGTCGAACCAACGGCATGACACAAGCAGCCGTCTTGCACCCGGGGCTGGCTATCGAGCCTGCGCCCTAGGTGAACCGCTCGCATCGAAGGGAGGTCAGATCGCCGGGGCCATTCGGCGAAGCGAGGCGGTCGCACCGTATCGAGCCTCTGCATGGGCGCGCGACACTGTCACGACCGCGATGGCGAGAAGCAGCCACATGAGGTCGTTCTGCATCAGAAAGGTGCTCTCCGAGAGGTTCAGAACGAGCGACCACCAGATCGCCAGGATGCACCATAGCCACCCCTCCTCCGGCGCCGCCAGATAGAGGTCGAAGGCCTGCTTCATCGCCCGCAGGATCATCACGGCGAACAGCCCCGTCCCGACCAGTCCGACGCCGAGCATGAGATCGCGATATCCGTTATGCGCATGCGGCGCCTCCCACCCGGCAGCTCCCCAGATGCGCCAGGCAGCGTGGTTGCCCTCCGACCAGAAGGCGCCGTAGCCATGGCCGAGCATGGGATGCGCGGCGATCTCCGGATCGATGAGCTTCCAAAGCGGGATCCGCCCGGTGAGGGTCGCATCCTTGCCCAGCGCTTCGAGCAGCGGCACCAGCGAGAGCGCCAGCAGCACGAAGAACGCCGCCGCGCCGAGGATCAGGGCGAGCCCCAGGCACAGCCGAGCCAGCCCGTGACGACGGGAAATCATCCCCGCCATGTGCGCCATCACGACGGTGAGGCTTGCGGCGAAGAAGCTGGTGACCGAAGCCGACAGCAGCGTGCCCGCCCAGCCGATGGCGAGGATGATCCAGCCCGCCCGCCGCCACGCGGCGGACCGGTCTTGCAGGGCCGCAAGCCCGAGCAGCACGGAAAAGCTCGCCAGCCAGCCGAGCACGTTCTTATGGACGAAAACGCCACGAAATGCCGGATCGCCGGGCATCCGCCCGAGGGACGGGAGAGCCATCCCGACCAGGAGGCTCGCCAGCGTGCAGCTGCACAGCACCCAGGCAAGAAGCCGGATCTGATCGCGCGGGGAAAAGCGGATGGCGATCAAATAGGCCAGCGACACCGACATCATCAGCGCGATCGCCCTGCGCACCGTGAGGCCGGGGGCGACCGACCACAAGGCGGACAGCAGGGCGAGCAGCAAAAGAAGCGCCAGCGGCCAGTTGCGGCACACCACGTCGAGCAGCCGGGCGGGCCAGCGCATCAGCATCACGATTGTTCCCGCATAGACCGGCATGGACAGCAGCCGCAGCTTCGCGCGGGACGCCTCGTCGAGACTGCCATCGGGCCCCAGCATGAGCACCGGGATCACCGCGCCCGACAGGATCACGAGACAGGCCGCGATCCAGATCCATTCCCAGCGTTGCGGCGCGTCCCGGTGACGTGATCCCCTGATCGGCATGGCGGCCCCGCTTGTCCTTTCGCTGGCATGGCCGGCAGCAGGACCGGCCTGCGCCCCATTACAGATCGGCCCCTGCGCCATTGGCAGAGTCTCCGGAGGATGCACCGCTCGTCCTTTTGGACCGGGCTGCGTCCCCTCCTTCGGCAAAAGTGGAACTTTTCGCCGCGCCACACCCGAAGGGCGGCATTCCCACCCCCGACCATCCGGGACGATCCTGACCCCGACCCTTCTCCTCGCTCGCATCCCGGGCGGCCCTGCATGGAACACGTCATGCCGAACGGACCGCGATATCGACTTCCCCCCACCGCAAGCCTCCGGCAAGGCACGGCCGCGCTCATTCGGGTCGCGTTTCTGGGCGCCATTCTCGGGGTGGTCGCGCTCATCGGCCCCTCCTCCGCCTGGGCCGGCACGCTTGTCGAGCGCGGCGATGCATTGCGGGTCGAGGTCCTCAACGTGCCCGAGCTGTCGCGGGAGGCGGTTGTCGATGCCGATGGGGCGATCACGCTGCCTCGGCTCGGATCGATCGCCGTCGCCGGGCAGGACACGAAAGCGATCCAGGAACAGATCGCCGAGGCGCTCGACACGCGCGGCCTCATCCAGACCCCGGTGGTGATCGTCGAGGTCACGGCCTATCGGCCGGTCTATGTCGGTGGCGCGGTCGGCAAACCGGGTGCGGTCGAATTCGTGCCCGGCATGACCGCCCGACAGGCGGTCATCGCCGCCGGCGGCATCCGCCTCGCCGGCACGACTGACGGCAGCAGCGACAATGCGCTCGCGGCCCTCGCCGACCGCCGCGCCGTCGCGCTCGACTTCGCCCAGACGGTGGCGCGCATCGCCCGCATCGAGGCAGAGCTCGCAGGTGAGCCGACGCTCGAAGCCCTGCCGGAAGAGGGCAATCTAGCCGGAGAGAACGTCGTCGAGGCGATCCTCCGCGCCGAAGCCGCCCTCCTCTCCGACCGTCTTGCGCTCCGCGCCGCCAGCCGCAGCCACGGCGAAAACATGCAACTCATGGCGGAGAACGAGATCGAAACGCTCGAGCGCAGGGCGGTACTCGAGGTCGAGGAAACCGAAATCCAGAGCGCCGAGGTGACGCAAGCCCGGGACCTCGTCGGCCGCGGCCTGATGCCCCGGCCGCAGCTTCAGGAACTGCTGCGCGACCAGTCCCGGCTAAATCGCGACCTGCTCGCGACGGAGACTGCCAAGGCCCGCGCCCGCCAATCCGCGGCCACGCTACAATACGAGTTGGCCAACGCCGAAACCCAGCGTCAGGCAGAGCTCCGCACCGATCTGCAGGCGGCGCAGAAAGCCCGAGTGGCGCTGCTAGCCGAACTGGAGAAGATCGACCTGCGCGTGCTGTCGGCAGGCATGGTCCGCTCTGACGGACAGGATGAGTTCGTGCCGAGCCTGGTCATCCATCGCCTGACGGGTGGAACGGCACGACAGATCGCGGCCGATCTCGACGTGGCGGTGCATCCCGGTGACGTGCTCGACCTGTCACTGGTCCCGTCGCAGCGCGCGGCGTCGAACGCGGCGGACCGCCCTGCCGAGATCGCCGCGGCGGAGGATCGGCCATGACGCCCGCGCCGCAGATCAGCGTCGTCATCAACAATTACAACTATGGCCGCTTTCTCGCGACGGCGGTCGACTCGGCCTTGGCCCAGCGCGACGTGCGTGCCGAGATCATCGTCGTCGATGACGGATCGACCGACCGGTCCGCCGAGGTGATCCGCGGCTATGGCAGCCGCATCACGCCGATCTTTCAGCCCAACATGGGACAGGCGGCGGCGATCAATGCCGGTGTCGCGCGGTCACGCGCGCCTCTGATCGCGTTCCTCGACGCCGATGACTGGTGGTCCCCGGACAAGCTTTCCCGCGTCCTCGCAGCCCATGCGGCCGCGCCGCGCGCGGGACTGATCTACCACCGGCTCCAGCCGAGCTTCTCAGACGGCAAGCACGCCTTTGCGCCGATCCCCCGCTCGCTCTGCAGCGGGGAGATGGCCCCGCGGCTGCTGCGCAGCGGTGGGCTCTGGCCGTTCCCCATGACCTCCTCGCTCACTGTGACCCGCGCGGCCTGGAGCAAGGCCGGTGATATCCCCGACGGCTTCAGGATCTCAGCGGATGCGTGGATCACTGGTATCGTGCCGTTCCTCGGCCCCGTCGTGGCCCTGCCCGATGCGCTCGGCGCCTATCGCATCCACGATAATGCCTGGTACCGCGCCCGCGACGACCGCGACATGCTGATGCGTCGAGTCGCGCATTGGCAGGAGACGGTCCGCGTCACCAATCTGGCGCTCACCGCGCTGCGGCTGCGGGGTCAGGTGCGGCTGCGCGATCACTTCGATCACCAGGTCGCCGTCGCGCGGCTTGGCCATCCGGATGCCCCCGGCCCGCTGCGGCTGCTCTGGCTCGGCCTGCGCAATCCCGGAGAGCCCAACCTCGCTCGACGTCTGCGCGGGACGCTGCGGGCGCTGATCCATCTTCGGCGCGACCGCGCCCAGCTGGCGGAGGTCATCCGTCCATCATGAGGATCCTCCTGCTCTGTTCCGAACCGGTCGACTACGTCATCGCCTATGCGAACGGGGTTGCCGCGCATACCGAGGTCACCGCGATCCTGCCGCGCGACCGCTATGCCGGTCTGGCCCGCTGGTTCGACCCCCGGGTGACGCTGGTGCTGGTGGATTGGCCGCGCACCCGCAGCCCGGCCAACATCCCTTTCATCGCCGATCTGGTCCGCCGAATTCGGGCCGCGCAGCCCGATCTGCTGCACCTGTTGAGCAACACCACCCTGTGGCTCAACCTGCTGTCGCCTTTGCTGGACGGGATTCCGGTCGTGACCACCGTGCACGACGTCCAGATCCATCCCGGGGATCGCGACACCGCCCGGTTGCCGGGATGGGGCGCGCGGCTGATGGCGCGGCAGTCGGACCACCTGATCGTACATGGCGACAACCTGCGCCGCGCCGCCTGCGACAGCTTCGGCAAGCTGCCGGATCAGGTGCATGTGGTCCCGCATCCGGCGATCCGCCGCTATGCCGATCTGGCCGCCGAGCTCGGCCTCACCCGTGATCCGCAGGATGACAGGTTCCGGGTCCTGCTCTTCGGCCGGATCTTCGCCTACAAGGGGCTGGCGACGCTGCTGCGGGCCGAGGCGATGCTGTCGAACAGCCTGCCCACCTTGCAGGTGACAATCGCCGGGCGCGGCGATGACCCGATGGACCTCGCCCACCTGATGGGACGCTCGCAGCGCTACGAAATCCGGCGCGGCTTCGTGCCGGATCGCGAGGTGGCGCAGCTGTTCACCGATGCCGACCTCGTCGTGCTGCCTTACGACGAGGCCTCGCAGAGCGGGGTGCTGCACCTCGCCGCAACCTTCGGCAAACCGGTGGTCGTCACCGATGTCGGAGAGCTGGGCGCCACGGTCACGCAGCACCGGATCGGCCGCGTCGTGCCGCCCCGCACCCCGTCCGCATTGGCCCATGCCCTGTGCGACCTTGCCCGGGACCACGAGGCACGCGACCAGCTCGGCCGCAACGCGCGCGCTTGGTCGGAGGGGCCCAACGCGCCCGCCACGATCGGGCAGACGGCGGTCCAGCTGTACGACAGCATCGTCGATCGCGCGATGCTCTCCCACGCGGGGGTATACGGATGATGGCCCGCGACGCGCTCCCCTCGACCGCCCGGGGTGCCCGAAAGGCGCCGGACGACGTCATGCGGACCCGGCCATTCGGCACTGAAGGCCCGCCGATCATCCGTCATTTCGTCGCCGGCGGCACCGAACATGGCGGCGGCATCGGCCGACTTGTCGGTTACGTCCTATCCGACCCGAATACTTCTCTGGAGCACAGCGTGGTCGACACGCGTGGCCCGCGCTGGCGGCCGTTTCCCGCCGCGCTTCGGCTGTCGATGGCGCTGGCGGGGATGGTGATGGACCGCGTCCGCGCGCGGCCAGTTCTGTACCACTTCCACATAGCCGGGCGCGGCAGCACCGCCCGCAAGGCGATCCTCGGTGCTTGGGCGCGCTGCCTTGGGCTGCGCTACGTGCTGCACCTGCATGATTACGATTACGAGGCCGACCTGCTGCGCCGCCCGGCATGGCAATTCAGGATCATCCGCGCCCTGTTCCGCCACGCCGCGCAGGTCATCGTCCTCGGCTACCGGGACGAGACGACGGTTCGGGACAGGCTCGGCGTCGCACCCGGGCGCATCACGGTCTTGCGCAACTGCGTCCCGGCGCCGATCCCCGCCCCGGTCGGGCGGGATCCCGGCCGGCCCGTCGAGATCCTCTTTCTCGGCCAGCTCGGCCCCCGCAAGGGCGTGCCAGAACTGATCGCCGCGCTCGCCGATCCGGCGATGCCCCAAGCGGGTTGGCGCGCGATCCTGGCGGGCGATGGCCCGACCGACACCTACCGCGCCGAGATCGCGCGTCGCGGCCTGTCCGACCGTGTCAGCCTGAGCGGCTGGGTCGGCGCCGAAGCCGCCGCCGCGCTGCGCGCCCATGCCGACATTCTTGTCCTTCCCTCACATGCCGAGGGCTTCGCCATGGCCGTGCTCGAAGGTCTGGCGCAGGGGATCGCGGTCGTCACGACGCGGGTCGGCGCCCATGACGAGGTGCTCGAAGACGGTAGGACCTGCCTGCTGGTTGCGCCGGGCGACGTCACCGGGCTGGCGCATGCGCTGGCCCGGCTCGTGGCCGATCCGGCGCTGCGGCACGAACTCGGCGCCGAAGGACAGGCGCTCTACCGGTCCCGGTTCCGGATCGAGGAATACGTCCAGGCACTCGAACGGCTGCATGTCCGGCTCCACCGAACCGCCGCCCTTGCAGAGGATCCCGTATGAACACTCCGCTGAAAATCGCCGGTTCGCAGTCGATCTCCTACGCGCGCGTCGAGGAGCCGCAGGACAGCCCGCAGGAAATCGGCTGGCCAGGGATCCTGCTGCTGCTGCGCCGGCAGATCCTGCGCGTGATCGGCGTCGCCGCCTTGGTCTGCCTGATCGCGCTGCCGGTCATACTGGCCCTGCCCCGGATCTACTACGCAGAGACCCGAATGCTGCTGCGATCGACCCCGGTGCTCGACCTCGCTGCCGGAACGGATGTGCAGTTCGTGCCGGTCAATACCCCGGCCGAGATCGAGCGCATCCTGTCGCATCCGGTGACCGCCGAGGTCGTGCAGCGCTTTACCCTCTCCGAGCGGGAGGAGTTCAACATCGCGCTCCGCCCCGAGGGCCTGACAGACTGGCTGCGTGAGATGGTCCACGCCTCGGCCGCGGTCATAGCTGGCCCGGGGGCAGGCATGCCGGAGACGCCCCAAGTCGCCGACCGCGTCCATACGACCTTTCGCGAAGCGCTGACCGTGTCTCGCCAGGGTCCCACCGACGTGGTCACCATCGGCTTCACCTCGCGTGATCCCGACCTTGCCACCGCGATCCCCGCCGCCCTAGCCGACATCTATCAGCGGCAGAGCCAGGAGACCTGGCGTTCGGATCTGCAGGCCGGCTCCGCCTGGCTCGACGCACGCATCGATGCCGAGCAGACCCGGCTGGTCGAGAGCCGCGCCGCCCTGAACCGCTCACTGGAAGGTCTTGGCGCCGCCAGCGGCGAAAGCCCCGACACGATCTCGGCCCAGACGGGGGTGCTGGAGGCGCGGCGGGGCAAGATCGCCGACGACCTCGCCGATCTGCGCTCGATCCGGCATTCGATCGAAGCCGCCCTCGCCGCGCCGGAACGGCCGGCAATCGACGAGCCCCTGCGTCTCCAGGAGCTGCGGCGCGATTTGCGCCAGCAGCGACGCGACCTCGATGAACTCGCGACCGTCTATGGCGAAAAGCATCCCGGTCTGACGGTCAACCAGAACCGCATCGCCATGATGGAGACGGATATCCGGCGCGAGCTAATGGCCTATGACGAAACGCTCGACCTGCGTCGGGAGGGCCTCGAGAACGAGCGCGCCGAACTGGACCGCGAGGCGGCGCGGCTCCGCGGCGAGCAGCGCGACATGCAGCGCCAGGCGCCCGAGCGCGAAAGGCTGATGGCGGCGCTTCAGGCGCAGGAGCTGCGGCTCTCCGAACTGCGTTCGCGCCGCACCGCGCTGCAGTCGATGATCCCAGTCACGCCGACCCTGCTCGAGGTGCTGGTGCCGCCGGTGCCGCCGATCCACGCGCTCGGACCCAGCCGCCAGCTCTACCTCGCTGCCGCCGGCATCACCGGCCTGCTCCTGGGGCTACTCGCGGCCGGGCTCGCGGAGCTGCGCGATCACGGGTTGCGCAGCTTCGCGCAGCTCCCGCATTTGCCGCGCCTGATCCCCGTGGGTCTCGTCCCGGCGGTCCGGCGGCGGCTGTTCCGCGGCGGCTGGCCCGCACGGCGCGGCGCAGCCGTGGCACCGGCCATCACCGCTCTGGAAGACGCGCTCTTTCTGGTCGAATGCGGCTGCAACGGGCGGCTGCCACCGGTCCTCGTGGTGGCAGAAGCACGGCAGGGCGACGCGGTGATCCCGGTCGCGCGGTGGGTCACGGATATCGTCTCGGCGCGCGGCGTGCCGGTCTGGCTGGTCGAATTCGACGGCGCCGGAGCCGGACGGATGCGTGATCCGGTCAACCGGAACGTCACTCGCGTCTCATGGCCTGCCACCTGCCTGCGGGGCCACGACGTCGCCGCGCGGCTCGGGGCCCTGGAGGGGCTGGCACGGGACGCAGGCGGCCTGGTGATCGTCGACGCGCCGCCGCTGCACCTGACGCGCAGCCTCGATCTGGTGCGCATCGCCGGCACGGTCCTCGTGGTGCTGCGCTGGGGCGCGACCCCGCGGCCGCTGGTCGAACTGCTCGCCGGTCTTCTCGACAAGTTGGGCACGGTTCAGGCCTTCGGGCTGATCGTCGACGTCAATCCCGGGCGGCACCGGCTTTACGGCTTCAACGACCGGCTCTCCCTCCTGAGAAGGGGGTGGCACGCGAGGCGGCGGGCCGCCTGATCTCTCGCGAGAGCTCGGGTCACGGAAAGGCAGCTATTTCTTTGGTCAGGGGGATTTGACATGGCCAGCAATGCAATCGTCACGGAAAACGCCCGCACCGACGGGCGGATGCCCCAAACCTACTGGGATGTTCCGCATTCCAGGCAGATCGAGGGGTTCACCACCGACATCAGCGTCAACGCCGGATCGACCGTCGATTTCAAGATCAACGTCAATGGCGGCGCGGGCAGCGACTACCGAGTCGAGATCTTCCGCCTCGGCTATTATGGCGGCGACGGCGCGCGGATGGTGGCCAGCTGGACCAACACCGAGGCGGTAGTCCAGCCCGGCGCCACCTTCGATCCGGTGCGCGGCACCGCCGATGCCGGGAACTGGAGCGTGACCGACAGCTGGACCACGCCCGTCGACGCGGTCTCGGGGGTCTACCTTGCCCGGCTGCAGCGCCTCGACGCCAACGGGAACCCGATCGCGGGCGCGGTCAACCAGATCCCCTTCATCCTGCGCGAGGACGACCGTCCCGCCGATATCGTGCTCCAGACCTCGGACACGACTTGGCAGGCCTATAATGGCTGGATCGGCAACAACGGTCAGGTCGGCGCGAATTTCTACGGCGACTCGAGCGGCACGATCAGCCACCCAGACATCGTGGGCGATCGCCAGGGCAACGCCGATCGCGCCTATGCGCTGAGCTACAACAGGCCCTTCGTCACTCGCGGCATCGAAGGGGTCGCGGGTGGGCCCGCCTCCGGGGCGCAGGACTACCTGTTCGGCGCCGACTACGCCGCGATCTACTGGCTCGAGCGCAACGGCTACGACGTGAGCTACATCGCCGGGGTCGACCCGGAACGGCTCGGCGCGGCGCATCTCGGCCAGTTCAAATCCTACCTGTCGGTGGGCCACGACGAATACTGGTCCGGTGGCCAGCGCGCCAATGTCGAGGCGGCGCGCGACGCCGGCACCCACCTGCTCTTCTGGGGCGGCAACGACGTCTACTGGAAGACCCGCTGGGAACCGAGCGGCGTCGACGGCGCGAATTACCGCACGCTGGTCAGCTACAAGGAGACCTGGACCAACACCAACCCCAGCGCCGGTCCGGCCGATTACCTCAATCTCGATCCGACCGATATCTGGACCGGCACCTGGCGGGACACGCGCTTCATCGGCAACCCGGCGGCGGGCACCACCACGCCCGAGAACGCCCTGACGGGCCAGCTCTTTCTGGCCGACGGGACGGGCCAGTTCGGCGGCGCGCTCGATGTTCCCGCCAGCATGGCGGGGCTGCGCCTGTGGCGTGACACGAGCGTCGCCGCGAATGGCGGCGCGACCGGGATCTCGCCGGGGCTGATCGGCTATGAATGGAACGTCTCGCCGCAGGACGCCAACCGACCCGCCGGCCTGATCCACCTGTCGAGCACCGAGCTGGCTTGGGGCGAGTTCCTAGTCGATCAGGGCAACAGCTCGGCCCCCGGCACCGGGACGCACAACCTCTCGCTCTACCGCGCGGAAAGCGGCGCGCTGGTGTTCGGCGCCGGCACCGTGTTCTGGACCTGGGCGCTGAGCGACAAGCACGACAGCCAGCCCTACGGCGCCACGATCGCCAGCCCGACGCTGCAACAGTTCACCATCAACCTTTTCGCCGACATGGGCATCCAGCCCGGCGCGGCGGATCCGGTGCTGCTTGCGCAGGGGCTCATCCGCGCCTCCGGCTCCACCGACACCGTGGCCGGAAGCGCGTTGCTCGACCAGCTGCCCGCCTCGCTCCCGGCGTTCCAGCCGGTCACGATCACCGGCCGCGCGACCGATGATGACGGCAACCCACAGACCCAGGACGGCCGCATCGCCCTGGTCGAGGTCTCGCTCGACGGCGGCACGACATGGCAGGCGGCCAATGGCACCACGAGTTGGAGCTACAGCTGGCTGCCCACCGTCGAGGCCACCTACGACATCCGCGTGCGCGCCATCGACGACAGCCTCAACCTGCCCTCGCTCGCCACGCTCGACCGCTGGCTGGTCGAGGTCACCGCCCCCACGACCCCGGGATCTCTCAACCTGTTCAGCCCGTGGAAGTCCTTTAGCGGCACCCTCTACCAGACCTCCCAAGCGCTGCAGCTCGGCACCCAGTTCTCGGCGACCTCAGGCGGCCAGATCACCGAGTTGCGCTACTTCCGGGCCGAGGCGGATTCGGGCGACACCGACGTCCGGGCCGGGCGGCTCTGGCGTGCCGACGGGACGCTGCTTGGGACGGTGGAGTTCACCTCCACCCCCGGCCAGAGCGGCTGGCAGACCGCCGCCCTGAACGCACCCGTCCAGGTCTCGGCCGGGGCAACCTACATCGTCACCTACGAGACCCTCGACGCCTATGTCTCGTCGCATGGCTTCTTCGACAGCGTCTACCGGGAGCCTTACGGCGTGCTGCAGGCACCGGCCCAGACCGGCGGCGTCTTCGCGACCGGCGCCGGGGCGATCCTGCCCACCCAGAGCTATCGCAGTTCGAACTATTGGGTCGACGTGACCTTCGCCCCCTCGACCTCCGGCAACGCGGCTCCGACCATCACCTCTCCCACCAACTTCGCGATTAGCGAGAACACGGGGCGCGTGGGCATCATTACCGCGCAAGATCCCGATGCCGACCCGATCGCCTTTGCCATCACCGGGGGCGCCGACGCGGCGCGGTTCAGCATCGACGGCAAGACCGGCGCGTTGAACTTCGTCTGGGCGCCAGATTACGAGGCGCCCGGCGACGCCGACCGCAACAACGTCTACGAGCTAAGGGTCAGCGCCAATGACGGCAAGGCCGCCCCGGTGACCAAGGCGCTGACCGTGACGGTCGGCGACGTCGCGAACGAAACCAGCAAGACGATCTCAACCCTGTTCGGCCCGAGCCACACCCCGGCCCGCATCGTCACCGACGATCCGACCGATTACGAGCTGGGCACCCGCTTCACCGCGCGCTCCGCGGCCGAGGTCACGAGCCTGCGCTACTGGCGCGGCGCGGCGGATGCCTCGGATACGGATGTCCGCGTGCTGAACCTGTGGGACGCGAGCGGCAACAAGCTGGCCTCGGCCACGGTGACCTCGGCGCCCGACCAGATCGGCTGGCAGGTCGCCGCGCTCGATACGCCGGTGCAGATCGCGGCGGGGGCGCGCTTTACCGTCTCCTACGGCACGACCCAGAACTACGCCATGAGCCAGAACTACTTCGCCACACCCCAGACCGGCCCGGACGGGCTGATGACCTCCGCGGGCAGCGGCGTCTTCTCGGCCGGTGGCACCGGCGCCTTCCCGACGCAGACCTATTTCAACTCGAACTACTGGGTCGATGCGAGCCTGCGGGCCACCGGGACCCCCAACGCCGCGCCGAGCTTCACCATGCCGGGAACGGCGTTCTCCTCGCCCGAAAACCAGACCCGCGTGACCACCATCACCGCGCGGGATCCCGACGGCGACAGCTTCATCTTCTCGATCGCGGGCGGCGACGACGCGGCCGCCTTCCGCATCGACCAGGCGAGCGGGGCCCTGTCGTTCCGCACGGCGCCGGATTACGAGCAGCCCGGCGACGCCAATCGGGACAACGTCTTCAACCTCGTGCTCGCCGTCTCCGACGGCATCAACCCCGCGACCCAGAAGGCGATCACCGTCGCGGTGAGCGACGTGGAACCGGAAACCACGACCACGCAATGGAGCCTCTTCGGCAGCGCCGATCGCCCGGCCCTGATCAAGACGTCCGATCCCACCGATTACGAGTTGGGCGTGAAGTTCCGGGCCGAGGCCGCGGGCAGCGTCACCGCACTGCGCTATTGGCGCGGGGCCGAGGACGCGTCCGACACCGATATCCGCACGCTCAACCTGTGGAGCGGCGACGGCGTCAAGCTCGCGAGCAAGACGGTGACTTCGGCCCCTGGAGAGGTCGGCTGGCAGGTCGCGGTACTCGACGCGGCGATCAACATCGATCCGACACGGACCTACGTGGCCTCCTATGGCACCACGCAGAACTATGCCTTCAGCAGCGGCTTCTTCGCCTCCGAATGGGTCGGGCCGGGCGGCCATCTGAGCGCCCCCAGCGGTCCGGCGTCGAACGGCAACGGCGTATTCTCCGCCGGGTCGACCGGGTTCTTCCCCGAACAGACCTACCAGTCCTCGAACTACTGGGTCGACGTGATCGTGGCGCCGGTCACGACCACCGCCGACGTGTTCGCCTGATCCGGGCGGCATGAAATTCCGGTGGCCGGCCCCAAGCGAAGGGGTTCGACCGCCGCAGCCCCTAGGGGGACGGGCAAGGGCCGGGCATATGTCTGGCCCTTCGCTATATAGCATCCACGAATCTCAGGCCCCCGGTTCAGCGGAGAGCGCCAGAAGAATCCTGGGGAAAGCGTGACGGAGAACTAACGGGCGAATCCGGCCTCGGCCCGTCCGTGTGCCGTGCGGATCGCATCCAACTCCTAGTCATGGGATGCGATCTGGTGCCGGTGGGGGGACTCGAACCCCCACGCCTTGTGGGCGGCGGATTTTGAATCCGCTGCGTCTACCATTCCGCCACACCGGCACGCCCGACCCGCATAGACCGGCCCCGCGACCCCGTCAACGCGGCTCAGAGCCGGTCGGTGGCGAAGGTGTCGCAGGCGGCCACGCTGCCACGTTCATAGCCGGTGGCGAACCAGCGCTGGCGCTGTTCGGACGAGCCATGGGTGAAGCTGTCGGGGCGCACGGTGCGGCCGGCTTCGCGCTGCAGCGTGTCGTCACCGATCCGCGCGGCGGCGTTCATCGCCTCCTCGATATCGCCGGGTTCGAGCGAGCCGAACATCGCCTCGGCGCGGCGCGCCCAGATGCCGGAGAAGCAGTCGGCCTGAAGCTCGATCCGGACCGACAGCGCGTTGGACGTTGCCTCGTCGCTACGCTGGCGCACCGCGTTGACCTCGTCCAGCACGCCCAGTTCGTTCTGCACGTGATGCGCGACCTCATGCGCCACCACATAGGCGGCGGCAAAGTCGCCGCGTGCGCCGAGCTGACGCTCGAGCGTGGTGAAGAAGCCGGTATCGAGGAAGATGCGCTCCTCGGGCGGGCAGTAGAACGGGCCCGTCGCAGCCGAAGCGCCGCCGCAGGCCGATTGCGTCGCGCCCTTGAACAGCACCAGCTCGGCGGGGTCGTAGGTGGCGTCGAGCTCGCTTTGGAATATGTCGGCCCAGATCTCCTCGGTATCGGCGAGGGTGACCGAGACGAACTGCGCCGCCTCCTCGTCTGCGGCGGTGATCTCCCCGCCGCCGCCGGTCTGCATCTGCCCCTCGTCGAGCAGTGGCGTCAGATCGACGCCGAGAAAGTAGCCGACCACGACGATCGCCAGCAGGCCGAAGCCGCCGGCGCCGCCCACTGCCACGCCGCGTCGGCCCGAGACGCGCCCACCCATGCGGCGTCTGTCGATGATGTTGCCGCTTCCACGGCGTCCGCGCCATTTCACGAGACCGTTCTCCCTTGAGACCCTGTGCGAGGTTGACCCCGGCGCGGGGCCGTGGTCCTGACAGGGTGACGTTTCACGAGCGATCCGGGTTCCATGCTGCGCCGCATCTATGACAAGACGATCTCGCTGGCGGCCCACCGCCACGCGCTTCCCGCGCTGGGCGCGGTGAGCTTTGCCGAATCCTCGGTCTTTCCGATCCCGCCGGACGCGCTGATGATCCCGATGATCGTCGCCCGGCCGCGCCGGGCCTGGATCATCGCGCTGGTCTGCACGCTGGCTTCGGTGGCGGGCGCGCTTCTGGGCTACTGGATCGGTGCCGCGCTGTTCGACAGCCTCGGGCAATGGGTGCTCGATCTCTACGGCAAGGCCGAGAAGTTCGACGAGTTCCGGGTACGCTACAACGACTGGGGCGCCTGGGCGGTGCTGATCGCGGGCGTAACGCCCTTTCCCTTCAAGGTGATCACCATTGCTTCCGGCGTCACAGGCCTGTCGCTGCCGGTGTTCATCCTCTCCTCGATCATCGCCCGTGCCGCGCGCTTCTTCCTCGTCGCGGCGATCCTGCGGGTGTTCGGCGACGTGGCGCGCGACTTCATCGAGCGACGGCTGGGGCTGGTCTTCACCGTCTTCTGCGCCATGCTCTTCGCCGGTTTCTACGCGACGAGGTATCTGTGAGCCGCCAACTGACCATCCTGCTCGCCACGCTCGGCTCCGCTGCGCTTCTGGGCGGGGCCTTCATCTTCCAGGCGCTGGGCTATCCCCCCTGCGCGATGTGCATCTGGCAGCGCTGGCCGCACGGCATCGCCATCGCGATCGGCATCATCGCCATGATGCTGCCCGGCCGGGTGCTGCCGCTGCTGGGCGCGCTGGCCGCCACCACCACCGCCGCGATCGGGGTCTTTCACACCGGCGTCGAGCGCGACTGGTGGGAAGGCCCGTCGAGCTGCACCGGCAGCGGCCCCTCGCTGGGCTCGCTCTCGGGCGGCGACCTGCTGGCCACCGACGGACCGCGACTGGTAATGTGCGACGTGGTGAGTTGGGAGATGCTGGGCCTGTCCATGGCGAGCTGGAACGCGCTGTTCTCGCTGGTCCTGGTGGCGCTCTGGGTCTCGGCGCTGCGGCGCAGCTGACGGTTCCCCCGAGGACACCCCTTGTCCGGGCGCGCAAGCCCGCGCATGATCCGCGCCATGACTGATTGCATCCTGATCGGCGCCCCGGTGGATTGCGGCAAGCGCCGCCGCGGCTGTCTCATGGGCCCCGATGCCTATCGCACCGCCGGGCTGGCCGAAACGCTGGCGGCACTGGGCCATGGCGTCACCGACATCGGCAACGTCGCCCCCGACCAGGTCGAGGTGGCGCCGCCGCGCAATGGCGCGGTGCACGAACTGGCGCTCAATGTCGGCTGGACCGCGGCGCTGATGCGCGCTGCGCGCGAGCAGGCGCCCAACGGCTTTCCGATCTTCATGGGCGGCGACCATGCGCTGTCGCTCGGCTCGGTGGCGGGCATGGCCGCGCATGCCGAGACCGTCGGCCGCCCGCTCTTCGTGCTGTGGCTCGACGCGCATAGCGACTTCCACACCCCCGACACCACCACCACCGGCAACCTGCACGGCACGCCGCTGGGCTATGTCACCGGACGCGAGGGCTTCGACGCCTTCCCCGCCCTGCCCGCTACCGTTCCCGTCAGCCAGGTCGGCATGATCGGCCTGCGCAGCGTCGACCCCGAAGAGCGCGCCGCGCTCGAGGATGGCGACGCGACGCTGGTGGACATGCGGATGATCGACGAGGTCGGCATCGCCCGCCCCCTGTCGGAGTTCCTCGAGCGGGTCGAGGCCGCGAACGGCATGCTGCATGTCTCGCTCGACGTCGATTTCCTCGACCCGATGGTGGCCCCCGCGGTCGGCACCACCGTGCCGGGCGGCGCCACCGTGCGCGAGGCGCATCTGGCAATGGAAATGCTGTCGGATTCCGGCCTCGTCGCCTCGCTCGACCTGGTCGAACTCAACCCTTCGCTCGACGAGCGCGGCCGCACCGCGGCGCTGATGGTGGAACTTACCGCTTCTCTGATGGGCCGGCGCGTGTTCGACCGCCCCACCCCGCGCGGCGTCTGAGACCAAGGCGGGTTCCGCGCCCTCAGTGGTAGTGGAACTCGCCGATCACGTTGCGCCATTCGCCCGGCGCGATCAGCTTGCGATGGGTGAAGCGCACCGAGTGCAGCGGTCCTTCGATCTCGTCCTGCCAGAACTCGATAAACCCGAACAACTTGGGGTGGTCCGGCGCGAGGTCGTATTCCTGCCAGACGAAGCTGTTGAGCACGTGCCTATAGTCCGGCATGCGGTAGAACAGCTCGGCCGTGGTCAGGCCATATCCCTTCAGCATCAGCTCGGTTTCGGTGGCGTTTCGCGACATTCAGGCCTCCTTGCGTGACCCGCGGGCTTGACCCCGCCCCACGATTCCAGCATGAAGCCCCAAAAAGTCAATTATCCCAAATTGTTAGCCACTTGCCTTGCTGGCTGCCAAAGGACCGGCCCATCCTCTGTTGCGCCCCATATGGCGCGGGTGCTATAGCTTCGGCTCACAAGATATAGCAGTCACAAGACAGCAGGCCTCCCCCCGTGAGCGACATTCCCGACACACCCGAGACCGACGATTCCACGCCCGAGCGCCCCGTGCCCTCCGGTCCCACGGTCTCCATCGTCGAGGAGATGAAGACCTCCTATCTCGATTACGCGATGAGCGTGATCGTCAGCCGCGCGATCCCGGATCTGCGCGACGGGCTCAAGCCCGTGCATCGGCGCATCCTCTATGCCATGCACGAAACCGGCAACAGCCACGACAAGCCGTACCGCAAGTCGGCCCGCCCCGTGGGCGACGTGATGGGCAAGTATCACCCGCATGGCGATAGCGCGATCTACGACGCGCTGGTGCGGATGGCGCAGGACTTCTCGATGTCGCTGCCGCTGCTCGACGGCCAGGGCAACTTCGGCTCCATGGACGGCGATAACGCGGCGGCCATGCGCTACACCGAAGTCCGGATGGACAAGCCGGCAGCGTTCCTGCTGTCGGACATCGACAAGGACACGGTCGATTTCCAGGACAACTACGACGGCAAGGACCGCGAACCGACCGTCCTGCCGGCGCGCTTCCCGAACATGCTGGTCAACGGCGCGGGCGGCATCGCCGTCGGCATGGCGACCAACATCCCGCCGCACAATCTCGGCGAAGTGGTCGATGCCTGCCTCGCGCTGATCGACGATCCGGACATGTCCTCCGAAGGGCTGATGGAGATCGTCCCCGGTCCCGACTTCCCGACCGGCGGCCTGATGCTCGGCCGTTCCGGCGCGCGCAAAGCCTATCTCGAAGGCCGCGGCTCGGTGATCATCCGTTCCAAGACCCATGTCGAGGAGCTGCGCAAGGACCGCTACGCCATCGTCGTCGATGAGATCCCCTATCAGGTGAACAAGGCGTCGATGATCGACCGGATCGCCGAGGCCGCGCGCGACAAGCGGATCGAGGGCATCGCGCATGTGCAGGATGAAAGCGACCGCAATGGCGTGCGCGTGGTCGTCGAGCTCAAGCGCGACGCGACCCCCGACGTGGTGCTGAACCAGCTGTTCCGCTTCACGCCGATGCAGACCTCGTTCGGCTGCAACATGCTGGCGCTCAATGGCGGCCGTCCCGAGACGCTGACCCTGCGCGGCTTCCTCACCGCCTTCCTCGACTTCCGCGAGGACGCGATCGCCCGGCGCACGGCCTACCTGCTGCGCAAGGCGCGCGAGCGCAGCCACATCCTGTGCGGCCTCGCGGTCGCGGTGTCGAACGTCGACGAGGTCGTGGCCACGATCCGCTCCTCGGCCGACGCGGCGGATGCGCGCGAAAAGCTGATGACGCGCAACTGGCCGGCGCATGAGATCATCGAGTACATCAAGCTGATCGACGACCCGCTCCACCCGGTGAACGAGGACGGCACCTACAACCTCTCCGAGGCGCAGGCCCGCGCGATCCTCGAGCTGCGCCTCCAGCGCCTGACCCAGATCGGCGTGCAGGAGGTGACGGACGAGCTGCAGGAGCTGGCCGAGAAGATCCGCGACTATCTCGACATCCTGTCCTCGCGCGAGCGCATCCTGACGATCATCCGCGAGGAGCTGCGCGAGGTGCGCGATCTCTTCGCGGTGCCGCGCCGCACCGAGATCGTCGACTGGGCCGGCGACATGGAGGACGAGGACCTCATCGAGCGCGAGGACATGGTCGTCACCGTGACCCAGGGCGGCTACATCAAGCGCACGCCGCTGGCCGAGTTCCGCTCCCAGCGGCGCGGCGGCAAGGGCCTGGGCTCGATGCAGACCAAGGAAGACGACGTCGTCACCTCGCTCTTCGTGGCGAACACGCATGACCAGATGCTGTTCTTCACCACCGATGGCATGGTCTACAAGCTCAAGTGCTGGAGACTGCCACTGGGCGGGCGCACCGCGCGCGGCAAGGCGATCGTCAACATCCTGCCGATCCCGACCGGCGTCTCGATCGCCGCGATCATGCCCGTCGACCGCCCCGAGGAGGAATGGTCAGACCTGCAGATCGTCTTCGCGACCTCCGCAGGCGACGTGCGCCGCAACGCGTTGTCGGACTTCACCAACGTCATGCGCAACGGCAAGATCGCGATGAAGCTTCCCGAGGGCGTGAGCCTCGTGAACGCGCGCATCGCCTCCGAGGATGACGACGTTATGCTGGTCACCGACTCGGGCCGGGCGATCCGCTTCCGCACCACCGACGTGCGGGTGTTCCAGGGCCGCTCCTCGACCGGCGTGCGCGGCATCCGGCTCGCGGATGACGACCACGTGGTATCGATGGCTGTGATCCCCCATTTCGAGGCCGAGGCTTCGGAGCGGGTCGCCTATCTCAAGATGCGCCGCGCCATGGCCGGTCTCGCCGATGATGCCGAGGCCGAGGATGACGACGAGGGCGTGGTCGCGGGCGCGCTCAGCCCCGAGCGCTACGCCGAGATGTCGGCCTCCGAGACGCTGATCCTGACCATTTCGGCGCGCGGCACCGGCAAGCTCAGCTCGAGCCACGACTATCCGGTGCGCGGGCGCGGCGGCATGGGCGTCAACGCCACCGACAAGACGATGCGCGGCGGCCCGATCGTCTCGGCCTTCCCGGTCGAGACCGGCGACCAGATCATGCTGGTCACCTCCGCCGGCCAGTCGATCCGGGTGCCGGTGGACGGCATCTCCTTCCGCTCCCGCTCGGCGGGCGGCGTGAAGGTGTTCGACACCGGCCGCGGCGAAGAGGTCGTCTCGGTCGCGAGGATCGCCGATCAGGGCGACGCGGTCGAGGCGGTCACGCCCGAGGAGTGACAGATCGCCCCGTCCGGTCCGCCGGACGGGGCTTTTCTTTGCCCGCGCGCCCGCCTATCTGGGCGCCATGACAGAACCCCTTCATATCGTCGGCGGCGGCATGGCCGGCTCCGAAGCCGCCTGGCAGGCCGCGAATGCCGGCATCCCCGTCATCCTGCACGAGATGCGCCCCAAGGTGGCCACCTTCGCGCATCGCACCGGCGATCTCGCCGAGATGGTCTGCTCCAACTCGTTCCGTTCGGATGACGACGAGCAGAACGCGGTGGGCCTGCTTCATTGGGAGATGCGGGCCGCGAACGGCCTGATCATGCAGACCGCCGACCGTCACCGCCTGCCCGCCGGCGGCGCGCTGGCAGTCGACCGGGACCCCTTCGCCGCCGATGTGACGGCGCAGCTCAAGGCGCATCCGAACGTCTCCGTCAGCTACGAGGAAGTGACCGAGCTGCCCGAGACCGGGAACTGGATCTTCGCCACCGGCCCGCTGACTTCTCCGGCCCTGGCCGAGGCGATTTCCGCGGTCACCGGCACCGGCGCGCTGGCCTTCTTCGACGCGATCGCGCCGATCGTCTATGCCGACAGCATCGACATGTCGAAGGCGTGGCTGCAGTCGCGCTACGACAAGGGCGAGACCGAAGAAGAGCGGACCGCCTACATCAACTGCCCGATGACCAAGGACCAGCACGAGGCCTTCATCGACGCGCTGCTCGCCGCCGACAAGGCCGAGTTCCACGAGGGCGAGACGGCGGGCTATTTCGACGGCTGCCTGCCGATCGAGGTGATGGCCGAGCGCGGTCGCGAGACGCTGCGCCACGGGCCGATGAAACCGGTCGGCCTGACCAACCCGCACGACCCCCAGAACAAGCCCTACGCCGTGGTGCAGCTGCGCCGCGACAACAAGCTCGGCACGCTCTACAACATCGTCGGCTTCCAGACGAAGATGAAGTACGGCGCGCAAACCGATGTTTTCAGGATGATTCCCGGCCTCGAGAACGCGCGTTTCGCACGGCTTGGCGGGATCCATCGCAACACCTTCCTCAACAGCCCGACGCTGCTCGACGAGCAGATGCGGCTGAAGGCACGGCCCAACATCAGGTTCGCGGGCCAAGTCACCGGCGTCGAAGGCTATGTCGAAAGCGCGGCCATGGGTCTGTTGGCGGGCCGTCTCGCCGCCGCGGAGATCCTCGGGGGCTCGGTGCCTGCCGTGCCGCAGACCACGGCGATGGGCGCGCTCGTCACCCACATCACCGGTGGCGCCGAGGCCAAGACCTTCCAGCCGATGAACGTCAATTTCGGTCTGTTCCCGCCGCTCGACGGCGTGCGCGGCGGGCGGCGCGGCCGCAAGGACCGCTACAAGGGCTATACCGACCGCGCCAAGGAGGATTGGCAGGCCTGGCTCGACGGGCAGAAGACGGCCACCGCCTGAGCCCTTGCCGCGCGGCCCCCGGGACCACATCTCGGGGGCAGACAACGAATGGACGACCGATGCTCTATATTCTCGCGCTGCTGCTGCCGCCCGTCGCCATCATGCTCACCGGCCGGGTCATCCTCGGCATGGTGGTGCTGGTGATCTGGTTCCCCGCCATCCTGATCTCGGGCGGCCTCGGCCATCCGATCTTCATCCTGCTGGCCTGGCTGATCATCCATCAGAGCGCGGTCAAGCGCGGCTGAATGCGCGTCACTCGTTTTGCGCCGTCGCCCACCGGGCCACTGCATCTGGGCCACGCCTTTTCGGCGCTGACCGCCCAGGCGCGGGTCGATGGGGGCAGGTTCCTGCTGCGGATCGAGGATATCGACCGCCAGCGGTCCAAGCCGGAATGGGAACGGCGCATCTATGACGACCTGCGCTGGCTCGGCCTCGACTGGCCCGAGCCGGTGATGCGTCAATCCGAGAGACTGCCAGCCTATCGCGCGGCCCTCGACCGGCTCTGGGCCGCCGGATTGCTCTATCCCTGCCACTGCAACCGTCGCGACATCCTTGAGGCCGCGAGTGCGCCGCAGGAAGGCGGGCCCCGTTTCGGCCCCGATGGCATGATCTACCCGGGGACCTGCCGGGGCCGCGCGCGCGGCGGTCCCCCGCCTGCCGACCTGCCGCTTCGTCTCGACCTCGCCAAGGCCATCGAGCGGATCGACGGACCTCTGAAATGGAGTGAGACCGGCGAGACACCGGGTCCGCGCGAAATCGCGCCCGAGACGTTGATCGACAGCGTCGGCGACCCGGTGCTGGCCCGGCGCGAGATGGGCACCTCCTACCACCTCGCCGTGGTGATCGACGACGCGGCGCAGGGCGTCACCGAGGCGGTGCGCGGTCGCGATCTGCAGGAGGCGACGCCGCTGCACGTCCTGCTGCAACGGCTGCTCGGCCTGCCGGTACCGGACTACCACCATCACCGGCTGATCCGCGACGAGACGGGGCGCCGGCTCGCCAAGCGCGACGATGCGCGCGCCATCGGCCTCTACCGGGCCGAAGGCGCGACACCCGCCGATATCCGCCGGATGGTCGGCCTCACATAGGGCTGGCGATCTCGACCTCGTCGCCGTTCTGGACGGCGGAATAGAAGCAGTTGCGCCGCCCGGTGTGACAGGCCGGACCGGATTGCTCGACCTGCAAGAGCAGGCAGTCGCGGTCGCAATCTACGCGCATCTCGACCAGTTTCTGCTGATTGCCCGAGGTCGCGCCCTTCTCCCAGAACTCTTGGCGCGAGCGCGACCAGTAGGTCACCTTGCCGCTGGCGAGCGTCTTTTCAATCGAGGCCGCGTTCATCCAGGCCATCATCAGCACTTCGCCGGTCGCGGCCTCCTGCGCGATGGCGGGGATCAACCCGTTGGCGTCGTAGCGGAGCGTCTTGGGGTCGAACATCGGCACAAACCTTTTGCATCCCGGGGCGTCGTGCCTATCTAGAGGGACGACGGAAGAGAGGCAAACATGACCGAGCGCGCCAGCGGCGAGACCGACCTGATCAAGCTCTATTCGCAGCGTATCCTGGCGCTCACCACCGAGATGCCGCTGACCGAACGGCTGGCCGCGCCCGACGCCACGGTGCGCCGCCGCGCGCCGCTCTGCGGCTCGACCGTGACCGTGGACGTGACGGTCGATGACGGCCGGGTGACCGGCTATGGGCAGGACGTGAAGGCCTGCGCGCTGGGTCAAGCAGCGGCTTCGATCGTCGGCGGCGCGGTGATCGGCCGCGACCATGCCGAGCTGAGCCGGGCCCGCGACCAGTTGCGCGCCATGCTGACCGAGAACGGGCCAGTACCGGACGCGCCCTTCGAGGAGTTCGAGGTGCTTCAGGCGGCACGGGAATACCGCAACCGCCACGCCTCGATCCTTCTCGCCATCGAGGCCGCCACCCAAGCACTCGAAGAGGCGCAGGCACGACAGAGCGCGAGCGCCTGATCAGAAAAAACCGCCGCGCATCCCGGGGGATGGCGGCGGCGCAGGCGGGATCCTTCAGGCTCCGGTGTCGCGTCGGAGCGAGGCTCCGAGTGGCGGACGGGCGATCCGCCAATGACGCCCTGCGGGACCGGGGCGCGTGACGACCGGGAACGGATCCGGGCAGATCAGATCAGGCCGGGCAGCCACAATCCGACGAACAACAGGATCATGAGAGAGGCTGCGCCCAGCGCGTCGGCCACGAGCGTGTCGCGGGAACGATCCACGACCAGTTTGATTTCGCGTGCCATAACCTCGTCTCCTCTCTGCTCCTGTTGCCACTTTGTTCTCATTGGGGCGGCGTCCTGTAAAGAACTTTATGAGAACACTTCGCGCGATTTTATATAAGACGCTGAAATGAAATGGAACTTTTTCAGCCGACCGAGATCAGGCGGATCGCTCGGTCCTGTTCCATCAGCCACAGGAGAACACGCGCGGCGCGTCCCCGTTCTCCTTCGAGCGCAGGATCGATGGTCAGAAGCGTCCGCGCATCGCTTTGCGCCAAGGCCATCAGCCCGGCGTGACGTTCTAGATCGGCGATGCGGAATCGCGGCAGGCCGGACTGGGCGGTGCCGATCACGTCGCCCGCCCCGCGCATCGACAGATCCTCCTCCGAGATGCGGAACCCATCCTCGGTCTCGCGCATAATCCCGAGCCGCCGTCGCGCGGTCTCACTCAGCGGCGGCTGGTACATCAGCAGGCAGGTCGATTTGGCACTGCCGCGCCCGACCCGGCCCCGAAGCTGGTGCAACTGCGCCAGCCCGAAATTCTCGGCCCTCTCGATCACGATGATCGAGGCGGCGGGCACGTTGACCCCGACCTCGATGACTGTGGTGGCCACCAGCACCTTGGTCTCCCCCGCGACGAAGCGCGCCATCGCCGCGTCCTTCTCGGCCGGCGGCAGCTGGCCATGAACCAGACCAACCACGCCCTCGCCCAGCGCGGCGCGCAGGCGCTTGAACCGCTCCTCGGCGGCGGTCATGTCGGAGACTTCGCTCTCCTCTACGAGCGGGCAGACCCAGTAGGCCTGCCGCCCCTCGGCGATGGCGGCGCGCAGCTTGTCGACCACCTCGTCCAGACGTTCGTTCGAGACGAGCGCGGTGGTGACGGGCGACCGTCCGGGCGGCTTCTCGTCGAGCCCGCTCACATCCATGTCGCCATACTGCGTGAGCGCGAGGCTGCGCGGGATCGGCGTGGCGGTCATCACCAGCACGTCGACGCCGCGCCCCTTGGCGCCAAGCTCCATCCGTTGCGCAACGCCGAAGCGGTGCTGCTCGTCGATCACGGCGAGACGGAGATCGCGGAACTCCACGTCCTTCTGGAACACGGCATGGGTGCCAACGAGGATCTGGATGCGGCCCTCGGCCAGCGCTTCGAGCTTACGGCGCCGCTCGGCCCCCTTGTCGCGCCCGGTGAGCAGCTCGATCACCACGCCTGCGCTCTCGGCCAGCGGCTTGAGACCATCAAGATGCTGACGAGCGAGGATCTCGGTGGGGGCCATCATCACTCCCTGCCCGCCAGCCTCCACGGCGATGAGCAGCGCCATGAGCGCGACCAGAGTCTTGCCCGAGCCGACATCGCCTTGCAGCAGCCGGTTCATTCGGCTCTCCGCGGCCATGTCGCGGGCGATCTCGTCCACGGCGCGGGCCTGCGCCCCGGTGGGCGCATAGGGCAGCGCGGCGAGCACGCGGCGGCGGTGGCGCTTGTCGCCGACGCTGGGCCGCCCCGGGGCCCGGCGTGCGGTGGCGCGGGCGAGCGCGAGGGTGATCTGATGCGCCAGCAACTCGTCATAGGCGAGGCGCAGCCGCGCCGGGTGAGTGGAGGACAGGTCGCCGATGCCTTGCGGCGCATGCGCGACGCTGAGCGCCTCGCGCCAGGAGGGCCAGCCCTCGCGCTTGAGCAGCCCCGGGTCGATCCACTCCGCCGGATCGGGGGCGAGATCGAGAGCGGAACGCGCGGCGCGGGCCATCTGCTTCTGCGTGATCCCGTTCGAGAGCGGGTAGACCGGCTCGAAGGCGAGGATCTCGTCCTCCTTCTCGACCGGCAGCACGTGATCGGGATGCACCATCTGCGCCAGCCCATCGAACAGCTCGACCTTGCCCGAGACGATGCGCCTCTCGCCGATGGGCAGCAGCTTGGGGACGTAATCGCCCCGGGCATGGAAGAAGACGAGCTGGAACGCGGTCTCGGCATCCTCGACCGTGACCCGCCATGGCTTTCCCTTGGCGGGCGCCGGGTGATGGCGCACCACCTCGACCTCGACGGTCACCACGGCGGGTGGCACAACGTCCCGGATCGACCGCTTGCGGGCGCGGTCGATCCCCGAATGCGGCAGAGTCAGCAGCAAGTCGCGCGGCCGCGCCAGCCCCGCCGCCTCGAAAGCCGCGACGCTCTTGGGTCCGATCCCCTTGAGCTTCTGCAGATCCCCGAACAGCGGAAACAGGATCTCGGGGCGGCCCTTGGCGCTCATGCGTCGCCGATCAGCGCGAGCCAGCCGTCCTCGTCCAGAACCTCGACCCCCAGCGCCTCGGCCTTGGCGGCCTTGGAGCCCGCGCCGGGCCCGGCGACGAGCAGGTCGGTCTTGCCCGAAACCGAGCCCGCCACCTTGGCGCCGAGCTGTTCGGCCCGCGCCTTGGCCTCGGCGCGGGTCATCCGCTCGAGCGTGCCGGTGAAGACCACCGTCTTGCCGGCGACGGGACTGCCCTCGGCGCGGGGCTTTTCGGCGGGCTGGATGTCGAGATGCGCGACCAGCCGGTCGACCGAGCCGCGCTCCCCCTCCTGGCTCATCGCGGTGACGAGGCTCACTGCAACGGTGAAGCCGATGCCGTCGATGCCGGTGATCTCGGCCCAGTGCGGGCTCTCGGGCAGCGCGGCCTTGCGGGCCTTGTCGTCCTCGGCCTGCGCGGCCGGCTCGCTCGCGGCGGCGTCGATGGCGGCGATCAGCGCTTCCCATGTCCCGAAATGCCGGGCCAGCACCTGCGCCGCGACCTCGCCGACATGCGGAATGCCGAGGCCGAACAGCATCCGCGCCAGCGGCACGCGGCGCGCGGCGTCGATCGCGTCGAAGAGCGCGTTGGCCGACTTCTCGCCCCAACCCTCGCGGTTCTTGAGCTGCTGCATGCCGGTGCCGAAGCGCTCGCGCAGGGTGAAGATGTCGGCCGGCTCACGGATCCAGCCGTCGCGGTGGAACTGCTCGACCTGCTTGGCGCCCAGACCGTCGATGTCGAAGGCGGCGCGGCTCACCAGATGGCGCAGCTTCTCGACCGCCTGGGCCGGGCAGATCAGTCCACCCGTGCAGCGGCGGATCGCGTCGCCCTCCTCGCGCGGGGCGGCAGAGCCGCATTCGGGGCAGTGATCGGGAAAGACATAGGGCACGCTGTCCTTGGGACGCCGCGCAAGGTCGACATCGGCGATCTTGGGGATCACGTCGCCGGCGCGGTAGACCTGAACCCGGTCGCCCTCGCGGATGTCGCGGCCCTCGCGGATCTCCATGCCCCGGGAATCGCGCCCCCGGATGTAGTCCTCGTTGTGCAGCGTGGCGTTGGAGACGACCACGCCGCCCACGGTCACCGGCTTCAGCCGCGCCACGGGCGACAGCGCACCGGTGCGCCCCACCTGGATCTCGATCTTCTCCAGCGTGGTCCAGGCCAGTTCGGCCGGAAACTTGTGGGCCATCGCCCAGCGCGGCGTGGTCGAGCGCATGCCGAGCCGGCGCTGGAACGACAGGTCGTCGACCTTGTAGACCACACCGTCGATGTCATAGCCCAGATCGGCGCGCCTCGCCTCGATCTCTCGATAGGCGTCGAGCATCTTCTCGATGGTGTCGCAACGCCGGGTCAGCGGGTTGGTGCAGAAGCCAAGCGCCTGCAGCCGGGCGATGGCGTCGTATTGATGCGTCGCCAGCGGCGCCGACAGCTCGCCCCAGGCATAGGCGAAGAAGCGCAGCGGCCGCGACCGGGTGATCTCGGGGTCGAGCTGGCGCAGCGACCCGGCGGCAGCGTTGCGCGGGTTGGCGAAGGTCTTGGAGCCGCGCTCGGCATGACGGGCGTTGAGCGCCGCCACGACGGCATGGCTCATATAGACCTCGCCGCGCACCTCCAGCACGTCGGGCGCGCCGTCGAGCGTCTCGGGAATGTCGTCGATGGTGCGGGCATTGGCGGTCACGTCCTCGCCCACGGCGCCGTCGCCGCGGGTCGCGGCGCGGACCAGTCGGCCCGCCTCGTAGCGCAGCGACAGCGACAGCCCGTCGATCTTGGGCTCGGCGGTGAAATCGAGCGGCGCGTCCTCGGCCAGACCCAGGAACCTGCGGATCCGGGCCGCGAAATCGACCACTTCCTCGTCGGTGAAGGCGTTGGAGAGCGACAGCATCCGCACCGCGTGCGGCACCTTGCCGAACCCGTCGGCCGGGGCAGCGCCGACCTGATCGGAGGGGCTGTCCGCCCGCTTGAGCGACGGAAACCGGGCCTCGATCTCGGCGTTGCGGCGGCGCAGCGCGTCGTAATCCGCGTCGCTGATCCGCGGCGCATCCTCGGCGTGATAGGCGGTATTCGCCGCCCCGATATCGGCCGCGAGCCGTTCCAGCTCCTCCGCTGCCTGCGCCTCGGTGAGTGCCGCGACATCCGTCGCGCGCAGATCCTGTTCCGCCGTCAATGCCGTTCCCTCGGTCCTCGTCACGGGCCGATCCGCCCGCGCGGCCAACCTAGAAGCCCGGCGGGGGGGCGTCCAGAGAGCGGAGCGGCTCAGGCGCCGATGGCGAGCGGCGAGGCCGCGACGTTCGGCTCGGGATCGCGCAGCACGTAGCCCCGCCCCCAGACCGTCTCGATGTAATGCTCGCCGCCCGTGGCCTGCGCCAGCTTCTTGCGCAATTTGCAGATGAACACGTCGATGATCTTCAGCTCCGGCTCGTCCATGCCGCCATAGAGATGGTTGAGGATCGTCTAAAGCCTGTGTCATCTCAACGTGTTGAGTTGAACCACACCCCGTGAACAGGGCGTGACCAAATCGAGAAAGTTGAAATAGGGCAGCGGCAACCTCGCCAGCCCTTATCGAGCGTCGTGCCAGCCCCGGATGGCTGCGCACAGATCACTCATCGCGCGCCCAAAAGCCATGCCGATATCCAAGGCGGGGATGGGCTCCGAGAACAGCGGCTCCGTGGTCCCGTCCTCGATGAAGTGAAGCGCGCCTCGATCGGTTTGCTCGTCCCGGTCTAGCTTCCAAGTCCCCAGATACTCGCCATCCCGAGTGAGCACGTCGCCGCTGGATAACCCATCTGCGAGGCCGATCAGGTTTATCGGGTATGAAAGTTCCATCGGCTTCGGTCCCCCCGATTGCAAACCTATACGAGATTGCCTCGCGCGTGCGCAATAAAGTGACGCCGTCTCTGGACTTGGTATGTTCCGGAATGTAGTTCGGAATCAACGGAGCAGACTCCCCAGTATGCTCCGTTGATTCGACGAAATGGCGTCACAGCGCCACCCCGCTCTCGATCGCGTTTTGCCCACAATAACGGGAAGACGTCAAGGGCTGGCCGCTGCGACGCAGAGTAATGGATGCTCCATGACTGCTGAGACCAGCAAACACGCCGACAAGATCGCTGCCCTGCGCGCGACCCCTCTGTACTCCAGCGAAGACGAGCCCGTCGTGGCGCCCGTCGAGTTGGTGGAGTACCGCGACCCGGGCACCATAGACCCGATCGCTTTTCGCTTAGACCCGGGCACTGAGACGATTTGGGCGACACAAGCGCAGATGGCCCAGCTCTTCGAGACAGACGTTTCGGGTATCTCGCGCCATCTACGCAACATATTCGACGACGGAGAGCTCGACCCGGCGAGCAATTTGCAGAAAGTGCAAATTGCTGGCGCCTCAAAGCCGACCACGTTCTACAGCCTCGATGCGGCCATATCGGTCGGCTACCGCGTCAACTCTAAGGCTGCCACGCGTTTCCGTCAGTGGGCAACTGGAACGCTGAAGACCTTCATCGAGCAGGGCTACGTTCTTAACGAGCGCGTCCTGCGAGAACAACCTGAACGACTAAACGAGCTCGCGGCCAAGCTCCGGGCCCTTCGCTCTGAAGAGAAGCAGATCTATGCCAAGGTCCGCGAGTGCTTCAAGGTAAGCGCATCCGACTACGATCCCTCTGATCGACAAGTCAGGACCTTCTATGCGCTGCTGCAGGACAAGTTCCTGCATGCAGTCACCAGCCTGACCGCGTCGAAGATCGTGCTCGACCGAGCCAATCACAAAGAACCGAACATGGGCGTTCAGATCTTTGCGGGGAAGCTGCCCACCCTGGCGGAAGCCAAGGTCGGAAAGAACTACCTCAGCAGCGAGGAGCTCTATCGTTTGCATCTGCTCTCCGAGCAGTTCCTCCTCTATGCCGAGGCGCGCGCCCTGGCGGGTCAAAAGATGACCATGAAGTCGCTTCACCAGCAGCTCGACCGGCTTCTGACCTTGAACGAATACGAGGTCTTCGAGGGCTACAAGGACTACCTCAGAGACGAAGTCGAGCAGCACGCGCGCCAAGAGCTCACGCGCTTGAAGCAGCGGTTGAAGATCGAAGCGATGGGCTTGGAGTACGACGAAGACGCTCTGGCCTTCGGAGAATACGACGACCTCCTGCGAGATCAATAACCTACCCGCTGCCCGTCGGCGAGCTACGTCGGGCAGCTGCTAGGCCTTATCAGGCGTCCCCAAGGAAATTTTCAGAGGAGTCGAGCAAGACATGGTTGAAAAAGTTACCTGCGAGTGCGGCGCGGTGTATGAGAAAGGCAACATCAAGTTGCCGGTCCGGGATAAGGACTCGTACGATTGCGAGGTCTGCGGCCGAGAGTTGGATCGCTGGAATGCCTCCAATATCCCAACATTCAAGCTGGTCGAACGTCCTAGCTCCTAGGTTGGGGAACTGATCCACAAAGGGTATGAGCCGAACACGGCCACGGAGTACGTAATGGTACGAGTGAAGGTAGAAGTCGAAGAAACGACGGTTCAGGGCGACTTCACTGAGGTCGATGGGCTCGTAGTGACCTGTGACAAATACGGGTATCAGATCGAAGTGGGCGGCATAGGCAATGCTTCTGCAAAGGCGGCGGGAGCTAAGCTCAGAATGGACTGTCCCCAAGGAGAGACCAATTTCTATGAGGTCGAAGAGGCGATGACCTCCTATGTCGATCCGGATCTTTAATGAAAGCCATACCCTTTAGCGCGAAGACACCCGCCAGATCTTTCTGGCGGGTGTCTTTTCGGGAGGTGCAACATGGCGAACATCGACAGCGATCAGGAGCGAGAACATACACTGGTTTCAGCCGCAGCCCCCGCGGATCTAAGCGATCCCGCAGATCCGCTACGATATCTACCTTAGCAAGAAGTTGCATGGCGGGAGATGAAGTCCCTCCGGGCCTACCAAATCAGCACTTAACCAACTGAAAACAAAAGACCTATGCACCCCACGCGGGGTATTTTCTGGGTCATTTGGAATCAATGAGTTGATCGGCGGACTACCCCACGATTTTGGGGCGAAATCCGCCTGCGCCGAGGGTGCAAGGCCGAAGCTCGTGCTTGAAGGCCGGGCGGCCGGCGACTCAGGAAACTGCCGAGAGAGCTTTCCCGTGGCGATCCCACGAGGACTGCATTTAGCCAGCCGGGACAGCGCCTTATCCTGTAAAACAGCCGCCGCGCCGCCCTATGCGAGTCAATGGGTTGCGCGGCAGCCTGTAAACACTTTCGGGCCGCTGATGCGCCCTCTTCACCCCCTCGGGAGATGCCATTGATGAGGGCCAGTGGATTAGCGGCCGCCGCACTTCGGGCAGTTAGCCCGCTTCGTGATGTGCGTCCTCTCCCAGATCCATTCGTGGCGACAGAATAGGAATCGCAGGAACCTTCGCATCGTCGCCCGCTCCTCTTATTGTGGCGGTTAGACGGTTGCCGTTGCGTCTCCGACCCCCGACGCAACCTGCGTCCACGACGCATGTGCCGGGTCGTTGATCGCCGCCGGGTTAAAGCTGCGGAATACCTTCCAGTTCTTGATGTTCCGCCCGGTTTCACCGACCGAGGCTAGCTCCAACGTCTTGAGCTGATGCGGGGCCTCGATCATCACGTTCAAGGGGTAGGTATTCGCCACGTTCGCCATATAGGCAGACGCCGACCCGCCCGCCGCGCTGAAATACAGGTCGAACCGCTCGGATGCGCCGCCCAGGTCGAGCATGTTGGCATAGGCATAGCGCACCGGCTCGACGCCCCCCCATATTTTCTTGACCTTAACATAGGTGCCGGTCGTGCCGCCCGTGCCGTCGGTGCCGTCGCTGTCCGCGAACTCGACGCGGTAGAACACGCCCTCTCGGACCTTCGGGAACAGGTTGAACGCCAAAGCTGCCGTCGAGTATTCCTGACGGATCATCTGCCAGGAATGATGCGCCGGATCGGCGGCGGCGTCGGGGTCGGTCGAGCGGTATAGCTCGAACGCCCGGATACCCTTCCCCAGCCCCCGAGATACGGTCGTGATCGCCGATGGCAACTGATCCGCCGAGATCAGGATCTCGAAGGGATAATCGCTGATCCTGTTCTTATAGCCCGTGTAGGCGGCGCTGTAGCTGCCGAACAGGCCGTTGATTGCCACGTTCGGGTCAGCCGAATACGCGGATGTGTCCTTGTGATACGGCGAAAGCTTGATGTTCTGGATCTCGCACAGGCTGGAGCCGGTGTTGAGAACGCGGATCTTGTAGAACTCGGTCCCGGTCGGAATGAACTCGCTGCGGAACTCGGCCTTTCGGATCTCGTCGCGCAGGACGGCGGCGGCATAGAGCCGCTTGCCAGCCGTTGTGTCGTAGTCGGGGTGGACGCCATCGGGAATCAGGTCGGCCACGTTGGACATGTTCACCGCGCGGCGGATCTGGTCATGCGCGTTTGCATAGGGGATCTGCCAGTTGAGCGCGGCGTTGCTTTCCAGAGCGCCGTTCCATTGCCGGATACGCTCGTCGGTGCGCTTGCGGCCTAGGTTGGCGAATTGGTCCTTCCAGAAGGTTGGCCAAATGCTGATGATGGACGACCATTTGTAGCCGGTTGCAGCCTTGAAGGCGTTGATGATCGTCGTGACGTTAGTGACATAGGCCGAGAGGCTGGTGGCTCCCCGGCTGTCGTTGTAGCGCGCGTCGTTGACGCCGATGGCGAGGATGTAACCTGCGGCTTGGTGCGCCGTGATGGTCGAAAGGCGGTTGATCACGTCAAGCGTGGTGTTGCCGCCGATCCCTTCGTTGACGAAGGTGATGCCGGGGAACGCCTCGGCCAGATAGGTGACATAGCCGATGCCGTTGCCGGTGCCAGCCTTGGCCTGCTCGGTGATGCTGTCCCCGACAACCACAACCTTTTGGCGGAGGCGGTTCGCGCGCGACAGCATCCGCAGGAACGCGCCGCGGCCGCCGACACTTTTCCATGCCGCCTCTTGGACGGTGTCCAGCGCCAGAAGCTTGACCCCGCCAGCCGTCGTGAAGTCCTGCCCCGTTGCGACCTCCTTGAAGAGCCCGTCCGCGCTATCCCAGATCGCATTGATCCCACGCGATGGCTCCAAGGATGCCTGAACCTCAGCCGCATCGGCGTATTTGCGGGGAACGATTTTCGAGTAGTCCCCGCGGAACCAGTTGGTCGCATAGACAGAAGTGCTGGGGTTGACCTTAAGCGGGATCAGCCAGTCCCCAATCGCGAAAGCCTGGCCGTCGACGGTGCCCGCCGCGCTTGCCACGTAATACGTCCCAATAGCGGCGCCAGCCGGGAACGAACCAGACGCGGGCGACCAATTACCCGCGGGGGTCAACCCCGTCGAAATCGCCGCGATCTCGCTACGCAGTGAGTCGCCGAGCGCGTTGCGCGCGGCAGCTTCAAGGGCATCATCTGCCTCGATCTTTGCGAAAAGAGTGTCGTCTGCGGCTTCGATCTTTGCGAACAGAGCTGCGTCGTCAGCTTCAATTTTCTCGTACAGCACCTCGCTAACCGTATCGACCATTGCCTCGGCATTGGCGCGGCTGGACACGACGGGGTTATTCCCGCTCGTCTGGAGCGAGGCTTTGGGTGCGGGCATTGGTGCCTCCGAGGATGATGGGGGAGCGGTGGTGCCGACCCGGCTCAGCGCCGGGCCGTGGGGTCAGGACTGCGTAGGGCAAGGCCCAAGACAGCGATCGAGCGAGAGGACGCGGGCGGGCATCAGCCGCGGCCCCCGCCGATCTTCGCAGTCGCGCGGATCCGCCCGATGATCGCCAGGATGCCGCCCATGCCCGAGGCGATCTCCGCCGCATGCTGACCTAGCGAGACCTGATCGGCGGGTGAGACAGCCACGCCCCAGATAATCTGCACCAAGGCTGCGACGACGGCGGCGAGGCCGCCCCAGATGGTCAGGGACTGCAGGGCGGATTTGTAGTTGGTCATGGTCAGGCTCCTTTCTGAGCGGGGTAGAAATCGGGGAGGTCGACGGTCTGCCCGGCGAGCGGATGGGTGCAGTCGTTGAGGAACTGGATCCGGCCCTCGCGGACGAAGCTGTGGCATGTGGAGAGGTTCACCCCCGGCCAACCCGGGTCGGGCATCATCACCAGCACCGAGGGCGCGAAGGTCGGCGCGTCGCCGTCGCCGTTCCAGTCCCATCGCGGGCGACCCTCACCCTCGACGCGCACCTGGTGCATGGTCCCGCAGCCGGGGCACATGAAGCCGACCCGGCCGCCCTGCAGGCCACGGAGTTTGCTGCCGAGCTGCATGGTCAGGCGCCCTTCTGGGCGAGGTGCGCCGAGGTCAGCGCGTGGATATGCGCGATGAAGGCTGCGTCGTCCTGCACATTGACGGTGACGGTCGGCCCGGTCGGGCGCCGCATGCGCGCCAGCAGCTCGGCGCCGGTAATCGTCTTCAGGACGCCGCGCAGCTTTCCGCGCTCGTCGACCCGCCAAATCGCGATCTCGTCGCCGTTGTGGTCGTAGTCGCCTGTGTCGAAGAGCCGCTTCTCGGCCGTGCGCCGCTTGCGGATTTCCGGCGGCCGGAGCCAGCCGAAGAAGTGCTCGGAGGCCTTCGGGTCGCCGGCGTTGATCTGCCGGGTCAGAATCGCACGGTAGATGCCGCCGGTGTTCAGGTCGAACGAGACGAGCGCGTCGAACTGGTGCTGCGTGAGCGGCACCTTGATCGCCTCGTTCACCCGCGCCTCGTAGGTCTCGACATCCTTGCGGAAAACCTCAATCGCGCGGTCGATCGCGCCGTCGAGATCGGCCGGCATGCCGCGCGGCAGGTCGGCTGGGTCGATGCCGCCCGCGTTTTTCGTGTGGCCGATGCCGTAGGTCAGGACGCCCACGCTATCGAAATAGGGCGCGGGCACGATGCCCTCATGCTCGGGGATCTCGAGCAGGCCGCGGTCGCTAAGTTTCATGGCGATCTCCCATGCGGAAAGAGCCCGCTCGCGGGCCGTTGATCAGTGGATTTGTGGATGGTCAGCGCGGGCGCCGTACCTCGGCGCGGATCTCGATCAGCAGATCCCGCAGCGGCACCAGGTCGTCGCGGGTGTGCCGGTGCTCGTCGCAGATCAGCGCGCGCGTTTCCTTGTGCTCGAGGCGCACTTCCTGCCGAGCGGTGCGCACCTCGCCCTTCACGCCGACGAACTCCTCGTCGATGTGCTCGGTGCTCAGCTGCTCCGGCTCGTTGCCTTGCCGCGCCGCCTTCGCGCCCCGCATGTTCGTCCAGATGGCTGCGAGCGCAGTGCCGATCATCACGCCGAGGATCGTGGCGGTTTCCTTATCGAGCCCGGCCAGCATCGGCGCCCGCTCGGTAAGAGGAAAAGAGGTCGAACAGGGCGAGGACGGCATAGGTCGTGCCAGTGTTCCAGGCATCCGCGATGCCGGTGAGCTTCGGGAAACTGAAGGACGCGAGGAGCGATGCGAAGAACACCGCCCCGATCACCGCGCCCACCCCGCGCAGCAGCGGTGTCCGCCGCCAGTTGCCGTTGATGTAGAGCGCTGCGATACGCATCAGGGCCACGGCGACAACAGGCGCGCCGAGGGCGTTATCGTCCAGCCCGAGCGATCTGAAGGCGGCGTAGCTTGAGGAGACGGCCATCGTCTCGCCCGGCAGCAGCAGCGTCAGGCCGAAGTCGAGCATCACAAGGCTTGTCACCCATTCGGCCGCCCTGCCCTGTTCGTGGATCAGCGCCACCAAGTTCTGCGGCAGCAGGCGTCGAAGCAGGATCTCTCTGCGGGTCATGCGGTCTCCGGTCATGCGGTGGTGAAGGCCTGCGGCGACGTGAAGTCGGAGGCCGAGGAATAGTCGCCGCGCGTCCGGGCGAAGTAGTAGCGGGTCTGGCCGCTCGCGAGACCGCTGTCGGTAGCGCGGCGGGTCGAACCGGGCGAGGCGTAGACGATGCCGCGCATCGAAACCGCGTTGACCGGGTCGGCGTTCGGCCCGGCAAATATCTCGATCCCGATCGCGTCGGGGTCGTTCGGCAGGTCATAGGTGACCTGCACCTTGCCGGGCTCGATCTCGACCGCGCTGATAAAGGTCGGCAGATCGAGGGTGACCCCGACCACCGGCGAGACGCCTGCGATTTCAACCCAGTCGGACCGGCCCGCCTGCCCCACTGCGCGCACCCGGATGTCGTAGGCCTCGCCGGTCGCCAGCGGTCGCGTGAATGCGAATACCTTTCCCGCACCGTCGCGGACGTCGCTGTCGATTTGCCCGCCCTCGCGCCAGCGGTCACCGGTCGGTCGGTACTCCCACTCGTAGGACGAGACACCCCGGCTCGGGCTTGGATCGAAGTCGAAACGGATGCGCGGGATCGTGGTCTTGCCGGTATAGAGGTTCACCGCGTCGCCGGTCAGCGCCGTGATCGCCCCCGGCGGCTGCATACCTTTCCGGGTGCCATCATAGGGCTCCTCGATGACCTCCTCCTCATCGGCGGGCGACCATGCGTAGATCGAGGCGTCGGTCTTCACCAGCGCAGCGGGCATGCGTAGCGCAAGGCCTTGCTCGCCCATCGGATCGGCGCCGGGATGGATGCTTTCGATCTCGTAGGTGCCGCCGAGCACATTGTAGGGCGCAGGCAGCGACAGGCTGACCGTCGCGCCGGCCACGAGGTTGAACCCCTCGGGCGGCAGTTCCCCGCCTTCGATCCGCTCTTGGCGGCGCATGCGGAGGCCGACGATCTTGCGGACCCGCATAGCCTGCGTGGGCGACGGGCAGAAGCTCAGCTCTACCGTCATCGGGGCCGGCAAGCCGCCATCGGCCGCGAGCGCGCCGGGGATCGACCAGGGCTTCAGATCGGCGGTTTCATAGCCGCGCTCGGGGTTGAGATACGAGACGCGCAGCTCGTTCACGAGATCGCTGCCCGGCAGCATGTCCGGCGCCGTGAAGCCGTCGCCCATCAGGTAGTCCAGCGACACCGTCGGCGCCTGCCACGCGCCCGGCTTGATCCCGAGCTGACCGCCGATGCGGATCAGATCGGCCGCGCCGGACAACACCAGCGGCGTGATCTGGTCCTCGATCTCGCCATCGGCGAAGGTCAGCGTCCCGGCCACCCGGTATCGTGCCTCGGCGCCGCCGGAGGCGAGCGATACGGCCTCATCGGCGACATCCGCCGCCTCCTTCCATGAGGACAGGTGCAGCGTCGCGTCGGTATAGGCCCGGATCGGGTTCTGTCGCAGCGCGTCGAGCGCGCATAGCGCGTGATTGTCGGACCATTTCCATGTCGCCGGGTCGGCCGCGTTCTGCGAACCGTCCCTCGGATCCCAGACCTTCGACCACCGGCCCTCGACTTCGACCAGCGGCGGATAAGCCGGCCACCGCTCTTGGCGCTGGCCCGGGCCTCCAGCGTGCAGCCGCATCCAGATGACGGTGCGGCCCTTCCAGGCGTCGCTCGCCTTCCACAGATCCTCGTCGCCGCCGGTCGCATAGGGGGCATCGTCGAGATACTGCTGCGGCGGGCTGGTCTGCTCACCGCGGCCAATCCAGAACCGAACGATGTTGGTCGTGCCGTCCTTCCCGAAGAAGGGATAGGTCGTACCATTCGCGCCGTTGCCGGCAAAATCAAAGGGGTCGCCGGTGAACGCGACGGCGCGCTTGTCGAGGAACAGCTTCGGCGAACCGAGGGCCGAGGGCCGCGAGTTCAATATCCAGCAGCCCCAGATGTAGTTGCCCCGCACCGGCAGGCCGACGGGCGTCCCGGTCGCGCGGGTCTCGCCGTAGACGAAGCGATAGGCGGGCGCGGTGTCGGGCAGCGACAGCCGACGCGCGGTATCTTGGGCCTTTGGCTGCTTCGACAGCAGGGCATTCGATGCCACGGAAAGGAGCATCGACGCGCCGGCCTTGACGATGAAGCCAGCAACAACGGTGGCGACGCCGGTGGACACTCCAGCACTCACCAAGCCGCCAATGATCGCTGCCTCTATGCCCATCGCCACGCTCCGAGTATGTCGCCCCCCGCAATGGCGAGGCCGCTTGCCGCCTTGACGGCGTATTCACCAGGCCGGATGCACAGCCCGAAGGTTGCACCGCCTTTGGCCCGCGATGTCTCGATCAGGGCCAGATCGCCCGGCCCCGGATTGTCGGTGCGGGTCATTCCCGCCGCCGTAAAATGTGCGTCGGACCAGTCCAATATACCGCCCGCCGCGCGAAGGATGCGCAGCGCCCCGGTGTAGGTCCGATAGTGCGGCAGCCCCGCCGCCAGAGGGTCGCGCCCATGCAGCGCCTGAGAGGCACGGCAGGCAGCCGTGAGGCAGTCGTGGGTGCCTCGCTCCAACCGCCCGGCCATGTGGATGCGAGCAGCGCCGAAAGCCGCCTCCGGCGTTACGGCTCGGGCCACAGCGGCGGGTTCGCCTGGCGCTTGATCGCGTGTATGACGTGCCGCCCGGCCGTGTCGCCGGGATAGGCGCGCTTCTGGTCCTCGGGGCCGTGGGTGATGCTGGCCGCCGACCGCGCTGCCGGGCCAATGCCGAGGCCGAGCGTCATGTCGTGGCGCAGGTTCTCGCCGTCGCGGCTGGTCGTGAACTCGCGGCTGTCGAAGTAGCCGTGGAAGATCGGCACCGGCGTCCCGACCAGTACCGTCCCGGCGGGCTCGGTCGTGGCGCCGAACCAGACCGTGACCGGCCGGTTACGGATCACCTTTCCGCGCTCGGCGAGCATGGCCTCGAGTGTGGCGGCGACGCGGATCGAAGCATCGGCCGTGGCAAGGCCGCCGTCCTCGGCCGGGCCCGCGAAGTCCACCAGCTTGCCCGCGCCGAGCCAGGTCTTGCCGTCCCACGAGATCGAGCCCGCCCCGGTATGGACGCGCACCATTTCGCCGGGCCAATCGGCCTCGGTGAGCAGCACGGGATGAAAGTGGCCCGCCAGCGCCGAGAGCAGCGCAGCTGAGGCGCCGCGGGTCAGCGCCATGGGTCGCGCTCCGTCCAGCCGTCCGGGTATTCGTCGGCGAAGACCTCACGGAAAGCCCACTCATAGGCGAAATCGCCGGTCAGGGGCTGCGCGGCGCGTGGCATGTCCAGCGCCTCGAACACGATGCTCTCGCGGTCGCCGATCGAGACGAGGCCAGAGAATGGGAACGCGCGGTCAACCCGAATGGTCGCGAGGCCGCTGCCGTTGGAGCGCGCGACGGTTAGGACGCGCCGCAGTTCGGTGGTGGTGCCGTCGGTGACGGTGATGTGGTCGGCCGGGCGCGCGACAACCGCGTTCTCCGGCAGGCCGTCGACCTTGATCGCGGGCCAGCCCTTGTTCGTTGTCGGGGTGCCGTTCATGGCCCGATTGTCCGAATAGAGCAGCGTGTTGCCCCCGGCATACCAATCCAGATCGCTGCCGCCCGAGGTCCACTGAATCACGCCGTTGCGCAGGTTGTGCCGCGGAGAGAGCCATGGGACGGCAGAGCAGCACTCTACACGGACGAGATGCCGCCCGCCGGCCAGAAACTCCTTGAGCATCTCGATATAGCCCGCCCCTGCCCGGTCGGGGCCGTAGCCCGAGACGCTGGCCGTGGCGAGCCGCCGCGACCGCTGCGCGCTCGAGGTGCGCGGCCGCCCGTCGATCAGGCCGACCGAGCGCGACACCGGGTCCGAGCGCGTCAGCTCCCACGCGGTCAGGCCCACCGGGGGCCATGCGATGACGTCGGTCATAGGCCGAACCTTTTCTTAGGCTGCGTGCGCATCTGCTTCGCGGTGGCAGCGACGGCGCCGGACTGGATGCGAGGGGTGGCCGCGCCCACGCGGCGGTCGCTGATGCGCTCGACGGCGGCCTGCCAGTTGCCATCCTGATCGACGAAGACGCGGACGTCGGCGACGCCACCGGCACCCTCCGATCCTCCGATCCGGTGGTTCGGGATGATGCTGCCCATGGTGTTGGGCGTGAAGATCTCGGGCCCCTCCTCGCCGACGAGGTAGGACCGGCCACCGGCTACCGGGCCGCCCGCGGCGCGTGCGCCGGAGATACCCGACCAGACCGCGCCGAGGAGGCCACCACCGCCGCCACCAAACGGCCCATCGCCAAACAGAGCCGCCTGCATGGCTGCCCGCGCCAGCATCTGGGCGACGTTCCCCAAGGTGTCGGCGAAGCTGTCGCCGGCCACGATCGCATCAAGCAGGCCGTTCTTCAGGTCGCCTTGCACCTGCACCATGAACTCGGCCTTCTCCTCGGCCCGTTCGCGCGCTTTGTTCAGCCGATCCTCCTGCCCGGCAGCATCACCGACAGCGGCGGCCGTCTGGCGGATCAGATCGGCATAGGTCTGCTCGGTGCCGGCCACGCGCTCGGTCAGGTCAATCCCATCCTGCTTCGCCTTGTTCGTCAGCTCGAACTCGGTGCGCAGCCGGGCCTGCTCGGCGACCGACTTGCCGATGAGCGTGACCTCAAGCTCCTGCGCTGCGGCCAGCCGGGCGCTCTCCTCGGTGAACTTGGTGCGGATCTCGGCCAGGCGCTTGCGCTCGCGGATCTCCTGCTCGAGGAGGCGCTTGGCATCGCGGGCCTGCTCCTGCGACTTGCGCTCAGCCTCTTGGGCTGCTTCCTCGTTGCGTTTCTCGACGACCGGGTCGATGCCGGCGATCGGGTTCGACCCCATGGCACGGGTGAGCAGGTCGTCGGAGATGCCCGCATCCTTGATCCCCTCCCATGTATCGCGGATGCCTTGGGGGCTGCGCCCCTTCTCGCGGATCAGCTCCAGCGCGAGCCGGTCCTGCAGTTCCGGAGTGAAGCGCTCGTCCATCGACAGCCCGAGGTTCCGGATCAAGCCCCCCGAGCCGTCGAAGTTCTTCCCGCCCAGCGTCGAGCCCACGATCTGATACCGGCCGACTGCGCTGGAATTGAAGTTGTTGTCCGGATGCGCCAGCATGCGCCGCTGCAGGTCGAGAACCTCGCGGAGCGTCATGTTGACCAGGTCAACGTTCCCGCCCGTGAACTTGCCGTATCCGAGCGTCTCGTTGTAGTTCCGCCGGCCGGGCCGATCGGTCCCTTCCGCCGTGGCAATCAGGTCGAGAATGCCGCTGTCGGCCGCCTCGATATAGCTCAGGATGCGGTCGTTAGACGCGCGCGACTGCCGGCCGCGCCGCATGCCCGCGAGGCTGCCGTAATCGCCGAAGCTGCGGCTCGCGCGGGCGGCGCGCTCGGTTTCGTCGGCGAGCTCCCTAGTCTCCTCGACAGCGCGGCCCGTAACTGCCACGACGTCGTCCAGCTTTGCTGACATCTCCTCGATCAGTGGAGGCATGCGAGATCCTGCGGGATAATACTCCTGGAGGATCGCAAGAGCTTCGTTCGCCTTGACCCCGATCTCCTCAAAATCCTCAGCAGCAGCAGCAGCTTTTAGCGCCTCGTCGATGCGTTCTACTTGTTCTCGAACCAGACCAAGGGCCTCGGCAGACTCGTCGGCGCCATCTCGTGCCGCCAGCATGGCCTCCTCGAACTGCAAGACTTGCTCTGAGGTCGCCATGCCCTGCGCCTGCAGCTTCTGCTGGCGCTCAAGAGCCTGCAAAGCCTCGCGGTACTCAGTGAGGTCCGCAATAGCCTCCCGGAACCCGGCCTTGTGAGTGTCTAGCGCGCCGGAGAAGAGACGCTGCGCTCGAGAGGCAGCCACGCTCATCATGTATTCGGCGTTCTTCTTCACTTCGTCAGCGAAGTCGCCAAACTCCTTCCGCAAGTCAGAGGTCGATCTCTGCGCGGTGTCGGCGTAGCGCATGTAGTCGTCGAGCGCGCTCCTGAACGCGTCGACCCCGTCCTCGGCCTCCTCAGCGCTCTCCGCAGCGCTAAAGAACGAGGCCGCCAATGGCACTCCGATCGCCAACGCGGCACCCATGATCGCGCCCATGGGGCCCAAGACGCCGAGCATCTGGGAGCCCTGCTGAGTGAAGGCGGTGACCGCCGACGTTCCACCCTGAACCTGCACGGCGAAGTCGCCGGTCTGGTAGCCCAACTGCTGCAGCGCGCTCTGATTGCGCTGGAAGAAGCCCGTTGCATCGGCCTGCACGACGTTCATGTCGCGCACGGCGGTGGTCTGTCGCTCGATCCGGGTCTTGGTCTGGTCGAACTCGCGCTGCAGGAGCTCCATGCCGCGCTTGTGGCGGTCGGCGGTGATCGTGCCCTTCTCCAGCGCGGAGGTCAGACGCTTCTGCTGCGTCTCGAGGCGCTTCTCAGCGGCTGCCAGCGGATCGAACTTGCGCTCCAGCCGATCAACGGCAGCCGCCGCCGTGCGGGCGCTCTTCTCGAACTGGTCCTTCTCCATCTGGAGCAGGATGGCGATGCGTTCGGTCTCGCTCATCTCCGACATTCGGGCACCTCTCAGGCGTAGGTCGCGACGAGGGCCGCGTATTCGTCAGCAGTCGGCGCTTCGGGCTCGCCGCCGCCCTGCGCCTCGTTCCATCCCTGGATGGCGTCAGACAGGTCGCTCGGCGTCATGCGCCGCACATCGTCAGGCTTCAGGCCGATGGAGACGACGCCCCGGATGCGGGCTGGGACGTCCCAGCGGTCGCTTTCGCGCGGCGCTTGGGCGACGATCCGTCCGTGGCGCTTTTTTTTTGCGGCTTGTCGGGCGTGAACGCCACGAGGATCAGGTCGAGGGCGACCTGTCGGAGATGCATGTTGGCCGCGGGCGGCAGCGCCGAGACGATGCCGTCGGCCGCTCGATCCGGCAGGCCGCCACCGACGAGGCCAAGCGCCACAAGGTCGCGAACGTGCCTGGCCTGCACCGTGACGCCGCGCCCGACCGTCATCTGGTCGAGGATCGCGAATATACCGACGCCGTGCAGCTCCTCGAAACGCTCGATCTCGCCGTTGCGGAGAAGGAGCGGGCGGGATTTCCCGCCCAGCTCAGCCATGATGCCGCCCTGCGGTGGCTGCGCGGCGATGCTCATCAGGCAGCGGCCGTGAAGGTCGGGGTGCCGCTCGACGACAGCGATAGCGAGTAGGTCACGCCGTTCTCCTGCTCGCCACCGTATTCGAGGCTGTCGACGTGGAAGGCGCCGGCGAAGGTGCCAAGACCGGGTACGATGATCTCGAAGTTCGCGATCGCCTCGGCGGTGTCGGCGATGCCGGTGCCGAACGCCACGGCGCGCAGCTGCTCCTCGGTGGTGCTGTCCTCGAAATAGCCGTTGCCCGAGACGCTGAGCGAGCGGGTGCCGGTCATGACCTCGCGCCAGAGCTGCCCGGTCGGGTTATCGCAGTCGCTCGTGGTCACGTCGAAGGCGTTGTTGTTCAGGGTCAGCGTCTTGCTGGTCAGGCCGCAGAGGACATTGAAGACCTCCGTCGCCGCGCCGTCGCCGATCTTCACCAGCATCTGCCGGCCGTTCTTCTTTGCCATGATGATGGCTCCTAACTGGGGTCGGCCTTGCCCAAGGGCGGAGTGCGGGCTTACCTACCGCTGAGAGAGCGGAGGAAAACGGATGAAACTTCTGATTGCTGCCGCCTGCGTCGTCATCATCGTGGCCGGCGGCTGGTACGGCTGGACCGAATGGCAGGACGCCCAAGCTGAGAAGTTGGCCGAGGCGCAGCAGCAAGAAGTAGACGAGAGGGCCGAGCGGTTTCGCAGCGCCGAGCGCAATCGAGAGTGCGAAGCCCGGGTTGCGGCTTGGGACAGGGGTGAGCGAGCTCGGCTTGCCGATGAGTTTGGCGACTACGCCGAAAAGGTCGTGGACAACTGCCGGTATCTCCTGGCTATCCCGGCCGACTAACCGTCCAGCAGTGCGTCGAACGCTATCAGTGCGAGATAGGACTGCCCATCATCGGACCGCGCCGTCGTCTGCGTCGTCCATTGCAGGCGCACTACTTTATAGCCGGTAACAGCCATACTGGCTTCGCGCTCGTTCAACGCCGACACCACGGCGCCGGCAATGCGGGTGGCCTCGACGCGCCCGGAGGTCGGTCGGCTGTGCACCTCGATCGAGAACGTCACGCGCGCCGCCGAGGCACAGTCGGAGCGCACTGGGCGCGGCTCGATCCCGCCGAGGCGAATGTAGGGGAAAGCGACCATTTGCGGCGGCTCGTCGTAGATGCGGGCGCCGACCAGTGCCGAGACCGCGGCGTCCTCCCGCAGCGCCTTCACGATCCCTGCTTGCAGCGCGAGCGCATAGTCAGCCATTGCCCTTGGCCCTCCTCACCGCATCTTTCAGCGCCTTGCGGTTTCGCTCTTTGCGTCGGTCGCGCGTCGCTTTCAGCGCAGGGTTCACGAAGGGCCGCGGTCCCTTGTTGCCTTCAATGACCTTCGCCTTGGGCCCGAAATCCATGAGATAGCCGCCCTCGGGCACCTGTGAGCCTCGGATGGCGAGGCGGCTGCTGCTCGTAATCTCGGGGATCAGCACGCGCGCGAGCGCCAGGACGTCCTCGCCGTTCTCTCTGTTCGCCTCCTGCATGGTCAGCTCGACCTCGTCGGGAAGCTTGTTCAGGATTCGCCTCACGCGGTCGAAGCCGGTTTTCTTCATGTCGCGGTCCCTGCCTCGCACAGCATCTCGAGCATCGCCCCGGCCCGATCGACCTGCGCGATGCTGCGGATGTTCCACGCGACACCGCGCGCCTGGATGCGGTCCGCCTCAGTGATGCCCGCGGTCGCGCTCGACCGGCGGATTCGGATCGTCGACGTGCGTGACGCCTCGACCCGGCCGGCTTCGACGCGCTCTTTGCCGGTCGTCTCGCGGATGTCGGCCCAAAGCGACATCAGAGGCGACCATCCCGCTTTGGTGTTGCCGTATTCGTCGGTTTCCGGGTTTCCGAACTCATCGGTGATGTCGCCCTGGCGCTCGATGGTGATGCGGTCGCGCAGCTTTCCCGCGCTCATCGCCGCCACCGATGCGGCGAGATCAGCGCCTCGTAGGCGCCGGTCGGCTGAACCCGCTCGGCCAGCGTCTCGCGGTGCTCGTAGAGCGTCCCGACATGCAGCAGGATCGCCGCCTTGATCGCGGCGGGCACTTGCGCGGCGTCGCCGTAGCCGGCGAAGAACGTGACCGAGACCGGCGCGGCCTGCCCCGCCTCGAGCGCGGGCGATGGCCAACCGGGCCTGAAGTAGACCTCGGGCCCGCGCACCGCGTCGATCAGGCGGTGATCGGCAGCGGCGACCGTCTGCGACACGCCGTCAGCGTCGAGATAGGACACCGAGACGGCCGAGACGTTCGGGAATGGCAGGCGCAGCGGCGACCAGGACGCGAAGTCCTGCCGCCACTGCTGGTTGACGATGCACCGCCCAAGAATCCCCGTGTAGCCGTCGAGATGGTCGGTCGCGGCGGCGATCAGTGCCGTGATGAGGCTGTCATCATCGGCGACCTCAACGCGCAGATGCGCCTTGGCCTCATCGAGCGTGACCGGCGGCGTGGCCGGCGGGGTGATCCGGACGGGGCGGAGCATCATCGGTTACTTCGCCTTGCCGTAGGGCGCGGGGTCGATCCCCATGCCGGCGAAGTCCTTGTCGTTCGGCAGGCGCCGCGCCGCATCGTTGAAGTCGATGCGGTTCTGGTCGGCGGTGGTGCCGGCGCGCGGGTTGTTGTCGACGCTCTCGTGATCGACGTCGACCCCCTGGATCGCCTCGGGCTCGGCGATGGCGCCGGACGCCTCGTCGAGCTTCTCGGCGGGCGCCGGGTCGGCCACGGCCTTCTCGTCCGCTTTCGCGGTTTCCTTGCGCTGAGCCATGTCAGCCTCCTGTTTGAGAGAGGGTGGAAGGCGCGGCCCCGGAGGGCCGCGTCAGGGCGCCTTAGACGGCCGCCATCTTCATGACCCGCAGAACCTCGGGGTTCAGCAGGCCGCCGCCCACGCGCTTGGTGGTGTAGAAGTGCACGTAGGGCTTGTTCGTGAACGGGTCGCGCAGGACGCGAACGCCGGTGCGGTCGATCACCAGGTATCCACGGCGGAAGTCGCCGAAGGCGATCGGCACCGCTCCCACACCGATGTCAGGCATCGCCGGCATCTCGGTGATGGGATACATCATCAGGGTCGCCGGCTGGCCCGCCTGGAAGGACGGCTGCCAGATGTAGTTGTTGTCGTTGTCCTTCATCTTGCGAACCGCCTTGGTGGTGTTGCGGTTCATGACGAAGCGGGAGTTGGCCGAGAACTCGCTGGGCAGCGAGTAGACCAGGTCGATCACCTCGTCCGAGGTGATGGCGTTGTTCGCCGCCGCCGTGACGCCGGTCGGGATGGCGCCCCAGGGGTGGGCGGCGGCGTTCGCGCCGCCCGTGACGTAGCTCAGGAAGCCGGCGGGCTTGTTCACGCCGTTGCCCGACACGAAGGCGATGCCCTCCTGGTAGGCGAACTCGGTCTCGACCTCGTTGGCGAGCCACTGCTCGAGGTTCACCTCTGCATCGTCGAGGAGCTGCTGCGTTGCCGCCGGGTTGGCGTAGAGCTCGCCCGGGGTGTAGCTCAGCGAGCCGAGCGTCGGGGTCGCGGTCTGCGGGCGCGCGGCGGTCTCGCCGACCCAGCCGGAGCCGGTGCCGCGGTTGTTGAACAGCTTCTTGAAGCCAGCGCCGCTGATGCTCTGAACGGTCGCGATCTGCCGCATGGGCGAGACCTGCACCAGCTTGTCGGTGACGGTGCGATCCCACTCAACCGGGGCGAGGTAGCCACCGTCGGCATCGGCGCCCTTGTTCAGCGCGGCCTGTACGTCACCCTTGCGGAAGTGCGAGCGAAACGCCGAGGTGTATTCGGCATCGGGAGCAGCGCCCTCGGGGCCGCCGATGGTCAGCGCAGCGAGCTGGGCGTTCGATTGGTCGATCGCGGCCTGCAGATCGGCGACGGCGGTGTCGATGCGCTGGATCTTCTCGGCGCGAACGACGTCCTCCTGCCCCTTGCGCAGGTCGGTGATGTTCTGGTCGTTCTCGGCCTTGAAAGCCTCGAAGGCCCGCTGCAGTTCGGTCAGAACGGCGGTGGGGTTGCCGGCGTCAGCGCGAACGGCAACGATCCCGCGCGTCTTGCGCAGGTCCATATGCTTGCTCATCGGGGTCTCCTTTATGAGCGCAGTGCTTGGATGAGCTGCTGTGCAGCAGCCATGAAATCGTCAGCGTCGTGCGTGACGGTCGGGGCAGCGCCGGGCATGCCCCCTTTCACCTTAGCCAGAAGCGCACGGCATTCCGTCCTCGGCATTCCTGAGCGGGTAAGCTGCGCCTCGATCCGGCGAACTGCGTTCACCTGCGCACGATCTTCCGCCTTGGTCTTGTCCTCGGCGACGGCATCGGCCGCGAGGAAGCTGTCGGCCAGCCCCTCTGCGACGGCCTGCTCGCCGTTGAACCACGTTTCGTTGTCCATCCACTCGGCGGCCTTCGCCTTCGCGGCGCCGGAGCGATCGGCGTAAAGGCTCGCCATCGCATCGTCGAAGGGCTCCATCGTCCGAGCCGCATCCGCGAGGTCGTGACGGTTGCCCATCGCGACCACCCAGGCATTGTGCACCATGAGGAAGCCGGCCTTGCCGATCTGGATCTCGTCGCCGGCCATCGCGATGACAGAGGCAGCCGAGGCGGCGAGCCCGAGAATGCGGATCGTCACCTTCTGCGGATGGGCGCGCAGCGCGTTGTAGATCGCCACCCCCTCGAAGAAGTCGCCGCCCGGCGAGTTGATGTTCACCACCACCTCCTGGTCGCCGATGGCGCGCAGCGCGGCGGAGATCCGCTTCGCGGTGACGCCCCCGCCCGTCCAGAAGTCCTCCCCGATCACCTCGAGGATGGAGATGGTGTTGTCGTCGCTTGCGGCCGCATTCAGGCCAGCGTTCCAACGGTCGATCGCGTCGGCGTCAGGCTCGAAAGCGCAGACGGTCGGCAGTCGCTCGGCCTTGATCTCGGGAAGGTTACGCAGGCTCATCACTGCCTCCTTGCTTCTGCTGCCCCATCGCTGCCGGAAGATCGGTGCGCGGCGGTAGGTCCATCCATTCGCGGGGCTCGTCGGGGTGCAGCCATGGGGTATGGCCGCCCGCGCCCAAGCCTTTGGCGAAGAAGTCGGCCTGATCCTTCATCGAGCCGCGCAGCAGCGCGCCCGCGTTGAACTTGGCCTCGTAGATGTCGGCCTCGTCTTCGGTCAGCAGCGACCGCTCGATGGCCTGCTGCCACGCCTCGAACCACGGATTCAGCGCGTAGCGGACGAAGAACTGCCCCAGCACGTCGATGCCGGAGCCCCACGAGGTGTCGTCGACGCCGAGGAGCGGCCTCGGGACTCCGAAGGGCCGGGCAATCTCCTCGATCTGGTGCTTGCGCTGTTCGACCGTCTGGCTGTCCCGTCCGGTGGCAGGCGCGTGGTCGAGCTCCATCCCCTCCTCGAGGATCTTCCAGCGATGGGCGTTCTCGGCGCCCTCGTGCTGCTCCATGCTGGCCTTCAGCCGGTCATACGCCTCTGCTGACAGGGTCTTTGGGTGCCTGATAGCGCCGCCCACCAGCATACCGTTCCGGAACAGCCGCGCCGCGGCCTTCTCTGTCTGGATCGCCAGCGCGATCGCCTCGGCTGCCTGCTTCACCAGCGACAGGCCGGTGATTCCGTCCTCGGACAAGCCGTAACGGAGGTGGAAGACCTCGCGCTGCTGCAGGATCCGCACGTCGCCGGCCGGGCGCCGGTAGTGATATTCGAGCGCCCAGTCGCCGCGCTGCTTCACCTCGACCCGGCCAGGTGGCAAAGGCACGAGCTGAATGATCCGATTTCCGCTGCGAACGATCAGCGCGAACGCATCGCCGCGCCGACCGTCGTCGAGGGCGCCAAGCGCGGCCTGCTGCATGAACGACCGGAACTCGTAGCTGGTCTGCCAGGCGTTCGGCCGGCGGTGCAGCACCCGATAGAGCGGGTGGTCTGACGCCTTCTCCTTGGTGTCCTTGCGGTGCAGGTGCAACGGCAGCATGCCAATCGCGAACGAGATCAGCGACACGCAGCGCAGGACCGTGGTGTTCTTCATCGCCTGCTTAGGCGAGATCGTGATGCCGGCCTCGGTCATGCCGCCCAAGCCGCCGCGCACGAACTCGAGGAACGCCGGATCGTCGAATCCCGAGAAAACAGCCCCCTCGCCGGTCAGGGCGCGGACCTGCGGGCCGGTCGCGGCGGCCACTGGCGGCTCCATCCGCTCGGCGGGTGGCTCGGCCGCAGCCAGGCGAAAGAGGTCGAACAGTGCCATCTGGCCTCCGGATCAGATCATCAGGATGCCGCGCGTCTCGTATACCGAGACCTCCGTGGCTTCCGTTCGGGCCGTGGCAGCACCGACCGCCATCGCGAGCGCGACCGCCATGTCGATCCGGGCCGTGGCCTTGTGTTTCGTGAACCGGCGCAGATCCGCAGGCGATCGGTCGAAGGTCGCGGACATCACCGCCGAGCGCAGCGCCGGGTTGACATGCACCCGGATGCGCTTTTCGAGGATCAGCGTCTCGAGCGCGTCGACCGAGCCCGGCATCCAGAGCTCGATCTCTTCGCCGTCGGGGGCCTCTCGCTTCCGCTTCTGCCAGCCCTGCGGGTGATCGAGCATCGGAAGGCTGGCGCCCATATCGGCGACGACCGCCTCGAAGTCCGTGATCAGGAAGTTGTCGTACGCCACGAAGTCGAGGTCGAAGCGCCCGTCGTCGTCGATCAGATCCTGCGCCGGGTAGTCCAGCCGTGTTTTCTTGCCAGGCGTCGCGGTGATGTAACCTCGCTCGGCCCAGATGTCGTAGGGCGCGCCGTCGCGCTCAGCCCGCGCCTTGATGGTGTCGGCCGGCGTGTAGCCGTGCACGAAGGCTGCGAAGCGCGGCTTGCCGTCGTCGTCGTGGCCGTCCTCGAACACCAGCGCCTTAGCCGTGAGGTCGGTCTTTGCCGAAAGGTCGAGGCCCGCAAAGGCGCGGACCCCCTCAAAATCGGAGAGGTCGAGCGTCTCGTCCTCGATCGCCTCCCACGCCGCCCGGCTGATCCAGGCGCTTTCGGCGTCGGTCCATTCGCAGAAGTGCAGCCGCCGGATGCCGTTGGCCTTGGCCGGAATGTCGCGGGCCTGCTTCACTTGGATGGCGAGGTATTCTGGGGTGATCGTCTCGCCCAGCAGCGGGTTGGCCTTGATCCAGCAGGACGGGCCCTCGAAGGGATCGTCGCCCTCGTCGAGGGCGCAGACATAGGCGAAGGTCGTGTCGTCCTCGACGTCCTGCGCCGCCACCGCGACCGCGTGTTTCCGCTCCGCCCAGCAGATGCTTTTCCGATCCGAACCGCTGTTCGTGATCATGATCAACAGCGGTTGCTCGCGGAACTTGAAACCGCGCTCGAGGATCTCGATCACGCCGCCGTCAGGGTGTTCGTGCACCTCGTCGCAGAGGGCGAAGTGAGGGCGCGGACCCGAACCGGTCTTCTTGGTCTCGCGCGACACCGGTCGGAAGAACGATCCGCTCTTGAGGTGCGCGAGGTTGTATTCGTTCCCCGGCCCGCCCGAGCGCCGGATCACCTTCGGCCCCAGGCTGGGGGCCTGGTCGCACATCTTCACGGCATCCTTGAACAGGATTCCCGCCTGCTCCTTGGTCGCGCCGGCCGCGTAGATTTGCGCGCCAGCCTCGCCATCAGCGATCAGGCCATAGAGCCCGATTGCACCGACCATGGGCGACTTGCCGTTACCCTTGCCCTGCTCGATGTAGGCCCGTCGGAACCGGCGCTTACCGGTGCGCGCCCACTTCCAGCCGAACAGCGAGCCGCAAATGAACTTCTGCGAAGGGTGCAGCTCGAACGGCTGGCCGTCGAACTGGCCCTCCGACAGCCGCAGCACGGTACGGCAGAACCGGAAGAACCGCTCGGCCGCATCCACATCGAACACCAGCCCGCGATCGGCGCCGGTCATCAGATCGTCGAGGTGCCGCTTCGCCGCGTCACGGACATGCGGCCCGGCCACGATCTCCCCGCGCTCGACGGCGCGAGCGTATTCCGTCACCGGGTCATTGTAGGAACTCAGCGGCGGGGTCTTCGTCTTCTTCATCGGGCGCCTTCACCTTCGATCGGTCAACCGGGGTGCCGCCCATCGAACTCAGCAGCAGGCGCATCTGCGCAAACATGGTTGGCGCTGCCTCTGACCCGGCCGCGTCGATCTGCGACTGCAGCATCACGGCCAGCTTGACGATCGCGCGGTCGGATCGGCCCAGCCATGGGAAGTCGGCGTTGAACTCGTTCCAGAGCGCCGCCTGGTCCTCGTCGAAAGACGCTGGCGCCGGCCCGAGAGACAGCACCTTCGGGCTGGATCGCCCCTCGAACCGGCCCGCGTTCTTCGCCACCGCGCCGGTGACCTGTGCCACCTCCTGCGGCAGTCTCGGACGGCCCATAATGCCAAATCCCCGTTTTGTGGATGCGAAAATTCGAGAGAGGACGCCGGTACCGAAGCCTAAACCCCTGAACTTATGGAGCCCCCCCCTGCCCGAGTGGCCCGGGGGCAACACCTCAGCCGATCGGCCACCCATCCTCGCCGAAGGTTACGCGGCGCGCCCCTTGGCGCTCGGCCTGCGTCTTCGTCTTGTGGCAGGGAGTGCAGATCGCCTCGAGGTTCTCGTCCTCGTCGGTGCCATCCTGCGCCTTGGGCACGATGTGGTCGACCTCGCGCGCCTCGGTGATGCGTCCATTGCGGTAGCAGGTCTGGCAGAGGTGCTGGTCGCGATCGAGGATGCGGCCCCGCAGCTTGACCCATTCCCAGCCGTAGCCGCGATCATGGCGGCTGCCCTCATGATCCCAAGCCATGTGCGCCCCTCACTTCTTCAACGGCGGCGCTCCCACATGTCCATCGCTCGGGCACGGCGGGCTAGCCCCGTATCCCGATGGAAGCGTCGCCTTCCACCCGATCGGCAGGACATAGGCACCGTCGAGTTCAACCCGCTCGGGCTCGGACCGCCATGGGCCGCACCGACCGCAGATGCACTCCTGCCTCCAGCGATGACCCTTGCGCCAGCCGCCATGACGGACCCAGCGCGAGACATCCCCGCACTCGCAGGGCTGCGTCTTGGGTACGCCTTGGAGCGGCAAGGACATCAGCGCCTCCGGTGTCATATGCCCGCCTCCGCCCATCGACGCTTCCAAACCCCGGCAAGGGTGGCCCGGTCATCGTTAACGCCTGACGGCGCTGGTGCGGTTGGTCAGAGGATGGCGGGCGGGGCCTCCGGAAAGGTCCGGGCCTGATGAATGGGGGGAGGAATTGCTTACGCAGTCGCATCCGCTGAGTGCCGATCGGCTGGCAGCGGAGCAAGTCCACACTATCGGCCCGAGGGCTTACACGCGGGATTGCTCCACCACCTAGCACAATCAGTCACTTGCGGCAAGTCGCTCCATGCTCTCGACCGTCGCCTTCGCGCGAATGCCCTGCAGGATGAAATGGGCGATGCCGCGGTCGATCCGCTCCACGTCCACGAACATGCCGGCCAGCGGGCCCGCCAGCAGCACGGCGCGCTCTCCCGCCTTCGGGGCCTTCTGCAGCCGCTCGGCCTTCTCGCGGGCCGTCTCCTCTTCGCGGATCTTCGCGATGCGCTGCGGCACCTGCTTCATCTGCGCGAGCACGTCCTCGTCGATCGCGTAGGGACGCTCGTCCAGGCTGACGACGCCGGACACCCTGCCCTTGCCCGCTGCGAACAGCACGTCCCAGACCGGCGCGCACGGGAACAACACGAACAGGTAGCCCGGCACGATCCGCTTCTCGTAGGAGGCCTTCTTGCGCTTGCCGCGCGGAATCGGCCGGAACGCCGTCTCGGTCGGAAACCAGACCTCCTCGACGCCCATGCGCTCCAGCCATGCCTTGGCCCCGACCTCGCGCTGCGGCGGCGTGGTGAGGATGTACCAGGCCGGTCGAGCCAGCTCCGCCCCCATGATGCCGCGCGTCCGCTCGATGTCGAATTTGTCGCCGATCTTCATTCCGTTCCCTCGTCCTGCTCGTTACCCGCGCGCCTGCAGCGCGGCGTTCTCTTCCGTCAGCCGGGCGATCTCCGCCTCGAGCCGGTCGTTCTGTGCGGCCATCTCCCGCACCTGGCGCCGGGCCGCTTCGAGCTGGCGGTCCTGCTCGGTGCACTGGGTGGTGAGGCGGGTGATGGGGGTCATGGGCGTCTCCTGCCCACCTCTGTCGCCGCAGCCTCCAGTGCCTTGCGCATCCCGCGCCGCATCCGATCCCAGCCTTCCGGCTCCTCGTCCTCCGTCGCCATTTCGATCCCCTCGTCCCGCATGTCCTGACGGATCGCGGCGATGGCGGCTTCGACCATCTCGTCGGTAATCTTGATCCTAAGCGTCACTCCCCTGCCTCCCACTCCTGCCCCATCCGCGCCAATCCCGTGAGCGCAGCGCCCCGATCGGCCCTCCTCAGCGCCGCCACCTGCGCGGCGTGCATCGTGTCCTCGTTCACCGCCTTCTCCGGCAGCTTCGCCCACATCCCGCAGGTCGGGCAGACGCCGCGCTTCGGGTCCGGCGGGGTGACGGGCGTGGCGGTGTTGCGGCCTTCGAAGCTCATGCGGCGGTCCTCCGGGTGGTGTCGGCTTCGCGCACCATGCGCAGAAGCTCCGCCTTGTGGTCGTCGCTCGCCGTCCGCTCGATCAGCCTGATCCCGTGAAGCACCGTCGCGTGGTGGCGCCGGAACGCCATCCCGATCTCGGGCAACGTTCGATCGGTGACCTGCCGCGCCAGCCAGTAGGCCTCCTGGCGCGGCCGGGCGAGGTTGCGGTGCCGGTCCCGCCTGGTGAGGTCGGCGGGCTTGAGATCGTAGCGCGCGGCGACGGCGGCGATGATGCTGGCGATGGTGGTCACGTGCCGGTCCTCCCGATCTTGTCCCAGCGGGCGCGGCGCTGGTCAGGGGTTTCGCCTCCACCGGACACCGCTCGGGGCACGGATGCGGGTCGATCTCTGGCTGCGACGAAGTCCTCCATCGGCCCGGTGAAATACCCGAACGAGCGCGGCTGGAAGTGAGGGTTAGCGGCCTTCATGGCGGCGATCTTTTCGACGATCAGGCGGCACTGCGTGTCGATCGGGATCCCCATCCGCTCCCACCGGTCGGCCTCGATCATGTCGAGTTCCCGCCCGAGGACCTTGCTGTTCGGCCCGAGAAGTCCAGACGCGGGGTCGGCACCCATCGCCGCGAGAAGGCGCTCGCGACGTGTCGGATCTGTCTCGGTCTTGGCTTCGGTCTCGCCGCGCGCCGCGCCCTGAAGAGGCTGCGCAGCAGACTCTTCTTCTGGCTTCTGGCTTCTGGCTTCTGGTATAGGCTTGAGCAAAGACGAAGCATTTGCTTCGCCGCCTTCGTTGTATTCGTTGGCTTTTTGTCTCGCCTCGCCCGAAGCCTTACCACCTTTCGATCCATTTTCAGCGCGTTTTCGAGCGAGTTTCGCGGCGTTTTCGACCTCTTTCTCGAAGCGGGAGTTGCTCAGTCGGCCGTCAACCAGGCGCTTGATCTTGCCCTTCCGGATCAGCTCATCACGCACGCTGCGGTACTTCCGGAGGCTGCATCCCATGTACCCCGAGAAGAGGCGTTCGTGCTCGACCAGCGCCTCTCCGGCGTCGTAGAGCATGTCGAGAAACGTGGTGTACGCGCCACGCTCTTCGAGGGTCAGCGGCATGTATCCGGCGAGGGCGTCGGAGTGGTAGCGCTTGTGCCATGGGTTGCCGCTCATCGCTCAGGCCTCCCAAATGTAGTTCAGCGCCGGGTTGAACATCACCCGGGCCGTGCCGATGTCGCCCTGGCGCTGCTTCGCCACGATGATCTCGAGCTTGTTGCGCACCCGCTCCATGGCACTGCGCCATGCCGCGTGGTCGTCGATCTCCTCGACAGGCGGCTCCTCACGCCCGAGGTAATATTCGTCGCGGTAGCAGAACATGATCTGGTCCGCGTCCTGCTCCAGCTGCCCGCTCTCGCGCAGGTCCGACAGCTGCGGCCGCTTGTCCTCGCGCTGCTCGACGGCGCGCGACAGCTGCGACAGCGCCAGCACCGGCATTTCCATCCGCATGGCGAGGTCTTTCAGGCTGCGGCTGATCTCGGTGATCTTCTCGAACCGGCTCGACCCCTTCACGTCCATCAGCTGCAGGTAATCGACGATCAGCAGCGGCAGCTTTCCCTCGGGGATGTGGCGGCGGCACTGCTTGACGCCAGCCAGCAGCGACGAGGCCTCGGCGTACTTGCGTGGCAGGAACTGGATCGGCAGCTCGGCGAGGCGCTCGGTCGAGGCCACGAGCGCCCGGTACTGGTCCTCGGTCATCTGGCCGCGGCGCGCCTGACTGTAGCTGGTGGCGAAGCGGTTTCCGCCGGTGCCCTCAGCCATGGCGCGCACGGCCAGCGCCTCGGGGGTCATCTCCAGCGAGGCGAAGATGACCCCGTGCCCGGCGCGCGCCGCGTTCAGCCCCATGGTCATGGCGACGGCCGTCTTGCCCATCGAGGGGCGACCACCTAGGAGCGCGAGCTCGCCCGCCTCCAGCCCTGGCAGGATGTAGTCCAGCGCGGCGATGCCGGACCGGACGGCCTCGGGCTCAGCGCCATGATAGGCGGCGTCGATGCGGCGCAGCGCCTCGGTGGCGGCCTTCATCATTGAGACGGGCCGGACGGCGCTGGAGGTGGCGCCGATCGCCATGAGCCCGGACTCGAGCGCGCTGGCAGCATCACCGGCCGCACCGTCCTGCGTGGTGAGCGCGGCTTCGGTCTGGCGCACCAGCCGCAGGATCTCGCGCTTGGCGCGCAGATCGTCGAGGTGGTCGGCGTATCCCATCATCGCCCTGGAGCCGATGGCGGCGCCCGCGAGACGCGCGACATAGGCCGGGCCGCCCAGATCGGTCAGGGCCTCAGCCAGAGACGGCGAACGCGCGATGATCGCAGCGTCGATGTGGTCGCCAGCCCGGTCACGCTCGGCCATGATCTTGTAGATCTGCGCGTGGACCGGATCGTAGAACAGTGCGGCACCTCCGCGGCCCGCGACCTCCCCGATCCGGTCGGGGTGCAGAAGCAGGTTGCCCAGGAGCTGCTGCTCGGCCTCGATCGAATGCGGCTCGGCCGGCGCGGCGCCGGGACGGATATAGGCGACGTCACCCATGCTCCACCTCCTTCGGCTTCAGCTGCTTTTCCGCAAGCTGGCGCGCAAGCTCCGCGATGGACTTCCAATTGTCGGTGTCGGGCATCAGATGGCCTCCACGGTGACGATGGTTTCAGCCCGCTCGCCCCAGCGCTTCTCCTTGCGCACGTCCGCCACTTGGGCGTCGTCGGCGAAGGCGATGCGGTTCAGGCCGTCGAGAACGGCCTTCTCGAGGTTGTCGAGGTCGGGCTTTTGGGTGTGCGGGCGCCCAAGATGGGCGAGACGTTTCTTGTTCGACCAGCTGGCAGCTGGCTCGAAGACGGCGGTGACGGTCAGGCGCACCGGCCCCTCGATCGGCGCCGGGAACAGCGGCACGGCGATCTGGCCGACCTGGCGCTCGAAGGAGACGGTCTGGCCCGGGGTGAAGGCGCGCCCGCTCTTCCGGCTGAAGCGGGGGCGCTGCTTGGCAAAGGGCTTGCCAGGGATGGTGAAGGTGACAGCGCCCGGCATGCTCAGCCCATCCCCAGCGCAGCGCGGTACATGTCCATCACCGCCTGCTCTTCCGCCAGGTCCTCAGGCGTCCGCTTGCGCTCGGCCACGATCTTGCGGATCGCCATGATCAGGTAGCCCTCGCCCTTCGCCTCGCTCATCACGTCCTTGATCTGGGCGCTGATCTCGGCTTTCTCAGCGTTGAGCTGCTCGACGCGCTCCACGAATGAGCGAAGCCGCTCGGCGCTGGAATTGCTCGTCTCGTCGATCATCGGGTCGGTCATGCTGCTCTCCATTTTTCTTGCGAAATCGCCTTCGAGTTGTGCCCTACGGATACGCCTCCGCCACCGCCTCGCGCCCGTCAGCCACATCCGCGTCGCGGACCTTCCGGCAGGCGAAACGAACGGCCATCGGGGTCACGCCGAACACGGCGCCGATCTCCGCCCAGGTGAATCCCTGCGACCGCATCTTGAGCATCGAGAGGATGCGCACGTCGGAGGCGCGGTCGGCGCGGCTCATGACACGGCCCTCCGCTCCTGGCTGCGCTTGGCCAGCCACCGCTCGATCGCGGCCGAGCTGGTGGAGAGCCGGGCGGCCGACGCGCTGCGCACCGGCACGGCTGCGCGCACCGGCTCAGCTACAGCGGGCCGCTGCACCGCACGGACCTTCACCCGCGGGCGCAGCACGAGATCGCGCGCCGCTCGCTTCGAGTAGCCCATGACCACCACCAGCCTTTCGACATCGGCGCGCTGCTCGGGCGTCAGGCCCTCGTCGAGCGAGGCCGGGCCATGGCTGGACGGCACGAACTGGACCTCCAGAACAGCGGCACGGCGCGAGATCGTCGTCTCCGACACGCCGTACTTCTTGGCGGTCATGACGGCGGTCATCCCGGCCTTCGCCGCGGCGCGGATTTCGTCGTCGCTGATCTTCTGGCGTCTAGGCATGTCAGGCCCCTTTCCGCTTGCGCAGCTGCTGGCAGACGATCCGCCGGGCAGCCGCATGTTGTGGAAACCGCGCGTCCGCCTCCGGGACGCCGCGCTCGAATGCGTCGAACTCGGCTGGGCGCGGCCATGCGGCCTGCGCGTGGTGCTTGATCCGGTCGAGATCGATATCGCTGATGCCGCCGCCGACCCGGGAGGATGTCGGGCCAGCGGCGGCGCTATCCGGCGTCAGGGAGACCGCGCCGGAATTCGAAGAAAGGCCCCCGGCCATACCGCCGGCCGGGGTAGTCACGCACGCCGATGCAGCAGGGCGCGCGGGGATGGTGGGGGCGGTCATTGGGCGGCCTCGATACCGAGGGCGGCCAGCTTGGCTTGGTAGAACGCCACGTCGCTGTCGCATTTGCTGCGCACGTCCAGCGTCTCCTTGAGGGCGCGCCGCAGAACCTCCGGATCGTCCGAATGCTCGGCGGCTGCCTGGGCGGTCACAGCCTCGGTGGCCTCGCGCAGCGTCGAGAGGTGGCAGACCTCTTGTGGATCCAGCGCGCCGCGCTCCTGAAGCTCCCGGTTACGCATGCGGGTGAAGCAGTAGTTGCCCGTCGCATCCTCCAGCGCCCATACCCACGCGATCGGCACGGCAAGATCGCCGCTCTTGATCTTCGTGAGGGTGCCTTGGGAGATTGGTCCAACGCGGGCCTCGATGTAGCCAGCGGCGGCGGATTCCTTGCCAACGGCAGCGAGGAGCTCGCAGAACATGTCCGTGAGCGTGTCGCAGTAGATCTGCGCATGAAGGGGCTTACGCATTGGAAACGGCTTTTCCTTGGCTGGCGCCCTGCCCCGCACCACCATCGCGGTAAGGGAATGACGCAACACATTGACGGGAAAGGGTCGGGTGGATCTGTGCAAAAATCCCGGAATCGCGGTGGTTGTGGCCGCAGAGCGCGGTGGGGCGATGGCCGGGCGTACGGGGCATGCAGGGAGGCTCAGGCTTGGGCGGTGGGCATCAGGACGCGGCGCGGAGGGGTTCGCGGGGCGTCTTGGCAATTGGGGCTCTGGCGTGAACTTGAAGCATCCACTCTGCGGTTGCGTGCTTGATGCCTCGCGCTTTGGCGGCGCGGGTCACGGCAGCTTGCCAACCGGATGGGATCCGGCCGGACGTGGCCCATTTATGAACCGCATCGGGGTTCGCTCCGATCTCAAGAGCGAGGGCTTCACGGGTGGGCCAGCTATCAATCAGCTGCTTGATGGGGGATGCGTCTGTCATGCCCCCATTCTGGACGTTTCTTCCAGAACGTCAAGACGGAAGTTTCATCGATAGGCATTCTGTCCAGAAGAACCAGAATGGACGTATGAACTCTGTTGGCCGCCTACCGAAAATCGACCAGCCGGGCGTCGCAGCGCGCCTAGAGGCCATCCGCTTGGCGGTGGGCCTCGATAAGGGCGTATTCGCCCAGTCCTTCGGGCTCGACCCGTCTAGCTACTCGAAGGTCATCAACAGTACAAAGCCACTAAAATCCGAGTACGGCTTCGCGATCTCTGAGCGCTGGGGCGTCCCGATGGACTTCATCTATCGAGGCGACCTGAGCCGGATCCCCGAAGACTTCCGCAACAAGATCATGACCCACCTCACGGCTCGCCAGGAGTAGAGCCGGTCGATGGATGCGCCGGTCCTATCCGCAAGAGCGAAGAGAAAGCGGTCCCCGAGATCGATCTTCCCGTCATCCATGAGCCGTTCCTCGCTCCTCTCAAATAAGAACACATCAAGAACACCCCGGAACACTAACCCCTTCGCCGCCGGTGTCCAGACGTGGCGTCACATAAACCTACGGGCGAGTGGGGTGGGTGATGAATGGCCGAACCAGCCAGCGAGGCCTAGGTGATCGAGAACTGGGCCGCCAGCGAATGGCTTGCCGCGACCGGTGCGTTCGCGAGTGCGTTGACCGCCGTTTTCACGGGCATTGTTGCTCGAATTGAGCGGAGGAAATACCATGGCGGGATGGAGATAGACTGGCAAGTCGAGCATTTACTCGGTTATGGCCCCACCGCCACTTGCACGGTCCGAAACACCTCCCGGCAAAGCCTAGAAGTCCTGTATGTGAAAGTCACCGGCCCTGTTGCACAGATGCAGGTGAGCCGAGGTGGCGTCAGTCACGATCATGTAGCCGTGCAGTCGAAAAGGATTACCGTAGGTCTGCGCGTGGCCCCCGGTAAGAGCGGAACGTTCTCATTGCGTCCTACTGTCGACCTTGAGCAAGCGAAACGAAGGGCTTGGCTCCGGAAGCCAACTTACTGGCTGGCTCGCTCGCTATGGCGGCTACTGGACTGGCGGCTTCCGGTCGGCTGCAAGGTACGCATCTCAGCGATGATACTTCCCAGCTCCTCTTCTTGGCGCCCTAAACGAATTACGCACAGCATCAGGATCAGCGAGCAAATGCTCAAGCATATCGAACTGAACGCGACCAAGGCAGCCCCAATGACGGGCTCCTGAAGTACTTCAATCACTTCCGCACCTCCCGATGCCGCGGGGCTTTTTCATTACCGCCGGAGGTTGTGTGACCCCCGGCGGCGGTTCACCATCAGGTCACCACAACCAACGATGGAGAATCGAGAATGAACGACGATAGCGAAAACGCCTTGCAGCAGCGCGTTGCCGAACTGGAACGCCGAGTTTCCGGACTTGAGGACCTGACGCATGCGCTCGCCGGGTACCTGAAGGGTTATATCGAAGCCGTGGCTGTGAACGGCATGAACGGCCGCCCGCCCCAAATCATTGCGGGGTCCGAGGATTACACGGACGATCAGCTCGCAATCCTCAGAGCCGTTGCTCCAAATGCCTCTCCCTGGCCTGAGCCCCAAAAGCCCTCCTGACGCCACTCCATCGCGGGGGCGTAACGTAGACCGTGACGATGCGCCCTCGCGGATCACCCTCGATCGGCTCGATGAGCGTGTGCGGTACTTCCGCGCCGTGAAATACCTTGTAGTGCCTGATGTACCAACGGCGCGCTAGGTAGACGCTGATGGCCGTTAGCCACACTGTCTGCCAGTCCACGTGACCTCCTCGCCCGGCCCCGCGCCGGGCTTTTTCATGCGCCGCCGTCCGGCGCTGACAGGGGTGGTGTAGCACGAGGCGAATCGGAGGTCAGCGATAACTTTCTGGACGAAACTTCCAGATTGATGTTGACGCTGGACGTTTCTTCCAGAATACTCTCCCCAACAGCCGCACCCCGCGGCCCACAGGGAGACCCGCTCCATGACCCTACGCACCACCCTCCGCCGCGCAGCCGAGATGATCGGCGACTCGCTCTGGGTCGCGCTCTTCGCCGCCGGTATCGCCTTCCTGCTGATGGGGGCGCCGGTATGAAGCCGTTTCCCGACAGCATCAGATACGTTCACGCCGACCTCGAAGCGGGCCGCATCTCGCGCGAGGCCATCGCCGCCCGTGCACTCGACATCCACAAGGGTCCGGCAGCAGCGATTGAGGATCATCACGCCCAAGCCGTCGAGGCGCTTGGCAAGCTGGCGGCGATCTTCGGCTTCGAGCTGCACACCGCCAGCGATCTGTTCGCCCTCTTCAACGATGGGTTTGCCAGCGGCACCGATTACGACGAGGACGAGCTACAGACATGGGACGAGGCCGCGCGCGAGGCGTTCAGCATCGAGCGACCGGAGCTGGCGGAGAGGGCCTTTGCGGCGCGGGCAGCTACCATCGACGCGCCCATCCCCGTCCCCGACCCGATCACGGCGAACGACGACGTCGAGCCCGACGACACCGAGACAACTGTGACGCTGGCCGATGCGGTGAACGTCTGGAAGGGCTACGCCGAGGCCGCGCTGCATGCCGGGATGACGTTCCCGAAGGCGCAGGAGGCGTTCAAGGTGCCGTTCCCGCTGCACCACAGGCTGGTGTTCGGCAAGGCGCTCGCCCCCGCGCTGGCTGCGGAGTGATGGCCATGCCCCGCTACACCATCGCCGATCCCGACACCGGCGCAGACATCCACTGCATCGTCGACTGGGGCATGCGCGGCTCGCGGACCTACCCGGGCGAAGCCGCGCATGTCCACAGCATCGAAGTCAGCCAAGGCGGGCACCTGCTGTCCTCCGAGGCGACCACCGACATCCTGAGCCGCTGGGACGACGAGGCCCTCATCGAAGCGGCGCGCGAGATCCAGCGCGACCGCGCCGACGACACTGCCGACCACGCGCGAGACCTGCAACGGGAGGACTGCTGATGGCCCCCTTCTACCTGATCCTGAGCACCTTCGCCGACGGCGAGACCGGTGCCAGCGACCCGCAAGCGAACCTGAGCGACGCCGCCGACGAATACGGCGAGGCCGCCAAGTGGGAGCCCGCCACCATCAAGGTGATGCTCATCTCCGGCGTGCCCGGATCGGTGGCCGACGTCACCCGCTCGGTCGAGCTGATCCTGCTCGAGCGTGCCAGCCGGAGGAGCGCTGCATGAACCGCCTCTCCCGCACCCAATCCGCACCCATCGTGCCTCTACCCGGCCGCCCGGCGAACACCAGCACGCCGCCGCAGGAGCGCCGCACCCGCCGCCTGACCGACGATGAGATGGCCGAGCTGCCGTACTACGCGGACCTCCGCAGCGGCTCGATGGCCGAACCGCCCCGCGCCGGTATTCCGATTCCGGCGCTGCTGCTCTGGGCGCTCATCGGCGGCGGCCTCTGGCTGATGATTATCCACGCGGTCTACGCGGCGCTGACCGGCGACCTGAGTTTGAAGGAGTTTTGAGGTGACGATCACCACCGGCATCCACCGCCTCGAGGCCGACGCCTACCACGGCGACCCGGCCCCGGCGCCATCCCTGTCCTCGACGCTCGCCAAGCTGATGCTGGCACAGTCGCCGCTCCATGCCTGGACGGCCTCGCCCCGGCTGAACCCAGACTGGGAGCCGAATGACAGCAAGACCTTCGACATCGGCCGGGCAGCGCACCGCGCGATCCTCGGCGCCGGGTCGGATTACGTCGAGATCCCCGAGGAGCTGCTCGGCGCGAACGGCGCGGCAACCACGAAGGCCGCGAAGGAGTTCATCGCAGAGGCGCGCGAGAAGGGCCTGACCCCGCTGAAGGGGGCCGAAGTGGCCGAGATCGAGGCTATGCAGACCCATGCCGCAGCGAAGCTCGCTGCGCTCGGTATCGCGCTGGACCCGGCGCGCTCCGAGATGGCCGCGCTGGCCGAGATCGACGGCACCTGGTGCCGCTGCATGGTCGACAACGCGCCGGCCGATCCGCGCCAGCCGCTGTTCGACTTCAAGACCACGACGAACGCCGGGCCCGACGCGGCGATGCGCGCCGTGATGAACTACGGCTACGACGTGCAGGCCGCCCACTACGTCGAGACCTGGAAGGCCGCGACCGGCGAAGAGCGCCGCTTCGTGTTCCTGTTCCAAGAGAAGACCGCGCCCTACGAGCTCACCGCGATCGAGCTCGACGGCGAGGCCCTCGACATGGCCCGGAAGAAGACCCGCCGCGCCCGCGAGATGTGGGCCGACTGCCTCGCGAAGGACAGCTGGCCCGGCTACGCGCTCGGCATCTTCAAGGTGCCCCTGCCCGCCTTCTTCCACGAGCGCTGGCTCGAGCGCGAGAGCGTCGAGGCCGATTACCGCGCGCGGACTGGGCAGGACATGCTCGACGCCGCCCGCGCATGGCAGGCCCCGTCCGGCTGGGCCGCCGAGTAAACCCCTTTCCCCGTATCGCAGGAGTTCCCGCATGACCGCCCATATCCGCTTCATCCCCGTGACCGAGATCACGGATCCGCTCACTCTCTCGATCGGCCTCTCCGGCGGGTCGGGGACGGGCAAGACCTACACCAGCCTGCTCATGGCCCGCGGCATCGCCGAGGTGGTGACCGGCCGGAAGGGTGCGCCGATCGGCTACGTCGACACCGAGAACCGCCGTGCCCTGCATTACAAGAGCGCCTTCCCCGAAATGCTGCACTTCGACATGCAGGCCGTCGACGAGGCCGGCCAGATGATCGGCTTCGGGCCTGAGCGCTGGATCCAGGTCATCGACGCGGCCGAGGCGGCCAACCTCCCGGTGGTGATCCTCGACAGCTTCAGCCATGCTTGGGAAGGCGTTGGCGGGGTGCTCGACCTGCACGCGACCACGCTCGACCGGCTGACCGGCGGCAAGGACGACCTCAAGGACAAGCGCTCCCAGCTGGCGTGGGCCGAGGTGAAGCCGCGCTACCGCCGGCTGATCGACCGGATCGTGCGCGCCAAGACCAACATCATCATCTGCACCCGCGCCAAGCCGGTCATGCAGAAGGGCTTCGGCGATCGCGCCGAGAACGCCCGGGCTACCAAGACCCGGCGCAAGGACGTGCCGTGGGATCCGGCGGCCGATGGCGACCTGATGTTCGAGATGACCACCATGGTGATCCTCGATCCATCGGCGCCCGGCTGCCCCGTGCACCAGATCAAGGTGGCCGACCAGTTCAAGGGGCTCCTCGACGCGCGTCGTCCCATGGGGATCGAGACGGGCCGCGAGATGGCGACCTGGGCGCGAGGTCAGGGCGACGCTCAGGCGCAGAAGGAGAAGCTCGACGCTGCCCGGGCCGCGGCGCGCAGCGGGCGGGATGCGCTGCAGGCGCACTACAAGGGGCTGGACGACGCCGGCAAGCGGCTGGCGTCCACCATCCTCGACGAGCTGAAGCGGATAGCCGTCGAGGCGGATCAGGCGCGCGAGACTGTCGGCGGCGAGATCAGCTTCAACGACACCCGCCCCACCCCCGAGGACATGGCCCGCGCCGAAGCCGAGGCGCTGGCGGCCCGCAGTCAGGAGGAGGCGTGATGCTCGATTTCGAAACCGCCCAGCGCCTCGTTCGCATGCAGGAGCGCATCCGGACCTCGACCTACCACGAGATCCGCAAGGACGGCGTCCACAAGAGCGCCGAGGGCCGCGTGAGCCTGGCCTTCGTCCTCCCACCGGTCGTCGGCGACAGCCGCGACACGGAATGGCTGGTCGAGGTCTATAGCTACGTGCTCGGACCGGAGCGCAACCACGAGTTCCGCGGCAAGACCGCGCTCGAGGCCATCGCCAAGGCGGAAGATGCCGTGGCCGACTGGTGCATGATGCCAGAGATGGAGATGTTCTCGGAGGCTTGGCCCGACACGGGCGCCACCGCCGAGGCTGACGACGGCGAACTGGTCGCGGAGGTGGACCGCTGATGCTCACCATCCACGACGACTTCACCCGCTTCATGGAGCGGATCACCCCGCTCACCCGCAAGCGCCGCCACGAGGCCATCCTTGCCGAGATCCGGGAGCAGGCCGGCGCCGCCAGCCTCGAGCGCAACGGCGGCGACGTGCTGATCCGGCTGCACGGCCTGATCGGGCGCGGCCGCGACGAGGCGGCGGCGGTGGGCGACTGGTTCTGCGGCGCCAAGGCGGCGCGGCGGAAACAGGCGTTCGGGAGGGCGGCGTGATGCGCTCGGACCTCCACGACATCAAGATGGTCTTCCAGACCGAAACGGAGCGCGCGGTCTGCGTCCGCTCCGAGGAGACGGGCGACGACGTCTGGCTGCCAAAGAGCCAGTGCGAGATCGACGGCGAGCCGGTGCGCGGCTCGGTCGTTACCCTCACCGCGGGCGAGCGCCTGCTGAACGAGAAGGGACTGCTCTGATGGCCAAGAACAAGCTGTCCGACCTGAATGACCACCTGTTCGCACAGATCGAGCGCCTGTCCGACGAGGACATGACGCCCGAAAAGCTCGCGGCCGAGGCCCAGCGCGCCGAGGCCATCGTCGGGCTGGCCGACCAGGTGGTGCGCATCGCCGACACCAGCCTGCGCGCGGCCACGCTCTTTGCCAAGCACGGCCGGGAGGTGCTGCCCATGCTGCCGAAGATCGGCGGCACGCCCGAGAAGATCGAGGAGCAGCCGAAGTGAAGGGCGCGCGCATCGAATACAGCGAGTACGAGGAGGTGTGGGTCAAGGTGCGCTGCCACCTGCCGCGCCGCGAGCTGCACCGGCAGTTTTGCGAGACCTTTGGCCGTGACGACGTGAGCCAGGCCAATCTCACAGCGCTCTGCAAGCGCCAGGGCTGGCTGACCGGGCGCACGGGCCGTTTCGAAAAGGGACACGAGTCGCACAACAAGGGGAAGAAGGGCTACCGCGCCCCGGGCAGCGAGAAGGGCTGGTTCCGCATGGGCGAGCGGCGCGGTGTCGCGACGAAGCTCTACAAGCCGATCGGCACCGAGCGCATCAGCAAGGACGGCTACGTCGAGCGCAAGGTTCACGACGGCCTGCCGCTCCAGTCGCGCTGGCGTGCCGTCCACATGATCCGCTGGGAAGCGGCTCACGGTCCGCTGCCTGAGGGGCATGCGTTGAAATGTCTGGACGGCGACAAGACGAACTGCGCGCCGTCGAACTGGGAGGCTGTGCCGCGCGCGCTTCTGCCGCGCCTCAATGGCCGGTTCGGGCGCGGCTTTGACCGGGCCCCTGAGGAGCTGAAGCCAACCATCATGGCCGTCGCCAAGCTCGAGCATGCCGCGCGGGAAGCACGGCAGAAGCGCACCAAGACCAGGAAGGAGAGCGCGGCATGACCGACAAGCCCATCCTGTTCAGCGGACCGATGATCCGCGCCCTGCTCGACGGCCGAAAGACGCAGACCCGGCGTATCATCAAGGTCGGCGGCAGGCTGCCCGAGTTCTGCGGCCCGAGAAGCTGCACCGATGACCCGATGTGCTGGGGCTGGGAGGATGCCGAGCACGGTGACTGGGTTACGCTCGAAACCGAGCCCGGCCAGCGCCTCGGCTGGCGCGACACCACGGCCGCGCATCGACCCGGCGACCGGCTCTGGGTGCGGGAGACGTGGAACGCCTTTGACTTCTCTCAGGATGGCGATGAAGCGTGGCCCTGCGCCAGGATACCGACCCAGAAGGAGATCGCGGACATCGCGGACCAGGGATGCCGGGTCTCCCCGCCACAGATCGTCCACCGCGAGAGCGAGCGCGCACGGAAGTGGTTCGTGAACCAGAAATGGCGCCCCGGCATCCACATGCCCCGCTGGGCCTCGCGCTTGACGCTCACCGTGACCGACGTGCGGGTCGAGCGGCTGCAGGCCATCAGCGCCCGTGGCTGCTGCGCAGAGGGGGTCATGACGCTCCATCCGAACGGCGACGTAGCCCCCCGACCCGCCTTCGCCTCGCTCTGGGACAGCATCAACGGCGTCGGCGCCTGGGACAGCAACCCGTGGGTCGCGGCCTACAGCTTCACGGTCGAGCGCCGGAACATAGACGCGAAGGAGGCGGCGTGATGGAGACCCGCGACGAGATCCTCGCCAGCCTTTACGTCGTCGCCGACGAGGCCAAGGCCACCGACGACAACCTGCTGCTCGCCATCGCGGCCCTCGCCGCTCACGGTCGAGTGCAGATCGTCCCGACCGGCAACCTGTTCGGCCGCGAAGCCAAGCCGGTGATCTGCCTGCCGGAGCGCATGTACGATCGGCTGTTCGAGATCATTCCGGCAGCCCCCAACCCCGCACCGGAGGAGTGAGCCATGGCCGCAGCCACCGATAGCCGCCTCGAGCGTCTGATCCGTGCCAGCGAGGCCGCCGGCAAGGTGGTGCGCGGCGCGAAGATTGACGGCAAGGTGATCGAGCTGACTTTCGGCGAGGACAAGCCCGCCGCCCCTGTCACCAATACCGTCGACTTCGTGGACTGGAAGCGCAAGTGACCCGCAAGGCCCTGCCGAAGTACGTCTATGCCAAGGGCCGGAAGGGCTACCTCTACTTCCAGCGGCGGGGCGGCAAGACCGAGCGCATCCGCAGCGAGCCAGGCACCGCCGACTTCGCCGCCGAGTACGCCATGCTCCTGCGCGGGCGCCAGCCGACGCCAGCCAAGACCATGAAGGGCCTGATCGCGTCCTACATCGAGAGCAGCCGGTGGACGGATCTGAAGCCGATCACGCAACGCGGCTACCGGCGGCATCTCCGCTACTTCGAGGAAGTCATGCCCGCCGTCGATCCTCGCACCATCCAGCGGGTGCACGTGATCGAGATGCGTGATGCCCTGGCCGACAAGCCGACAGACGCGAACCGCAAGCTCGGCGTCCTCTCGGTGCTGTTCGAGCACGCGATCGATCTCGGCTGGATGAAGACCGGGTCGAACCCGGTCCAAGGCGTGAAGCACCTAAAGACCAAGGGCCGGAAGCGCGAGGCTTGGCCGCCCGAAATGGTCGAGGCCTTCCGTCGCGCAGCCGCGCCCCGCGCCCTGCGGGCCTTCGAGATGCTGTTGGGGACCGGCCAGCGCATCGAGGACGTGCGGACGATGCGGTGGGACCAGATCGAGGACAACGGCATTAGGGTGCGGCAGTCGAAGACCAGCGCCGGGATCTGGGTGCCCTTCACCGAGAGCCTTCGCGCCATCATCGCGGACATGCCCCGGCATGGCGACACCATCCTTGCACAGAAGAACGGCAAGCCCTTCGCCTACCAGACCATCTGGGCGGACATCATGGCGGTCCGAGAAAAGATCGGCGCAGAGCGGTGGGACATTCACGCCCTGCGGCATTCTGCGGCCAGCGAGATCGCAGAGGTGCCGGGCATGACCGAGGAGCACATCATGGCCATCACCGGGCATTCGAGCAAAGAGATGGTCCAGCTCTATGCTGGCGCTGCTCGACAGAAAGCTCGGGCGAAAGAGGCGCAGAAGGGTCGGAAATGACCCGTGGAACGCGTCCAGAACCAATCAGGAATGTTGAAACGGCTGCTGAGCCGCAAAACTCGGAACTTTTGAAATCAGCGACTTACGGCATTCTAGACATGATTGAGGAACATCTCCTTGGTCAGGGTGGTCCCCTTGCGCAGGCTCAGAAGCTCGAGCATCTGGTATTCCTTGCCGGTGAGATGCACCGTCTGGCCGCCCGCCTCCACCGTCTTGGCGTCGAGATTGACCGACACCGCGCCGGTGGTGATCACCGATTGCGCATGGCCCTTGGAACGCCGGATGATCGCGTGGATCCGCGCCACCAGTTCGTCGCGGTGGAACGGCTTGGTCAGGTAGTCGTCGGCGCCGAAGCCGAAGCCCTTGAGCTTGCTCTCGGTGCCGTCGTCGCCCGACAGGATCAGGATCGGCGTCTCGATCCGGTTGAGCCGGATCTGGCGCAGCACCTCGTGGCCGTTCATGTCCGGCAGGTGCAGGTCCAGCAGGATCAGATCATAGTCGTAGAGCTTCGCCAGATCGATGCCCTCCTCCCCCATGTCGGTGGCATAGACGTTGAGATTGGCATGGGTCAGCATCAACTCGATGCTCTTCGACGTGGTCGGGTCATCCTCCACCAGCAAGACGCGCATTCCATCCCCTCCATGTGCCGGGTCCGCTATCGAGGCGAGTAAGCCAGCGGACGGTTAATTCACCGTTACCGTTCACCCAGCATGGCATTACACGTTATGGTTGTCTATACTTCTGGATAGAGGTCGCCCGCAGCCCTTTGGAGCCGTGCCGCGCGGCCAGCCGCTCCCAACTCGCGAGCTCTTCCTCAGACAGCCCGTAATCCGCGATCGCCCGCTCGCGCGAGATCAGCCCCGAAGCAATTCCCAGCAGAAGCCGCGCCTTGCGCGACGCGACCCAGCGCCCTGTGTCCCGCGCCGGCAGGTCGGCGCGCGTCAGCATGCGGCCATCGGGCAGCGTCACCGCCCGTGGCCCGTCGATCTTGCGAAGATACATTCCCACTCTCCTTTCACCCCGGGACGGAGCCTGACCGGCACGCGCTAAGGAGCGGTGAAGCGGGGGGTTGAGAATGGGGGCCATTTTCATATATTGCGGCCCGATCGACGCGCCCCCGTGCCTCTTCCCCCGCGCCAAGGATCGCCCCATGCCGCTCGACGCTCCGCTCAATTCGCTCGGCTTCGCCAAGCCCATCTCCGAGACCCGCGTGGTCGTCGCCATGTCGGGCGGCGTCGACAGCTCGGTGGTGGCCGCGCAGCTCAAGGAAGAGGGCTACGACGTCGTCGGCGTCACCCTGCAGCTCTACGACCACGGCGCGGCGCTGGCCAAGAAAGGCGCCTGCTGCGCCGGACGCGACATCCACGACGCGCGCCGCGTGGCCGAAGCGATGGGCTTTCCGCATTACGTGCTCGACTACGAGAACACCTTCCGCGAGGCGGTGATCGACGAGTTCGCCGACAGCTACCTCGCCGGGGCGACGCCGGTCCCCTGCATCCGCTGCAACGAGCGGGTGAAGTTCAAGGACCTGCTGGCCACGGCCAAGGATCTCGACGCCGACTGCATGGCCACCGGCCACTACATCCGCCGCGAAATGGGGGCCGAGGGGGCGGAGCTGCATTCGGCCGCCGACGCCAACCGCGACCAGAGCTATTTCCTGTTCTCGACCACGCAGGAACAGCTCGATTACCTGCGCTTTCCACTGGGCGGGCTGGCCTCCAAGGCCGAGACGCGGGCGCTGGCCGCGCGCTACGGGCTGTCGGTCGCCGACAAGCCCGACAGCCAGGACATCTGCTTCGTGCCCAACGGCAACTACGCCTCGGTGATCGAGAAGCTGCGCCCCGGCGCGGCCGAGCCGGGCGAGATCGTCCATGCCGACGGTCGCGTGCTCGGCGAGCATCGGGGCCTGATCCACTACACGGTGGGCCAGCGCCGCGGCCTCGGCATCGGCGGTCTCGACGAGCCGCTCTACGTGGTGAAGCTCGATGTCGACAACCGCCGTGTCGTGGTCGGCCCCAAGGAGATGCTGGCTACCCGCCGGGTGCCGATCCGCGAGGTCAACTGGATCGGTGGCGGCGGCTTTGCCGATCAGGCCGAGCGCGAGGTGCTGGTGCGCGTCCGCTCCACCCGGCCGCCCGCCCCCGCGGTGATCCGCCCGATCAACGCGACCGAGGCCGAGGTCGAGCTGCTGTCCCCGGAGCAGGGCGTCTCGCCGGGGCAGGCCTGCGTGTTCTACGCCACCGAAGGCAGCCGTGTGCTGGGCGGCGGCTGGATCTGGAAGGGCCGCTGAGGGCGCATCACTTCGAGGAGTTGCGCTAACTTCTCGGGAAATCGCTCCTCAGCCCGCCTGATTCAGGATCGCGCGTGCCGCCCGAAGCCCGGGCGGCTCTCCGCCAGCGCCGAGCCGCAGCATCGTCTTGCGCAGCGCCGCGCGCTGGGCTTCGGGACGCTCCAGCACCCGCAACAGCGCCCGTCCGATCGGCTCAGGTTGGCAGTTCTTGCCGATGAACTCCGGCACGCTGCGGGTCTCGCTCACCAGATTCACCAGCGTCACCGTGTCGGTGAGCAGCATCCGCCCGATGATCTGCCGCGAAATCCAGCCCATGTCGTAGGCCACCACCATCGGCGTGTCGGCGGCGGCCAGTTCCAGCGAGACGGTGCCCGACGCGGCGAGCGCCACGTCGGCGGCGCGGAAGGCCGCGCGCTTCTCGGACCCATCGACGTCCCGCGCGGGATCGATCAGCAGCGGTGCGACCGACCAATGGCGGGTTTCGGCCCGCACCAAATCGACCACCGGTGCCGCGCAGGGCAGCACCACGCGTGCCTCCGGCAGCGCCGCCTGCACCCGGGCAAGCGCCGCGCCGAAGGTCTCTGACAGGCGCTGCACCTCGCCCCGGCGCGATCCGGGCAGCGCGAGGACCAGCGGCGCGTCACCGATCCCGTGGCGGTCGCGAAAGGCCTGCGCCTCCGCCTCGGTGGCCTGCGGTTCGGCGACGACCGGGTGACCGACGAAGTCGCACTCCATCCCCGCCGCTTCCATGTAGGGCGGCTCGAAGGGCAGCAGCGCCAGCACCTGATCGATACTGCGCGCCATCTTGGCCGCGCGCCCCGGTCGCCACGCCCAGACGCTCGGCGCGACGTAGTGCACGCAGCGCACCGGCGCACCGGCGGCCTTTACGCGCCGCGCCACGCGCAGGCCGAAATCCGGGCTGTCGATGGTCAATAGGATGTCGGGGGCGGTCTCGATCACCGCGCGCGCGGTTTCGTCGAGGCGGCGCATAAGCTGCCGGTAGCGGGGCAGCACCTCGGCGATGCCCATCACCGACAGCTCCTCCATCGGGAACCTGCTCGACAGCCCTTCGGCAGTCATTCCGGGCCCGCCGACGCCCTCGAAGCTGACGCTTGGCGCAAGCGCCTTCAACCCGGCCATGACCGCCTGCCCCAGCCGGTCTCCCGAAGGCTCGCCCGCGACCACGAAAACCCGCATCAGCGTGCCACCAGCGCGATGCCGTGACGGTCGGCCAGCGCGATCGTCTCCGCGCGCTCCAGCAACAAGACCCCGCCCGCCTCGATCACGATGGCCGCCAGCCCTGCCCGGGCCGCGCCCTCGACCGTGGCCGGGCCGATCACCGGCAGGTCGGCACGCCGATCCTGACCGGGCTTGGGCGCCTTGAACAGCAGCCCGCCACGCGCCTCGCCGCCCGACAGGCTCGCCAGCATCCAGTCGGTGCCTGGCAGCGCTTCGACCGCGAGGCAGAGACCGCCGCGCACCACGCAGGCCTGCCCCACATCGGCCTCAGCCATGGCGCGATGCACCACCTCGGCGCGGCCTGCATCGGCATCGAGGGCATCCGTGAAAGGGACCCTGCCGAGCGTGCCGGGTCCGGGCAGCAATCCGGGCGCGATCTCATGGGCGGCGCGCAGGGCGAAGCCCTGCTCCTCGAGCAGCGCCATCACCGCCCGCAAGGTCGCGTCGTCGCCCTGCCCCATCGCGCCCATCAGCCGCGGCACGAGCGGCGCGGTGGCCGCGTCGATGGCAGCGGGATCGATCACGGGGCGGCTCATCGCCCCGGCAAGGCAAATCTCGGTGACGCCGCGCGCCCGGAGCTCGGCCAACAGCGTGCCCAGCGTCTCGATCCGGTAGCCGATCCGCGTGGCGCCCTCGGGGGCGCTCACCGGAACGCCCGCCATCTCACAGACCAGCGCCTCGGGCCGCTGCGCGAGGATCGCGGCGGGCAAGGCGCCGGTCCCGGCGAAGAGCGCCAGCACCGTCTCAGCCCTGCGGGGTCAGGAACTGCCGGTCGCTCGCGGCGGAGACGAAGTCCGACAATTCGCGCACCAGTTCGCTCTCGACGCCGCCGAGCCCGGCGGCGCGTTCGTGGAAGGTGCCCTCGCCCTCCTTGAGCGCACGGAAGGCCGCGCGCAGCGCGCCGATCTCCTCGCGCGAGGTGCCTCGCCGCTTGAGCCCGACGAGGTTGAGCCCGTCCAGCCGACCACGCGGCCCCTGCACGAGACCGAAGGGAATGACGTCGTTGGTCACCATGGTCACCGCGCCTATGATCGCGCCACGGCCAATCCGGACCCATTGATGGATGCCACAGAGCCCGCCAACGATCACGTCGTCGCCGATCACGCAATGCCCGGCAACGGCGGCGTGATTGACGAGGATCACCCGGTCGCCGACCATCACGTCATGCGCCACGTGGCAGCCGGCCATCAGCAGGCAGTCGTCGCCCACGCGGGTTTCGCCGCCACCGCCCGCCGTGCCGGTGTTGATCGTCACGTGTTCGCGGATCCGGTTGCGCGCGCCGATCCGGAGGCGGGTATGTTCGCCCCCGAACTTGAGATCCTGCGGGATCTCTCCGATCACCGCGAAGGGAAAGACCAGCGTGTCCGCGCCGATCACCGTGTCGCCGGTGACGACGACATGGGATTTCAGCTCGACCCCGGACTCCAGCACCACCTGCGGCCCGATATGGCAGAACGGGCCAATCCGGCAGTCATCACCGATCCGCGCGCCGTCCTCGATCACCGCCGATGGGTGGATCGCGGTCATTTGCCCTGCAGGTCCATCATCGCGGTGAACTCGGCCTCGGCGGCCATCTCGCCCTCGACCGTGGCCACGCCCTTGAAGCGCCAGACCTTGCCGCCCGGCTTGCCGCGCGTGGTCTCGACCCGCATCTCGAGCCGGTCGCCCGGCACCACCTTGCGGCGGAACTTGCAGTTGTCGATGCCCATGAAGTAGATCAGCATGTTGCCGTCGACGAGCCCCATCGAGGCGCCGACCATCACCCCGGCGGTCTGCGCCATCGCCTCGACGATGGTGACGCCCGGCATGATCGGCGTGCCCGGGAAATGCCCCTGGAAATGCGGCTCGTTCATCGTGACGTTCTTGAGGCCCGTGGCGCTCTTGGTGCCGTCGATGTCGATCACGCGGTCCACCAGCAGGAACGGGTAGCGATGCGGCAGGATGCGCTGGATCAGCTGGATGTCGGCGGTGGTCGGGCCCGTCTCGGGGGTTTCGGTCATGTCGGTCTCGTCCTTCCCTCGGGGGCCATTTCGGCCCCTGAGTAGCAAGCCGCCCCCGGCGCGGCAAGCCGGGCCGGCCTAGCGCGGCGCCGTCTCGCCCGCGCTCTCGGGTGCCTCCTCGGGCTCCGCCTCCACGCTGCCGTCACCGATCGCCTCGTCGACGGCGGCGATGGCTGCGTCGGTGATGTCGACCGCCCCGGTGGAGAGAAAGACGGTGCGCCGGTCGAGGATCACCGCCGCACCGCGCGACAGCATGAGCTGTCCCAGCGCCTGGCCCGAGGCCGCGAGGAAGGTTTCGCGCCCGGTTGCCGCCTCCTGCTGCAGCGCCCGCTCCTTGGCGTCGCGCTCGCGGCGGATCTCCTGAACCCGGGCGTCGAAGGCGTCGGCCTCGGCGCGGAAGTCCGCCGGGGCCATCGATGGGCGGCGCCGGGTCAGGTCCTGCTCCTCGGCGGTCAGCTCCGCCTCGATCCGGCGGTTTTCCTCGATGAGCGCCTCGGTCTTGGCCTGCAGATCGTCCGCGAGTCTGCGGCCGAACAGGCTCTCGGTAAAGAGCCGCTCGGTATCGAGCACCAGCACCTGCGCCACCGTCTGCTGCGCCTGCGCCCGGACCGGGCCGGGCGCGAGTTGCGACAGTGCCAGGACGACGCCGAGAACCGCCGCCGCGCGTCGCATCAGAAGCGCGAGGAGATGGTCAGGTCGAAGTTGCGGGTCTCGTCGAACTCCTCGGCCTGCAGCGCTTCGGTGAAGTTGAAGCGCAGCGGTCCGAGCGGCGTGTCCCAGAAGATCGAGGCACCGACCACCGCGCGCGGCGTGTAGTCGTCGTAGAGAACCGTGGCACCGGTTCCGCGGGTCGAGCCGACCTCCCAGACCGAGCCGTAATCGACGAAGGCGCCGCCGGTGATCCCGTAATCCTCGGGCAGACCGAGCGGGAACTCCGCCTCGAGCCGGGTGACCGCGTACTTGTTGCCCCCCAGCGCGTCGTCGCTGTCCGCGTCCCGGGGCCCGATGCCGCCGGGCTCGAAGCCGCGCATGATCCGGCTGCCCATGAAGAAACGGTCCGTGACGCGGGTGGTGCCGTCGGCGTGGTTGAGCATGCCGCCTTCGACCGTGGCGCGCAGCAGCACGTCCTCGCCCAGCACCCGGGTCTCGGCCGAAGCCAGCGCGGTGGTCTTGACAAAGGCCTCGTCGCCGATCCCGAACTCCTGGCCGAAGCGCAGCAGCACGCCGGTGTCGGGATCGAGGCCGGAGCGGCGGGTGTCGTAGCTGTAGGAATAGCCGACCGAGTTGGTCCAGACGCCGGCCTCCTCGCGCTCCTCCTGGATGATGTCGCTGGCATCCTCGTCGACATCGGTGATGTCGGTGTATTCGGCGGCGTAGAAGGTCTGCAGCCGGCCATTCTCGCTCACCGGGAAGGTAAAGGAGGGCGAGATCCGGAAGGTATCGGTATCGTAGAGCGCCGCGTCGTTGTCGGTCGAACGGTAATCGACGCCGAAGCCGAAGCGCAGATCACGGCCCAGGAAGGCGGGCTCGGCGAAGTCGAACGCGAGCCGACGGTCGTTCTGGCTGGTCGACAGATCGAGGCTGAAAAGCTGGCCGCGGCCGAGGAAGTTGCGCTCCTTGAAGCCCGCGACGAGGCCGAAGCCGTTATCGGTCGAGTAGTTGGCGCCGAAGGAGAGCGAGCCGGTCGGCTGCTCCTCGACATCGACGTCGATCACGACCGAGCCCGGCTCGGTGCCCGGGCGGGCGTTGACCTGCGCGTCCGAGAAGTAGCCCAGCGCCCGGATCCGCTCGGCGCTCTCGCGAATGGCGCGCGGGTTGAACGGGTCGCCCTCGACGGTGCGGAACTGCTGGCGGACCACCCGGTCGAGCGTGGTGGAGTTGCCCTCGATGTCGATCCGCTCGACGAAGATCCGCTCACCGCGGGTCAGCACGTAGGTCACCTCGAGCGACAGGTCGCGCGGGTTGCGGGTGATGCGCGGCTCGATCCGCAGGAAGTCGATGCCGTCGCGGATCGCGATCCGTTCCATGCGGGCGATGTCGTCCTCGACCGCGGTCGGCGAGTAATAGTCGCCCCGGTCGAGACGGATCGCCTCGTCGAAGCGCGCGGTGGACAGGCCCTGGATTTCGCTGGCGATGCCGATCTTGCTGACCTGGTAGCGCTGCCCCTCGCGGACGTTGAAGGTCAGCAGGTAGGCATCGCGGGCGCGCGTCAGCTCGGCATCGACGTCGAGCACCTCGAAATCGATGTAGCCGCGCGAGCGGTAGAAATCGGTGAGCATCTGCCGGTCGAAGGCAATGCGGTCGGCGACGAAGGTGTCGCTCTTGATGAGCTGGCGCAGCGGGCCCGCTTGGCGGGTGGCGAGCACGCCGCGCAGGCGGCGGTCGGAAAAGGCGCGGTTGCCGGTGAAGGAGATCCGCTCGATCTCGGTCACGTTGCCCTCGGTGATCTGGTAGACCAGATCGACCCGGTTGTCGGAGCGCTCGATCAGCGCCGGGCGCACCACGGCGTTGATCCGGCCACGCTCGGCATAGGCGGCGGCGATCGCGTCAGCATCGGCCTGCGCCTGCACCGGGTTGTAGACCCGGCGCTCGGTCGCCGAGATCAGCCCGGCCAGATCCTCGTCGCTGACCTTGGCGTTGCCCTCGAAGCTGATGCGGTTGATCGTCGGGAACTCGGTCACCGCGATCACCAGCCGACCGCCTTCGGGACGGATCTCGACATTCTGGAACAGCCCGCTCTCGCGGATCCGCTGACCCGCGTCGTTGAGCGCCGCGGCGCTCACCGTCTCGCCCCGGGCGATGCCGGCATAGGTCAGGATGGTGCCGGTTTCGATCCGGCGGTTGCCCTCGACCGAGACCTGGTCAAATCGGAAATCCTGCGCGAGAGCCGGAGCCACCGCGCTGATCGCCGCGATCAGGGCGGCCATGCTCGCGGCACCCGTCATTTTGCGCGCCAAGGCGCCTCTGCTGCGAGCCGTCATCGTCACCATCCCTGCCACGCGTCGTTTCTTGGTCAAGGGAAGTATCGGCCATTCGGGGCGTTGTCAAAACTTCCCGGACCCGAAAGGACGATCAGGGTGCGGTCAGTTGCAAGGCCGCGCCAAGCGCCAGCACGATGGCCACCGGAAATAGCAGCCTGTCGAGATGCATGGCGATCAGCAGGCCCAGCCCGGCCTCGTTTCTCGTGGTCATCCTGACACCGTCGATTGGTTGAAGACGACCCGATCATACCCCGGGAATCGGGCGGCAATCAGGCCGCGCCGTGGCCCAGGCGCGACCTTAGGGGCACAGGAACAGGTCGTTGAGCACCGCAAAGACCGTCATCGTCAGGATCAGCGACAGGCCGAGCGCCATCAGCAGCCGGAGCGCCCGGTCGCCGGGCTGGCGGCCGGTGATCGCCTCGTAGCCGAAGAACACCAGGTGGCCGCCATCGAGCACCGGGATCGGAAAGAGGTTCAAGAGCCCCACCGCCGTCGACAGCACCGCGACGAACCAGATGAAGCTGGTAGCGCCCTGCTCGGCCATCGCGCCCGAGGTCTGGGCGATGCCGACCGGGCCCGACAGGTTGCACGAGGAAATCGCGCCGGTGATCATGTGCCCCAGCCCCGACAGCGACGAGGTGATGATCCGCCAGACCTGCGCCGACGCGTCGACGAGCGCGGTGCCCAGCCCCGGCGTCTCGGTCGCGGCCTCGAAGAACAGGCCCGAGGAAATCCCTAGCAGCCAGCGGGTCTCGAAGCCCCCCTCCTCGCGCGGCAGGTCGACCCGGCGCGGGGTCAGGGTGAGATCGCGGGTCGCGCCGTCGCGCCAGATCGTCATCTCGAGCGGGCGGCCATCCGAGGCGGTCACCGTCTCGATCAGCTGCGCGAAGGCGAAGACCTCGCGCCCGTCGAGGGACAGGATCACGTCGCCGGCGCGCAGGCCGGCGGCATCGGCGGCCGAACGCGGCGAAACCCCGCCCACCAGCGGCGGCTGCGGATAGGGGCCGCGCACCAGCATCTCGCGACTGTCGCGGCGCACCCGGTAGTCGAGCACCGGCTCGGCCGGATAGCCTTCGGCCAGACGCGCCACCCCGCCCTCGGAGGGCAGCTCCGCGCCGCCGATGGCGAGGATCTCGTCGCCCGCGCGCAGCTCGTTCACATAGGCGTCGGGCAGCGGCAGCATCCGTGCAATGGTCAGCGGATCGGCCGGACGGCCCTGCACCAGCATCACGCCTGCAAAGATCGCGATCGACAGGATGAAGTTGAACACCGGGCCCGCCGCCACCGTGGCCGCGCGTGCCCAGAGCGGCGCGCCGAGCATGGTGTGGCGCAGCCGGGCGGGATCGGTGCCCGCCGCCTGCCCCACCGAGGCGGCATTGGCGTCGCCCAGGAACTTGACGTAGCCGCCGAAAGGCAGCGCCGCGATCTGCCAGACGGTGCCATGCCGATCCCGGCGCGACACCAGCACCGGACCAAAGCCGAGGCTGAACACCTCCGCATGGATGCCCGACCAGCGCCCGACGATGTAATGGCCGTATTCGTGGATCGCCACGATCACCGAAAGCGCCACGACGAAGGCGCCGAGCGTGAAGGCGGCGTTTCCGAATTGCGGCAGGATCTGGGTCGGGTCCAAGGCGGCGTCCTATGCGGTCAGAAAATCGGTCCGAGCCGCGCGCGCGCGCGCCTCCGCGTCGGCCCCAAGGACCGCGTCGAGGCCGGGGCTGTCAACCCGAAGCGCGCCATCGCGCGACATCGTGTCCAGCACCCGCTCCACGACCTGCGCCATCTGCATGAAGCCGATGCGGCGGCCGATGAAGGCGTCGAGCGCGGCTTCCTTGGCAGCGTTGAAGGCGGCACCGGCGAGGCCGCCCTCCTCCATCACCCGCCGCGCCAGACGCAGCGCCGGGTAACGGGCGTCCTCGGGCGCGCGGAAGCTCATGGAGCCCACCGCGGCGAGGTCGAGCCGCGCCACCGGCAGGTCGCGCCGCTCGGGCCAGTTGAGCGCGTAGCCAATGGCATGGCGCATGTCGGGTGCGCCCATATGCGCCATCAGCGCACCGTCGTTGAAACCGACAAGGGCGTGGATCAGGCTTTCGGGATGGATCACCACCTCGACCTGCGCGGGCGCGAGACCGAACAGCTCCTTCGCCTCGATGACCTCGAGCGCCTTGTTGAACATCGACGCGCTGTCAATGGTGATGCGCTGCCCCATGGCCCAATTGGGATGGGTCGCAGCCTGCTCCGGCGTGGCCTGGGCGAGCTGCTCCAGCGGCCAGTCGCGGAAGGCGCCGCCCGAGGCGGTGAGGATCACCCGCTCCACAGTGCCGCGATCCTCACCCGCAAGCGCCTGGAACACGGCCGAATGCTCGCTGTCCACCGGCAGAAGCGTCGCGCCGTGGCGGGCCGCTTCGGCCAGCACCAGCGGCCCGGCCGCGACCATCGTCTCCTTGTTGGCGAGGGCGAGCGTCGCGCCCTGCCCGATCGCCGCGAGGCCCGGGACCAGCCCCGCCGCGCCGACGATGGCCGACATCACCCAGTCGGCGGGCATCGCCGCAGCTTCAGCGATCGCGGCGTCGCCCGAGGCCACGGCGATGCCGCTGCCCGCCAGCCGCTCGGCCAGCTCGGCGTGGCAGTCGTCATGGCAGGTGACGGCGATCTTCGCCTTCAGCCGCCGGGCCTGATCGGCCAGGAGCGCCACGTTGCGCCCGCCGGTCAGCGCCACGGTCTCGAACCGGTCGGGCGCCGCCTCGATCAGCTCCACGGTCTGGCAGCCGATCGAACCGGTGGCGCCCAGAATGCTGACGCGTCTCAAAAATGCACCCCGGGGATGAAGCCCAGCACGGAGGCCAGCAGCATGAAGAGCGAGGCGCCGAGCATCGCGTCGAACCGGTCGAACAGCCCGCCATGACCGGGGATCAGCGCCGAGCTGTCCTTGACCTTCATGCGCCGCTTGAGCGCGCTTTCGGCGATGTCGCCCATCTGGCTGGCAAAGCTCAGCAGCATCGAGATCCAGACCAGATGCCAGGGGCTGTGGGTCAGCGCCGCGAAGGCCAGACCGACCACGCCGGCCGAGATCCAGCCTGCCGAGGTGCCCGACCATGTCTTCTTGGGGCTGACCTTGGGCCAGAATTTCGGACCACCCAGCGCGCGCCCGGCGACATAGCCGAAGACGTCGGTGCAGATCACGACGAGGATCAGCCACAGCAGCCAGGTGAAGCCGTATTCGGCACGGAAGGTCACGAGGCCCCAGCCTGCCACCTCGATGCCCAGCGCGAAGGCCAGGAAGGTGAGCCGCTCGCGGCGCAGCATGGCGGCGCCCGCCAGCGGCGCGATCAGGAACAGCCACAACACCCAGGTGTCGCCGTTCGACAGCTGTCCCGACAGGACGCTCGCGCAGAGCGCGGCCAGCAGCATGCCAGGCGTCGGCTTGCCCGGCTCGATCATCATCCACAGCTCCCAGACCATGACGGCGGTGACGAACACCGTCAGCATCTGGAACCACAGTCCGCCCATCATCACCGCGAGCGCGCCCAGCACGGCCATCGCCGCGCCGGAGGCCATGCGTACGCCCAGATCGCTCCAGCGGCCGGGATCGGCCAGCGCCGCCGCTACCCCCGGCGCCGTGTCGCTGCTGCTATCCTCCCGCTGCGCCATCTCAGGCCTTGACGGCGCCGAAGCGGCGGTCGCGCCGGGCGTAGCCGTCGCAGACCCGCGCGAATTCCTCGGGCGTAAAATCGGGCCAGAGCGTATCGACGAACTCGTACTCGGCATAGGCCGACTGCCACAGCAGGAAGTTCGAGATCCGCGCCTCGCCGCTGGTGCGGATCACCAGATCGGGATCCGGCAGCACATGGGTGTCGAGGAAGCGCGACAGCGTTTCGGCATCGACATCCTTGTGGGTCAGCCGACCCTGCTCGATCTCGTAGGCGAGCCGCTTGGCCGCGCGGGTGACCTCGTCGCGGCCGCCGTAATTGAGCGCAATGGTCAGGTGCACGCGGTCGTTGCCCGAGGTGAGAAGCTCGAGCTCGTCCATCATCGCGACCAGCTTCTCGTCGAGCCGGATCCGGTCGCCGATGAAACGCACCCGCACGCCCTCGTCATGCAGCGCCCGCGCCTCGCGCACGATGTAGCGCCGGAACAGCGCCATCAGCCCGGAGACCTCGGCCTGAGTCCGCTTCCAGTTCTCGGTCGAGAAGGCGAAGATCGTCAGGTATTTGACGCCCAGATCCGGGCAGGCATTGACGATGTCGCGAACCCGCCGGGCCCCGGCATGGTGCCCGAACAGCCGCGGCCGGCCGCGGCTCTGCGCCCAGCGACCGTTGCCGTCCATGATGATCGCGACATGCTCGGGGCCGCCCCCGAATGTCGTGTCTTGCGCGTCGGCAGCCATGACGGCCTCCCTGCAATTGGCGAGGCGTCGGCCTCAGACCTGCATGATCTCGGCCTGCTTCGTCTCGAGCTGCTGGTCGATCAGCTTGATGTAGCGGTCGGTCAGCTCCTGGACCTCCTGCTCCCAGAACTTCTGGTCGTCCTCGGAGAGGCCGTCATTCTTGGCCTTCTTGATCTGGTCCATGCCGTCGCGGCGCAGGTTGCGGATTGCGACGCGGGCGTGCTCGGCATACTGCCCAGCCACCTTGGTCAGCTGGGTCCGGCGCTCCTCGTTCAGCTCGGGGATCGGCAGCATGATGATCGTGCCGTTGAGCTGCGGGTTGATGCCCAGACCGCTTTCACGGATCGCCTTCTCGACCTTGCCCACCAGCGCCTTGTCCCAGACGTTGACCGTCACCATCCGCGGCTCGGGCACGTTGACGGTGCCGACCTGGTTGATCGGGGTCGGGCTGCCATAGGCGTCGACCATCACCGGTTCGAGCATCGAGGCCGAGGCCCGCCCGGTCCGGAGCGACGCGAATTCGGTGCGCAGGGAAGCGATGGCGCCGTCCATGCGGCGCTGGAGGTCGTCGGTGTCGAGTTCGAAGTCGTCTGCCATCGGTCTCTTCTTGTCATTGAGGCGGGCTGTTGGCGCCGGTGATAGCGTCAACGGCTCCCGCGTTCCAGAACACTTTGCCTCGCCCCCGGGCGCCGTCGCATCACAACCACGCGGCGCGGGGCGCAAAGGTTTCGTCAGCCATGCACCCGGGTATAGGTGCCCTCGCCCGCGAGGATGCCGCGGAAGCCGCCCGGCTCGTCGAGCGAAAACACGATGATCGGCAGGCTGTTGTCCCGCGCCAGCGCGATCGCCGAGGCATCCATCACGCCCAGATGCTTCTGCAGCACCTCGTCATAGGTCACGTTCTCGTAGCGCTTGGCGTCGTCGAACTTCTTCGGGTCCTTGTCGTAGACGCCGTCGACCTTGGTGCCCTTGAAGATCGCCTCGCAGCTCATCTCGTTGGCGCGCAGCGTCGCGGCCGTGTCGGTGGTGAAATACGGGTTGCCGGTGCCGGCGGCAAAGATGCAGACGCGCTTCTTCTCGAGATGGCGCACCGCGCGGCGGCGGATATAGGGCTCGCAGACCTGGTCCATCGGGATGGCCGAGATGACGCGGGTGAAGACGCCCAGCGTCTCCAGCGCCGACTGCATCGCCAGCGCGTTCATCACCGTAGCCAGCATGCCCATGTAGTCTGCGGTGGTCCGCTCCATGCCCTGGGCCGAGCCGGACAGGCCGCGGAAGATGTTGCCGCCGCCGATCACCATGCAGATCTCGACGCCGAGATCGTGCACCGACTTGACCTCGCGGGCGATGCGTTCGACGGTCGGCGGATGCAGACCGAACGCCGTGTTCCCCATCAGCGCCTCGCCGGAGATCTTCAGCATCACCCTGCGGAAGGCAGGCTTATGGGTGTCGGTCATGGGCGCTCCGTACATGGCTCGGGGGAAATCGGGTCGCGGCGCAAGATGGACGAAAGCAGGCCCATGTTCAATGCCACGCGGGCGGCTTCGGCGGCGGCCGGCCGTCGATGAGCTCGCTTTTCGAGATCGCGCGCGGGCTCGATCCCGCGCGCCCGGTGCTGATTGCCGGGCCGACCGCCTCGGGCAAGTCGGCGCTGGCGCTCGCCATCGCCGAAACCGGCGGCGGCGTGGTGGTGAATGCCGATGCGCTGCAGGTCTATGCCGACTGGCGGGTGCTGTCGGCGCGGCCCTCGGCCGAGGAAGAGGCGCGCGCGCCGCACGCGCTCTACGGCCATGTCGGGCGAGAGACGAGCTATTCGGTGGGCCACTGGCTGCGAGAGGTGGCACCGCTTCTGGACGGCCCCCGGCCGATCGTGGTCGGCGGCACCGGCCTCTATTTCTCGGCCCTGACCGAGGGGCTGGCCGAGATCCCGGCGACGCCGCCGGAGATTCGCGCACAGGCCGACGCCATCGCCCTGCCCGATCTGGTCGCCGGCCTCGATGCCGAGACCCGCGGTCGCATCGACCTCGCCAACCGCGCCCGGGTGCAGCGCGCCTGGGAGGTGCTGCGCGCCACCGGGCGCGGCATCGCCGCTTGGCAGGCGGACACGCCGCCGCCCCTGCTGCCGCTGCCCCGGGCCCAGCCGATCGTGCTGCGCCCCGACCCGGCCTGGCTCAACGCGCGCATCGCGCGGCGCTTCGACGCGATGCTGCAGGAGGGCGCGCTCGACGAGGCCCGCGCGGCCCTGCCGCATTGGCAGCCCGCCGCCCCCTGGGCGCGGGCGATCGGCGCCCCCGAGTTGGTCGCGCATTTGCGGGGCGAAACCGACCTCGCCACTGCCCGAGAGGCCGCGATCATCGCCTCGCGGCAATACGCCAAGCGCCAGCGCAGCTGGTTTCGCAGCCGGATGGGCGAGTGGCGCGGGCTCGACCCGGCGGTGATCACGGCAGACTGAACGGGGCCCGCGCTTCCCGGCGCGCAAGTTGACAGGCAGCCAGCTTTTCGACACGACCTGTCGCGAACGCGCCAGACCGGGCCCTGCCCCGGGGCGGCGCGCGCGGAGGACACCGAATCGCGACCCTTGCCGGGCGTCGATGCGGGCCGGCGCCGGAAGAAGGACGGACATCATCATGCGATCCAAGTTTCATCCCGCCGCGCAGATGTACGCCGCCGAGCATCGCGCCGGGCGCCTGTCGCGACGCGAGTTCCTCACCCGCGCCACCGCACTGGGAGTCGCCGCGCCAGCCGCCTTCGGGCTGATCGGACTGCCTACCCCGGCCCGGGCGCAGGCCGCCCCCCGACAGGGCGGCACGCTGCGCATGGAGATGGAGACCCGCGAGATCACCGATCCGCGCCGCGCCGACTGGAGCCAGATCGCCAATTTCTACCGCGGCTGGCTCGACTATCTCGTGCAGTACGAGGCCGACGGCACGATCACCCCGATGCTGCTCGAAAGCTGGGAAGCCAACGACGACGCCACGCAGTTCACCCTGCGGGTTCGTCCGGGCGTGACCTGGAACAATGGCGATCCATTCACCGCCGACGACGTGGTGCGCAACATCACCCGCTGGTGCGACGCCACAGTGCCGGGCAATTCCATGGCCGGCCGCATGACCCAGCTGGTCGACCCGGCGACACGGCAGGCCCGCGACGGGGCCATCACCCGGATCGACGACCTGACCGTGCAGCTCGAGCTGGCCGCGCCGGACATCTCCCTAGTTATCTCAATGACCGACTACCCGGCCGCCCTCACCCATGCGAGCTTCGACGGCGGCGACCCGTCGCTGAACCCGATCGGCACCGGCCCCTACCTTCCCGAAGCCAACGAGGTCGGGCTGCGACAGGTGCTGGTGCGCAATCCGGATCACGTCTGGTGGGGCAGCGACGTGTTCGGCGGCCCCTATCTCGACCGGATCGAATACCTCGATTACGGCACCGACCCCGCCGCCAAGCTGGCCGCCGCCGAAGCCGGCGAGATCGACGCCACCTACCAGACCACCGGCGATTTCGTCGACCTGTTCGACAGCATCGGCTGGAGCCGGTCCGAGGTGATGACCGCCGCGACGCTGACGGTGCGCTTCAACCAGGACAGCCCGCCCTTCGGCCATCGCGACGTCCGGCGCGCGATGCAGATGGCGGTCGACAATGCCATCGTGTTGGAACTCGGCTATGACGGCCATGGGCTGGTGGCCGAGAACCACCATGTCTGCCCGATCCACCCCGAATACGCGCCCGTCGGGCCGCCGGCCCATGACCCGGCCCGCGCCCGCGAGCTGCTGGCCGAAACCGGCTTCGGCGCGCAGGTCTTCGAGCTGATCTCGCTCGACGACGCCTGGCAGGCGGCGAGCTGCGACGCGGTGGCGGCGCAGCTGCGCGACGCCGGCATCAAGATCGAGCGGCGGGTTCTGCCGGGCGGCGAGTTCTGGAAGGACTGGCTGAGCTACCCCTTCTCGGCGACCGAGTGGAACATGCGCCCGCTCGGCGTACAGATCCTCGCGCTGGCCTACAAGTCGGGCGAGCCTTGGAACGAGACCGGCTACGCCAATCCCGAATTCGACGTGGCCCTGGCCGAGGCCATGTCGTTGGCCGATGTCGAGGCGCGGCGCGCGGTGATGGCGCGGCTCGAACGGATGCTGCAGGAGGACGGGGTGGTCATCCAGCCCTTCTGGCGCACGCTCTACCGCCACGCCGCCGACCATGTGAGCGGGATCGAGATGCACCCCACCTTCGAGCACCATCACTACCGCTGGTCGCTCGCCGGCTGAGGCCCTTGCGTCATGCGCGTCGAATCCCTGCCCCGGTGATGGAACAAGCCCGCCACTCGCCAGCTTGAGCGGGCATGACACAGCAGGATCTTCAGTGGGCAGTGCCCGTCATGCGTCTCGGCTATGCCGGTCGTGGTCTCATCTATCTCGTCGTGGCGATCCTGTCGCTCGCGGCGATCTGGCGCGGCTCGACGCCGGGCGGCACCGGCGAGGCGATGGCCTCGCTCGAACGCGCCTGGTGGGGCATCGCCCTGCTGGCGCTGATCGCGCTGGGCCTCGCGGCCTATGGCGTCTGGCGGCTGGTCGCGGCCGGCTGGGATCTCGAAGCGCATGGCAGTGGCGCCAAGGGCGTTGTGGCGCGGATCGGCCAGGTCGTGACCGGCCTGATCCATCTCGGTCTGGCCTTTACGGCGGTTGCGATCCTGATGCCCTCTTCCTCCGGCTCGGGCAGCGGATCGAGCCTCGACAAGTGGACCGGCAAGGTAATGCAGATGCCGTTCGGCCAATGGCTCGTCGGCCTTGCCGGCGCCATCGGGCTGGGCGCGGGCCTCTACTACATCTGGAAGGGCTGGTCGCACAAATACATGGAGAACCTGCGCGCCAAGCCGCTGACGCTGAAGCTGCAGCCGGCCCTGACCGCGGGCCTCGCCGCCAATGGCGCGGTGATCGCCATCGTCGGCTTCCTGCTGGTCTACGCGGCCTGGACTCTCGACCCGAGCGAGGCCGGCGGCCTGGCCGAGGCTTTCGACTGGCTGCGTGAAAAGCCCTATGGCACCGTGCTCGTCACCACGCTGGCGGTGGGCCTGCTCGGCTTCTCGCTGTTCTGCTTCGTCAACGCCGCCTACCGGATCGTGCCGAAGCTCAGGACCGACGACATGGAGACGCTGGCGCGCAAGCTGGCCGCCTAACGTCCGAGGATCGCCTTCACGTAATGCCGGGTCTCGGCGTAGGGCGGGATGCCACCGTATTTCTGCACCGCGCCCGGCCCGGCATTGTACGCCGCCAGAGCAAGCTGCCAGTCGCCGAAGGTGTCGTGCTGCATCCGCAGGTAACGCGCGCCGCCTTCGAGGTTCTGGCGCGGGTCCATCGGATCGACCCGCAGCAGCCGCGCCGTGTCGGGCATCAGCTGCGCGAGGCCCAGCGCCCCGACCCGGCTGACCGCGCGGGCGTTCCAGCCGCTCTCCTGCTGCACCAGCCGCAGGAACAGGTCCTCGGGAATGCGATGCTTGCGCGCTGCTTCCCGGGCCAGCGTCAGATAGGGGCCGGAATAGCGCCCGGTGAAGCTCGGAGCGACGGCGACCTGCAACTCCTGAGGCACCTCGGCCCGAGGTGGCTGCAGCCGCGAGGAGCTCGCGTATTGCGATGCCGCGCGCCCGTCCAGCACGCTCAGTTGCGAAGCGTAGAGCCCCGGCCCCGAACTCGTGGAAACCCTGTCGGCCGAAGCCTGCGTCGCGCAGAGAAGTGCCAAGGCCGCGGCGGCGGCCCCCCGTGATCGAATATTCATCGCGTCCCTCCGTTCCGCCGGTCGATGCCGGCGCAGGCCATTCGCTGGTCCGTTCGATGTCGCGAGGCTAACCGCGTTCGTGGCGGAAAGGGAAGATGAAACCGGCGTTTGTGCTGTCATCCCGCGTCCGCGCGGCATAGTCTCGGCGCGACGAAAGACGAGATTCTAAGGCAGGAGGCGATAATGGCCGGTTCCGTCAACAAGGTGATAATCATCGGAAATCTGGGCCGTGACCCGGAGGTCCGGACCTTCCAGAATGGCGGCAAGGTGGTGAACCTGCGCGTCGCCACCTCCGAGACCTGGAAGGACCGCAACACCGGCGAACGTCGCGAGCGTACCGAGTGGCATTCGGTCGCGATCTTCAACGAGCCGCTGGGCCGGATCGCCGAGCAATATCTCAAGAAGGGCTCGACCGTCTATCTCGAGGGCCAGCTTGAAACCCGCAAGTGGCAGGACCAGCAGGGCAACGACCGCTACTCCACCGAAGTGGTGCTGCGGCCCTATACCGGCAACCTGACCCTGCTGGGCGGTCGCGGCGACGGCGGCTCTGGCGGCGGCTTCGGCGGCGGCTTCGGCGGCGATGACCGGGGCGGCTATGGCGGCGGGTCGGGCGGCTATGACGACCGCGGCGGTTACGACGATCGCGGCGGCCAGGGCGGCGGTGGCGGCGGCAGCCGCGACATCGACGACGAGATCCCGTTCTGAGATCGACCGCTAACGACAGGTTCCGAACGCCGCCCCCTCGGGGCGGCGTTCATCGTTTCAGCCCAGCGCCAGTTCCAGTTCTCCGGGTCGGCTGATCGTGCCGCCGCCCACGGCGGCGCGTACCCCGGTGGTCGAAGGGGCCGAGGTCGGCAGGCCGCGCGCCACCCGCGCGGCGAGAAAGGCGAAGGCCTGCGCCTCGAGCATGTCGCCGTCGAGACCGACATCCTCGACCGGCCCGACCGGGCAGTCGCAGCCCGCCGCGATCATCGCCATCATCACCGGGTTGTGCCGCCCGCCCCCGGTGACGAGCAACCGCTCGGGCGGGCTCGGGCAATGCTCCATGCCGCGCATCACCGCCGCCGCGGCGCAGGCGGTCAGCGTCGCGGCCGCATCGGCGTCCGAAAGCGCCTCGACCTCTCGCGACAGGACGGCGAAGGCATCGCGGTCGAGCGATTTCGGTGCCATGCGGTAGAAATGCGGGTGCTCCAGGAACCGGGCTACCACCGTGTCGTCCACCTCGCCCGCGGCGGCGAGCGCGCCGTCATCGTCGCGCGTCCGGCCCAGCCGCCCCTGCACCAGATCGTCGATCGGCGCGTTGGCCGGGCCGGTGTCGAAGGCCAGCAGCGCACCTTCGGCCTCGGGGCGCGCGAAGCCCGGATCGACGAAGGTCAGATTGCCGACCCCGCCGAGATTGAGGAAGGCCTGCGGCGCTGTTGCGCCCACGAACTTCGCCAGCGCGAAATGATAGAACGGCGCGAGCGGCGCCCCCTCGCCGCCGAAGCGGACATCCGAGCTGCGGAAGTCCCAGACCACGGGGACGCCCAGCGCCTCGGCCAGAATCGCGCCCGAGCCGGCCTGATGGGTGCCGCGCCCCCTTGGGTCATGCGCGAAGGTCTGGCCGTGAAACCCGATCAGCGCGACATTCTCGAAGCGCGACAGGATCTCGGCATGGGCAGTCTCGACGATCTCGGCCGCAGCCTCCACCTCAGGCCCTTCCCAGCGGCCCAGCGCCGCGCGCAGCACCGCGCGCTCGGCTTCGGAATAGGGCCGGTAGGCGCTTTCGCCGAAGCCGAAGACGCTTTCGCCATCCGTTTCCATCACCGCCGCATCGACGCCGTCGAGCGAGGTGCCCGACATCGCGCCCAAGCACCTGATCCTGTCGCCCGTGCCGAACCGCCGCATCACGCTTTCCCTCGCCCCAGCTGATGCCTATAGAGTGGCGCGACCAAGAGAGGGGCACAAGACATGACCTACCACCCCAAGAGCGACTTCATGTCCGTGATGATCGAGCGCGGCTATCTCGCCGACTGCACCGATTACCAGGGCCTGGACGAGGCGCTGTCGAAGGGGGTCGTGCCCGCCTATATCGGCTATGACGCCACCGCGGCGTCGCTGCATGTCGGCCACCTGCTCAACGTGATGATGCTGCGCTGGCTGCAGAAGACCGGCCACAAGCCGATCACGCTGATGGGCGGCGGCACCACAAAGGTGGGCGATCCGAGCTTCCGCTCGGACGAGCGTCCGCTGCTGGGCCCCGACCAGATCGCCGCGAACATCGCAGGCATGAAGCAGGTCTTCGCGCGCTACCTGTCCTACGGTTACGCGCCCACCGACGCGCTGATGCTCGACAACGCCGAGTGGCTCGACAACCTCAACTACCTCGAGTTCCTGCGCGACATCGGGCGGCATTTCTCGGTCAACCGGATGCTGTCCTTCGAGAGCGTGAAGTCGAGGATCGACCGCGAGCAGTCGCTGTCCTTCCTCGAGTTCAACTACATGATCCTGCAGGCCTACGACTTCCTCGAGCTGAACCGCCGCTATGGCTGCGTGCTGCAGATGGGCGGCTCCGACCAGTGGGGCAACATCGTCAACGGCATCGACCTGACGCGCCGGGTGCTCGACCACGAGATCTACGGCCTGACCTCGCCGCTGCTGACCACCTCGGACGGCCGCAAGATGGGCAAGAGCCAGGGCGGCGCGGTCTGGCTCAACGAGGACATGCTGAGCCCGTACGAGTTCTGGCAGTTCTGGCGCAACACGACCGACGCCGATGTCGGCCGCTTCCTCAAGCTCTACACCGAGCTGCCGGTGGATGAGTGCGAGCGCCTCGGCGCGCTGTCGGGCTCTGAGATCAACGAGGGCAAGATCGTGCTCGCCGACGAGGTCACCGCGCTGCTGCATGGCCGCGAGGCTGCCGAGACCGCCAAGGCCACGGCGCGCGAGGTGTTCGAGAAGGGCGGCGTGGGCGACGACCTGCCCACCCTCACCCTCACCGAGGAAGAGGTCGGCGGCGGCATCTCGGTGGTGCAGCTGCTGGTCCGCTCGGGTCTCGCCGGGTCGGGCAAGGAAGCCAAGCGCCTGATCGCCGACAACGGCGCGCGCCTCGACGACGCGCCGCTCACCGATGCGGGGCTGGTGATCGACCGCGCGGCGCTGACCGCGCCGATCAAACTCTCGGCCGGCAAGAAGCGCCACGCGCTGGTGCGGCTGGGCTGAGACGACAGGGGGCGGCGCGAGCCGCCCCTTTTGCCTTTTGGCGCCCGACCGGCGGCGGAACCGTCATCGTCCCCCGCTGTTGGCCTCCTGTCCACCAGGAGAGCCGAGATGAAAGATGCCACCGGACAACCGGTCGACGCGGAACGCCCCTACCTGTTGCTGCTGCTGGCCGGGATCGGCTTTCTCGGCTGCCTCTCGATGATCGGCGGCACCATCGCCGCGCAGATCGTCGTGCCGGGGCATGACTGGATCGCCGACACGATCAGCGATCTCGGCGCCGGCGAGTGGGAAATCATCATGGACGTCGCGCTCTACGGCTTCGCCGCGGGGCTGTTCGCCACCGCGCTCGCGGCGGCGCATGCGCATCTGGGCGGGATCGGCTGGTCGGCGGGGGTCGTCTCGCTCGCCATCCTCGCGGCGCTTGTCGTCATGGTCGGCGCACGCAACGAATACGGCGATGCCGACAGCGACGGCGTCGTCATCCACATCTACCTCGTCTACGGCCTCGGCGCGCTGTTCCTCGCCGCGCCCCTGAGCATGGCATCGGGCTTCGGGCGCCACCACCCCGGGGCGCGTCGCGCCCTGATCGGCCTGACCATCGCATGGGTCGTCATGGCGCCCCTGTTCCTCATGGCCCCCACCTCGATCGACGGGCTGGCCGAGCGGGTGCTCGGCCTGATCGCCTGCGGCATGATCGCGGTGATGGCCTGGGTGTTCTGGCAGCGCGGCCGCGACGCGCATCGCGGCTAGCCGCCGAGCATCCATTCCCCCTGCGGCCAGAAGGCGTGGAAGGCGAATGCGAAGAGCACGTCATGCGGCACGTCGCGGCCCTGCGCGTCGCGCACCCGTACATTGCCCACGTCGCGCCCCTGCCCCACGCGCCCGGCATCGAGCGCGCTGGCCTGACCCGCCTCCCAGCTGATCGTCACGCCGGCCTCAGTGACCTGCCCCGCCTCGCGCAGCCGCGAGAACGGCCAGGCCCGGTCGCCGACCCGCACCACGCGCATCAGCGCCGGCACGCCATGCGGCGGCATCTCCCCCGAATAGAGGAAGGGCCGGCGCGAGCTGTCATAGCTCACATAAGGATTGCGCCCGTAATCCCGGCTCCAGTCCGGCTCGTCCATCACCACCCCGTCGGGATGGGCCGCGCGGAACCGCTCCCAACTGTCCATCCAGGCGGGCAGCAGCTCCAGCTCCGCCCCGGTCATCTCGCCGACGATGGCGGTGCCGATGGCCTGCTGCCACCAGCTCTCGGTCTGGCGGTCATACATCACCATGTCCGAGGCGCGCAGCATCCCCGACACCCCGAAGGACAGCTCGCGCCCGTCGATCCGCCGGTCGAAAATCATGCCGGAATTGCACAGCGGGCAGTAGGTGACGGCGACCGGCACGCCGCCGGCCGCGTCGTTGACGATCTCGTGCCACAGCAGGTAGCGGATCGGATAGGCACGGGCCGGACCCTCCGGCGCCGGCCAGACCATCACCGGCTCCGTCGCATCGAGCCGGGTCTCGGCGGCGGCCGGGATCATGCGCGGCGCGTCGATCGCCGGGATGCCATCCTTGGGCGGCCCGCCCGACATGATCTCGGACCAGTCGCTGATGCTGGTATTCGAGAAATCCGTATCGGGCCAGGCCCGTTGCCAACGGCCCGGCTCGGCCATGGCCGAGCCCGAAATCGCCATGGCGGCCAGTATCGCCAGAATGCGCATGATCTTGTCCTCCCTTAACAGGAGCTTGCCGGGCGGCGCGGCCCGCGTCACCCTGCCTCACCCCAAGGTGACCCGATGCGAGCGGGCGTGTCCGAGGGTGGCGCCGCTGGGCCGAACCGGCTAGACCGGCGGCAAAAGACGTCACGGATCCCGCCATGCCCAAGACCATCCTGTTGCGCTGCGAGCAGAACGGCCTGCGCCTCACCGAACAGCGCCGGGTGATCGCGCGGGTGCTGGAGGCGGCCGACGACCATCCCGATGTCGAGGAGTTGCACGCCCGCGCCGCGGCCGAGGATGCGCGGATCTCGCTGGCCACGGTCTATCGCACCGTGAAGCTCTTCGAAGAGGCAGGCATCCTCGAGAAGCACGAGTTCGGCGACGGGCGCGCGCGCTACGAGACCACCGACCGCGAGCATCACGACCACCTGATCGACATGCATTCGGGAGAGGTGATCGAGTTCGTCGACGACGAGATCGAGCGCCTGCAGGAGCGCATCGCCGAGCGGCTGGGCTACCGGCTGATCGGTCACCGGCTAGAGCTTTACGGCGTGCCGGTCAGAAAGGACGGATGATGGAAAACCTGCGCGGCAGCCTGCTGATGGTCGCGGCAATGCTGGGCTTCGCGCTCGAGGACATGTTCATCAAGCTCCTGGCCGGGGCGCTGCCGGTCGGACAGATCCTGATGCTGCTGGGGCTGGGCGGCGGCGTGGCCTTCGCGCTGATGGCGATGACGCGCGGCGACCGGCTCTGGTCGCCCGACTTCCACCACCCCGCCGTGATCGCCCGCAATCTGGGCGAGGTGATCGGCACCGGGGGCTTCATCACCGCCGTGGCGCTGTCGCCGCTGGCCACCGCCACCGCCATCGCGCAATCGATCCCGCTCCTGGTGACACTGGGCGCGGCGCTGTTCTTCGCCGAACCGGTGGGCTGGCGCCGCTGGAGCGCGATCTGCGTCGGCCTCCTTGGCGTGCTGATCGTGATCCGGCCCGGTGCCGACGGCTTCACCCCCATGTCGCTCTTCGCCCTGATCGGCGCGATCGGGCTCGCCGGGCGCGACCTCGCCTCGCGCCGCGTGCCGCGCGTCATCTCTTCGACCAAGCTGTCGGTCTATGCCTTCCTGATCCTCGTCCCGGTGGGCTACGCCATGGTGCTGGTGGCCGACCAGAGCCTGGTCCGGCCCGATGCCACGCAAGCCGCGATGCTGGGTTTCGCGATCGTCATCGGCATCGCCGCCTATTACATGCTCACCGCCGCGACCCGCATGGGCGAGGTCTCGGTGATCGCGCCCTACCGCTACACACGGCTGATCTTCGCGCTGGTCATCGCCGTCTCGGTCTTCGGCGAACGGCCCGACGGCCTCACCTATCTGGGCGCGGCGATCATCGTCGGCTCGGGCATCTACACGCTTCTTCGCGAGGCGCGTGTCAGGCGTGCTTCACGCCGGGTCACGCCCGCGTTATAGAGCGCACGAACCTTCCCATAGGAGTTTTCCATGAGCACGATCATCGACATCCACGCCCGCGAGATCCTCGACAGCCGGGGCAACCCGACGGTCGAGGTGGACGTGGTCCTCGAAGACGGCACGATGGGCCGCGCCGCCGTGCCCTCGGGCGCCTCGACCGGTGCCTACGAGGCGGTCGAGAAGCGTGACGGCGACAAGTCGCGCTACATGGGCAAGGGCGTGCTCGAGGCCGTCGCCGCCGTGAACGGCGAGATCGCCGAAGCCATCCTCGGCATGGACGCGACCGAGCAGGTCGAGATCGACCAGACGATGATCGAGCTTGACGGCACCGACAACAAGGGCCGCCTCGGCGCCAACGCGATCCTCGGCGTGTCGATGGCGGTCGCCAAGGCCGCGGCCGAGTTCACCACCCAGCCGCTTTTCCGCTATGTCGGCGGCATGTCGGCCCGCGTCCTGCCGGTGCCGATGATGAACATCATCAATGGCGGCGAGCACGCCGACAACCCGATCGACATCCAGGAATTCATGATCATGCCGGTGTCCGCCACCAGCATCCGTGAGGCCGTCCGCATGGGCTCCGAGGTGTTCCACACCCTCAAGAAAGAGCTCTCGGCCGCTGGCATGTCCACGGGCCTGGGCGACGAGGGCGGCTTCGCGCCCGAGCTCGGCTCGACCCGTGAGGCGCTCGATTTCATCCTGAAATCCATCGAGAAGGCCGGCTACAAGCCGGGCGAGGACATCTACCTCGCGCTCGATTGCGCCGCGACCGAGTACTACAAGAACGGCAAGTACGAACTGAAGGGCGAAGGCAAGTCCCTGACCTCTCAGGAAAACGTCGCCTATCTCGAAGCGCTGGTGAACGACTACCCGATCATCTCGATCGAGGACGGCATGTCCGAGGACGACTGGGAGGGCTGGAAGGCGCTGACCGACGCCATCGGCGACCGCGTCCAGCTGGTGGGCGACGATCTCTTCGTCACCAACCCCGCCCGCCTCAAGGACGGCATCGAAAAGGGCTCCGCCAACTCGCTGCTGGTGAAGGTCAACCAGATCGGTACGCTGACCGAGACCATGCAGGCGGTGGAAATGGCGCAGCGCGCCCGCTTCACCTGCGTGATGTCGCACCGCTCGGGCGAAACCGAGGACGCGACCATCGCCGACCTCGCCGTCGCCACGAACTGCGGTCAGATCAAGACCGGCTCGCTCGCCCGTTCCGACCGGCTCGCCAAGTACAACCAGCTGATCCGCATCGAGGAAATGCTGGGCGAGACCGCGATCTACGCCGGCCGCTCGATCCTGCGCGGCTGACCGCTATCGACACGATGAAAAAAGGGCCGTGGCGGATGCCACGGCCCTTTCTCATGCGATGGGGAACGATCAGTTCCACCAGTTGTAGTAGCCCTCATTGGCCTCCGGCAGCGCTTCGAGCTGCTCTTGGCTCATGCGCGTCACGAGGGAGAAGTCGCCACCGACGTAGTCGCCGGCCAGACGCACTTCGTTGAAATCCAGAATGACTTCCTCGTCACCGATGTCGAGCCAGCCGCCGGTCTCGATCACGAGGCCGATCATCTGGCCGTCGGCGGAGATCACGATGTCCTCGACCTCGCCGATCTCTTCCCACTCGGCGTCGACCTCTTCGTAATAGGGCGTATCGGTCCAGACCGTCTCGTCATACTCGGCTTCGAGCGTGTAGATGTTCGAGCCGATCAGGCTTTCCGCCCGGATCGTGTTGCTGAGATTGTCGGCGGTCAGCCGGCCGCTGCCCATGCCCATCTCGGTGTGCGCCTCGGCGAGGGCGCCGCCGGCGGCGAGGGTCAGGCCGAGGGTCAGGGCGGTGGTGCTCATGATGCGGGTCATGCGAACTCCTTCATCTTGCGTTTCCATCTTCGGCGGGACAACGGTGCAGGCGCAGTCATGTTCCAACACGATGAGCCAGCCCGTGACCGAATCCCGCCCCATCGCCGCGACCCGGAGCTATGACGCGCGCGGTCTTGCCTGCCCGCTCCCGGTGCTCAGGGCCCGCAAGTTGCTCGCGGAGATGGCCCCCGGTGAAGTTCTCGAGATCGTGACCGACGATCCGGTGGCGCGGATCGACCTGCCGCATTTCTGCGCCGAGGCCGGACATGCGCATCTCGGGCTGCATGAGGACGGGCCCGACCAGTTCCACACCATCCGCCGGGCCTGACGGAACGAAACAGACAATTTCATTCCTTCTCCTGATACGCCTAGGGCCGCCCAGCTTCGGCCGTCACCTGCAGAGAAAAAGGCCGGGCAGATCCCTCTGCCCGGCCTTCTCTACTGTCTTCGCTTGGCTCAGCGGCTGATCGACCACCAGCCACGACGGCGCGGCTTCTTGTCATCGTCATCGCCGCCCGCATCGACGGTCTCGCGCGGGGCCTCTTCGGGCTCGGGGGCGCGCCGCGTTTCGGCCACGGTCTGCGCCACCTGCTCGGCAACCTCCGGCATCACCTCGGGCGTCTCGCTGGCGGACGACTGCTCGGGCGCGTCGCCGGCGTCCTGTTGGGCAGCGCCTGCGGCGGCGGGCTCGGCCGCGGCCGGCACGGGCGCGGTTTCGGCGACCTCCTCGGCCTTGGGTTCGGCCTTCTTGCGACGGGTCCGCTTGGGCTTGGGCGCCTCTTCGGCCGCCGCTTCACCGGTGGCCTCACCGGCCTCGGCCGGCTTGGGCTCGGCCTTCTTGCGACGGGTCCGCTTCGGTTTGGGCGCTTCCTCAGCGGCCGCTTCGTCGGCGGTCTCCTCGGCTTCGGTCGGCTTCGGCTCGGCCTTCTTGCGACGGGTCCGCTTCGGCTTGGCCGGAGCCTCGGCCTCGGCCGCCGGGGCAGCCTCGGCTGCGGGGGCGGCGTCCGACGTCACCTCCGGCGCGGCATCAGCGGCAGCGTCGGGCGTGGCCGAGCTCTGGGCGATCTCTGCCACGGTCGCGGGCTGGGCCTCGTCCTGGGTGGCGTCGCCTTCGGCTTCACCCGCGTCCGAGCCATCCTCGGCCTGGGTCTCGGCGCCCTCGCCATTGGCACCCCGACGACGCCGACGACGCCGACGCTTTTTGCGCGGCTTGCCGTCCTCGTCCTCGTCCTCGGCCCGCGGGCCGGTGGTCTCGGCGGGTGCCGCGGTGGTGGTGGTTTCGACCTCGGCTTCCGCCTCTTCGGTCTCGTCCTCTTCCTCAAGCGCCTCGAGGTCGATCTCGGCGTCGAGCTGCTCCATCAGAGCGGCCGAGGAGACGACCGGCGCGGCCTCGGGCACGGCCCGGGTCGCGGTCTTGAACTTCTCGATCACGAAATCGGGCGAAACCAGCGCCGCGTCGCCCTCGACCCGCACCGCCATGCCATAGCGCTGCTCGATCGCGGCCACGTGCTCGCGCTTGTGGTTCATCAGGAAGTTCATGATGGCGTAAGGCAGGCGCACCAGCACTTCCTTGGTGCGGCCGCGCACGCCCTCTTCCTCAAGCTGTCGCAGGATCGACAAGGCGACGTTCTCGTCCGAGCGCAGCAGGCCGGTGCCGTGGCAATGCGGGCAAGGCTGGGTGGTCGCCTCGAGCATGCCCGGGCGCAGGCGCTGACGGCTCATCTCAAGCAGGCCGAAGCCCGAGATACGGCCGACCTGGATCCGGGCCCGGTCGGTCTTGAGCTTTTCCTTGAAGCGCTTCTCGACCGCGGTGTTGTTGCGCCGCTCATCCATGTCGATGAAGTCGATCACGATCAGGCCGGCGAGGTCACGCAGACGCAGCTGGCGGGCCACCTCGTCGGCTGCCTCGAGGTTGGTCTTGAGCGCGGTCTGCTCGATCGAGCCTTCCTTGGTGGCACGGCCGGAGTTCACGTCGATGGCGACCAGCGCCTCGGTGACACCGATCACGATGTAGCCGCCCGACGGCAGCTGCACGGTCGGGTTGAACATGCCGGAGAGGTAGCTCTCGACCTGGTAGCGCGCGAAGAGCGGCAGGCTGTCGGTGTAGGGTTTCACGTTCTTGGCGTGCGACGGCATGATCATCTTCATGAAGTCGCGTGCGGTGCGGAAGCCCTCGACGCCCTCGACGATCACCTCATCGATATCCTTGGAGTAGAGGTCGCGGATCGACCGCTTGATGAGGTCGCCTTCCTCGTAGATCTTGGCGGGCGCGATCGACTTGAGCGTCAGCTCGCGGATCTGCTCCCACAGGCGCTGCAGGTATTCGTAGTCGCGCTTGATCTCGGATTTGGTGCGCTGCGATCCGGCGGTGCGGATGATCAGCCCCGCGCCCTCGGGCACGTCCATCTCGGCCGCGATCTCCTTGAGCTTCTTGCGGTCGGCGGCGTTGGTGATCTTGCGCGAGATGCCACCGCCACGGGCGGTGTTGGGCATCAGCACGCAGTAGCGGCCGGCGAGCGAGAGATAGGTGGTCAGCGCCGCGCCCTTGTTGCCGCGCTCCTCCTTGACGACCTGGACCAGCATGATCTGCCGGACCTTGATCACTTCCTGGATCTTGTAGCGCTTGGGCCGGGGCTTGCGGACCGGGCGGACGTCCTCGCTGTCGTCCTCTTCGGCGACGCTTTCGATGTCCTCGTCCTTGGCGGCCGCGTCGCCGTCATCCTCGGCATCGGCGTCGAAGGTCTCCATGCCGGAGACGGCGTCGCCGTCCTGGGTGGCGACGGCATCGCTGCCGGCATCGGCGGCACGGCGACGGCCGCGCGAGCGGCGGCGACGCGGACGGTCGCCCTCCTCGCCCTCGGCCTCGGCGTCGTCATCCTCATCCGACGAGGCGGCTTCGGCCTCGGCCTTCAGGCTTTCGGCATAGGCTTTTTCCTCGGCGAGCAGCGCCTCGCGATCCGCGACCGGGATCTGGTAGTAGTCGGGGTGGATCTCGGAGAAGGCCAGGAAGCCGTGCCGGTTGCCGCCGTAATCGACGAAGGCTGCCTGCAGCGACGGCTCTACGCGCGTGACCTTGGCGAGGTAGATGTTTCCGGCGAGCTGACGGCGGCTCTGGCTTTCGAAGTCGAATTCCTCGACCTTGTTTCCGTCACAGACCACGACGCGGGTCTCTTCCGCGTGCGTGGCGTCGATGAGCATTTTCTTTGCCATGTTATCCATTCGCATGGCGCGCCGGGCGGCGCCCCCGAGGGGGCGCGTGCCGCGCGCTCATGTCCGATTGTGGCGATGACGCGCGTATCGGCCTCCGTGCGGCCCCTCGGGGCCGTCAACGGGTCGCCTGCATGCTGCGCGCGTTGCATCGCGGTTCTTCCTCGGCCCGGGGGGCCAGTTCATGCCCGGCGGCCGCCCATGCGGACGGGCCGGTCGGGGTCAGGTATGCGGCCCCTCTCGGGGCCGGTCTCGTCCGCCGCCGGTGCCGGGCAACCCCGTCGCAAAGGTGGCGGAAAATCCGTCCGGGCGATCGCGCATGGCGCGTGCCCGTTCCGACCTTCATAGCGGCACTTGTCCACATGACACAATGACGAATGTGAAAGGCCGCCCCGAAGGGCGGCCCGTTCCAGATCGGATTTCCCCGTCTTTCACAGGTAATCGGAGCGCTGCAGCCCGTATTTGGCCATCTTCTCGTTGAGCGTCCGGCGCGGCAGGCACAGCTCGTCCATCACCGCCACGATCGACCCCTTGTGGCGCCGCATCGTGTTGTCGATCAGCATCCGCTCGAAGGCCTCGACGAATTCCTTGAGCGGCTTGCCCTCGGTGGTCATCGCCTGGTCGCTCTGCTCGTCGCCATCGGTCATCAGCAGCGAGGCGATCGAGCCCGAACCGCGCCGGTTCTGAAGCACCGCCCGCTCGGCCACGTTGATCAGCTGGCGGACGTTGCCCGGCCAAGGTGCCTGCAGCAGCTGCGCCGCCTCCTGCGCGCTGACCTCGGGCGCGTCGCAGCCATATTCGTCGGCGAACTGCTCCGACAGTCGGGTGAAGAGCGACAGGATGTCCTCACCGCGCTGGCGGAGCGGCGGCACCACGATCCTGAGCGCCGCGAGCCGGTAATACAGGTCCGGGCGCAGCACGCTCTCGCAGGTCTTGCCCTCGTCCTGAAGGTTGCAGATCGCGACGATCCGGGTCTCGGCCGGGCTGCCCTGGTCGTTGATCGCCGTCAGCAGCCGCGCCTGCATCGCGCCCGACAGCGCCTCGATATCCTCGAGCACCAGCGTGCCGCCGCGCGCCTCCTCGAGCGCCGGGATCGGTTCGTCCTCACCGGCCGGACCGAAGAGCCGCGCGCTCAGCCGGTCCTCGTCATAGGCCGAGCAGGAGATCAGCACGAACTTCTTGGCCGCGCGCGCGCCCACCGCGTGCAACGCGTGCGCCACCAGCGTCTTGCCGGTGCCGGTTTCGCCCTCGATCAGCACGTGGCCGTCGGCCTGGCCGAGATCGAGGATATCCTCCTTGAGCCGCTCCATCGCCGGCGAGGAGCCGATCAGCTTGTTCATCAGCGCCGAACCGTCCGACAGCTCGCGCCGCAGCGCGCGGTTGTCGAGCACCAGCCGCCGCGCCGTGCTGGCGCGCTTGGCCAGCTCGGTCATCCGGTCGGGGTTGAACGGCTTCTCGAGAAAGTCGAACGCCCCCAGCCGCATCGCCTCGACCGCCATCGGCACGTCGCCATGGCCGGTGATCATGATCACCGGCAGCGTGCTGTCGACGCTCTTGAGCTTGCGCAAGAACTGCATGCCATCCATGCCGGGCATACGGATATCGCTCACCACGATGCCCGGATAATCGGCTGTCAGCCCCTTCAGCGCCTCCTCGGCGCTGGCGAAGCTCTCGGTGTCGAAGCCCGACAGCGCCAGCCACTGGCTGATCGACTGACGCATGTCCTTCTCGTCGTCGACGATGGCGACTTTCATGGTCTTGCTCATGTGAGCCCCCTATTCCGCAGCGGCCATGCTTTCTTCCAAGATAGGCAGCTGCACTTCGAAAACAGCCCCACCGCCGGTTGCGTTCCGCGCGGTCAGCCGTCCCCCGAGATCGTTGACGATGCCCGACGAGATAGCGAGACCCAATCCCACGCCGTCGCCGGGCTGCTTGGTGGTGTAGAACGGCTCGAACAGGGCATCGAGATCCTCGATACCCGGGCCGTTGTCCTGCACGGTGAGGACGACGGCGTCCTCGACCGTGAGCGTGATGTCGACGCGCGGATCGCGCACCTCCTTGGTGGCGTCGAGCGCGTTCCGAAGCAGGTTGATGATCACCTGCTCGAAGCGCAGCCTGTCGCCGAGGATCATCGCCGGCCCGGAGGGCAGCGTCCGGTTGATCGCCACCGAGCGGGTCTTGAGCTGCGGCTCCATCATCGCCAGCGCCGAGGAAAGCGCGGCGCGGGCATCGACCGGCTCGAAGGCCTGATTGCCCTTGCGCGCATAGGATTTGAGCTGGCGGGTGATCGCGCCCATCCGGTCGATCAGGTCATCGATCCGCTGGAACGAGGACAGCGCCTCCTCGGTGCGGCGACGCTGCAGCAGCAGCCGGGCGCCGGCCAGATAGGTCTTCATCGCCGCCAGCGGCTGGTTCAGCTCGTGGCTGACGCTGGCCGACATCTCGCCCAGAACGGCGAGCTTGGAGCTTTGCGCGATGGTCTGCTCGGCGCTCTCAAGGTTGCGCTCGACCTGCTGGCGCTGGGCGATCTCGCGCTGCAGCCGCATGTTGAGCCGCCGCAGCTGATCGCTCTCGCGGCGCACCAGCAGCAGTCGCGTCGCCGATTTGCGCGAGCTGATCCAGAAGATCAGCGCCAGCAGGATCGCGAAGCCCATGATCTCGAGCGCCAGCACGCCGTTCACCCGCTCGCGCACGGAGGTGTAGGCGGTGAAGGTGACCATCTTCCAGCCCTGGAACGGCACCCGCATCTCGCGCCGCATCACCGCCTCGCCACGCAGATAGGCGTCGATCGGCAGCGCGGTCCAGTCGGTCGCGAGGAAGGCGCGCTCGATCGCCGAGGGCGCGCTCTGCCGCTCCAGCGCCTCGCTCTCGGGCAAGCCGCGCCAGCGCGGCTCGGTCGACAGGATGATCTCGCCGGCGCTGTCGGTGACCAGAACCGCGTCGGCGGTGCCGGCCCAGCTGCGCTCGAGCTTGGCGAGGTCGACCTCGACCGAGATCACGCCGAGCGCCGCGCCATTGGCGTCGACCTTGCGCGAGTAGAGGAAGGAATAGCCCCCCGTCGGCTGCTGGAAGATCGTGAAGACGGTGGAGTTCGCCCGCATCGCGTCGACGAAATATGGTGCGGAGCGATGCGTCTCGCCGAGCCGGTTGCGGTCGGTCGCCGCGACGATCCGGCCGTCGCGGTCATAGAGCATCAGGCTCGCCGCGCCGATCTCGTCGACGAAGGACAAGAGCCGCTGGGTCGAGCGCGAGAAATCCGATGACGACAGCGCGCCGATCAGCTCGGGGTCGCGCGCCAGCAGCTGCGGCACGATCGAGTTGCGCTGCAGCTCGGAGATCAGGTTGCCGACATAGAGCGTCAGCCGGACCTCGGCGCGGTTGCGCGTGGCCTCGGTGAAGCGCTCGGTCAGCAGCACGTTGGTGACCCAGATCACCGCCATCGCGACGACGCAGAACAGGGCCAGCGCGATGCGCGGGCCCCAGCTGCGGCGCGGACGTGGCGTTCTGGCGGTGTCGGTCGACATGGCCAAGGGTTTACGCCGCGCCGCCCGGCGCGGCAAGCGGCGGCGGATCACGCCACCTTCAGCGGCACGGCCCGCAGGCCGCCCCCGAGGTCTCAGGCGGCGACCAGCGCGCCCACCAGCCCCTCGAACAGGCCGCGCCCGTCGGTACCGCCGTGACCCGCATCCACCGCCCGCTCGGGATGCGGCATCATGCCGAGCACCCGGCGGTTGTCGGACAGCACGCCGGCGATGTCGCCGGTCGAGCCGTTGGGGTTGTCGCGATAGGTGAAGGCGATCCGGTCCTCGCCGCGCAGCCGCTCCAGCTGGGCGGCGTCGACGAAGTAGTTGCCGTCGTGATGCGCGACCGGGATCTGCAACTCGGCGCCCGCCGCGTAGCCGCGGGTGAAGTCGCTCTCGGCGGTGGTCACGACCAGCGGCACGGTCTTGCAGACGAAGCGGATGCCGGCGTTGCGCATCAGCGCGCCGGGCAGCAGCCCGGTCTCGGTCAGTACCTGGAAGCCGTTGCACACGCCGAGCGCGTAGCCGCCGCGGTTCACGTGGTCGATCACCGCGCGGCAGACCGGCGACTGCGCGGCGATGGCGCCGCAGCGCAGGTAGTCGCCGAAGGAAAAGCCGCCCGGAACGGCGACGAGGTCGACGCCGCGCGGCAGCCCGGCATCCTTGTGCCAGACCATCTCGACCTCGGCGCCCGCGGAACGCAGGGCGACGGCCATGTCGCGATCGCAATTGGAGCCGGGAAAGACGATGACGGCGGCCTTCATGGGGGCTTCCTTCGAGATTGGGGGGCGGCAGCGCCGCCGGGGTGGGATGCCGGTGGGCGCCGGCGGGGCTTGGGTCGGGGCGGTCAGGGCGGCGGTGGCGCCCTCCCCTGCAACCACCGCCGCATCGCTCCCGGTGCTCAGGCATCCCCGAAGGGGCCGAGCGATGCCCGAAAGCGAAACCCGCGCCGAAGACGCGAACGCCGCCCCGAGAGGCGGCGTGCGACCTCAGCTCAGGTCGATCTTGTAGCTTTCGATCACCGTGTTGGCGAGAAGTTTCTCGCACATCTCGGTCACTTGACGCTCGGCGGCCTCGGGATCGGTGCCCGCGAGATCGATTTCGATCACCTTGCCCTGCCGGACGCCCTCGACGCCGTCAAAGCCCAGCGATCCGAGCGCGTGGCGGATCGCCTCGCCCTGCGGGTCCAGGACCCCTGCCTTCAGCATCACCTGCACGCGAGCCTTCATGCGCGCCGCTCCTTCTCGTCTGTCCTTGGGGTCCGGCTTCAGTTGATCAGCGTCGGACGGGGCCGGTGGGTCACGTTGGAGGGCAGCACGCCCAGCCGCCGCGCCACCTCGGTATAGGCGTCGGTGAGACTGCCCAGATCCTTGCGGAACACGTCCTTGTCGAGCTTCTGGCCGGTCTCGATGTCCCACAGCCGGCAGCTGTCGGGCGAGATCTCGTCGGCGACGACGAGACGCTGGAAGTCGTTGTCCCAGATCCGGCCGATCTCGATCTTGAAGTCGATCAGCTTGATGCCGACGCCATGCATCACGCCCGACATGAAGTCGTTGACCCGCAGCGCCAGCGCCACGATGTCGTCGAGATCCTGCTGGGAGGCCCAGCCGAAGGCGATGATGTATTCCTCGGGGACCAGCGGATCGCCGAGCTTGTCGTCCTTGTAGGAGAACTCGATGATCGGACGCGGCAGCGGCGCGCCCTCCTCCATACCGAGGCGCTTGGCCATCGAGCCGGCGGCGAAATTGCGCACGATCACCTCGAGCGGGATGATCTCGACCTGGCGAATCAATTGCTCGCGCATGTTGAGCCGCTTGATGAAGTGCGTCGGCACGCCGATAGACTGCAGGCCGGTCATGAAGAACTCGGACAGGCGGTTGTTGAGCACGCCCTTGCCCTCGATCACCGCCTTCTTCTCGGCGTTGAACGCGGTGGCATCGTCCTTGAAATACTGGACCAGCGTTCCCGGCTCGGGGCCTTCGTAGAGGATCTTCGCCTTGCCCTCGTAAATCTTCTTGCGACGTGCCATGCGCTCTCCACGAAGTTTCGCGCGCCTCGGCCCCGCGATGTCGGGGCGACGCAACGTTTCCGTGTCCGGAATGCTGCGTGGCGCGGTCTTGAGGGCCTCATAGTGCATGGTCCCCTTGCGGGCAAGGTGCCGCGGGGCGTATCCTGAGGCATGTGGGACGGAGGCGTGGGAAGGCAAGTCGGATGACACTTTTCGAGGAACGTGAACACGCATTCGAGGCGAAGTTCGCTCATGACGCCGAGATGAAGTTCCGCGCCGAGGCGCGGCGCAACCGCAAACTCGGCTTCTGGGCGGCAGGACTGCTCGGCAAGGAGGGCGACGAGGCCGCTGCCTACGCCAAGGAAGTCATCAAGGCCGATTTCGAGGAGGCCGGCACCGACGACGTGTTCCGCAAGCTGCGGCGCGACATCGGCCACCTGCTCAGCGACGAGGAAATCCGCGACCGGATGACCGAGTACGACGCCGAGGCCAAGGCCGAGCTGGTCAAGGAAAGCTGACCCCCGATCGGGCCGGCTTTGTGGCGGCCTGCCCCGGAGCGGACATGATCGTCCCGCTCCCGTGACATGTTGATCGTTTAATCCCGTTTTCATAAACGAACCGCTACTGTCCGCGGACCGGCCGCGGCAGAATTCCCGGCATTTTGCCGCAGGAGTCGCCTGATGCACGATCCGCGCCCGTCCACTGCCACGCCCGCCACCGCCCGTCTCGGACGGCTGGCGCTCCGGCTGCTGCCGCTCGTCGCGCTGGCGATCGGCGGCTGGCTGCTGGCGAGGCGTTGCGGGACGATCGATTTCGGCGCGGTCTGGCCGGCGCTGGCGGCGCTGCCGCCGCAGCAATGGATCGGCGCGCTGGCCTGCACCGGGCTGAGCCTCTGGGCCTTGGGCCAGTACGACGTCGTGCTGCACCGCGCCATGGGCACCGGCATCGCCCCCGATCGCGCCCGCGCCGCCGGGATGCGGGCGATGGCGATCTCGCAGACCATCGGCTTCGGCTCGATCACCGGCGCGCTGGTGCGCTGGCGGGCCCTGCCCGAATGCGACCTGTGGCTGGCGACGCGGCTCTCGGTCTGGGTCTCGGTCTCCTTCATGGCGGCGCTGGGCCTGCTCGCCGGGCTGTCGCTGCTGCTGCTCGAGGGGCACAGCGCGCTGGCCGCGCTGCTGGCGATTGCCGCGATCGCGGCGCTGACCCGGATCACCCGCCTTCCCGGCCTGCCGCAACTGCGCGCGGGCACCCTGCCCCGGCTTCTGCTGTGGACGGTCATCGACACCTCGGCCGCCGGCGCGGTGATCTGGCTGCTGCTGCCCGCCCATGTCGAGATCGCGGCCTCTGCGGCGATTTTCGCCTATCTCGCGGCGCTCGGCGCGGGGCTCGCCAGCCAGAGCCCGGGCGGCGTCGGCGCCTTCGAGCTGGTGCTGCTGGCGCTGATGCCGCAGCTGGCCGAGGCCGACCTGATCGCCGCGATCATCGGCTACCGCGTCGTCTACCACGCGGTCCCGGCGCTGATCGCGCTGCTGGCGCTGATCCGGCCGGTCGCGCCGGACATCCCCTCGGGGCTGACCCTCGCCCGCGGCGCCGAGCGGCACGCGGCGCTGGCGCAGGCGCCGCATTCGGAATGGGGCCTCGCGCATCAGGGCGCGCGGATCCTGCTGTCGCGCGATCGGCAGAACGGCTGGCTGGTGCGCCGCACCGGCGGCACGCTGGCGGTGATCGGCGAGCCGATGGGCCGGCCCGAGCTGTCGATGCTGCACGCCCATGCCAGCCGGCTGGGCCTGACCGCCGCGCTCTACAAATGCGGGCCGCGCCTCGCCCGCGCCGCCCGCGACGCGGGCTGGGCCGTCGAGCGGATCGCCACCGAGGCGGTGATCGACACCGCCAGCTGGAGCGCCGACCGCCCCGCCTGCCGCAGCCTGCGCCGCAAGCTCAAGGCCGCGGCCAAATCCGGGATCGAGATCACCTGCGCGGGCGATCACCTGCCGCTCGAGGAGATGGCACGGGTCCATGTCGAATGGGCCGCGCGCTCGGGCGGCGAGCGCGGCTTCTCGATGGGCCGCTTCTGCCCCGAGCTGCTGGCGCATCAATACGTGGTGCTGGCCCGGCGCGACGGCGTGCTGGTCGGCTTCGCGAGCTTCCACCAGGGCCGCGGCGACTGGACCCTCGACCTGATGCGCCAGACCGCCGAGGCGCCGGATGGCACGATGATGGCGATCGTCGTGGCCGCGATCGAGGCGGCGCGCGAGGCGGGCGCGGCCAAGCTGTCGCTGGCGGCGCTGCCGGCGATGCCCTGCTGGATCCCCGGCTGGCTGGTGGCGCGGATCGCGGCCCGCCCGGGCTGCGCCGGGCTCGAGCAGTTCAAACGCGGCTTCGGCCCCGGCTGGCGGCCGCTCTACATCGCGGCGCCGACCCGTGCGGGGCTGCTCCGCGCCGGGGTCGAGATCGCCCGCGCGATCCACGACCCCGCCCCGCTGGGCCGCGAGCCGGGGCTCGGTACGATTGAACTTGGCGCCCGTCCGGTGCAGAAGGGCCGAGACACTGCCCGGCGGCCGATCAGGCTACCGGTCCTGCGCGGCTTCGCGCCTCGCCTCACCGACCAGACAGGCCCTGCTCATGACCGACGCGCTCTCCCGACTTCTCGAAACCCGTGACTGGCTTCTGGCCGACGGCGCCACTGGGACCAACCTGTTCAACATGGGTCTGAGCTCGGGCGACGCGCCCGAGCTTTGGAACACCGACCAGCCGGACAAGATCCGCAAGCTCTATTCCATGGCGGTCGAGGCAGGCTCCGACCTGTTCCTGACCAACAGCTTCGGCGGCAATGCCTCGCGGCTCAAGCTGCACGACGCCCAGGACCGGGTGTTCGAGCTGAACCGCGCGGCGGCCGAGCTGGGCCGCGAGGTGGCCGACAAGGCCGGGCGCCCGGTGATCGTCGCGGGCTCGGTCGGCCCGACCGGCGACATCATGGCGCCGATGGGCAGCCTGACCCATGCCGTCGCGGTCGAGATGTTCCACGAGCAGGCCGAGGGGCTGAAGGCCGGCGGCGCCGACGTGCTCTGGGTCGAGACGATCTCGGCCGGCGAGGAATTCCGCGCCGCCGCCGAGGCCTTCGAGAAAGCCGGCATGCCCTGGTGCGGCACGATGAGCTTCGACACCGCCGGGCGCACCATGATGGGCCTGACCTCGGCCGACATGGTCAAGCTGGTCGGCAAGCTCTCGAACGCGCCGCTGGCCTTCGGCGCCAATTGCGGCACCGGCGCCTCGGACCTGATGCGCACCGTGCTCGGCTTCACCGCCGCGGGGGCGGAGCAGCCGATCATCGCCAAGGGCAATGCCGGCATCCCCAAATACCATGACGGGCACATCCATTACGACGGCACGCCCGAGCTGATGGCCGATTACGCCTGCCTCGCCCGCGATGCCGGCGCCACGATCATCGGCGGCTGCTGCGGCACCATGCCGGACCATCTGCGCGCCATGCGCGAGGCGCTCGAGACCCGCGCGCCGGGCGAGCGGCCGACGCTGGAAACCATCGTCGAGAAGCTCGGCGGCTTTTCCTCGGCCTCGGACGGCACCGATGGCGCGGGTCCCGAGCGCGCGGCGCGACGCGGCCGCCGCCGGAGCTGAGCGCCCCGAAATGCAAAAGCCCCGCGACCGGCAGGTCGCGGGGCTTTTTTTGCGCCTCGCCTAGTGGCTCAGAGATCGTGGAGCGCCGCGAACTTGGCCTCGAGATAGTCGAGCAGCGGCGCCTCGGAGGGCTCGAAGCCGCAGGCCGCCCGGATCGTCTCGCGCGGGTCCATCAGCGCGCCATGTCGCTGCACCTTGTCGCGCAGCCAGGCCGTGGCCCCCGATAGATCGCCCCGTGCCAGCTCGGCATCGAGACCCGGGCGATCGGCCCGCAGCGCCGCGTGCAGGCAGCCGGCATAGACGTTGCCGAGGCTGTAGGTCGGGAAATAGCCCATGAGCCCCACAGACCAGTGCACGTCCTGCAGGCAGCCATTCGAGGGCTTGTCGACGGCAAAGCCGAAATCGGCGGCGAAACGGTCATTCCAGGCCGCCTCGAGATCGGTCACCGCGAGATCGCCGGAGATCAGCGCCCGCTCGAGGTCGTAGCGCATCATGACATGCAGGTTGTACTGCACCTCGTCTGCCTCGGTGCGGATATAGCCGTTCGAGACGCGGTTGACGGCGCGGGCGAAGGTCGCGGGATCGTCGATGCCGATATCGCCGAAGACATCGCGCATCCGGCCCAGCAGCCACTCCGCGAAGGCGGGTGAACGGGCGAGCTGGTTCTCGTAGATCCGGCTCTGGCTTTCATGCACGCCCATCGACACGCCCCGCCCGATCGGCGTCAGCAGGTAGTCGGGCTCGACATTCTGCTCGTAGCTGGCGTGGCCGACCTCGTGGATCGTCGAGTAGAGGCAGTTGAACGGATCGGCCGGGTCGGTGCGGGTGGTGACCCGCACGTCGTTGCCCGAGCCCGAGCAGAAGGGATGCACCGCCTTATCGATCCGGCCGCACGCGAAGTCGTAGCCGAAGACCCCGGCCAGCTCGCGCGACAGGGCGAGCTGCGCCGCCTCGTCGAAGCTGCCCGAAAGCGGCGCGGGCTGCGGCCGGTCGAGGATCGCCGCGCGCAGCGCGACGAGGCGCGGGCGGAGCGCGCCGAACATCGCGTCGAGCTCGGTCGCTTTTGCTCCCGGCTCATAGTCATCGAGCAGCGCGTCGTAGACGTCGCCGCCCTGCGCCAGCGCCTGCCCCTCCTCCTGCCGGAGCGCCACGACGCGCTGCAGGGTCGGCAGGAAGGCCGCGACATCCTCGTCGGCGCGGGCCTGTGCCCAGATGCCCTGCGCGACGGAGGTGACGCGGGCGATCTCGGCGGCGAGCTTGGCGGGCACCTTGTTGGAACGCTCAAAGGCGCGGCGGGTCTCGCGGAGATTGGCCGCGGCGACCTTGTCGGTAGCCTCCGCCGCCTCCAGCCATTCGCCGATGCGCGGATCGGTGCGGCGGGCATGCAGCACGCCCTCCATCGCCGCGCTCTCTTCGCCGCGCTGGGCGGCGGCGCCGCGCGGCATCACCGTCTCCTGGTCCCAGCCCAGCCGGCCCGCCACCTGCGCCAGCGCCTCGGTTTCGCGCGCATGCGCCATCAGATCGTCATAGGCGGTCATTTGCGGAGGCTCCTCACGGATTGCACGATCGGGTAGCGGGCGAGGAAGCGGGCGCGCAGGATCAGCACCCACAGCAGCACCGCACCGAGCTGGTGGGTGATCGCTGCGTGCAGCGGCGCGCTGAAGAGCGCGGTCACGATGCCGAGCACCATCTGCACCACCAGCATCGCCAGCACGGCGTTGACGGCGAAACGGGTCTTGCCATGCGGCGAGCGGCTGCCCCGCAGCCAGACCACCACGCCGAGGATCAGCAGCAGGTAGCCCGCCATGCGGTGGATGAACTGCACCAGCCCCGGATCCTCGAAGAAGTTGCGCCAGACCGGCTCGAGCTGGAACGGGTCGGGCGGAAAGAAGCCGTCACCCATCAGCGGCCAGGTCGGAAAGGCCCGGCCGGCATCGATGCCTGCGACCAGCGCGCCGAGCAGGATCTGCACGAAGCCCAGATGCATCAGCCCGGTCATGCCGCCCCAAAGCTTGCGCTCGGCCGAGCGGCGGGCCTGCAGCAGGTCAACCTCGCGGCGGCCCAGCCGCAGGAAATACCAGGTGATCAGCCCGAGGATCGCAAAGGCGAGTCCCAGATGCGCCGCCAGCCGGTAGGAGGCGACGGTCACCATCCCCTCCTGCAGCCCGCTATGCACCATCCACCAGCCGACCGCGCCCTGCAGGCCGATCAGCGCGCCGACGCCGAAGAAGCGCAGGCCGTAGCCCGGCGGCACCCGTCGCGCCAGCGCGAAGCCCGCGAAGCCCAGCGCCCAGACCAGCCCGATGGTCCGGCCGAGCTGGCGATGCGCCCATTCCCACCAGAAGATGCGCTTGAAGGCCTCCATCTCCATGCCCTGGTTCATCAGCTCGTATTGCGGGCTGGCCTTGTAGTTGGCGAACTCCACCTCCCAGGCCTCGGCCGAGAGCGGCGGGATCGCGCCCGAGACCGGGTTCCACTCGGTGATCGACAGCCCGCTATCGGTGAGCCGGGTCATGCCGCCGACAAAGACGATGGCGACCACCAGCGCGAATAGCAGGCCGAGCCAGATCCTCAGGCCGCGCCGCGCCTCGGCCCGGCCGCGGTCGATGCCGCCCGGTGTGGCGACCGACTTCTGCGTCGTGCCGACCTCCTCGAAGATCGAGCGGGGTCGCTTCTCCGCCTGTTTCGCCATGCATGCCTCCGGTCTGATCGGCGCGCAGCCTAGGATGCGCCCGCATGGGCGGCAACACCCCGCCCGGTCAACGGTTTGGAACGGATCGGACCTAGGTCCTCAGCCGCGCTCCTTCCAGCGGACCATCTGTCGCATCACCCCGTGCAGCGTCTGCACGTCCGAACGGGTGAGCGGCATCCGGCTCCACAGGTTGCGCAGCGTCTGTTTCATATGGGCGGCCTTGTGCTCGGGGAAGAAGAACCCCGCCTCGCCCAACCGTTCCTCGTAATGCTCGGCCAGCTTCTCGACCTCGTGCGCCTGCGCCCATTCGGCGCCGGCCATCTCGATCCGCCGATCGGCGACCTGCGCGCTGGCGCGGCGCCATTCATAGGCCATAAGCAGCACGCATTGGCCGAGATTGAGCGAGGCGAATTCCGGGTTCACCGGCACCGAGACGATGGTGTTGGCGCGGGCGATGTCGTCGTTCTCCATGCCGGCGCGCTCGGGCCCGAACATCACCGCGACCTTCTGGCCCTGCGCGATCCGGTCGGCGGCGTCGCGCATCGCGGCCTCGGGCGTCATCACCTCCTTGGTGAGGCCGCGCGGCCGCGCCGTGGTGGCGTAGACATGGGTGCAGTCGGCCACCGCCTCGGCGGTGTCGGCCGCCAGCATCGCCTCGTCGAGCAGCCGCCCGGCGCCGGAGGCCAGCGCCACCGCGCGCTCCTGCGGCCAGCCGTCGCGCGGCGCCACGACCCGCATCCGGTCGAGGCCGAAATTCCACATCGCGCGCGCGGCCGCGCCGATATTCTCGCCCATCTGCGGGCGGATCAGGACGAAGGCAGGCTGCGGCAAAGGCTCGGTCATGGCGGTCCCGGGGCTGGTCGGAAGGATGCGCGGCGGTGTAGCCTCGGGGAACGGCCAAGACAAGGAGAAGGCCCATGGCCTATGACGAGGGGCTGGCGGAGCTGCTGCGCGGGGATCTCGAGGACCGGCCCGGCATCGCCGAAAAGCGGATGTTCGGCGGGCTGGCCTTCATGCTGTCGGGCCACATGGTCTGCGGCGTCACCGCGCAGGGCGCGATGTTCCGCGTCGGAAAGGCCCGCGAGGCCGAGGCCCGCGCCATTCCCGGCACCGGGCCGATGGAGTTCACCGGCAAGCCGATGGGCGGCATGGTGGCGGCGGATGACGAGGTGATGGCCGATGACGACCGGCGCGCCGCGCTGATGCGGCTCGCCCTCGCCCATGCGGAAAGCCTCGAGCCGAAGTAGCCAAGCCGCGCAAGGCCGGATATAGGGCGCCTCGAAGTGCAGGAGGCCCTCATGAGCGACCAAGACGACGCGCCGCAGATCTATCTCGTCACCCCCCCCGAATTCGAGCTGTCGAGCTTTCCCGACCGGCTTGCCGCCTGCCTCGACGCGACCGAGGTGGCCTGCGTGCGCCTCGGCCTCGCCAGCCGCGACGAGGACCGCATCTCCCGTGCCGCCGACGCGCTGCGCGAGGTCACCATCTCGCGCGACGTCGCGCTGGTGATCGACAGCCACCCCAAGCTCGTCACCCGGCTGGGGCTCGACGGCGTGCATCTCACCGATGGCGCCCGCTCGGTCCGCGCGATCCGCAAGGAACTGGGCGAGGACGCGATCGTCGGCGCGTTCTGCGGCAGCTCGCGCCATGACGGCATGACCGCGGGCGAGCTGGGCGCGGATTACGTCTCCTTCGGCCCGGTCGGCTCGACCGATCTGGGCACCGCGCCGCAGGCCGAGGCCGAGCTGTTCGAGTGGTGGTCGATGATGATCGAGGTGCCGGTGGTGGCCGAGGGCGCGCTCGACCCCGACCTGGTGCGTCGGCTCGCGCCGCATGCCGATTTCTTCGGCATCGGCGAGGAGATCTGGCGCGAGGAGGACGCGGCCGACGCGCTGCGCCGCTATGCCTCGGCGATGACCGCCGGCTGAGCATCGAGCGCGCCCGCCTCGGCGAGGCCGGCGCGCACCCGCTCCTCCAGCCGCCGGGCCAGCGCCTTGCGGTCGGGATGGTCGGCGACGCGCAGCGGCGCGTGGTAGACCAGCGCGATCTCTCCCTGCCGCCGGGCGGCGAGGATGCGCAGCAGATGCGGGCCGAACTCCATGTCGCCCCACCAGCCATAGAAGCGCGGCGACGCGCCGTCCGGGTCGCGATAGACCACGCTCACCGGCTGGATCTCCAGCTCGGGCTGGTCCGGCGACAGGAACGCCGCGAAGAGCGTCGGCTTGAAGGGCAGCACCCGGCGACCGTCGGTCGAGGTCCCCTCGGGAAAGAACAGCAGCCGGTGGCCATGCGCCAGCCGCTCGCGCAGCAGCCCGACCTGTGCCATCGCCTCGCGCCGGTCGCGCCGGATGAAAACCGTGCCGGTGGCACGCGCCAGCCAGCCGATGCCGGCCCATCCGGCGACCTCGGCCTTGGCCACGAAATACACCGAGGCGCGGGCATTGAGCGCGAAGATGTCGAGCCACGAGGCATGGTTGGCGACCATCGCGCCCTGCCCGCGCATCGGCGCGCCGCTGACCCGAAGCCGCAGCCCCAAAATCGCCAGCCCGACGCGACAGGCGACGCGGGTGATGCGAGACGTGACCGGGCGCTCCATCCCCCAGATCGCGGCCTCGGCCGGGCGCAGCGCCAACGACACCATGAGCGCGACCAGCATGGCCAGCGCCAGCAGCGGTCCGCGCCATGCCACGCGCAGCCAGCCGCGCGGGTCGGGCCCAGCCCAGGGGGCGGGATCGGCGCCGTGCCAGGTCGGGCGTCCGGGGGCGCTGCTCAACTCCGCCCCCCGTAGCGGGCGCGCTGATCGGCATGGGTGCCGGCGACGTCGAGGATCATGCAGACATCCGTGGTGTTGAAGTCGCGGTCGGCGAAGACGCCCTGCCCGATCCGCCCGCCGAGCCGCAGATAGGCCTTGATCAGCGGCGGGATGGCCCGCATCGCCGCGGCGCGGTCAATCTGGGGCAGCTCCGGCAGCCGGGCATGCTCGGGCTGGCGGCTGGTCACGCGCAGCGCCTCGGGCGCAAGGTGGTCCCGCCCCAGAAGCGCCAGCGGCATGGCGTGCAGCGCCGGATCGGCGCCACGGAAGGAGGCGGTGCCGAACAGAATCTCGACCCCGCGCGCCTCGACATGCTCGGCCAGCCCCTGCCAGAGGCGGAACATGGCGGTGCCACCCCGGTAGTCGCGGTGCAGGCAGGAGCGCCCCAGCTCGAGCAGCCGCCGTCCGGAGGCCCGCAGCGGCGCGAGGTCGAACTCGTCCTCGGTATAGAACTGGCCGATCTTCGCTGCGCCGTCATCGTCGAGCAGCCGGTAGAGCCCGACCACGCGCGCGCCCTCGGGGCGGGCCTCGTCGATCAGCAGCAACTGCTCGGTCACGGCGTCGAAGCGGTCACGCTCGCGGCCCGCTTCGTGATCGACCATGGGACCGTCGCCGCCCAGCTCGCGCACGAAGACGTCGTATCGCAGCCGCTCGGCCTCGATCCTGTCGGTCTCGTCCCGGGCGAGCCGCATGGTCAGGGAGGGAGAACAGGAGATCATCGGCGGCGGGTCGGGCTCGGCACGGGCGCCATGCGGGCGGTCTCCGGAACTGGATGCGGCAGCCGGGTTCTAGGGGGCGCGGCGGAGAATGGCAACCAAAGCCGTCCCAACGCATAAGTTGACAGCAGTCAACTCATCACTACTCTGGGTTGCAATCAGCCCATTGCCGAGACGAGGATGAGCGTGACCTTGGCCCCGTCGAGCACCACCTTGCCCTCCTCGCGGAAATTGACGGTGATGCGCCCGTTGATGTTCGACTGCACCTGCCCCTCGCCCCATTCGGGGCGATCGGGATGGCGCACGATCATGCCGGGCGTGATGATGGAATTCATGTCGGCCATCTCGGCCTCCTCAATCTGCTGGAACGGATGATGACCGACGAGCCGGATCTCGACGCGCTGATCGCCTCGCGCCTGTGCCACGACCTCATCAGCCCGCTGAGCGCGATCGGCAACGGCGTGGAGCTTCTGGAAATGACCGCGCCGCCGGGGCCGGAGCTGTCGCTGATCGCCGAGAGCGTCGAGGCCGCGATCGCCCGAGTTAGGTTCTTTCGCCTCGCCTTCGGCGCGGCGTCGTCCACGCAGGCGGTCGGCCGATCCGAAATCGTGGCGCTGCTCGACGGGCTGTCGCGCGGCAACCGGCTGCGCATCGAGTGGGAGGTCGCCGGCAGCATGCGCCGCGACCTGCTGAAGCTTGTGCTGCTGCTGCTGTGCTGCGCGGAGACGGCGTTGCCGCATGGCGGCCGGATCATCGTGTCGGGGCGCCCGGACGCCGCGCTGCGGCTGCGGGGCCATGGTCCGCGGCTCAGGATCGACGCTCCCGCCTGGGAGCGGCTGCGCAAGGCCGAGATCGACCCCGCCGCGCAGCCCGGCGAGGCGCAGTTCGCCGTGGCTGCCAAGATGCTGCGTGCCCAGGCCCGCCCGGTCACGATCGACACGGGCGAGCATGGGATCGAGATCGCTCTGTGATCAGCTGCGCACCGCGCCGTCGCCGACGACGAGATACTTGAAGCTGGTCAGCTGCTCGGCCCCGACCGGGCCGCGGGCGTGCATCTTGCCGGTGGCGATGCCGATCTCGGCGCCCATCCCGAACTCACCGCCATCGGCGAACTGGGTCGAGGCATTGTGCACCAGGATCGCGCTGTCGACCCGCTCGAAGAAGCGCTCGGCGGTGGCCTTGTTCTCGGTCAGGATGCCGTCGGTGTGGTTCGAGCTGTAGGCGCGGATATGCTCGATCGCGCCATCGACGTCGCGCACGGTCTTGGCGGCGATATCCATGTCGAGATACTCCCGGCCCCAATCGTCATCGGTCGCGGCCACCGCGCCCTCGACGTCCTGGAACTCGGGCGCCGCGTGGACCGTGACGCCGGCCTTGGCCAGCGCCGCGACGATTTCGCGGCCGAGCCCGTCCTTGAGGTCTTCGTGCACCAGCAGGCATTCGGCGGCACCGCAGATGCCGGTGCGCCGGGTCTTGGCGTTGAGCACGACCTCCATCGCCTTCTTCGGATCGGCATCCTTGTCGACGTAGATGTGCACGATGCCCTCGAGATGGGCAAAGACCGGGACGCGGGCCTCGCGCTGCACCAGACCGACGAGCCCCTTGCCGCCGCGCGGCACGATCACGTCGATGTAGTCGGTGGCCTTGAGCATCTCGGACACGGCGGCGCGGTCGCGGGTCGGCACCAGCTGGATCGCGTCGGCCGGCAGACCCGCCTTCTCGAGGCCGGCCTTCAGGCATTCGGTCAGGATGGTCGAGGAGTTGAGGCCTTCGGAGCCGCCGCGCAGGATCACCGCATTGCCCGATTTCAGGCAGAGCGCGCCGGCATCGGCGGTGACATTCGGACGGCTTTCATAGATCACGCCGACCACGCCGAGCGGCGTGCGCACCCGGCGGATGTTGAGCCCCGAGGGCATGTCCCATTCGGTCATCACCGCGCCGACCGGGTCGTCCTGAGCGGCGATGGCGCGCAGCCCGTCGACGATCGACCGGATCCGGTCGTCGTCGAGCTTGAGGCGGTCCATCATCGCCGGGCTGATGCCCTTCTCGGTCGCGAATTCCTGGTCCTTGGCGTTGGCGGCCTTAATCTCCTCGGCACGGGCCAGCACCTGCTCGGCTGCGGCCTCGAGCGCGGCCTTCTTGGCCTCGGGCTTGGCGAAGGCCAGCTCGGCGGCGGCGGCACGGGCGCGCGCGCCGATGTCCTTCATCAGGGCGGGGATGTCGGTCTGGTCGGTCATGCGGGGCTCCTTCCGGAAGCGGGTTTCGGTTGCGAGGTGCGGGCCGGGCTCAGACGACCATGTCGTCGCGATGCACCAGCGAGGCGCGGCCCTTGTAGCCCAGCACCTTCTCGATCTCGTCGCTCTGGTGACCGCGCAGCTTGCGGGTCTCCTCGGCGGTATAGCGGGTCAGGCCGAAGCCCACCCGGATGCCGTCCGGGCCGGTGATCGCCACCGGATCGCCGCGGCCGAAGCGGCCAGACACGCCGGTCACACCGGCAGGCAGCAGCGAGTTGCCGTCGGCCAGCGCCTTCGCGGCACCGGCATCGATGCGGATCTCGCCCTTGGGCTTCATCGCCGAGATCCAGTTCTTGCGCGCCGAGTGCGGGTCGGTCTGCGCCTTGAACCAGGTGGCATTGCAGCCGTTCAGGAGCTGTTTCAACGGGTTCAAAGGCGAACCTAGAGTGATCGCCATGTCGCAGCCCGCCTCGGAGGCGACCTTGGCAGCGAGCAGCTTGGTGATCATGCCGCCCTTCGACAGGCCGGAAACGCCCAGCCCGGCCATGGCCTGGATCTCGGGGGTGATCTCCTCCACCTCCTCGAAGCGCTTGGCGTTCGGGTCGACATGCGGATTGCCGTTGTAGAAGCCGTCGACATCCGACAGCAGGATCAGCTGGTCGGCGCCGACGGTCACCGCGACCTGCGCCGCGAGACGGTCGTTGTCGCCGTAGCGGATCTCGTCGGTGGCGATGGTGTCGTTCTCGTTCACGATCGGGATCGCCCCGAGCGACAGCAACGTGTCGAGCGTCGCGCGGCTATTGAGATAGCGGCGACGGTTCGTAGAATCATCAAGAGTGACAAGGACTTGTGCGGTGATCTTGCCATATGGCGTGAACACGTCCTCATAGGCGCGCGCCAAGCGGATCGAACCGACGGCAGCCGCGGCCTGGCTCTGCTCGACCGGCAGCTCGCCCTCGGGCAGGTGCAGAACCCGACGTCCCAGCGCGATCGAGCCGGACGACACGAGCGTGACCTCGGTGCCGTTGTCGCGCAGCATCGCCACGTCCTCGGCCAGGCTGCGCAGCCAATCGGATTTGAGCTGCCCGGTCTCCCGGTCCACCAGCAAGGCGGAGCCGATCTTTACGACCAGCCGCTTGGCGTCCGTCAGGGTTGCCATGTCTTGTCTTCCTCTTCCGGTATCTGCTTCTGACGCAGGCGATCCGCGTCGATGCGCGCGCGCAGCGCCCGCAACACCTCGGTCACGCCCTCGCCGGTGGCGCCGGACATCAACATCACCTCGCCGCCCGTCTCGGCAGCGAGTTCATCGGCCAGGAAGGCCCGTTCTTCGCTGTCCAGCGCGTCGATCTTGTTGAGCACCGTCACCCTCGGCTTTTCTGCCAAACCCCCGCCATAGGCTTCGAGTTCACCGATGATGGTACGATAATCGACCATCGGGTCGCCCGAGGTGCCATCGACGAGGTGCAGCAGCACGGCGCAGCGCTCGACATGGCCGAGGAACAGGTCGCCGAGACCGCGGCCCTCGGAGGCCCCCTCGATCAGGCCGGGAATGTCGGCGACGACGAATTCGACGTTGTCGACGCCGACCACCCCGAGATTGGGGGCCAGCGTGGTGAAGGGATAATCCGCGATCTTGGGCCGGGCGTTCGAGGTCGCCGCCAGGAAGGTCGACTTGCCGGCATTGGGCAGGCCCAGCAGCCCGGCATCGGCAATCAGCTTCAGGCGCAGCCAGATCTGGCGCTCCACCCCGGGCTGGCCGGGATTGGCCCGCCGAGGGCTCTGGTTGGTCGCGGATTTGAAATGCAGGTTGCCCCAGCCGCCATTGCCGCCACGGGCCAGAACCACGCGCTGACCGACCTCGGTCAGGTCGGCGATCACCGTCTCCTCGTCTTCGTCGATGATCTCGGTGCCCACCGGCACCCTGAGGATGATGTCGTCGCCATCGGCGCCGGTCTTCTGGCTGCCCTGCCCGGCGCGACCGTTCTGGGCGAAGAAATGCTGTTGGTAGCGGAAGTCGATCAGGGTGTTGAGCCCGTCGACCGCCTCGGCGATCACGTCGCCGCCATTGCCGCCATCGCCACCATTGGGGCCGCCATATTCGATGAATTTCTCGCGGCGAAACGAGACACAGCCATTGCCGCCCGAGCCTGAACGGATGGTGACCTTTGCGAGATCGAGAAATTTCATGGGTCGGCGCCTCTTGCGGATAGGCGCTTGAGGTAGCCGATCATGCCGCCCTTCTCAAGGGCGCGTGCGGACGGCCCCCATCGGGGACCGCCCGCTTGTGTCAGGCGGCGGCGCGGCGCTCTTGCGCGACCAGCGCCTCCCAGTGGGCACGGGTCAGCCGCGTCCGCTGGCCCGGCACGTCGTGGCCGAGCACCATCGAGGGCAGCATCTGCGGGCCCACCCGCTCGAAGCCCAGCTTGGCCAGCACCCGGCCGGACCCCGCATTGTCGTCGTAATACCCCGCCTCGACCGCCTGGGCCGCAGTGGTGGCGAAATGCATCTCGAGCAGCGCGCGCCCGGCCTCGGTCGCATAGCCCCGGCCCCAGCGGTCGCGTGCGAACCAGTAGCCCAGCGTCGGATCGATAGCGATCACCCCGGCAAAGCCCTCGGCGTCAAGCACGGCGTAGGCCGGAATGCGACCGGCCTCGACCTCGCCCGCGAACCACTCGGCATCGGCGCGGCCATAGGGATAGGGCACGCGGCTGAGCCAGCGCGCGATCTCGATATCCTGCAGCGTGGCATGGATTGCCACGACATCTTCCATGCGCACCGGCCGGAGCCGGAGGCGTTCAGTCTTCATTTCTTGGGTCATCAACCGATCTTCAATGCGTAGGTCCAGGTCGGCGCGGTGCCGCCACGCGCCACGGAATAGGCCTCGGCATCGCCGAGATACTCAAAACCGCAATTCGTGAGCACGCGGGCCGAGACGGCATTGTCCTGAAACACCTCGGCGAAGAGCTGCGCCGCGCCATGCGGGTTGGCGGCGATCAGGGCCCGCAGCGCCTCGGAGGCGAAGCCGGTGTTCCAGAAAGCGGGCGCGACCCAGTAATGCACCTCGGACTGGGCGCGATCCATGCGGGTCAGCGTGACCAGGCCCAGCACTTCGGCCAACTGGTTCCCCGAGCCGTCGATGGCCCAGACATCTTCGGTGCGGTCGGGACGCTGCGCCCGCTCGATCAGCTGGGTGACGGTGCCGGGCGGCAAGGGGTGCGGAATACGGCGGGTGCCGCGCGCCACGCGCGGATCGGCGGCGTAATGCGCGATCAGCCCCTCGTCCGAGCGGCGCAAGGGCCGCAGCACGAAACGCTCTGCCTCGATCACGGGCTGGCCGTCGCTCACCTTGATGTCGTTGCTCTTCATGGGTCGCCTCCTCCGCTACCCTGCTGCTCGGGTCCCGGTTCTGTGCCGAGACTCATGCCGCCATGCTGGGCGACACTTGTGTTCATAATGCGAACGGGGGACCGGCTTATCACCGATCCCCCGCTCTTGGTCAACGGATCGAGATCCGGCTTACTCCGCGGCCTCGGCCACCGGCAGCACCGAAATGAAGGTGCGGCCCTTGAGACCCTTGTGGAAGGTCACGCGGCCCTCGGCCGTGGCGAAGATGGTGTGGTCGCGGCCCATGCCGACGCCGGCGCCCGGCCACATCTTGGTGCCGCGCTGGCGCATGATGATGTTGCCCGGGATCACGGCTTCGCCGCCGAACTTCTTGACGCCGAGGCGGCGTCCGGCGCTGTCGCGCCCGTTGCGGGAGGAGCCGCCTGCTTTCTTGTGTGCCATGTGTCTCTCTCCTTAGGCCTTGAGGTCCTGGGACTGGGCGACCCAGCCCTCTTTCTCGATCTTGCCCTTCAGGCCCAGCTCTTCGTCGTAGCGGGCGATGTCCGCCTCCGACCAGCCAGCAATCTGGGCGAAGCTGGTGATGCCGGCGGCATTCAGCTTCTTCTCGAGCGCCGGGCCGACACCCGACAGCTTCTTGAGGTCGTCGCCACCGGTGGCGGCGGCCTTCGGCGCCTTGGCGGCCGGAGCGGCCTCGGCGGTGCGCGGCGCGGAGCCGGCGCCGATCGCGGCCTTCACGCCCGACTTGTCGGCGCCTTCGGCCAGCAGCTCGGTCACGCGGATCAGCGTCAGCTGCTGACGGTGGCCCTTGGTGCGCTTGGACGAGTGCTTACGACGGCGGCGCACGAAGTGGATGACCTTGTCACCCTTGATCTGGTCGATCACTTCGGCCTGCACCGCGGCACCCGAGACGAAGGGCGCGCCGATGCTGTCGCCGATCATCAGAATGTCGTTGAACTGGACGGTGTCACCCGCCTCTGCAGCCAGCTTTTCGACCCGGAGCACATCGCCCGAGGCCACTTTGTATTGCTTGCCGCCGGTCTTGAGAACCGCAAACATGTGTCGTTCCTTCGTATGCCGCGTCGCTCAGGTCCCCCTGCGGGGCGTTGAGGGCCCGGTGGCCCACCTTTGGACAGCGCGCCCATCGGGCGTTCGTTGATATCGGCGGCGCATCCCTTGCGGATAGCCGCGCATCCCGTGACAAGGGGCTTGCCGGGATGCGGGCTTATCGGCGAGGCACGGGGGCAAGTCAACCCCCGCGAAAGGCCCGTCATGCGCGCAATGTTCTCCCTCCCCCTGCTCGTCCTGCTTGCGGCCTGCGCGCCAGGCGCCCTGCCCGGGTTGCGCCCGACGCTGCTGCCGGCCACCGCGCAGGACAACGCCCGGCGCGGCGCGGTCGAGCTGGCGGTCAAGGGCAATTTCGGCGCCGTGCTGAACGACATCGAGGCCGGCGGCGGCCCGGCGCTCGAACGCGCCTTCGACGCGGCGGCGGTGCCCCTTTCCGACCGTCCGGCCCGGCGGCTGCAACTCGACGGAGACCTCGGCCTATACGAGACCAATCCCGGCGCGCTGGTGACCTCGCTGTTGCTCTGGGGCGGCTGACGTCGGGGCGGGTCAGGGCCGCGCGGAAAAATCGTTCGAGGGGCCTTGCGCCCCCCCGCGGCAGTGGCTAAACGCCCCTCAGACCGCGGAGAGGTGCCGGAGTGGTCGAACGGGGCGGTCTCGAAAACCGTTGAGCCTGCAAGGGTTCCCAGGGTTCGAATCCCTGTCTCTCCGCCAGTCTCACCCTATCTGTGCTGATGTCTTTCAGAGATCCAGCAGGATAGGTGAGGCGGCTGGATTTCAGCTTGTTCGCCGTCCGTTCCGTACGCCCTCCTCTTGTGCGGCGCGGTGCGTAGGGATGTCGTCTGGAATGCTCGCCTACATGTTTTCCGGCATTCAAGCTCAATAGACCGCAAGCCACTTTCAGACAATGAGAGTACCTTTCGCCTCGTAGTGCCGCTGACACGGCACTGCTGGCCAGTCCGAACGTGAGCGGACATGCCCCCGTTTCGCCGGACACCCGGGAGGCTATGCTCTGGGCTACGATGCATTCAGGTGGGCGCATCTTCAAACCTGAGGGCGTGCGACTGATATTGTCACCCCCGGCCTGCCTGGCGCGCCGATATGGGGGAGGTGACGGCAGGATCAGTGGTCTGACGGGGACTTAGTCCTACTCTAAAGTTTCGACGAAGGACGCAGCAATGCCATTGCTCTGCGGGCCCTTCGCCTTCGAGGACGCAAGTAGATAGCGCGCGGTGCAATCCCCGGAAGTGGCCGGAAAGAAAGCCATATCAAGCCCCTTTATGGCTTGTATCACGTGCTCCACGCGGTCGCCCATGCACTCTATCCGAGACAAGGTGAGGCCTCTAAACTGACGCGGCAACAACGCCCAGGCCCCCTCCGCCCCCGGCGGGACATGTTTCGTGAATTCAAGGTTACCCGCCTCAAAAGAGATGCTCGAAAATTTCGACATGTTTCGGCCGTCGAGCCATTGCAGCATTTGATCCGCGGATATCAGGGGCACTCCGCGGTCTATCGCAATCTCGGCCAGGACTTGGTCGTAGTCATCGGTGTAGTCGAAATGCGTGGCAAAGGCTCCAAAATATTGGTTCGGCCCCAATGCGCCATCGAGAAGCTGTGAGACCCCTTCGTGGTGCGGAACCAAATTCTCATTGACGAGATGCGTCGCAACTTGCGCGACGTCGAGAGCATTCCCGTCTAGATCGGCATACGGCATGGGGAAACCGGAGCCGTTCATGAAAATCTGGCGCCCTTCGATCCAGTCCGGCGGCCAGAGGTAGTAATTGAGATCAAGCCGTATTCCGGATTTCCGCTCCTCGAGCGGAACGTCGACCCAGCCCTGCCAGACGATGCAGTGGAGACGATGCGTCCGTTGAGGTGGTAATTCCGGATAGGAGCTTCGAAAGCTCTGGAACTCGGTTGATATGCGCTTGAGGAACGCGGCCGGCTTCGATCGCTCTGCGCATCCCGTGTCGACATGAACGCCCAACTCAAAACCTTTCTCGACAAACTCGAGGGCGGTCTGCCGCTGAAACTTCGTGGGAAGCGTGAGGTAGGAGGAGGCACGAAGGCATTCCCATTGATCGACCCGGCAGCCCGGCGCGCTCAGCTCGTCCAGTCGAAACATCATGTCTCGGGTGCCATCCACAGTGGCATGGTCGTCTCCCGTCATGATGAGAGCGGCACGCAGCTTTCGCGGAAGGTACCAGAAGCGGGGCAACGGGATCGGGGCACGCTCGATGATCAAGTTGACCAGGAGCCGCTGTAGCTCATCCGCCATCGGAACCTCCGCATAGCGGAGAGGCAAGAAGTCGGGGTAGAATAGATCGTTCGCGCGGACAGGTTTCGAGCCATCCCTGTCCTCGTTGATCCAGGCGGGGTTGCCTTGACGGCTCAGGACGATTGAACGGGAAAGATCAAAAGCGAAATCAGCGACATGCCCGCGCCCATGTGGGACCACCGACAAGGCGCTCAGAGGCAGGGTCGTACCGTCAAGACGAGCCAGATGCGCCAGTACGTCCGAATTTGCCAGGCTATTGCTCGGTACGCTGTCAATCGGACCATGCACCTGAAGCGGCTCGGCGTTGAAGCCGCGACTGATCTCAGTATTGGGTGAGGGCAGCATCATCGCTGCCGTCAAGCTCTTCTCTCCTGCGCGCGACAGCCCCCACTCCTGACGAAGCTCGGCGCCCGGACGCATCAGGAGCAATAGCCCACCCTTCTGGACCCAGCCCTGCAATGCCATCCGGGTGGTGGACGGAACATGCGCCGTATCGAGGATTACGACAGATCTGCGGGAGAGGTCATCGGAGCCAAAATCGTCGGCAACCACATGTGCCGACGCGTTTAGCCCTTCGGCTTTCAGGATCTCTGTATAATAGCGGCTAAAAGGCCGATCAGCGCCTTCGATGACGAGAATGGGTGCCTCTGCGGATCCTGCCCTGCCCCGCTTGCTCATGGTTCTGAACTGGGAGCAGTTCCATCTCCGCTCAGATCGCCAAGCGCTCAGGAATCCTGCTTCGCTCTTCCAGCAAAACTCGTAGCTCTCTTTCCAGCTTAGCGACCCGACCGGTCTAGCGATGATGATCCTGTCGCTCTCGTCGCGCCGAATATCGAGATCAACCAGATACCCGTCCTGTGTCTGAAGCTTGAGAATGACATCGTCCGGGGCGCGTTTCGGAAATCTGACAATCAGTTCTCGTCCCGGATGAACATCTCGACTGTTCAGGTCAGGAAGCAAAAGGGTCGGATCGCTTACTGTTTGGCGCATGAGGTAAAAGCCGGACAGCGCAATTCCCATTACACACGCTGCGATCAAGAGCATGCAGCTACGAGACACGTTCCATCCCATCACGCATTGAACCTGACAACAAACCACCTGGGTTCAAAAATAGTCCTCGCCTCCCCATAGATGGCCACTCGCTTTTGTGGCGCTCTGAGTAAGGAATACACTCCAATTGGGACCGGCCCCATGCTTGTCCCACTGGTCAATGAACCCTCCTGCTGGAAGAAGGGAAAACAACCCGGACGGGCTCACCCATGAAAACGTTGCGCGGGAATCAACCTCGGGTCGAGGCTATCTTTGGATGTACACTCGCTCTTGAGGGCCAAGATCTGCTGACCTAACCGACGCAGACAACGAGTTTCTCGCGGATCTCTATTAGAGAACGGCCGGCCTGAAGGGCTCGCTCAGCCCCAGCAAGGCCGAGAACCGCCTAGAAAGACTTGAAGCGCCGAGCCGTCAGGCGGGCGTTATCCGGTGTCGGGGTTCGTCCTGTCAGTAGATCAGCCACCATTCGTCCCGTCAGGCCACCCAGGGTCAAGCCGACATGCTGATGACCAAACGCGTGAATGATCCGATCCGACACGGTCGACGGGCCGATGACCGGTAATGCGTCGGGCATGGTCGGGCGATGCCCCAACCATTCCTGGCTCGGCCCATCGAGCTGACCGAACATCTCCGTGGCACGCCTTCGCAGATAAGCGAGGCGATCCGGATTTGGCGGTCTGCCCAGATCGTCAAGCTCGACCGTCCCGGCAATCCGCAGCCCCAGTTCCATCGGGGTCGCGTAGAACCCCGCCTCGGCCCACCCGACGGGACGCGACAGCTTGCTGCGATGATCCGCATAGGTCACGTTGTAGCCGCGTTCGACCCCGAGCGGCAGGGCTTCGACGCCGGCGCCCTTGATCGATTTGCTATGCGCACCGGCCGCGACGACGACGTGTCCGGCGGTAACCGTCGAGCCGTTGCCGAGCCGCACCGTGACGCCCTGTCCATTCGGTTCGACCGACCGCACGGCCGCGGGGATCGTCACCCCGCCATCCTGCTGAAAGCGGTGCTGCATCCGCTCCACGAGCTTTTGCGGGTGCAAGACGAAGCGCGTTCCGCGGAACCGCAAGCCACGGTGGATGGGCATCTTCAGGGCCGGTTCCAGCGCCCGTACCTCTTCAGGTCCCAGCTCATCCATGGCCACGCCCATGGCTCGGCGGAGGGCGTTGGCTTGCGCCGCGCCCTCAAACCCGGCGCGCGTCGACCAGACATACAGGCAGTCTTCTCGCACCAGGAGATCCTCCGCTCCGGCATCAGCGATCAGGGGATCGAGCCCTTCATCGGCGTGGTCGAGCAGCGCGGCGAGCTCCTTCGTGATGCCATCAACCCGGCTGGAACGGCAATTCAGGAGAAATGATGCCATCCAGCGCCAGTTCCTGATCGCGTGCCAGTAATTCACCGTCAAAGGGCTGTCCTTGGAGAAGAGCAAGCTCGGCAGGGAGGTGACGACCGAGGGGCTGTTGATCGGCACGCAGGCATAGGTTGCGATGGCGCAAGCCGGGCCGTATGTGGTTCCCGTTCCGGCCGCGTTCGCATCGCAGATCACCGCCCGGAGTCCTCGGCGCTGCGCCCACAGGGCGGTGGACATCCCCACCATCCCCGAACCCGCGATCGCCACGTCGTATTGATTAGCCAATTCCTACCTTCCCATGTTGCCGGGCTTTGAGCCAGCGACTGTCGTTGCGCGCGGCCCGGCCTTCTCCCGAGGCGCCGCGCTTGGTGCGGATCAGCGCCGCAAATGCTCGATTAAGGGCGGCCCTCCTCCGGGCCGCCTATGTCAGTTCAGCCCCAGCACGAGACCGGGCAGCCACATCGACAACGCCGGAACGAATGTCGTCAGAAGCACGACGGGAAGATAGGCGAAAACAACGAAGACCAATGCGGGCTTGAGCATCCCCGACAAGTTCGTCTTGCCGACGAGCGCCGCGAAATACAGCAGCGGTGCCGTCGGTGGCGTAATCAACCCCATGCCGAGATTGGTCGCGATGATGGCAGAGAAATGGATAGGATCGACACCCGCCTCCGTCATCAGGGGCATCAGCAACGGCGCGGCAAGCAGGATGCCCGAGACATCCTCCATGAACATTCCGATCAACATCAGGAACAGGTTCGCCAGCAAGAGCAGCACGATCGGATTGTTGCTGATGCCCAGGAAGGACTCGAGGATTTCCTGCGGCATGTTCTCCAGCGTCCAGATCCGGCCCAGCATTGAGGCGAAGAAGATCATGATCATGAGAACGCCGCTCGTCTGTCCTGCACGCCAGACCACCTGCCCCATGTCGCGCCAGTTCATCTCGCGATAGACATAGATCGCGACGGGGATCGCGTAGACCACCGCGACCGCTGCCGCTTCCGTCGGTGTCGTGACGCCGCCATAGATGAAGCCGAGGATGATCAGCGGCATCATCAGGCCAGCGGCTGCCTTCTTCGTCCGGACAAAGGCTTCGCAGACGATGTCGCGCCGAGGCGCAGGGTCGGGCTGTCTGAGTGGCATTTTTCGGGTGAGGACCAGGTTCCACCCGCCCAGCAGTGACACCAGGATCAGCCCTGGCACGATCGGCGCGAGGAAGCAGGCGAGAATGGATGTTCCCGTCACCCAGCCATAGAGGATCATCGAAGCGCTCGGAGGGATCAGCAGGGCGAGGACCGACGAGGCCGCGACCAGAGACGCTGCATAACCGCGGTCGAATCCGCGCTCGACCATACGCGGAATCATGACCGTACCGATCGCCGCGACCGCGGAACTCGCCATACCGGAGATTGCACCGAACACCGCCGTGGCCACGATCAGCACCAGTCCGAGGCCACCTCGGAGCCGCCCGATCAGTGAATCTGCCAGATCGATCAGGCGCCCGGCGATCCCGCCCGCCCCCATGATGCCGCCGGCCAGGATATAAAGCGGAATGGCGATCAGCACGATGGAGTTCAGCTTGTTGAACCCGGCGCCGACCAGGAACCCGGTCGAGCCGAAATCGCCGAAGAGCATCAAGAACAGCGCCGCACCGGCGAAGCAGAAAGGGACGGGCACGCCGATGACGAGTAGCAGGGTAAGCAAGCCCGCATCGATGAGGACCACGGGGTTCATGCCGACACCTTCCCGGCAATCATTGCCTGCAGGCGCATGACGGCCTCGGCCAGGAAATACATGGTCATCAGCGCCATGCACATGGGCATCACGGCGACCACCCAGGCCATGGGGATGCCGGTCTCCAGCGAGACGGTGCCCCGCTTGATGACGAAGTCCAAGTAGTCCCAGGCCCAGACCGTCATCCAGCCGGAGAGGATGGTGGTGAAGATCGCTGCCAGCGCCTCGATTGCGAGCTGCGGACGCCCTGCGGGCAGGACGAGTTCCACCAGGCTGGCGGAGATGTGCCCGCGCTCCCACGCGCCGTGCGAGACGCCGAAGAAATACAGGATGATGGCCGAGAACGTCGCCAGTTCTTCGATGCCGAAGAGCGACATGCTGAAGAAGTAGCGGGTCACGACCTGAACGAAAACGAGCGCGGTGAGGGCGATGCCGCTGACCAGCATGACGAGGCGCTGCAGTCTGATGAGACCGTTCCAAGCCGTCAGCGCGCGCCCGTGCAGGATAGGCGGCGTGTTGACGCCCCGCGATGGTGGCTCGGCTGGGCTTTCGGCCGGTATGGGGGGGATCGCGTCTCGTTGCTTCATGGGCTATCGGTCTCCGCCGGCAGGATGAGGGACCGGCCGCGCACGGAGGCACGGCCGGTCGCGGGGATCAGTCGAGTTGCAGCGCGGCGCGCAGCTTCCCGTAGGTTTCGTCCCCGAGTTCGTCCTTGATCTCGGGCCAGACCTGCTCGCGCACCCGGTCACCCAGTGCCTGCAGCTGCGCCTTCTCGAAGGTCACCACGGTCACCCCCATGTCGCGCATCGTCTGCAGCGCGGCCTCGTCGGCAGCTTCGACCGCAGTGAACTGCTCGTCGGCGACCTGCTCCGCCGCTTCTCTCATGGCCTGCTGGAATTCCGGGCTGAGGCTGTCGAAGCGGTCCGAGTTGACGAAGATAAAGTCCGACTCGAAATGGTCGTTGTATTGGATCCACGTCTTGGTGATGTCGGCGAAGTTCTCGAGCGTGATCGTCGCGGTGACGCCGATCTGGCCATCCACCACCCCGGTCTGCATCGCGGTGTAGAGCTCGGCGAAGGGCACTGCTGCAGTGTTGTAGCCTAGGTTCTCCAGCAGGACCTTGTGTGTCGTCCCGCCGGGCCAGACGCGCACCTTCAGGTCATGGCTGGCGTTGAAATCATCCGGGGCCTCGACCTCGGTCGGAAAGCCTGCGCCACCCATGCCGGCCCCGTAGACCGCGAGGGGAGTCAGCCCCTGCCCGCCAATGACCTCGTCGATGATCTCGAACACGCTGCCGCCGGGGCTCAGAGCTACGCGGGCGCTGTCGTAATCGGTGAAGGCGTAGGGGAACCACGTGATCGCAAGCCGCTTGTCGGAAGAGGTCGCGAGCGGCTGCATGGCGATGTCGACGGCCCCCTCGATCACCTGCTCGTAGACCTCGGTCCAATCGCCGAGCTGGCTGGCCGGGTAGAGCCGGATCGTCAGTTCGCCACCCGTCTTTTCCGATACGAGATCGGCAAATCGCTGCGCCGCGAGGGCGCCCTCAGAGCCGGGTTGCTTGAGCGTGGACATACGCAAGGTGTCGGCCGAGGCAATCGAGACGAAACCAATGGTCAGCAGGGCGGCGCCACCGAGCGCGCGGGAAACGGGTTTCATGTTCATCTAGCCCTCTCCTGTTTAGATTGTGTGATTATTATCGCCCCTCCAGCTAGTTTTTCGGCTTTCTCGAAGTCAAACATTTCTGCAGGCATTCTTGGATTGATCGCCATACAATATGCCGAACAAACGGGTTGATCCGGCTCCGGATTCAGTGCCAGTCTAATGGCGAAACGGAGACAGATAGCCTTAGCATGCTGAATAACATAGATAAAATCAGGGCCCTGTTCGGAGAGCTCAATTTGGAGGACGGTAGCGGGCCAATCTACCTAAGGCTGTTCGATGCAATTGTATTACTCATCGAGTCCAAAAAATTGGCAGATGGCGATCGATTGCCCCCTCTCCGGGACCTCGCACAAATACTGGGTGTAAATGTTTCGACGGTGTCGCGGGCCCTCAAGATGCTTCAGCAACGAGGCCATGTCGAAAGCCGGGTAGGTAGCGGCAGCTATGTCCGCCCGCCCCGTCCCAGCCCGCCGCGCTCGGGCGTGGTGGAAACCGCAGGGTTGTGCGACCTGTCGATCAACCGTCCGGCGACGGATGCCTATCTGCACGCGCTCGAACGCCTGCTGCCGATGCTGCCTGAGCATGACCGGTTCAGCATGATCCAAGACTACCACGTCCCCGAGGGCGATCTGCGCGTGCGTACGGCTTTCGCAAGCTGGCTCGCACCTGCGCTCGGGCATCACGATCCGGACCGGCTCGTCATGGTGAATGGTTGCCAGCACGGGATGTCTTGCATCCTCGATACGATCACCCGGCCGGGCGATGTCGTCCTCGCGGACCGGATCACCTTTCACGGCTTCATTTCGCTTTGCGCCTCCAAGGCGATCCGGTTAAAATCCGTCGAGACCGACCAGGCCGGCATGGTGCCCGAGGCGTTTCGCGATGCCTGCATCCAGCATCGCCCCAAGGCGGTCTTCCTGATGCCGAACAACCACAACCCGACCACGGTCGTGCTCAGCCCGCGCCGCCGCCAAGCCTTGGCCAACATCGCGCGCGAGCACGGCGTCTACGTGATCGAGGACGACGTCTGTGGCCCGCTGCTCGAGACTCCGCCCCCCACAATCGCGTCGACGCACCCGGACATCACCTTCTACGTCACCAGCCTGTCCAAATGCGTTGCCGCCGGGACCCGGCTTGGGGGTGGTCTCGGCCCCACCCACGATGCATGCCAGCCTCGCAGGAATGTTGCGACTGAACTGCTGGAGTACGAACTCCTTGATGAACTTCATCGCCGCGACGCTGATCGAACAGAAGACCATGGACGCGATCGTCGCGACGGAACGGGCCGAACTGCGCGCCCGCAACAAGATCCTCAACGAGATCCTGCCCTCTTCCCAGACGCCCCGCTTGGCTACATCGCCCTTTGCCTGGATCGAACTGCCCGAGCCATGGCGCTGCACGACATTCGTCAGGAGCGCCGAGCAGGCCGGGGTCGGCGTGCTATCCGGGGAGGCATTCAGTTTCTCGCAGTCACCCCTGCATGCCGTGCGCATCAACATCAACGCCGCGCGCTCTGGCCCGGAGCTGCGGAAGGCCATGATCATATTGCGTGACCTCCTAGATGGCGGCGAACGCCGTGCATTGATGGGGGTGTAGCGCCGCTCCCGCACCCCGACGCCCGGCAGCACCCCTCCCCGCCCACTTTGAAACGCGGCTCAGGCAAGACCTCCCGCCAATGGACCAGCAAAATGTGCTATTCAACGACCCTAGGGCAGACGCTCTATCGCTTCGACGACCTGAAGGACCTCCTTGCCAAGGCCACCCCGGAACGCTCGGGGGATCAGCTGGCGGGTGTCGCGGCTGACGGGCCGGTGGAGCGCTTGGCCGCCCAGATCGCGCTCGCCGACCTGCCTTTGCGCGCCTTCGTGGCGGAGGACATTCTCGGCGTCGACAATGACGAGGTCACCGAGCTGATCTTCGCCCGCCATGATCCGCTGGCTTTCGCGCCGGTCGCCCATCTGACCGTCGGCCAGTTCCGCGAATGGCTGCTCGCGCCGTCGACCACGAGCGAGATGCTCGCCCGGCTGCGCCCCGGCCTGACGCCGGAGATGGTGGCCGGCGTGTCGAAGATCATGCGCATCCAGGATCTGATCGCGGTGGCCGCGAAATGCGAGGTCGTCACCCGGCTGCACAACACGCTAGGCCTCACGGGTCGGATGGCGACGCGCAACCAGCCCAACCATCCCACGGATGACAGCCATGGCATCCTGGCCTCGGCGCTGGACGGGCTGATGATGGGCACAGGCGACGCGGTGATCGGCGTCAATCCGGCCACGGATTCGGTCGAGGACTACACGCGCGTAGTCTCCCTGCTTGATCGGCTCTGTCGGACTCTGGAAATCCCGACACAGCATTGCTGCCTCGGGCATGTCACCGTCGCGCTCGAGGCCATGGCGCAGGGCGCGCCGGTCGATCTGGTTTTTCAGTCCGTCGCCGGCTCGCAAAAGGCCAATGCAGGCTTCGGCGTCAGCCTGTTGATTCTGCGCGAGGCGCAGGAGGCCGCCCTAGCGCTTGGCCGAGGGACGGTCGGCGACAACGTGATGTATTTCGAAACCGGTCAAGGCGCGGCGCTTTCAGCGGAAGCGCATCACGGGATGGACCAGCAGACCATCGAGACGCGCGCCTATGCCGTGGCGCGGGAATTTCAGCCCCTTCTCGTCAACACGGTGGTGGGCTTCATAGGGCCGGAATATCTGTTCGACGGCAAGCAGATCATCCGTGCGGGTCTCGAGGACCATTTCTGCGGCAAGCTCTACGGCCTGCCGATGGGGGTCGATGTGTGCTACACCAACCATGCCGACGCAGATCAGCAGGACATGGACAACCTGCTGGTCAGCCTTTCGGCTGCCGGGGTGAGCTTCGTGATCTGCGTGCCCGGATCCGACGACATCATGCTGAACTATCAAAGCCTCTCGTCTCATGACGCGATCTTCGTGCGTGAAACGCTCGGCCGGCCGCCCGCGCCAGAGTTCGCCACATGGATGGAGAAGATGGGCATCACCGACCCGACCGGCCGGATGCGCCCCGATCCCGCCTTCGCGCAACGCACCCTATTGGCCCTGACGGAGGGATGAAAATGGACGGCGAAATTTCGACACCCACATTCGCCACGAAACTGCGCGCGATGACGGCCGCAAGGGTCGCGCTTGGGCGCTCGGGCAGCGGATGGCCGACATCTGCAACTCTGACCTTCGCTCTCGACCATGCCCGTGCGCGGGAAGCCGTATGGTCCGCCATGGATCTGCCTGCCCTGCGCCATGCCTTCGAGGAATGGCCACAGGCGACGGCAGGCAGCGCTGCGTCGAGCCGGGCAGTCTATATTCGTCGTCCGGATCTCGGGCGTCGGCTCGCGCCGGAAACGGATCTTTCCGCGCTGCCGAAGGGTCGCGTCGTGATCGTCGTGGCTGATGGCCTGTCTGCGACGGCCGTAAACACGAACGCCGCAGTTGTGGTCCAGCACCTCCAGGCCCTTCTCCCCGAGGCGGCACCCATCGTTCTCGTCGAGCGCGGTCGCGTGGCCATCGGCGACGAGATCGGCGCCGCGACCGAAGCCGAAGCCGTGGTCGTCCTCATCGGCGAGCGTCCGGGACTTTCCGCCTCCGACAGCCTTGGTGCCTATGTCACCTGGAAGCCGGAGCCGGGCCTGCCGGACAGCCGGAGGAACTGCATCTCGAACATTCGGAATGGCGGTCTTTCTCCGAACGACGCCGCCAAGCAGATCGCCTCTCTGCTCCGGCTGATGAAGCGGACAGGCACGTCCGGGGTCCAGCTTGCCTCGGAGAAAATGTCGCCGCTCAAAACAGTGGGAGGGAGCGGTTGAGCCGGACCGGGTTTCCAAAGACCGGTCAGCTTGGGCGAGATCGCGATTTGGCCAGATGTCGTGGTCAGATCAGAATGACCCTCGGGCCCTGTTACGTCGCCTTCCCCCAAGCGCGACTCCGTGAACCGCGAAAGCGCCTCAGTCTCGATCTAGCTGGAGGCGGCGTCCGCCGAACGCCTCTCGAAGCTCTTCCACAGCGCAGTCGCGACCGGACCGATGACGGGACGAGGCTGACGAAAGGCGAAGATCCCGGCCTCGAAGGCGAGATGCGTGTGCGGGAGAGCGATCTCCCGCAGTTCGCCTCTGATCAGCTCTCCGGCGATCATGTGCTCCGGCAGGCGGCCCCAGCCCAGCCCGGCAAGCAGCAGCGCCTTCTTGGTGTGCAGGTCGCCGACATACCAGCGACGTTGGCCCTTCTGGACACCGAGTTCGCGGTCGAACAGGCCATTGGCCGGGCCGCTGTCGCGGGCGATCACCTGGGTGAAGCGGCGCAGGTCCGACAGCCGCTCAGGTCCGTCCATCGCGTCGATCAGCGCGGGGGCTGCGACGTTGCGCATGACGACCCGGTCGACAGCGATGTAATCGAGACCTTCCTCCTCCAGCATCACCGGCAGCATCGGCGCGATGGCGAGCGCGGCCTCGCCCGACTTCACCGCGCCCACCGCGCCCGACAGCACCTCCGCGCGCAGCACCATTCGCGTCTCGGGGAAAACGGCCTGAAGCTCCGCCAGCGCCGGTATCAGGAGGGCGGAATTAGTGCTCGCGTCGACGGCGATGGTGATCGTCTCCTCTTGGCCCTTTTCGAAATGGCGCACGAGTTGCGACAGATCATCGGCCTCCGCCAGCACCCGAAGCGATTGAAGATATACCCGCCGCCCGACGGCGGTCAGCTCGAGCCGGTAGCCGGAGCGGTCGAACAGCTCCGTCCCGGTCTGGAATTCCAGTGCCTTCAGCGCTTGGCTCACCGCCGGCTGGGTGCGGTTGAGCCGCTCGGAAGCCGCCTTGACCGAGCCGGTCTCGACAACGGCGCGCAGTACCTTCAGCTGATCGAGTTTCACCTCGGCCTCCTCTAAATCGTTTCTTATATGGATCGGTAGAAAGTATAAATATCAATAAAGTCGGGCCGCCCCTATCTCGGTCGCAACACCAGAGAAAGGCACCTTTCCATGACCCAGCACATCGCGATCGTCGGCGGCGGCTATATCGGCGCCGAGCTTGCCAAATCCCTCGACGCCAAGGCCGAGGTGACGCTGATCGAACCGCGCAGCCACTTCGTCCATGCCCCGGCGATGATCCGCGGCGTGGTCGATCCCGCGCTGCTCGACCGGGCACTCATTCCCTATGACAGCCTGCTGAAGCGCGGCCGCGTCGTCCAGGCGCGCGCCATGGCGGTGGACGGGTCCGGCGTGACGCTGAAGGACGGACGGCACATCGCTGCGACCCAGGTGGTCGTCGCTACTGGCTCCGGCAACGCCGCGCCCTTCAAGCCCAAGGGTGACGACATCGCCGCCTTTCGGGCCGAGAACGCCCGCATTCATGCGTTATTGAAAGCCGCGAAGAGCGTCGCCATCGTCGGTGCCGGGGCTGTGGGCACCGAGCTTGCCGGGGAGATCGCCCATGCGATGCCAGGCAAACGGATCACCCTGATCTCCGATCAGCCGCGGCTGTTTCCCGACAAGCCGGCGACCCTCGGCGCCGGCTTGGCCAAAAAGCTGCAACGGGCCGGTGTGCAGCTGATCCTCGGACAACGGGCCCAGAACCTCGAAAGCCTGTCGGAGCCCTATGCCGGCAGCCTGCGGCTGGCGGGCGGGTCGGAGCATGAGTTCGATCTCATCTTCCCCGTACTCGGGTCACGCGCCAACTCGGATCTCCTGCAGGCCTTGCCGGGTGCGCAAACCAGCTCGGCTGGCCGCATCAAGGTCGACCCCTGGCTGCGGCCCGCCTCCTTTCCGAACGTCTTCGCTGCGGGCGACGTTGCCGACGCCGGCGACGCGATGACCATCGTGGCCACGAGCCGTCAGCTGCCTTGGCTGCGACGGACCTTGCTGGGCCTCGGCAAGGGCAAGTCGCTCGAAGAGATGAAGCCCTATGCGCCGTGGGGCGAAAAGTCCCCGCTCCTCGTGCCGCTCGGCCCGAGACGGGGCAGCTCCTTTCTCGGCATCATGACCGTGGGCGACCTGCTGACGCGGAAGATGAAGGGGGAGGATCTTTTCGTGAAGAAGTACAGGAATCTGCTCGGGCAACCATGAGACTCAACTGCGGTCGCCCGCGTTCAACCTGAATTCCCTGCCAGCGCGCGTTTACCCCTATAGGCTTCCAACCGCGCGTTGGCGTTGGTGTCGATCACCGGAATGTCCGCCATCATGGCAATGATCGTGATTAGGCCCGCCACAGAGGCGACTCGAAGCAGGGGATCGCCAGCGCGCAAACGGCGGTGGTCAGAGGGATGATCCTGAACACGGCGATCCGGTATTCGTTCGACACCCTGTCGGCACGCGCGATCTCGTCTGCGACGAAGCCGGCGGCATCGGTGGCATAGGCTGCCGGGAAGCGCGTCAGCCAAGCTTGCCTCTTCGTCCGCAAGGCCGGCCTTGCTTGGAACTGCTCGGGGCGCGGCTGATTCATCGAACTAGCTCGGCGTACCGACGGGCACGGCCAGCCCCCGCCTTCTAAGAGGCTGGCCAGTGCCCCGGGATAGCCCGACTTGTCTCATTTTCTCCAAGGCCCCATGAAAGCTTCACTGGAGTTGCATACTGGGCAAGCACGTCGTCGAATGGCCGGAGGGCAATTCGAGGCGCATATGCTGGATCTTCCGAATACGTCGATCATCGAAGGCAACGCGGTCAGATGGGGGAGCTGCGGCGACGGTCCGCCGCTGGTCGCCATCCACGGCACGCCGTTCTCTTCCCAGGTCTGGCGCAGGATCGCGCCGCAACTCGCCGATCGCAGGACAATCTACTACTTCGACCTCGTGGGCTACGGACGGTCCGAGATGCGCGAAGGTCAGGACGTATCTTTGGCGGTGCAGAACCGGGTCCTCGCAGCTCTGTTCAAGGAGTGGGGGATCGCGCGACCGGATGTCCTCGCGCATGACTTCGGAGGGGCCACCGCCCTGCGAGCCTATTATCTCGACGGTCTGCGCTACGCCTCGCTGACGATCTTCGATGCCGTGGCGCTGGCGCCCTGGGGCTCGCCATTCGTCCAGCATGTCAGGCGGCACGAGGCCGCGTTCTCGGGGGTGCCCGCCTACATGCATGATGCGCTTCTCGCCGCCTATCTGCAGACGGCGGCCCACGCCCCGCTCTCCGACGAGGCCATCGAGATCTACAGCGCCCCTTGGCGCGGGCCGGTCGGCCAGCCCGCCTTCTACCGGCAGATCGCCCAGATGGATCAGTGTCATACCGACGAGGTGCAGGGCCTCTACGGCAGGATGGATTGCCCCGTCACCGTGCTCTGGGGGCAGGAAGATGGCTGGCTTCCCCCTGCGCAGGGGGATGCCATGGCGGCGCTGATTTCGGACCGCGCCTGTGTCCCCATCGAGGGCGCGGGGCACCTCGTTCAGGAGGATCGGCCGGAAGCGATCGTTGCGGCGGTTCTGAAGCAGATAGGGGCTGGCTGACGGCAGATGCGAGCCGGGCGGCCTGCGCCGTCACCCTGCCCCGTCGGATGTCCGGCGGGCCGGTGGCCGAGCCGGTGATACAGCTTTGTCATGCATCACCTCCTTCGCGGCAGGGGTCGCACGGTAATGCTTTATTAAGGGCGGCAACACGCTATGTAGGGCGGTGCTGCCAGGTTCGGGGCCAGCCCGAACGGCGTACTGAAAGGTCACCATGCTCGACGCTCCCAGCTTGTCCGGCAGGTCCATCCTGCACGCGATCCCGGTGCCTGCGATCATCATGTCGACCAATCTCGAGATCATCGACGTCAATGCGGCGTTCGAGTCCGCCGTGGCGCGCCAGCGCGCCACCTTGCTTGACCGCCCGCTTTTCGACGAGTTCCCGCCGCGCCCCGAGACCCCCAACCTCGAAGCGACGATCCGGGCGTCGGTCGCGCGCGCGGTCGACACGCGGCAGACCGACGCGCTGGAGCCGGGGCGGCACGACATCGTCATGTCGGATGGCGGCTTCGAGACCCGTTACTGGCGGCTCTCGCACTCCCCGGTGATCGAGGGGGGCGAGGTCACCTGCGTTCTGCAGCTGGTCGAGGACGTGACCGTCGAGGTGACGCGGCAGCTGCTTCTCGACGCGCGCGAGCGCACCGCCGAGGAAGGCGCCGCGCTGGCGTTCTGGGACCTGAACCTCGTGACCGGCAAGCTCGTCCGCTCGGGCGGGGTCGACACCATGCACGGCTTTGCCCCCGGCGAGGTCGGTGAGGACATCGAGCCGTTCATCGAACGGGTCCATCCCGAGGATCGCGACCGGGTGCGGACGGAGGTGTTCTCCGCCGCCGAGCAGGGCCCGGGTCCGACCAATCTCGAGCACCGGCTGCTCCTGCCCGACGGCACGATCCGCTGGATCTCGGCGCGCGGCGAGATCCTGCCTGGCCCGGTGAATGGCGAGCCGCATCTGGTCGGCATGGTCGTCGACATCACCGAGTTTCGACAGAACGAGGAACGGCTGAAGACGGCGCTCGCCAACCAGAAGATCCTGCTCGACGAGGTCAATCACCGGGTCAAGAACTCGCTCCAGATGGTGGCGAGCCTGCTTAGCCTGGAAAGCGGCCGGGCCTCGCCCGAAACCCGCGAGAGGCTCATGTCCGCAAGCATCCGGGTCAACGCGATCGCCACGATCCATGCCAGCCTCTACCTCGATGGCGATGTGACCAGCGTGGCCGTCGACCAGCAACTGCGCGATCTGTGCGATCACGTCGCGGCCTCTTCGGGTTGCGACGTTCGTGGCATCACGATCGATCTCGACCTCGCGCCGATCCGGCTCTGCCCGAACCAGGCGATCAGCCTGTCGATCATCGTGAACGAGCTGATCACCAACGCCCTCAAGCACGCCTTCCCCGGGCGAGCGCAAGGGAAGGTGCAGGTGCGCCTGACACGCAACGAGACCGCGGATGAACTCGTGCTGACGGTCACCGATGACGGCACCGGCCCCTCCGAGGCCGCAGGTGAACAGGCCGGGCGAAGCTCCGGCCTGGGCCAGCGGCTGATCCATATGTCGGCCCGCCAGATCGGCGGCCGGATCGAGCAGTCGAGGTCGCCGGAAGGGTGGCGCACCACCCTCCGTTTCCCGGTTCCGGGCTGAGCCCGGCATGCGCATCCTCATCGTCGAAGACGAGGTTTTCATCGCCCTCGACCTCGAAATGCAGATCCTGGACATGGGCTACGAGGTGGTGGGGATCGCCGCGACAAAGGAAACGGCGATCGAGATCGCCTGCGCGCAGGTCCCGGACCTCGCCCTCGTGGACCTGCATCTGGCGGGCCCCTCGAGCGGGGCGGAAGCGGCGGCCTTCCTGCGGGCCGAACTGGGCGTTCCGTCGATCATCGTCAGCGGCAGCCTGCACGAGTTGACGGAGCTGGACATCGCCTCCATTGCGCCCGTCTCCCTGCTGGGCAAACCATTCAGCCCCGTGAAGCTGCAGGCCGCGATACGCGACGCAGACACCGGCCGCCATCGGTGACGATGCCGGACAAACCACTTCCGATGCCAAGCGTCTCGACTTGGCCGCAATACGAGGATAGCTCTGTTTTCATGGGTATTGGAGGGGCGCGGTGAAGCACTTGGAGTCCCTCTTCGATCGCGCGCTCGATGCCGTGGTCGGAATGGACGAAGCAGGTATGGTCGTCGCTTGGAATGGTGCGGCGGAGGAGATGTTCGGCTGGTCCCGCGCGGACGCGATGGGATCTTCGATGGGTGACCTGATCGTGCCGCCCCAACATCGCGAAGGCCATGCGCGCGGCCTGGAACGCTACAACCGCACGGGCGAAGGGCCGGTTCTCGAACAGCGGGTCCGGATCACCGCCCTGCATCGTGACGGCGCCGAGTTTCCCATCGAACTGTCGATCTTCCCCATGCCCGGCGATGGCGGCGGACGGATCTTCTACGCCTTCATCCGCAGCATGGCCGCCGAAGAATCCGCACGCCGCGCGCAGGAGTTGCGGGCCCGCGAGGGAGAGGCGCTGCTCGCCGTCGCGCAGAAGCTTCTGGACGACGTCTCGCTCGACGAATTCACGCAGTTCTGCCTCGACAACGTCTGCGCCGTGTCCGGGATGGAGGCGGGGCATTTCCACGTCGTGCGCGGGCGTGGCCCCCATGCGTGCCTGCACCCCACCGGCATCTGGCACCTGGCGGACCCACGTTTCCAGCCGGTGGTCGAGGCCACGAGCGTGGTGCGGTTCGGCCTCGGAGAGGGCCTGCCGGGACGTGCCTGGCAATCGGGTCAGCTGCAATCGCTCGACGATCTCGCATCGTCCTGCCAGTTCGTCCGCCGCAGCGTGTTCGAGGAGGTCGGGCTGTCTCGCGCGGTCGCCCTGCCCGTCCGGCAAGGCGGGCAGATCCACGGCGTGCTCGAGTTCTTCGGGACCTCCAAGGCCCGTCTCGATCCGGAGATCCTCCGGATGCTCGAGACCATCGGAAGCCAGATCGGTGTCGCGATCCGGCGCAAGGAGAACGCGGAGCACCGCGAGACGCTGCGCCGCGAGATGAGCCACCGGGTGGGCAACAGCCTCTCGGTGCTGGCCTCAATCTATCGCAGCTGTTCGCGCGAGGCCCGGACCAAGGAAGAGCTGGACGAGGCCTTCCTGGGGCGCCTCGTGGCGGTGGGCCAGGCCAATCGCCTGGCCGTCGAGGACGCCAGCGAGAGCGTGGCATTGCCGGCGCTGATCGAGGAGGCGATCAGCATCCTCCCCGAGCGGAACAGGATCACCATCGAAGCGCCAGACATGACGGTCGACCGGGACAGCGTCATGCCGCTGGCGCTGATCCTGAACGAACTCGCCACCAACGCGCTGAAACATGGCAGCTCCTGCGAAGACAGCCGTCTTGTCGTCGCGGCCCGCTTCGGCGAAAGGCACGACGAACTGGTCTTGGAATGGCATGAGCATCGCGCCGTCCCGTTGACCGTCCCGCCGCCGACGCCCGAGCGTGTCGGATTCGGCACGAAGCTCATGCAGCACATGGTCGAGGGCCGGTTGGGCGGCAGCTTCGAACGGCGCCTCGACGAAACCGGCTTCTGCGTGGTGATGAAGCTGCCACGCGAGCGCATCGAGGCGCTGCCTGATACCGACCTGATGGCCTGAACCCAGAAGCGGCGCCTGCTGGGACGGCGGCCTGCCGCAGGCGTGGGAGCTCGGTCGGGGGCATTCTTGATCCGATGAAAGCCTACAGGCTCGGTCGGATCACGCATCCTCCGTGGTCGGCATGGTCAGGTGGACCCGCAACCCGCCATTCTTGCGATTGGCGAAGCGCAGCTCTCCGCCGTGGTCCTCCACGATCGCCTGCGCGATGGCGAGGCCGAGGCCATGGCCGCCCCCTTCCCGATCGGACCCGCTGGCGCCCCCCTTCTTGAACGGCAGCAGCAGTCGCTGCAGGTCCTCTTCGGGGATGCCCGGTCCGCAATCCTCGATGATCACCTCCGCCAACCGGCCCTTCCGGACCACGACGACCTGGGCGGAGTGCCCGTATTTCACGGCGTTCTCAATGAGGTTGAGAATGGCGCGCTTCATCGCCACGCGCTTGCACCTGACGATGAGGCCGGATTTGCAATCGTAATCCACCGGTGCGCCGCAATCCGCGAGATCGTCGCATATCGTGCTGACCAGCGCGCCCAGATCCACCTTCGAGCGGTGCTCCCCCTCATGCGAGGCATGCGCATAGGCCAGGAAGCCGCCGATCGAGGTGTTCATGTCGTCGATCGTGCCGAGGATCCTGGTCTGGTCTTCGCTCGCGGGCATCGCTTCGACGCGAAGCCGGATCTGGGTCAGCGGCGTGCGCAGATCGTGCGATATCGCCGCCA
>Ga0208794_1000049_pt1 | contig 162083 bp, 146 predicted proteins | sample 32_taG_FD_184106 | JGI IMG/M metagenome (GOLD analysis project Ga0208794, IMG submission 184106) | Marine viral communities from the Gulf of Mexico - 32_GoM_OMZ_CsCl metaG (SPAdes) (version 2) | ecosystem: Environmental > Aquatic > Marine > Oceanic | place: Atlantic Ocean: Gulf of Mexico... | reverse complement strand
AATACCACTTGAGCGTACGGCGACCACCGGAAGCCCAGCGGCCATGGCCTCTAGAATCACCATGCCTTGCGTTTCCGAGGTCGAGGCAAACACGAACACATCCCCCACGTGATAATAGAGCGCCATCTCTTCCGGCGGCACGGCACCGACCAAGGTCACCTGCGCTTCTAACCCCAGCGTTTCGATCTGTGTTTGAATCGCCTGACGATCCGGCCCGTCGCCTACCAACAGCAGGCGCAACGCTGTGTTCCTCTGGCGCTTTAGCTCTGCCAGCGCTTCCAGCATAAAGCCGATGTTCTTCTCTTTGCTGATGCGGGAGACACTCACCAGCACCGTATCGTCGGCCGCGATATCCAACTGCTGACGAAGCGACGCCACGTCATTCTCATCGGCATCGGCAAAGCGCGCCGCATCGATACCTGTGGGCTGCACCAGTGTCGGCGTCTTGACCCCGATCATGCGCAGATACTCCTCCGCCGAATAGGTCGGCACGATGACGCCCTGGCAGCGGTTGGAGAAGCGCTTGATCAGGTAGTGAGAGATCAGGTTGCGAAATAGCGCCCCCGGCAGTGGTACGAAGTGGGCGTAGTGCTCTAAGCGGGTGTGGTAGGTATAGATGACCGGCACTTTCAGCCTGCGCCCCATCCACAGGCCCATCGACCCCAGCCAGAACGGGTGATGCACGTGAATCACATCGGGCTTGAACGCACGCAGGCAGCGGCGAAAACGGGCGCTGAACGGATTGGTCAAGCGAAACTCACGCTTCTCACCAAACGCCATGAGCGTTGGCACTCGCAGAATGGTGTCGTCATCCTGCCACGACTCCCGGTAGCGCGGCACCAGGAGCTGAACGCGGTGGTTAAGATCGCCCAGCCCCTGACGCAGCCGCTCCACCGATACCGAGACACCGGATACGAAAGGAAAGTAATTGTTCGAGATCATCGCCACCCGCAGGCTTTTTTCCAGGTAGGGCGTGGGGTCGATGTCGAAATCGGGGTAGTAGTCGCGCTCTTCGAAAATCAGCCGATACAGGCGCATGGCCAGCAGTGTCAGCAGCCCAACGATCAGCAAGAACCGTGGATAGCTGACGTAGAAGAAGGCATAAATCGTCGAGCCCACGCTGCTCAGCATACGCCACCAGCCGGGGCGGTCGACGTTCAAACGAACGGGCGAGATGCCCACGCTGCCGCCCGCCACTTCCACCACCACGTAGTGATGGAAGCTCTCATCGGCATCCAGAAGCAGGCCACCTGCGCCCCCCGTGGTGACGTAGTTCACCCCGTTGACGGTTTGCTGGGCGTAGAGCGAAAGATTGGCGGAGAACACCGTATCGACCCCATGGCGCTCGGCCAATCGCATGATGCCTTCGGCAAGCCGAGGGTCGTTGAGGTAGTTGTCCTCTTCGAACAGCGGGGCATCCTGTATGACGTTATGCAGCGGCAAGCCGATGAACACGAACCGATGGGCCGCGTCAGAGGCGGCCAGCTCGCGCTCCAACCAATCTAGCTGCCAGGAGGTCGACGATTTGCCGGTGCCGTCTAGAAAGATGAAGTGGCTATTGCCCGCCACGAACGCGTAGAAGTGCGGGCCGAAGTAGTCGTAAAACAGGTAGCTGCCGAAGTCGCTGTCTTCGTTATCGCCATAGGTCAGCAGATAAGGCATATCCAGCAGCTCGAGGCTGTGGGTGATCGCCTGATAGCTCTCCTGCTGTCCCCCGCTCACCGCATTGCCCGCCGACACCATGAAGTCGATGTCTCCCTGGTTCAGCAGCGGGATGATTTCGTCTTGAAAGACGTTCACCGAGTTATTGATGTTGCCCACGACCGCAAAGCGGTAGGTATCCCGCCCCGTCAACTGGTCGCGTATTTCGGCGACTTCGCGCGTGTGCAGCGACTCGAACTCGGGTTCGGCGACGTAGAGCCACACCTGATGAATGATCAACCCCGCCACTAGCGCAAGGTTCAATACGAAAAACAGCCTCAACCACCGCTGGCGGGAGAGGCGAAAAAGACGTCGAGGCATGTCGGGGCGCTTATCTCAAAAAAGTCATTCAATGGACTGCCGCTAGGGCGCAGTACAGCCGTTCAATGTGGCCAGTAAGCGGCGCGAACCACCCTGTTCACGGTGCTCACCTAACCACACCCCTTGCCACGTGCCAAGCGCTAAACGGCCATCGCGGACCGCGAGGCTAAGCTGAGTGCCCAGCAGGCTAGAAACCACGTGGGCGGGCATGTCATCGGGACCTTCCAAGGTGTGGCGAAAATAGCTCAGCTCTTCTGGTACCAACCGGCGAATGAAGGCATCCAGATCATGGCGAACGTCTGGGTCGGTGTTCTCATTGAGGGTCAGCGAGGCGGAGGTGTGCATCAGCTGCAAATGCAGCAGCCCCTGATGGCACTCTGCCAAACAGGGCAGCGCTCTGGCGATCTCATCGGTTATCAGATGAAAGCCGCGGGGCATTTCCGGTAAGTGGATCTCCTGTTGATGCCACATAGTCACTCCTTTGTTATATGCATTGTCAGAGGATACGGTAACAGACATACCATAGCCTATTTCATTTACCTGCCGCATCGGGCCACCGTGAGAGAAATAGCGTCCAGTGGCCCACCCTGATAGGTTTAACGTTTATCGTTCACCGTAAGGAGCAAGATGATGACACCCGCATCGCGGCCAAGGAACCTGGCCACGCTGGCAGCCATCGCCGCTACCGGCACTCTCTTGATGGGCTGCACTGGCATTCCCGAGGGCACCGAACCGGTGACCGGATTCGAGCTAGAGCGCTATCTAGGCGAGTGGTATGAAATCGCCCGCCTGGACCACTCCTTTGAAGAGGGGCTGGACTGCGTCACCGCCACCTACAGCCTGCGCGACGATGGCGGAGTGAAGGTGATCAACCGGGGCTACAACTTTGAGGAGCAAGCCTGGGACGAAGCCGAGGGGCGCGCCTACTTCATCGATGACGAGAGCGTGGGGCGGCTGAAGGTCAGCTTCTTTGGCCCGTTTTACGGTGGCTACAACGTCCTCGAACTGGATGACGACTACCAGTGGGCGCTGGTGGCAGGCCCTAACCGCGACTACCTATGGATTCTGGCCCGTACGCCAACCTTAGAGCCCGACGTGGCGCAGCGACTACGCCAGCGCGCCGCCGAGTTGGACTTTCCCACCGACGAGCTGATCGACGTGGTGCAGGATCAAACCTGCCCTGGCCGCTGATCGGTTAGCCCTTCGGCAAGGCGGGCACCCGGCCCGCCATTTCACGCTGTAAGAAGTCGATGAACGCGCTGATGCGCGCCGGTACGTGACGGCGGTGTTCGAAGACGGCGTAAAAGTCAGCGCGCACGCCCTGCCAATCGGGCAGTAGCGTGCGCAGCGCGCCGCTGGCGAGATGCTCGTTCACATCCCACCAGGAGCGCAGCATCACGCCGTGGCCATCCAGCGCTAGGCGGGTCATGACTTCGCCGTCGTTACTGGCCAACGGCCCGCTGACCTTTACCGCCTGACGCTGCGACGAATGCCGGTGCTCGAAGCGCCACAGCGGAAAGTCGCTATCGTTCTCGCGCACCACCAAACAACTGTGCTGAGCAAGATCGCTCGGCGCGTTCAAAGGCGGCATCCTGGCCATGTAATCCGGCGAGGCGCACAGCACGCGACGGTTGGGCAGAATGCGCTTGGCGACCAGACGCGAATCCGGCGGTTCACCAATGCGAATGCCCACGTCAAAACCGTGATCGCTCAAGTTGAGCGGAAAGTTGGTCAGCTCCAGCCAGCTCTCCACGGCGGGGTGCTCGATGCAAAACCGCGACAGCAGCGGCGCGATATGCCGCCTGCCAAAGCCAAAGGTCGCGTTGATCCGCAGTCGACCGGCCAGCGCTTGGTTGGCCGTCTCACCCAGCGCACTCTCCAACGCCTGCAGCTCTTCCAAAATGAGACCGCCTTGGGAAAGGTAGCGCTCCCCTTCCGCAGTCAGCGTCAAACGACGGGTAGTGCGCGCCGCCAGTGTCACGCCCAGCCGGGCTTCTAGCTGCTTCAAACGCTTGCTGACGGCCGAGAGTGACAGCCCCAACTCACGGGCCGTGGCGGTCAAGCTCCCTGCCCGAGCAAGCTGCTGAAAAAAGGCGAGGTCATCCAGCATCATGGGATTCTTCACTTTAAGGCAACAATAGCTTGCATAGTAGCCTGATTATCTCGTCGCCAACAGGCGCTACACTTCTACCAAGCAAATACACCCTGCCTTTCTCGCGACATCTAACAACACAAGGAGCTCCCCATGGCCCATCGTATTGCAGTCATCGCTGGCGACGGTATCGGTACCGAAGTGATGCCCGAAGGCATCCGCGCGCTGGAAGCCGCCGCCAAACGCTTCGACATTGACCTGGCATTCACCACGTTCGAGTTCGGTAGCTGCGACTACTACCTGGAACACGGCCAAATGTTGCCCGACGACTGGTTCGAGCAGCTCAAAGACTTTGATGCACTGTTTTACGGAGCCGTGGGCTGGCCAGAAAAAGTGCCGGACCATATTTCACTGTGGGGTTCACTGCTGCAGTTCCGTCGTCAATTCGACCAGTACATCAACCTGCGCCCCTGCCGATTGATGCCCGGCATTAAAAGTCCGCTGGCGGGCCGCAAGCCCGGCGACATCGACTTTTACGTAGTGCGTGAAAACACCGAGGGCGAGTACTCCAGTATCGGCGGCAAGATGTATGAAGGCACCGAGCGTGAAATCGTCATTCAGGAAACGGTGATGAGCCGTACCGGCGTTGACCGCGTGCTGAAATACGCCTTCGATTTAGCGCAAACCCGCCCGCGTAAAAAGCTTACCTCGGCCACGAAGTCCAACGGTATCTCCATCACCATGCCCTACTGGGATGAGCGCGTAGCCGAAATGGCCAAGCAGTACCCCGAGGTGGCGGTAGATAAGTTCCACATTGATATCTTGACCGCCAACTTTGTGCTGCACCCCGACTGGTTCGACGTGGTGGTGGGCAGCAACCTGTTTGGCGATATTCTTTCCGACTTAGGCCCAGCCTGCACCGGCACCATCGGCATTGCACCCTCCGCCAACATCAACCCGGAAGGCAAGTTCCCCAGTCTATTCGAGCCGGTACACGGCAGCGCGCCGGATATCGCCGGGAAAGGCATCGCCAACCCCATTGGCCAAATCTGGTCTGGGGCGATGATGCTGGAGCACCTGGGCTATAAAGAAGCGGGCGATGCCATGGTCGATGCCATTGAAGCGGTGCTGAGCGAAGGCGATAGCCAAGTGCTCACCCGCGATGTAGGCGGCAAGGGCACCACGGAAAGCTTGGGCAAAGCCATTGCCGAGCGGATTGGCGGCTAATCTCCCCTACAAAAACAACGCCTCACAACGAGCAACGCCTCGCTGCATTAACAGCGAGGAGTTGCTCGTTTTCGGTTAGCATTTTTAGCTAACGATTAACTCGCCAGCTTAGCGGCAATCTCAGCCACGTGTTTACCCTGGAAGCGGGCGATTTTCAGCTCGCGATCATCCGGCTGGCGGGAGCCATCGCCACCGGCCAGCGTCGCGGCACCGTAGGGCGTGCCGCCGCTAACTTTCGAAATATCGAACTGCTCTTCGATGCCGTAGCCAATCGGCACGATAACCATGCCGTGGTGGGCCAGCGTGGTCCAGGTGGACGTAATGGTCATCTCATCGCCACCGCCGGTACCGGTCGAGGTGAACACGCTCGCCACCTTGCCACGCAGCGCGCCGTTGGCCCACAGGCCGCCGGTTTGGTCGAGGAAGGTACGCATCTGACCGGCCATGTTGCCAAAGCGAGTCGGCGTGCCGAAGATGATGGCATCGTAGTCCGCCAGCTCTTGGGGCGTGGCTTCCGGCGTCGTGAAATCCTGCTTGCCGCCCGCGTTTTTGAACGCGTCTTCCGGCATGGTCTCAGGCACGCGTTTGACCGTGACGTCGACACCTTCAACCCCTTTCGCGCCTTCAGCGACAGCGGCGGCCAGCGTGTCGATGTGACCATACATGGAATAATACAGCACCAGTACCTTCGTCATTACTCACTCCTTTGCATCTGCATTCAAGCATCAGACAGGTTGCCCGTAGCGGGCGGCGAAAACTCATTCAAACATAGCCTAATCAAGCGTAGAGAAAAGCGAATGTTTTCGATGCCCCGCTTCGATTTCATCGATGCGCCGACCTTGCGCTTTTGCCACTTCGGCACTAATTTTTCTTGTATCGTTTTTACGGTATGTTTCATTCACGTATAACGCCAAGGAGTCCGGCATGACGATTTTCGAAGCCCTGCGCAAAGACCACGACATTCAGCGAGACCTGCTGGCCCGCCTGGTAGAGACCCATGGCGATAGCGAAGAGCGCGACACGCTCTATCAACAGGTGCGTGCCGAGCTGAAATATCACGCTAACGCCGAAGAGCGCGCGCTGTACATCCCTATGATGGACATCGACCTCACCCAAGAGAAAGCGCGCCACAGCGTGGCCGAGCACCACGAGATCGACGAACTGATCGAACTGTTGGACGACACCGACTACAGCGCCAGCCACTGGCTTACCCATGCCAAACAGCTTCAGCATCTGGTCACGCACCATCTCGATGAAGAAGAGCAAGAAGTCTTTCAGTTGGCAGGTCGTGGCCTGCAAGAGAACCAAAAGTCCTCGCTGGCCAAAGAGTACCAAGAGGAAATGCAGCGACAGCGAGCAGGCTAAACGTCTCTCGTGCGTGACACACTCATACGCACCGGTGAACAAAGCGCTTGTGGCCATGGGCCATGAGCGCTTTTTTGTACCGGCCACTTTCATCATCCCACCGGCCATTTTCACGCGAACGACGCCTCCCCTTGTGAACAGCCGCGAGCGTGGTTAAAGGTAGGAGCAATAAAAAAGCGAATGCCCATGCTCAAGGACACTTTCATGCTAGGCCAATGGCTCGACTGGACCCTCGACGAGGAACGCCCCACCCCGCGCATCGGCCGCTTCCCAAGCGGCACGTATCATCTTCACGGGCCAGGGATTCTGGAGCTCACCCCTAACATTCTTCGCCCCGGCGCCCGTGCCTGCGTTTTCTCTGCAGCCATTCATGGCAATGAAACCGCCCCGGTAGAACTGATCGGCGACTGGCTGAGTGCCTTGGAAGCCAGCACGCTGCAGCTAGGCGCGCCGGTGCTGGTGATCTTGGGCAATATTCCGGCGCTAAAAGCACAAAAACGCTTCATCACCACCAATCTCAACCGGCTGTTCAACCGCGACCTCGACGACAAGGGCAGCGAACCCGATCGAGCGCGGGCGTTGATGGAAGCCGTGGATGCGTTCTTTGCCCGCCATCATGCGCTGCCGAAGCTGCACTACGACCTGCACACGGCCATTCGTGGCAGCTTGTACACCCGTTTCGTGGTAGAGCCTTATGCGCTCTCGACCACCGATGCAGAGCAGTGGCAGTGGCTGGCCGCTGCTGACATGCAGGCGGTGCTTCACCAGCATCAGCACAGTTGGACCTTTTCCCACTACAGCAAGCATTACCACCACGCTCAAGCGTTTACCTTCGAGCTTGGCCGCGTCGCCCCGTTCGGTGCCAACGACATGGCGGCGCTGGCGCCAATGTTGCGTATGCTGAGCGCGCTCAGCGCGGGTTACGAACCGCCGAAACAGCCCGCCGACAGCATGGTCTTTTTCAAAGTGCAGCACGAGCTGATGCGCCAAGCGGAGGACTTTACCCTCTGCTTCGACGACGACGTGCCCAATTTCAGCCGCTTCGAACCCGGTACCTGCTTAGCCAAAGATGCGACGGCAGGCGACTTCGTGGTAGAAGAGACGCCGCTGCACGTCGTGTTTCCCAATGCCCAGGTCGACATCGGCGCACGCGCTGCCCTGCTGGTGGTGCCAAGTCATGCCATCACGTGACCGTCATACCACCCGTACGACCGATTAGCGTCACAAAGTCGCTTTCATAACAACAACGTAAGGGGCCGTCAGGACGCACGGCAACGTACCAAGACCAATGTCGCCCTGATAAAGTACGCGCATTTGGCACAGTCCTGATAGAATCGCCCCTTTTTTCGCGCCAGCCGCACCGAAAGCACATTGATTCATCCGTTGCTGCTGCGGCAACCCTGTACTGGAGCCTAAGTTATGGCCGCTACGCCTACTCCCCTTGAAGTGCGCAATATCAAAAAGCGCTTTGGCGATACAGAAGTCCTCAAAGGCCTCTCTCTGGAAGCCCAAAAAGGTGACGTCATCACCCTCATTGGTGCCTCAGGGTCAGGCAAAAGCACCTTCTTGCGCTGCATGAACCTGTTGGAACAGCCCGACGATGGCGAGCTGTACGTTCACGGCGAGCAAATCCGCTTCAAGACCACCAAGCATGGCCGCGAACCCGCCGACTGGAAACAGGTGGTACAGATGCGCGCCAAGCTCTCGATGGTGTTCCAGAGTTTCAATCTATGGGCGCACATGACGCTGCTGGAGAACATCATCGAAGCGCCGATTCACGTGCTCGGCAAGCCGAAAAAAGAGGCCATCGAGCACGCCCATGCGCTTCTGGACCGCGTAGGACTGAGCGCTCGCGCCAACGCCTACCCAGCACAAATGTCCGGTGGCCAGCAGCAGCGCGGTGCCATTGCCCGAGCACTCGCCATGGATCCAGAGGTGATGCTGTTCGACGAGCCGACCTCGGCGCTGGACCCCGAACTGGTGGGCGATGTCCTCAAGGTCATGCGTGACCTGGCCGATGAGGGACGCACCATGGTCGTGGTCACTCACGAGATGAGCTTTGCCCGTGACGTTTCCAGTAAAGTGATTTACTTGCACCAAGGCTTGGTAGAAGAGCAAGGGGCGCCCGACGATGTACTCGGTAACCCGCAGTCACCGCGCCTGAAGCAGTTCCTGGCTCCCAAATACTGATCCGCGAGGCACGCACACCATGCTCGATTTGCAAGGTTACGGCCCCCGCCTGATCGAAGGGGCGGGCGTCACTGTTCAATTGGCCGTTCTATCGCTGATCCTGGCGATCGTCCTGGGCCTTCTCACCGCTAGCGCCAAGATGTCGCGTAACTGGCTATTACGCCGCACGGCGACCGTCTACACCACGGTCATCCGTGGCGTACCGGATTTGGTCCTGATGATGCTGCTGTTCTTCGGCGGCCAGATCGGTGTCAACGCCATCAGCGACCTGCTGTACTATAACTATGAGATCGATATTTATATCAATTTCAACGCCTTTGCCGCTGGCGTGCTCACCATTGGCTTCATTTTCGGTGCCTACATGGGCGAAACCTTTCGGGGAGCGTTCATGGCGGTGGACAACGGCCAAATCGAAGCCGGTAAAGCCTACGGTATGAGCAGTGGCTTGGTCTTTCGGCGCATTCGCTTTCCCCAAATGATGCGCCACGCCCTACCCGGCCTCTCCAACAACTGGATGGTCCTGCTCAAAACCACCGCGCTGGTCTCGGTGATCGGCCTGACCGATATGGTCCGCGTCGCCGCCGAAGCTTCCCGCGCGACCCACGAGCCTTTCGTGTTCCTGATTCCCGTCGCGCTGGCTTATCTCCTGATCGCCAGCGTGTCCGAGTGGATCTTTGCACGGCTACAAAAACGTTACGACATCGGCTTTGGGGGGCAGTGACATGCTAGATATCTCTGCATGGTTCAATGAGCTGCTGGCAGACAACCTGATTTTTACGCCCACCACGCTGGGCTACTATTGGGAAGGTTTGGTGACTACCACGCAGCTAGTGTTTCTCTCGCTGGTGGCAGGTTTGATTCTGGCGGTGCCGCTGGCCATCATGCGCAGCTCCAAGCGCAAGTGGATCAGCCTGCCGGTCTATCTCTATACCTACGTGTTCCGTGGCACGCCGCTGCTGATCCAGCTCTATATCATCTACTACGGCGTGGTGTTCATCGACGGTATTCAGGAGACCTTCCTGTGGGCCGTGTTGAAAGAGGCCTTCTACCCCGCCCTGATTGCCTTTACGCTGAATACGGCGGCCTACACCACCGAGATCTTCCGCGGGGCAATCAAAGCCACCTCGCAAGGTGAAATCGAGGCTGCACGCGCCTACGGCATGTCGCAACGCCTAATGATGCGGCGGATCATTCTGCCCAGCGCGTTCCGTCGTGCACTGCCCGCGTATGGCAACGAAGTGATCTTCATGCTACACGCCAGCGCCATTGCCAGCGTGGTGACGCTGATGGACCTGACCGGCGCGGCACGCTTTGTGTACGCCCGTTTTTATGCGCCCTTCGATGCCTTCCTGTTCGTCGCGGCGATCTACCTCTGCTTGACCTTCGCAATTTTGTACTTCTTCCGGTTCTTGGAGAAAAGACTGCTGGCCCATCTGCGGCCGCTAAATGGCTAGCCCTAACAAATCCAACACGCGCCAGCGTAAAACAAACGTTGGTTTATATGCAGGCTCCCCCTTTTCGCCAACCTCAACCTGGGGTACGTTAAAGGGGATCACCTTGGGTGAACCTGCTTCTTTTGGAGTTTAAAAATGAAAAAACTACTGACTGTTTCTCTGCTGGGCTTGGCCGTTGCGGCGGCATCTTCTGTGCAAGCGCGCGACTACGATAACGTGCGTATTGGCGTTGACGTTCCCTACGAGCCCATGGAGTACCGCACCGCTGAAGGCGAGCTGACCGGTTTCGATATCGACCTGGGCAACGCTCTTTGCGAGCGCATCGGCATTACCTGCGAGTGGGTCGAGCAAGAGTGGGACGGCATCATTCCGGGCCTGATGTCGCGTAATTACGATGCGATCATGTCCTCCATGACCATCAACGACGAACGCCGCCAGCAGGTGCTGTTCTCCGACCCCTACATCACCATGCCGTCTGCCTGGTTCGCACCCAGCAGCCTCGACATCAGCGAAGCCAACGAAGAGACCCTGGCAGGCAAAACCATCGGCGTTCAGCGTGGCACCCTGCAGGATAACTACGTCACCGATAACTTCAGCAGCGTCGCTGACATCAGCCGCTACTCCACCGCCGACGACATGGTGCTGGACATGGAAGCACAGCGTCTGGATATCGTCTTCCTCGACTTCCCGATCGGCCAGTCCACGCTGCTAGAGAGCGAAGAAGCCGAATACGTGGTCGTGGGTGAGCGCATAAGCGAACCGAAAGAGTACTTCGGCGACGGTTTCGGTATCGCCTTCCGTCAGCGTGACGAAGCGCTGGCCGAACAGTTCAATGACGCCCTGGCTGAGCTTCAGGAAGACGGCACTTACGATGAAATCTACGCCCGTTACTTCGGCGAAGAGTAAGCGCTAGCTGCTTAAGTGTGCCTCCCCGCCAGGGGAGGCATGCAAGCGAGACGCCATCATGCCCTCACGCCGCCTCATATCCCCCGCGCTGCATGCGCTTCGCCCAGGTACCCAGGGCACTATTGCCCGTTTCTACCTGAGCGAGTGGTTCGACGAATAGCCTTCCCCTTTGGCACGCCCGTGCCAACGCGCGCCCTGCGTGTACGTTGCCATGCGTAAACGACGCACGGCACTCCCGCGCTTAGCGCACCCCTTGCCATAGCTGCCTTACGTACGCGGCACTTGGCATTCAGTAACACCATCATCGCTACTAACAATCGCTTCAGGAGACTGACTATGCGTTATGCAACGCTGTCCGTGGCCGCTATTCTTGCGGCAGGTGTTTCACTCTCATTGGTATCCACTGCCGCACTGGCGCGGGACTACGACGAGATCCGTCTGGGGGTCGATGTTCCCTACGAGCCGTTTATGTACCGCGAGGCTGACGGCACGCTCACCGGTTTTGAAATCGAGCTAGGCAACGCCGCCTGCGCCTACCTGGAGGTCAGCTGCACCTGGGTAGAGCAGGACTGGGACGGCATCATTCCAGGACTATTGGCACGCAACTACGACGCCATCATGTCCTCCATGGCAATCACCGACGAGCGCGCCCAGCGGGTGCTGTTCTCCGAGGCGTACTACACCACGCCCAGCGCCTGGATCACCACCCGCGATAAAGAGATCGATATCGAAGACCGTGCCAGCCTGGAAGGATTGACCGTTGGCGTGCAGCGGGCGACGTTGCAGGACAACTACGTCACTCAGCTTTATGGCGATGTCTTGGAGATCCGTCGCTATACCGGCGCGGACGATGTGGTCACTGACCTGATGGGGGGCCGCCTGGACCTCACCTTCATGGACTACCCCATCGCCGAAGCCACCATCGACATCGACACCCCGGAAAGCGATTTCCAGCGCATCAGCGACTTCATCAAGCAGCCCGAAGATATCCTTGGTCAAGGCGTGGGCATGGCATTTCGTCCCCGTGATGAAGCGCTCGCCAAACGCTTTAACGAGGCTCTGCGTGCGCTCAAAGAGAACGGCACTTATGATGAGATCATGAACCGTTACTTCAACTACGATGTACGCTTATAAGCGATCTGTTTAAATAGCGTAACGATACCAACACCAGCGCCGACCCCAGGTCGGCGCTTATCGTTTGCCCATTACTCTCCTGGGAAACCCATGCTGACACTTGTAAAAAACGCCCAGCTCTTTGCCCCTGAACCTCGCGGGTTGTGCCACCTGCTGATCGCCGACCAGCGCATTGCGGCGGTACTGGATACCAGCGAGGCGTACCAGCTTGGTACGCTCATTCAGACCATCGACCTGGAGGGCCGACGCGTGATTCCCGGCCTGGTCGACCCACTGGTGCACTACATCGGTGGCGGCGGTGAAGGCGGCTTTGGCAACCGCACCGCCGAACTCAGCCTGGAAGACGCCTGCGCCTCGGGTGTGACCACGCTGATTGGCGCGCTGGGCACCGATGCCCTCACCCGCACCCCCGCCAACCTGATTGGAAAAGCGCGGGAGCTGGCCGCAGGCGGTCTGAGCACTTACGCCTACACCGGCTCTTATCAGCTGCCGCCGGTGACGCTGACAGGCTCGGTGGCCAGCGACATTCTCTATATTCCTGAATTCATCGGCGTGGGCGAAGTGGCAATCAGCGACCATCGCGGCTCCCAGCCCACCACCCAAGAGCTGACACGGTTGGCGTCTGACGCCCGCACCTCCGGGCTGCTCGCGGGCAAATCGGGCATCGTGTTCATTCACACCGGCGACGCCGATTCCCACTTGGAGCCGCTGCGCCAGGTCGCCAAAAACAGCGCCATTCCGCTGGCACAGTTCTACCCCACTCACATCAACCGCACTGCCGCGCTGTTCGAAGATGGCCTGCGCTTTGCCCGTGAAGGCGGGCGCATCGACTTCACCACCAGCACCACGCCGGAGCTGCTGGCCGGTGGCGAAGTACCCGCTTCTGAAGCAGTGGCGCGGGCGCTAAAAGCACGGATTGAGCCAAGCCAACTCAGCCTCTCCTCCGATGCCAACGCCTCGCTGCCGGAATTTGATGATCAACACCGGTTTATTGGCTTGAAACCCGGTAAACTCAGCAGCCTATTCGAGGTGCTGGGCGAGTGCGTCAACGACCACCAGATCAGCATGGAGCACGCGCTGCGCTGTGCGTCCACCACTGCGGCCGATGCCCTGAAGCTACCCCAAAAAGGCCGCCTTCAGCCCGGCGCGGATGCGGATTTCATCGTGCTAAGCGAACAAGGCTGGGCCATTGATCATGTTTGGGCGCTGGGTAAACCGATTTTCAGCGCCAGCTAATCCCCCATCCCCTCAGCGAACTTGCTCAGCCAAACCGGGTCTTTACTATCACTGAACCACATACAAGGAGGTAGCATGGCTGACACAACGGCGGCTCACTCGGCCCCAGCCACAGATGCGGCGGCCGCGCTACGGCCCTCATCCCACTGGACGGCCTGGGGGCAGTGGTTGGCGCTCTTCACCATGACCGTGGATCACCTCACCCGCTACGTACTGCCGGGGGATTGGGATTTAAGCTGGGCGGGCTCTTCGATTGGGCGCATAGCGTTTCCGCTGTTTGCCGCCATGGTGGCGTGGCACGGCTTGTTCAACACCCGCAACCCGCTGCGCTATTCACGGCGAATATTGATCATCGGGATCGCCGCGCAGCTCCCCTATATGCTAATGCCCCGCACCTCCGATGCGTTCATCTTGAACGTCTGCTTTACCCTGGCCAGCGGCTTGGCACTGGGTGCTTTGGTGCGCCAGGGGTGGCAGCACTACCAGCAACAAACCTTAGGTTTGGGCTGGCTGATGCTGGGAGCCGCCGTCGGCGTGACCGCGTGGTACCTGCTCGGGTTCTGGGTGGAGTATGGTCACAACGGCCTACTGCTGATTCCGCTGTTTATGTTTGCCATGCAGACGCTCAGCGAAACTCGTAACGTGCTGAAATCTCGCCTCTGGGCGGGGCTAGCGGCGTTTCCCGTACTATGGATTGCCGGGCAGATGAACGCGTCTGATATGGCTAAATCATTTACCGTCGCCACCTGCGTACTGGTCTTGATGCTTGCCGCAGGCGCGGCTCAGCGAGTGCCGCCCGTAGCTTTAGCCATGCCCCGCCGTTTATGGCTGGCGTGGTACCCTGGGCACTTTGCGTTGATTGCCCTGTGGCTGCTGCTTAGCGGTCAACTGGCAGGTTAGGAGCCTGTTCGGCCACGCGCTTATTGATTTCGTCACTCATCCAGGGCTGGTAGCGGCGTAGCCGCGCCCGGCCCTCGGTTTTCGCTTGATACATCGCCGTATCGGCCTGTTTGAGCACATCCGCATGGTCGCAGTCGGCCGCATTGAAGCAGGTATAGCCCATGCTGGGGGTGACCTCGACCCAGCGGCTCTCCAGGCGGTACTTGCCCGCCAGCGCCTGCTGCACGGTCTCCATATAGCGGGCAGCGGCGGCGATGAGCGCCTCCCCCTCCGTCACTTCAAAAAGTGCGAGCAGCACGAACTCGTCGCCACTCAGACGGGCGGCCATATCATCGTTCTGTAAACAGGACTCCAAGCGGCGTGCCACCTGTACCAGTAGGTCATCCCCCGCCGCGTGGCCCAAGGTATCGTTGATTAGCTTGAAGCGATCCATGTCCATGAACATCACCAAACCACCGCGCCGGTCGCTGGCCTGCTCGCCGCACAGCGCTTCTAAACGCTCGATGAACAGCCGTCGATTGGGTAAATCGGTCAGCGCATCGTAGTAGGCTTGGCGGTAAATGATCGCCTCGCTGCGCTTTCGTTCGGTGAAGTCCTCGATAATCGCCACGCCGCCTACCCTTTGATTGCTGGCGCTATGGACGCCGTTGAAAAACGCCCGCAAAGGGATCCCCACACTGGCGTTGGGCAACCGGTAGTTGCCTTCGTAGTACCCGGTGCCTTTTTCCAGCGCGTCTCTCACGGCTTGCGCCACGTCAGGGTCAGCAGAGCGGTCCAGCATGCGGTAGCCGAGTAGCTTCGGCCGCTCCACGCCCAGAATATCCAGCAGCTTGCCGTTGCAGTCGGTAATCTGCCCTTGCTCATCGAAGTGCAGCACCCCCAGCGGCGAGTGCTGAAAAATGGAGCGATAGCGATTTTCGCTTTCGCGAAGCTGCGCTTCCCGCGCCGCCATACTTACCCGCAGGGCAATGTTGTCATGGATGGTGCGGCTAAAGCGGCGGCTGGTGGCAATGATCAACCCCAAAAAAAGCACAAGCATGAGGCCAATCAGAATGGAGAGTGGCGAGCCCTGGAGCCAGAACTGTATCTTCAGCGGCAATAAAATAGGTAGTACGAAGCCAACCGCAATCCAGCCCACCGAGGAAAGCGTGGTCACGCCCCCTGCCGCAATGCCAGCCAGCACGATCGAGAGCGCCGCAATTTGGCCGGGGTGATCATGACTGAACAGCAGCACGCCGGATGCCCCCCAGACGCAGCCTGACGCAATGGCTCCAATAGCAAACCAGCGCAACCAGCGTTGACGCTGCTGCTGGAGCGCGGGCAGTCGCTTGAACCGCTGCGCCAGCAGTAGCCTGAGCACGGAGATCACGGTTAGCGCCGCAAACCACCCCAGCAGCAGCCAAGCCTCCACCACCGGCCACATGGCCGCCACCAGCAATCCACCCGCCAGCACGCTGCTCAGTACCGGTTGCCATAGGTTGTCGTAGAGCAAGCGCACTTTTTCACCGCGCAAACGCTGCATGGTGATGTGGTGGTCACGTTGATAACCACTGCGTAGCCCGGAGGCCGTGGCAGTAAGGGGGGTGGGGGGCGACATACAAACTCCCTGTTCTTCAGTCGGCTTAGCGCCAATCTTATTGGTTAGGCTGTTTTTAATACACTTGTTTTAGCACGTTTGAAGCACAAAAGTCGCAGCGGTCGGCAATTAAAAAGCCGCCTTTTCAGGCGGCTTAGGCGTTTATAGCGTCGATTCGAAACTCCACTCCACGGGAGGCGCATCGGGGATCAACGCTTGGCAAGCGCGGACTTTCTCCAACAGCTCGGCGTGGGTGGCGGCCACGACGTTAACGTGGGCTAGTTTACGCCCTGGACGCTCGGCTTTGTCGTAGCGGTGCAAGTGAGTGTCGGCAATGGCTAGCAGTGCGGCGTTATCGCCTTCTAGGCCAATCACGTTCACCATGCAGGTGGGCGCAATGGCATTCGTGGCGCCTAACGGCAAGCCCTGTACCGCCCGCAAATGGTTCTCGAACTGGCTGGTAGCCGCGCCATCCATCGTCCAGTGGCCGGAGTTATGCACCCGGGGGGCCATTTCATTGGCCAACAGGCTGCCGTCGCGGGTTTGGAACAGCTCCAGCGCCAGTACGCCTACGTAATCCAGCTCATCCAGCAGCGCTCGGATGTAGCTGTCGGCCGTCTGCTGAACGCTGGCGTCCAAATCCGGTAGCGGCGCCACGGAGTAGCGCAGAATGCCGCCCACGTGCTGGTTTTCGGCCATGGGGTAGAACACCACCTCCCCATCGCGGCCGCGCACGGCAATCATCGAGACTTCGCGCACGAAATCGACGAAAGCCTCGACGATGAGCTGTGAATGGCCAATGGCCTCCCACGCCTCTTGGGCCTGCTCCGGCGCTTTCAGCACCGCTTGCCCCTTGCCGTCGTAGCCTTCAGTGACCGACTTGGCCACCACCGGGCAGCCCAGCTCGGCGGCAGCGGCGGCGAGCTGCTCAGCGCTTTCCACCACGCGGTAAGCGGGTGTTGGAATACCCAAGCGATCGAACAGTGCCTTCTCTTCTACTCGGTTCTGGCACACCGCAATGGCGCGGCTGCCAGGGTACACCGGCTTATGCTGCTCGATCTGCTGAACCAGCGCCACGGGCAGGTGTTCGAACTCGTAGGTCACCACATCGACCTTATCGAGAAACGCCTCCAGATGCTGGTTATCCGGGTCGACGATCACCTCGCCGATACCCGCACTGGGGTTACCGGTGGTATCCAAAAACGTGAAGGTGTTACCTAGCGGATAGCCCGCCAGTGCCAGCATACGGCCCAACTGGCCTGCCCCAAGGACACCAATATTTTTTGCAATCATACGGTTTGCACTCTGTGCGCTCATGATGGCTACCTATTGGGCCTGAGGGTCGGCGTCGGGGCGCGGGTCGGGGTTATCCAGAACCAGTTGGGTCTGTTCGGTACGGAAGGCTTCGACGGCGTCACGTACGGCGCTATCCTGCAGGCCCACGATTTGTGCCGCCAAAAGGCCCGCATTGGTCGCACCGGCTTTGCCAATGGCCAGGGTGCCGACCGCAATGCCACCCGGCATTTGGGCAATCGAGAGCAGCGAATCCAAGCCCTTGAGCGCTTTGGACTCCACCGGCACACCCAGTACCGGCAGCGCCGTTTGTGATGCGACCATACCCGGCAAATGAGCGGCACCACCGGCACCGGCCACAATCACCTGCAGGCCGCGCTCAGAGGCGCTTTTCGCATATTCGAACAGCAGGTCGGGGGTGCGATGCGCCGAGACCACACGGGTTTCGTAGGGAACGCCCAGCCGCTCCAACATCGCCACCGCGTGCTCCATGACCGGCCAATCCGACTTCGACCCCATGATCACGCCCACCTTGGGTGCGCTGTTCGACATGCAAAACTCCTCGGCCAACGGCCTCTTCAAGCTAGAAAGCAGTCCATAAGCCGCGCAACGCGCCGCTCACTCAGAAATAGGAAGGCGCATAGTTTACCAGAGCTACGGGCGTTTGCGGGGGTGACGAGAGGCGTGAAATTTTCCTCAAATTAAGCATTGAAAACCGCGTGAGTTGGCGGCATTGTGTGCTTGTCATTTCCGACTGATGGAGTCACATGAGTACGGCATATTCAACTGCTCACGCAGAAGCGCTGGATCCTCCGCGAAGCAGCCCTGACCTCGATGTCAGGGAACTTGAAAAACGTACGCGCCTCATGCGCATCATTACCCGCCTGATCGCCGTATCAGACCTGGGAAGCCGTGAAATCGCCCGCCGGGCTGGCCTACCAGTGCAAAAGATCAGCGACCTGCTCGCCGGAAGGCTGGAGCATCTGGACATCGATGAACTGAATGTCCTGCGTCGCACGTTAGAGCTGGAGGCGCCATAGCAGCCACGCCACCTCCACGCTAACTATTACCGCTTGAGTATCTTCCCGCCCCGGTTACTGGGGCGGAATCATGACGCCGCCCAACGCCACCACGATGACCACCAGCCAAGCCGGCAGTTTCCACACGGTGAGCAGCAGAAAGCCCGTCAACGCCAGCACGAACTCGTAAGGCCCAAGAATGGCGCTGGTCCACACCGGCTGATAGAGCGCCGCGCCTAAAATCCCCACCACCGCCGCATTGGCACCACGCATCAGCGCTTGAGCACTGCTCCACTGGCGGAACTGATTCCAAAACGGCAGCACGCCGACCAGCAGCAAAAACCCCGGCACAAAAATCGCCAGCAGCGCCAAAAGCGCGCCAATCACGCTGGGTATCCCTGGCAGCAGCGCCCCCAAGTAAGCAGCAAACGTAAACAGCGGCCCCGGCACTGCCTGAGCTGCGCCGTACCCCGCCAAGAACTCATCTGCCGTGACCCAACCCGATTGCACCACTTCCGCTTCCAGCAGCGGCAGCACCACATGGCCACCGCCAAATACCAGCGCACCTGAACGGTAGAACGCATCGACGACGTTTAACCATCCGGCACTCGCCGCTAACAGCGGTAAGAGCACCAACAAAGCGGCGAATAAACCTAATGCTAGCGTGCCCGCTCGGCGTGTCACCGGGAAGTGCAGCGATTCGCTAGACGATGCTGCAGCGCTTTGGCGACACAGCAGCAGACCCGCCACGCCACCTAGCACAATCGCCGCCACCTGCCCCAACGGCCCGCTGACCAGCACCACCGCGAACACCGCTGCCAGAGCAATGCCCGTGCGGGTTTTATCCGGGCAGAGGTTGCGCGCCATGCCCCACACCGCGTGGGCCACAATAGCCACCGCCACCACTTTCAAGCCGTGAATGATGCCGCTGGCCACCGGGCCATCCAGCACTGCCGTACCCAATGCAAACAGCACCAGCACGATGGCAGAGGGCAGCGTAAACGCCAGCCACGCCATTGCCGCCCCCCAGGGGCCTGCGCGCATCAACCCTAAGGCAAAGCCTACCTGGCTACTGGCGGGACCCGGCAAGAACTGGCACAGCGCGACCAAATCCGCGTAGGCCTGCTCGCTGAGCCACTGGCGGCGTTCGACAAACGCCGTGCGAAAGTAGCCCAGGTGCGCCACGGGGCCACCGAACGAGGTCAGCCCCAGCGCCAAAAATGCCCAGAACACCTCGTTGGCCCGCCCTCGAACCGGATTCTTTTCTGACATCGTGCCCACCGTTTACCCATTAAAAAGCGCAAAGCGTTCAGGGTACGCCTTGCGCTTGACGACTTAGTGACAGCCTAATCGTGCCGGTGACTCTTCACAGATTATTCTTGGTCGGTCACCGCACCGGTACTGGCCGAGCTGACCAATTTGGCATACTTCGCCAACACGCCTTTACGATAGCGCGGCTCAGGCTGTTGCCAGGCCGCACGGCGGCGCATCATCTCTTCATCGCTGATATGCACATCAATGGTATCGGCTTCGGCATCAATGGTGATCGGGTCGCCATCTTCCACCAGCGCCAGCGGGCCACCGTCGAAAGCTTCTGGAGAGACATGCCCCACCACGAAACCGTGGCTACCGCCGGAGAATCGGCCATCGGTAATCAGCGCCACGTCGTTGCCCAAGCCACGGCCCATAATGGCCGAGGTAGGCGTGAGCATTTCGCGCATGCCGGGGCCGCCTTTCGGGCCTTCGTAGCGAATCACCACCACATCGCCCGCCACCACGGTGCCGTCATTGATGCGTGCCTGGGCTTCCTCTTCCGAGCCAAACACCCGCGCCGAGCCGCTAAAGCGCGTGCCCTCTTTACCGGTGATTTTCGCCACCGCCCCTTCCGGCGCTAAGTTGCCAAACAGAATACGCAGGTGGCTTTCGGCTTTAATCGGGTTACCCAGCGGCGCGATGATTTGCTGATCCATCGGGTACGGCTCGACGTTAGCGAGATTCTCCGCCAGCGTTTTACCAGTCACGGTTAAGCAGTGGCCGTTGAGCAGCCCAGCATCCAGCAGGATTCTCATCAGCGGCTGGATACCGCCAATCGCCACCAGCTCGCTCATCATGTAGTGGCCGCTGGGGCGCAGGTCGGCCAGCACCGGCACGCGCTTACCGATCTCGGTGAAGTCCGCCAGGGTCAGCTCGACACCAATGGTGCGCGCCATGCCGATCAAGTGCAGCACCGCATTGGTGGAGCCACCCAGGGCAATCACCACGGTCACGGCGTTCTCGAACGCCTCACGGGTCATGATATCGGAGGGCTTGATGTCTTGCGCCAGCAGCGCCAGCACGGCTTCGCCAGCGGCTTTGCAGTCATCGCGCTTCTCTTGGGAGATGGCATTCTGCGCCGAGCTTCCCGGCAGGCTCATACCCAGTGCTTCAATGGCGGAGGCCATGGTGTTGGCGGTGTACATGCCCCCACAGGAGCCAGGGCCAGGAATGGCGGTCTCTTCGATGTTTTTCAGCTCGATTAGGTCGATGTCGCCACGGGAGTGAGCGCCCATCGCCTCGAACACCGAGACAATATCGGTGTGGCCCTTGCCGGGCATGATGGTGCCGCCATAAACGAACACGCTGGGGCGATCGAGCCGTGCCAGCCCCATCACGCAGCCCGGCATGTTCTTATCGCAGCCGCCAATCGCCACCAAGCCATCAAAGCCTTCGCAGCCCGCCACGGTTTCGATGGAGTCGGCAATCACTTCCCGCGAGACCAGCGAGTACTTCATGCCTTCGGTGCCGTTGGCAATGCCATCAGAAATGGTAATGGTATTGAACACCACGCCTTTGCCCCCGGCGGCATCGGCCCCATCCCGGGCAAGCTCCGCCAGCTCACCAATATGGCTATTACACGGCGTCACCATACTCCAGGTAGACGCGATACCTACCTGAGGCTTTTGAAAATCGTCATCGTTGAAGCCCACGGCGCGCAGCATGGCGCGGCTAGCCGCTTTACCGGGGCCATCCACCACCGGGGCAGAGTGGCGGCGGGTATTATTGTTGGTCGGCTCGGTCATCACGGACTCCTCTCAATGGCATAGCAAAGGCCACAGCTTGGCGGCGGTAAGCCGATGACGCAAGGAGAGTTCCAATATTACAGCGCGTTGACTGCTTAATGGGCTGGCTGTTTTTGTTGTTCAACATGTACCGTCAGCTCAAAACCACAGGCGTGTGCATAGCGCTGTAATGTTTTCCAGCCGGGGTTACTGCTTCCCCGCTCCAAGCGGCTAATGTTACTTTTTTGTGTATCCAAGCGTTTGGCAAGCTCTTCTTGGGTCAACCCGGCACGCTGACGCATAGAAATCAGTGTGGAAGCCAAGGCAAACTCCGGTGCCAAACGTTCATACTCCGCCTCTACTTCAGGGTTTTGAAGCGCCTGCTCTTTTAGTGCTTTTAAGTTCATCATGACTGCACCTCGCGCTGTCTTGTCCGCGCTAACGTTAACGCCTGACGCGGCGTTTTTTGGCTTTTTTTGACGAACGCATGAAGAACGACAATATGTTTCCCATGCACATAACAAAACAGAGAACGGCCAATTCCCTCTTTTGCCTTTGCCCTAATTTCAAACAAACCGTCGCCCATCGATTCCGTGTGTGGTGGCCCAAGGTTAGCGCCATGAGTCTCTACCATCTCCAGTAACCGGAGCATTCTGGCCTGTATTTTGGGCGGCATACTTAAAATTTCTTGCTCGACACCTGGATAAAACTCAACCTGCCACTCCATAGCATAACCCCGCTCAAGTTATCTTTTATGATAACTCAACGTACATAAAAGTTCCTACTCCAGATACACGCGAGTACCCCCAACTTATGGCACCATAGCCTCACCACCACCCGTGACGCTGATTGCCGTGAAGGAACGCCGCCGTATGCCTGCCAATGCTTTGTTCTCCCCCACTTCGCTCCCCCCCGGTTTTATGGTGGTACATGCTAACCGCTTGGAAGATTTACGCGGTTTGGCGGTGGAGTGGATGCGCCGCCAGCCGTTGGGGCCGCTGGAGAACGAAACCATTCTGGTGCAGAGCAACGGTATTGGGCAGTGGCTAAAACTGGCGTTGGCGGAAGACCCTAAGAATGGCGGCGCGGGCATTGCGGCGGCGCTAGAGGTGATGCTGCCCGCGCGGTTTCTATGGCAGGCCTACCGCACGGTGCTCACTCACGTGTCGCAAAACGCCGATGCCGTGCCGGAAACCTCGCCGTTCGATAAATCGCGCTTGGTATGGCGGCTGCTGCGCCTGCTGCCTACCCTGGCCGGGCAGCCGGTGTTTGAGCCGCTGGCGCAGTTTCTAGAAATCGACCGCGACCAGCGCAAGCACTACCAACTGGCCGAGCGGCTGGCGGATCTGTTTGACCAGTACCAGGTCTACCGCGCCGACTGGCTGGACGCATGGGCTAACGGCTACGATGTGCTAATTACCGCCAGAGGCGAGCACCGCCCGTTGGAAGAACACCAGCGCTGGCAGCCCGCGCTCTGGCGCATCCTTCGTGACGATGTGACCGCCACCCAAGGCGAGGCCGGATTGAACAGCAGCCGCGCCCAGGTTCACCAGCGCTTTTTGAAAGCCACCGAGCACCTGGAAGGCCAAGACTGCCCGCCGGGTCTGCCTCGTCGGCTGATCATCTTCGGTATCTCATCGCTGCCCCAGCAAACCCTGGAAGCGCTGGCGGCGCTCTCTCGCTGCTGCCAAATCGTGCTCTGCGTTCACAACCCCTGCCAGTTCTACTGGGCAGATATCATCGAGCACAAAGACCTGCTGCGCGCCCAGCGCTACCGCCAGCGGCGTAAAACCGGCATGCCCGAAGCGCTGGATGTACTGGGCACCGGCGATGCCGATGACGCCCTGCACCTGCACGCCCAGCCGCTGCTAGCCGCCTGGGGCAAGCAGGGCCGCGACTACCTGCGCCTGCTCGATGAGCACGACGACGCAGGCAACTACCAAACCCTATTCGAGCAGCAGGCACTGCGCATCGATATGTTCGAGCCGTTCAGCGGCGAGGATCGCCACTGCCTGCTCAGCCAGCTGCAAGACGACATCCGCGAGCTGCGCCCGGTGGCGGAAACGCAAGGCCACTGGCCCGCACTGCCCATGGACGATGACTCCATTGTGTTCCATATCGCCCACGGCCCCCAGCGGGAAGTGGAGATTCTCCACGACCAGCTGCTGGCCGCCTTCAGCGCCGACCCGTACTTGCGCCCACGGGACATCATCGTCATGGTGCCGGATATCGACCGCTACGCGCCGCACATCGAAGCGGTGTTTGGCCAGCTGCCCACCGACGACCCGAGGCACATTCCCTACACGCTCTCCGACCAGGCCAGCCGCCACCGCCTGCCGCTGATGATTGCCCTGGAAAAGCTGCTACGGCTGCCGGAGCTGCGCCTGTCGGTGAGCGATTTGCTCGACCTGCTGGATGTCCCCGCCCTGCGCCAGCGCTTCGGCCTAGAAGAGCGCGACCTGCCGGTGCTGGAGCGCTGGATGGAAGGCGCGGGCATCCGCTGGGGGCTCAACGCCAAGCAGCGCCAAAGGCTGGAACTGCCCGGCGGTCTGAGCCAAAACACCTGGGCATTTGGCCTGCGCCGCCTGCTGTTGGGCTACACCGTGGGCGACGGCCACGCGTGGCAAGGCATCGAACCGTTTGATGATATCGGCGGGCTGGAAGCGGGCTTGGCTGGGCCGCTGGCGACGCTGCTAGAGAAGCTCGAAGCCACCTGGGAGAGCTTCTGCCAACCCACCGATGCCGCTACTTGGGTCGCGCGGCTACGGGAGCTGCTGGAAACCTTCTTTCTTACCGACGACGCCCAAGAGAGCATCATGCTCACCAAGCTGGAGAGCGGCTTGCAGCAGATGCTGGAAAGCAGCCGGGAAGTCGAACTCAACGACCCGCTGCCGCTCTCGATGGTGCGGGAGCACTGGCTGGCGCAAATTGATGAACACAGCCTTTCCCAGCGCTTCTTGGCCGGGGCGGTCAACTTCGCCACGCTGATGCCCATGCGCGCCATCCCCTTCAAGCGGGTGTGCCTACTGGGCATGAACGACGGCGAGTACCCCCGCTCCCAGCCGCCGCTGGATTTCGACCTGATGGGCAGCGACTACCGCCCCGGCGACCGCTCCCGCCGGGAAGACGACCGCTACCTGTTTCTGGAAGCGCTGCTCTCCGCCCGCGACCAGCTCTACGTGAGCTGGGTCGGCCGCAGCCAGATCGATAACACGCCGCTGCCACCCTCAGTGCTGGTGGGCCAACTGCGCGACCACTTGGAAGCCGGCTGGCAAACGGAAAACGGCGCGCCGCTGCTGGAAACACTCACCACCGAGCATCCGCTGCAGCCTTTCAGCCGCGCTTACTTCAACAGCCCAGCAAGCCGACTGTTTACCTATGCCCACGAATGGCGCGAGGTGCACGCCCCGCGCACGCCACCCGCCGCTAGCCGCACGCTGCCAGCCCCGGAAAACGCCCCCACCAGCCTCTCGCTTGGGCAGCTGGGCAGCTTTCTGCGCGAGCCGGTGCGCAGCTTCTTCAATACTCGCTTGGGGGTCTATTTCGAGCAGGAAGCCATTGCTGAGCTGGACGCCGAGCCCTTCGCCCTGGATGGCCTGCAAAACTGGCAGCTCCAAGACCAGCTAATTGCCGCCCAGCGCCACGCAGTGGATAACGGCCAGCCGCGCATGCAAGCATTGCACGACGCGTTGGAGCGCTTTCAAGGCCAAGGCGTGCTGGCCATGGGCGCATTCGGCGAACGCATGCGCGCGGCACTCGCTGAACCCATGGAGGCGCTTTTCAACGCCTACGAAGAAGCGCTAGACGCGTGGCCGCATCCCCTGCCCGTCACCATGATTCACTTCGAGGCCCACGGCCTCACGCTGGAAGAATCCTTGGGCGAGCTGCGCCAGGACGAAGCAGGCCACCGCTGCCGCCTGCTGCTACTCAGTAGCAGCCTGATTAGCCAAGGCAGCGGGCGCGGCCAGTACCGCTGGAGCCACCTGCTGCGCCCTTGGGTCGCGCACCTAGCGGGCAACCTGGATGGCCCGATGACGACGCAACTGCTCTCCAAAGCGGGGCATGTCACGCTAGCGCCAGTGGATGCCGAGACCGCCCGCCAGCATTTAGAAACCCAGCTAGCCGCGTGGCAAGCGGGCCTAGAAACCCCGCTACCGCTCGCACCGCAAGCCGCGTTTGCTTGGCTAAGTAAGCAAGGCACGCCGGACATGGCGCAAGAAAAAGGCCGAGACAGCGACGCCTACGCCGCCGCCGAAAGCGCCTATGAAGGCGGCCGCTACCAAACCGGTGAAGTAGCCCAAAGCGCGTATTTAAGCCGCCAGTGGCCCCGCTTCGAGCGGTTGTTCTTCGAGCAAGCCAACGGGCACACCTTTGCTACGCTCACAGAAACGCTCTACGCGCCGCTTCATCAGGCGGTCAAAGGGTAAACCAGCGTGGGTGTTACATAGCGTCGAGCGTTTCCACATCGAACGCCACAATCTGGCGTTTGGCACTGGAGAACTCGATGCCGATCAGGTGTATGGGCTTGCCAGAGGCGCGGTACTTGTCCGCATACCCTTTGTGTTTGATTTGCGCCAGCGCCTGACCTTCCGGCAGTTGCTCCACCACTTTGAACTCGAACAGGTAGATATGCCCGCCAAAATCCACGCTCATATCCACCTTGCCGTGGTGGCTGGCATCTTCCACCGTCACATCCAGGCCCAGGGCCGCGAAGTGGCTGTAGAACACGCTGGCGTAATGGCCCTCGTAGCGAGCAATCGGGTTGTTGCGATACCAGTCGTGAGGGAGTCCGGCATAGAGCGCCTTTAAGTGCGCTTCTAGCCCGATAAGATCATGCTGGCTTAAATGGCGAAACAGCGTCCTGCGTTCGCGTGGGGCATTTTCGACCCCCAGCGAGGGCAGCAAGGCGTGGTTGAGGCTGGTTTCGACTTCACGATTAGGAAAGCCCAGCGTGTACTGGCGGTATCCCAACAGCGGCTCCTCTACCTGCTGGATGGTCAGGTAGCCGGTTTGAAACAGCAGACCTTCGGTACTGATCTGATCCACATCGAACTGGCTGAGCAGTTCATACTCGGTTTCCCAGTGATCTAGTGAGGGCGTAAATACCCCCCGCTGTTTGAGAATATCAACCAGAAACGTCGGCGTAGCAGACTCGAACCAGTAAGGGCCAAATTCTTGCTCCTGGAACAGCAGCAGCACATCGAAGGGGTTATAGACGGACTCTACCTCACGGCCACCCCAGCGGTAGCCGTTATACCACTGGCGAATCTCCTCACGATCCAGGCCGGGTAGCTCTGGCGCGAACACCGTATCGATGTTCTCATCGGTGTAGCCACAAATGGTCGTATAGTCGGGAGACAGGGTAATATCGCGCAGATTGTTCAACCCCGAAAACAAGCTCACCTTACTGAACTTGGAAACCCCGGTGAGCAGCACGAAGTGCAAATGAGGATCGGCGTCTTTCAGCACGCTGTAGAGGTTTTTCAGCCCTTCGCGTACCTCCCGAGCACGCTTAGGTTCCAGAATGTTATCCAGAATCGGCTTGTCGTATTCATCGATCAGCACCACCACCCGCTGACCAAATTGCTGGTGGGCGCTGCGAATCAGGGTAGAAAATTCGCCGGGAATATCCGTCTTGTGGTGTCGGGTAATGCCCAGCCGCTCGCGCTGAACCCGAAGCTGATCACGAATACGCTCATCGAGCTCTTCACGGCTCTGCATGACGCCATCGGCAAAGCTGATACGAATGACCGGGTAACGCTGTTGCCAGTCCCACTTATCGTGAATATGGAGCCCTTCAAACAGTGCCTGGCGGCCTTCGAACAAGCAGCGCAGCGTATCCAGCAACAGGCTTTTACCAAAGCGGCGCGGCCGCGAGAGAAAGTAGTATTTGTTCTGGTTAACCAAGCGCTCGATATGCGGGGTTTTATCGACGTAGTAATAGTCGCCCTCACGGATATCCGAGAACGTCTGAATTCCGATGGGTAGCTTACGGCGATGGGCATCCTGCACGGCGGCCTCCAGAACAAAAACAGCGATATGAAAAGCAGTTTAGCATGCGGCTGATTCGGGCAGAGTCAGATCAGCGGGCTTTCATCCTCCTTTCCACCCAGCGATAAAATGCGCTTCGCCAACGCAATCATCTCCGGGTCGCCGGTGTTCTTAGTGGGCACATCGGACAGCTTCACCACTGGCAGCCAGCCTTGCCCTTCGGGGCGGGCCTCGACCATTTTGATCACCATGTTCATGGGCGCCACGCCAATATCGTTGGTGAAGTTGGTGCCAATCCCAAAGGCCATGCCAATCCGTCCTTGGCAGAAGGCGCGGATGCGCTCCACTTTTTCAGGCGTGAGGGCATCGGAGAAGATGATGGTTTTGCTCAGCGGGTTAATACCCAGGCGCTGGTAGTGGGCAATGGTGGCATCGGCAAATTCAATCGGGTCGCCGCTATCGTGCCGCACGCCATCGAACAGCTTGGCGAACTTCTTATCGAAGCTCTCGAAAAAGGCGCGGGTAGTAAAGGTATCGGTCAGCGCGATACCCAAATCCCCCCGGTAAACATCCACCCAGTGCTCCAGCGCCAAACTGTTGGCCATTTTGAAACCAAAGCGAGCGCCGTGAAACATAAACCACTCGTGGGCGTGGGTGCCGATGGGCTTCACCCCGTGTCGCATGGCCAGCAGCACGTTGCTGGTGCCGCTAAACGCCTCGCCGCCGTAGTGGCGCAGCGCTTTGACGACCCGGTCGTGCACCGCAAATGAGAAACGCCGACGGGTGCCAAACTCGGCTATCTTCAACCCGTGCTGGCGGTACAGCTCGATTTTCTCTCGCGTGCGCTGCTCGATGAGCGCTTCGTCATCTTGCGACACCCCCACGCCGCGCAGTTGGTACCAAAGCTCGCTAATCAGCGCCATCAGCGGCACTTCCCACAAAATAGTGCGGTACCACGGGCCTTCCATCACCACCGAGAGCTCGCTGCCCTGCTGCTCGATCGTCACTTCGCTGGGGTCGTAACGAAAGCCCGCCAGAAAATCGAGATAGGTGGGGTCTAGGTAAGGGCAGGTGGTTTGCAGGTAGCGCTTCTCTTCATCCGACAAGCGCAGCGTCGCCATGCGATCCACTTCACCGCGCAGCGCCTCACCAAAGCCCTCAGGAAACGCATGCTCGCCGCGATTGATAAACGCGTAGCGGGCATGGGCATAGGGGAAGCGTTTAATCACGGCATTCTGCATCGTGATCTTGTAAAAATCGTTATCCAGAAGCGAGGTCAGCATGAGATCCCTTCACCAGCATCAACAGATCGCCAAGAGCGGCTAGCCCGCTAGATTACCAGTTGGCGACGATACCTCACAGCCTAACCCCTGTTTACTGTGGCTAGCAGGTGGGCGAGCGGCTATCTGCTATCGTGAGTAGAGTGCTACCATTTAAACACCGGTTTATCACTAGGAGCGGACTCCATGCGTCTTTCGCAATCACAGCGCGAGCTTATTCTGTCAGGCGTCCGTGAGTTTGTAGGGCCTTCGGTGGCAGTGCATGTTTTCGGCTCGCGGCTAGATGATAGTAAGCGAGGCGGCGATGTCGATCTGCTGCTTATATCCCCCAACGCCATCCCGCTACTCGCCTGTGCTGAGCTCAAAATGGCGCTAGAACAACGCCTCCAGCTACCGCTCGATATCGTGACCTACGTCACAACAGCTGAACCTACTCCGTTTCAAGCCATTGCACTCGCCCAATCACGGCCAATGACGCTTGAGGAAGCCGCATGAGTCAGGATGTACTTAGCGAACAGCAGCGCTATCTGGCGCAGCTGCTTGAAGCCATTCAGCGCTGCGCTTGGTTTCTTCATCAATCACGCAAAAAAGTCACATGGCCTTTGGGCGGTGATTGGTTAGCCGACCATAAAAAAGATGTCGACCTTTTTGAAACGCTGGCCGCTATCAATGAGCGGTTTGCCAAGCTACAGGACTCTATTGCTTCTGCTATGCGGCACAGCGCTCTGTTGGCAGGGGAGTCTACTGACAGCTTTCTCAAAGTCCTTTCGCTGTTCGAGAAGCAAGGCGTCGTGGACGCTACCAGTGACTGGCAGCGCTGCCGCGCTATTCGCAATATTGCCGCTCATGATTACTCGACGCACTATGCACAAATAGCAGAGCACTTTAACTTGCTGAACGAACTTGCCGACGTTCTCCTTGTTACCTCAAAAAGACTAGTGACATGGAGTGCTGAACAATTGGGCATTTTTCCTGCCACCCAAGACTTCTCTAACGAATTCGACACCGTCTTTCAAACCAGCCTCTAACGCTGCTTTGCTCTTTTGCCCAGCTCTTGGCAACGCGATATAGTGCCGGTGCCTTTGGCTTCCCGCCAAAGGCGCTTTGCTTTCCGCCTGCCGTGATGTTCGGAGAATGAGAATGAGCCAGCCCGCTCCGCTGAACCCGCTGACGCTGCCGCTTCACGGCAGCCGTTTGATTGAAGCCAGCGCGGGCACGGGGAAAACCTTCACCATTGCGCTGCTGTATGTGCGCTTGGTGCTGGGCGGGCAGCACAGTGAAGACGACACCGCCTTCGTACGCCCGCTCACCCCGCCGGAAATTTTGGTGGTCACGTTCACCAACGCCGCCACGCAAGAATTACGCGAACGAATCCGCCATCGGCTGGTGGAAGCAGCGTCGGTGTTTCGGCATCAGGGTGAAGACTCACTTCTACTCGCGCTGCGCAGCCAATACCCCGAGGCCACGTGGCCCGCCTGCGCCCGCCGCTTAGAGCTGGCCGCCGAGTGGATGGACGAAGCCGCCGTTTCCACCATCCACAGCTGGTGCTACCGCATGTTGCGCGAGCACGCCTTCGATAGCGGCAGCCTGTTCTCGCTCAATTTGGAAAACGACCAGCAAGAGTTGGAGCAAGAAGTGGTGCGCGACTACTGGCGCACCTTCTACTACCCGCTGGACGCCGAAGCGCTGGGCAGCATTACCGGTTACTGGAAATCGCCGGACCAGCTCCACGGGCAGGTGCGCAAACTGCTGGCCGAAAGCGAGGCCCTAGGCAGCCCCCGCCCCGCCCCCGAGCAAACCCTAAGCGCCGCCCAAGCCGAGCGCAGCGCACGCCTAGCCGAGCTAAAAGCCCCCTGGCCCGCTTGGCTGGATGACCTAGTACCCGCACTAGAAGACGCCGCCAAACGCAAAGCCTTCAAAGGCCAAAGCTTCAACGCCAAAAGCCGCGCCAACTGGCTAGGCGCGCTGCGGGAGTGGTGCGACAGCGACGCCACCCGCCCCGCACTCACCGACGCCGCCTGGAAACGCCTTACCCCAGACGGCATGGCCGAGATATGGAAAGAGGGCGCGCCCCCTTGCCCCGCCGCCTGGGAAGCGCTGGCCGAGCTGCCCGCCGCGCTCAACGCCCTGCCCGAACCGCGCAACGACCTGCTGATTCACGCCGTGCAGTGGTGCAAAGTGCGCCTGGAGCGGGAGCAAGAGCGCCGCGCCGAAATGGGCCCCAACGACCTGCTCACCCACTTGGACCGCGCCCTGCAAGGCCCCAATAAAGAGGCGCTGGCCGCGCAGATACTGCGCCAGTTCCCCGTGGCGCTGATCGACGAGTTCCAGGACACCGACCCCATCCAATACCGCATCTTCAACGCGGTGTACGAGGTCGCTAAACCCCGCCGAGACGCCGCCATGCTGCTGATCGGTGACCCCAAGCAGGCCATTTACGCCTTTCGCGGTGCGGATATCTTCACCTACTTAAAAGCCCGCGAAGACACCGCAGGCCGCCACGTGACGCTGGGCACCAACTACCGCTCCAGCCGCGCCATGGTAGAGGCGGTGAACCACTGCTTCCGCTACGCTGATGAGCACCCGGCCGGGGCGTTTCTGTTCCGCGAAGAAAGCGGCGACAACCCGCTGCCGTTTTTGCCGGTAGACGCCAAAGGCCGAAGCGAACAGCTCATTCACCAGGGCCAACCGCTGCCCGCCATGACGCTCTGGCCGCTGACCGCCGACGAGCCGCTCTCCAAAACCGCCTACCAAACCGAGATGGCCGAACGCTGCGCCTCGTACATGGCGGAACTGCTCAGCGCGGGCCAACAAGGCGAGAGCGGCTTTCAAACCGACGACGCGCTCACCCCGCTCAAGCCCTCGGATATGGCGGTACTGGTAAATGGCCTGCAGGAAGCCCGCGCCATTCGCCTAGCGCTGGCTAGCCGTGGGGTGAAGAGCGTGTATCTTTCGGATCACGACAAGGTGTTTAGCTCGCCCATGGCCACCCAGGTAGAGCGCTGGCTGCGCGCCTGCGCCGAGCCACTGGCTAGCTCCCGCCAAGCCGAAGCGCACCTGCGCGCCGCGCTGGCCACCCCGGTGCTGGGGCTAAGCTTGGCGGAGCTGGACCACCTGCAGCAAAACGAGCTGGCCTGGGAAGAGCGGGTAGAGCAGTTCAGCCACTACCACCGCCTGTGGCAACGCCAGGGCGTGCTGCCGCTGGTGCGCCGCATGATGGTGGATTTTGATATTCCCGCCCGCCTGCTGGCGGAGTTTGAAGAGGGTGAGCGCTTGCTCACCGACCTGCTGCACCTGGGAGAGCTGCTGCAGCAGGCCAGCGCCGAACTGGACGGCGAGCACGCGCTGATTCGCTTTCTGTTTGACGCCATTGCCGACCCGGAAAGCCACGGCGACAGCCACAAGCTGCGCCTGGAGAGCGACGCGGATTTAGTCAAAGTGGTCACCATCCACAAATCCAAAGGGCTGGAGTACCCGCTGGTGTTCCTGCCCTTCATCGCCAACCACCGCCCGGTTAAAGCCGAAGACGTACCGCTGCGCTGGCACGATGGCGCAGGCAATCTACAGCTCAGCCTAGAAGCGGATGACGCGATACTCGCCACCGCCGACCGCGAACGGCTGGGGGAAGACCTGCGCAAACTCTACGTCGCGCTTACCCGCGCCCGCCACGCCACCTGGCTGGGGCTGGCCCCGCTGAAAGGCCTGGAGAACAGCGCGCTGGGTTACCTGCTAAAAGGCGGCAGCGCACTGTCACCGGAGGCGCTCAATAACGCGCTTGGTGAGCTGGTGGAAGGCAGCGAGATACAGATTCACCAGCCACCCGCGCCCACCGCAGAGCGCGTTACCATCGTGGAGCAAGGCAGTGCGCTGGGCCACGCCCGCACGCCCACCCGCCCCGCTAAAGAGCACTGGTGGATTGCCAGCTACTCCGCGCTGCGGCTTTCCGGCACGCTCACCGCCCCGGTGCTGCCACCGCTGGAACCTACCACCGCCCAGGAAGCCACCGCCTTTGAAGTGCTGGATGAGCCCCAAGAACTGTCTCAAGAACGATCTCAACTAGAAGCGTTTCACTTACATACGTTTCCCCGTGGCCCCGGCCCCGGCACCTTTCTGCACGGGCTGCTGGAGTGGGCGGGCAAGCAAGGCTTTAATACCGCCGCCAACGATATGGACGCCCTTAACGACATGCTGTGGCGGCGGGTGCAGCTACGCGGCTGGCAGGCGTGGCAAGAGCCGCTGGCGGGCTGGCTAAGCGCCCTGCTCACCACGCCGCTACCGCTGGCCGCGCCCACCCCGCAAAGCGTGGCGCTAAATGAGTTAGAAAGCTACCAAGTAGAGCTAGAGTTCTGGTTTGCCGCCAAACGGGTGAATACCCAAGCCATCGATGCGCTGGTGAGCAAGCACTTACTGCCAGGGGTAGAGCGTCCCGCGCTGGATGCCGACACCCTTAACGGCATGCTGAAAGGCTTCATTGACTTGGCCTTCGAGCACCAGGGGCGCTTTTACGTGTTGGACTGGAAATCGAACTACCTAGGCCCCAACGACAACGCCTACGAGCCCGAGGCCCTGCGCCACGCGCTGCTGGCCAAGCGCTACGACCTACAAGCCGCGCTCTACTTACTCGCCATGCACCGGCTGTTAAAAGCGCGCCTGCCGGATTACGACCCGCACCAGCATTTGGGCGGCTCGATGACGGTATTTCTACGCGGCAGCCGCAGCCCTGGGCGCGGCGTGGTGGGCGAACCCGCCCCGGTTGAACTCATCGAAGCCCTGGATAGCCTGTTTGCAGGCGATCCACACGCCACCCAGCAGGAGACCACGGCATGAGCCGCCAGCACGACACCCACACCTTCGATATGTTCGGCGAAGCCGCCAGCGCCCACCCGGCACTCGGCAGTACCCCGGAACTGCTGGCCCTGTGCGAACGCTGGGTAGCGCGAGGCTGGCTGCGGGATTTAGACCGCGCCCTGGTGCGCTTTCTCGCCAGTGAAGCCCCGGACGCCCCCACGCTGCTGCTACTGGCGGCAGCACTTGCCAGCCACCAGCTAGGCCGCGGCCACGTATGCCTGGATATTAACGCCACGCTGAACGCGCCGGATTTCGCCCTTTCGCTACCGCCCGAAGGGGACGACCTCACCGACCCGCCGCCGCTGCCCAGCGACGTGCTGGCCACGCTCACGCTCAGCGAATGGCAAACCGCCCTGCACCACCCGCTGCTCACCAGCGAAGGCCCCGGCAACACGCCGCTGGTCGTAGTGACCACTCACTCAGCCAGCGGCACCCCCAACACGCGGCTCTACCTGCGCCGCTACTGGCAGTACGAGCAAAGCCTGCACCAACACATCGCCGCACGCCTGGAAACGACGAATGACGCCAGCGCCTCGGGCTTGCTACCCCAAGTGCTCAATATCCTGTTCCAGCAACGCAACGACCTAGACTGGCAAAAAACCGCCTGCGCCCTCGCCGCCCGCAGCCGCTTCGGCATTATTACCGGCGGCCCCGGCACCGGCAAAACCACCACAGTGGTACGCCTGCTCGCCCTGCTGCAAACCCTGCAACTGGCCCAGCACCCCAGCCAGCCGCTGCGCATCCGCCTAGCCGCCCCCACCGGCAAAGCCGCCGCCCGCTTGAACGAATCCATTGCCGGGCAGGTGAATGCGTTACCGCTCGCTGAGTTGGCAACGCTACTCAGTGAACACTCACCTGCGGCGGCAAACAGCGAGATCGCGATTCCCACGGAAGTCACCACCCTCCATCGCCTACTCGGCGCACGCCCCGATACCCGCCACTTCCGCCACAGCGCCGCCAACCCGCTGGCGCTGGATGTGCTGGTGATCGACGAAGCCTCGATGGTGGATATCGAAATGATGGCCGCGACCCTCAGCGCCCTGCCCGCCCACGCCCAGTGCATTCTGCTGGGGGATAAAGATCAGCTCGCCTCGGTAGAGGCAGGCTCGGTACTCGGCGACCTATGTCGCCGCGCGGAAGCTGCCCACTACACCCCGGCCACCGCCGACTGGCTGGCCCAAGCCACCGGCCAACCGCTGCCAGCCGAGTTCATCGACCCCGCAGGCCAACCGCTCGACCAAGCCATTACCATGCTGCGGGTTAGCCACCGCTTCAATGAACACAGCGGCATCGGCCAGCTGGCGAAAGCCATCAACCAGCCGGGCCATGCGCAAACCGAATGGGAAAAACAGCAGGCGGTAAACGCCGTGCTGCGCCACGGCTACCCGGATATTCACCATTTGGTGATGAGTGACGACGCCGCGCTGGATAAGCTGGTGATTCACGGCAGCCCCAGCGGCTTTGCGGGCAACGGCGAAGGCCGCACCGACCACGAAGGCCAGCCCATCGCCACGCCCACGGGCTACCGCCACTATCTAAACGTGCTGCAAGCCCAGCGCCCGCGGGGGGAGTCGTTCGAGAAAAACCAAACCGCTTTTGACGCCTGGGCCAGCGAGGTGCTCAGCGCCTACAGCCACTTCCAACTGCTGTGCGCGCTGCGCAAAGGCCCTTGGGGGGTAGAAGGGTTAAACCAGCGCATCGCCAGCACGCTGCGCCGCGAAAAGCTGCTGTTCGGTAGCGACTACACCCTGGAGAAAGGCTGGTATGAAGGCCGCCCGCTACTGGTGACCCAAAACGACTACGGCTTGAAACTAATGAACGGCGATATCGGCATTACCCTGGCCGTGCCCGACCCACGCAATCCGCAGCAGAAGCTATTAAGAGTCGCCTTCCCCACTAGCGACACCGACAAGCCCATCCGCTGGGTGCTCCCTTCCCGCCTGCACGCGGTAGAAACCGTGTTTGCGATGACGGTTCACAAATCCCAAGGCTCGGAGTTTTTGCACACCGCCCTACTGCTACCGCCCACGCTAAACCCCATCCTGACCCGCGAGCTGGTGTACACCGGCATTACCCGCGCCCGCGAATGGCTCACGGTGGTGGAAGCCAAGCGCGGAGTGTTGAATGAGGCGGTTGTGAGGAAGGTGGTTAGGGTTAGTGGGGTTGGGGGCTGATATTAAGTAATACTTGCCAACAGACAAGTTTAAGCTATAAGAATAAGGCTAGGTAAGCATTTTAACGCTGAATCTACACACCAACTTGAGCAAAAGGATGCAATTAGCATGACAATAAAACCAGGTCCTAAACCTAAGGCTGATTCTACAGGAAAAACTGATCAGCGACGTCGCGTTACGCCAGAAAACCAGTCAAAACATAAAGATCTAAAGCCGCATCATCATAAGAAATAAATAGTACATATTGAAAGCCCTGACCAATCAGGGCTTCTTTGACCTTATGTTACAAATAAAAACAACATCTTGCATGTCAAAGATCACACGTTTAGCAACATTCATTTTAATTTTTCACTATCCCTTCAAGATAGTGTATTTCGTTACTATCTGCCTTCGACTGGTTCAAAATCATTGAGGCTAGATTCAAGATATCAAATCAGACAGCAATTCAAAAGCTTCTTAAAAGTCACTAATAAAATATAATCAAGAGACTAATGAAGACCTTAAATATTCAACTTGCTCATTTGAAGCTATAATTTTATTACTTTTAACCGCCTGATCATAAAGCAAAAATAATTCTTTGAAATCGTTTTTATCCATCAAGCCATCTCGTTGTGCCGACCTAGCAGTTTCAATAATTTTTTGCACTAGCAAACGTGAACGGACATTGCTGACACGCTCTATAAGAAAAAAAGCTTGGGCGTTTGTAGGTTTTTTTTCCACTCGAGACCAAAAGTGCTCCATTGCTTCCACAACACCAAAACACCTTTTCTCAAAACGAACAGCAGAAATATACATATCCAAGATAGTATTTTTAGAGAAAATACTTGTTATCCATGGAGCCAAAGAAAGTTCTAAAAATTTTCTTCGATAGGTTTTTTGCAAATCTAAAATAAACAATGTTCTTATCAACTGCTGAACAATAGTTGAACCACCAGATCTGTTTTTTATTCTAACAACACCAAGAATACCTCTTAGCACAGCCCGATAATCAATACCACCGTGAGCATAAAACCTTTTATCTTCGATAAAAACAAGAAACTCCTTTAGCTTTGTGGTATTTATTCCAAGCCTGTCCGTTTCATAAAAAGATAGTTTTGCTCGATAAATTATATATTCAAAATTCTCTACCAAAGGCAGTCTAATTATCTTAGCCACGATTCGATAAAAAAGCAGTCTAGATGTCTCATGCACATCTAACAATGAAACTCTATAAACAAAAACTGTTAAAAAAAACCATACCATAGTAAAGCAAGCGATAAATAAAACTGGAGATATTTTCTCAAAAAAGCCTGGATTTTGCTTAACTATATATGCACTTAAAAACAGCACCACTGAAGTAGAAATTATAGACACAATCCAAAATGGGTAAGCAACATAAGTGAACCACCCTGGAAACAACCGTACAGCTAACGGTTGATCTGCACCCTCAACTCTCCAATTAGGCAGTAAAAGCTGAACTCTTCCATAACTCAGCCCAAGCATTCTTCTTAAAATAATGACTTTCCTACCTGAAAAAACTATTGATCTTTGACGATCAACAAAATACTTAAGAGTGACAAAAGCAAAACCAAAAATTATTGAAATTAAAACAATGGAGATTATATAAGCTGGCATTACACCTTCAAATACTGAAGCTAATCGATCTGACGAACCTACTAGCAGCGAACCTAAGGCTGCCGTCGACACAAGAGACACATTCGATGCATTGAGGAAAACCCGTTCTTCTGATTCTAGGTTTTTCGCTGCAACTCTATATTCTTCCAACGCAATATCACGATCGTCGAAATGATAGGTCGGAAAATGCTGTCGCCAACCTTTCTTATAGTCTTCCTCTATCAACCTCACTCTCCTTTATATTTTTAATCATTAAAAAAATCGACAATTTCGTCAATCCAAGGTAATTGATTGGCATCCGCAGAATTATAAACATTACAATACTCGTCACAAATATTCTTTTTTACTTCTCTAGAGGTCAATAAGTCTTGCATTTTATCAATGTTTTCATAAGCATCAATAGTTGGCTTTTTAAACCCATTCAATGATTGAGTAACTCCTGAATAAATTACATCTTCTTTATCATAAAAACTTATCAAAGAATTTAGCTCCTCGTTATACTCGCAAACTCGCAACAAAGCGTCCCAAAAAACATTCATCTCTAAAACATCTTCAATTACTGTGTTAGTAGCATTTCGATCCGCGACGGATATCAGGCTAGAGGTGTCGCTTCTTTTATCATAAGAGAGCCTTACAAACCTCATCTTCCCGTTATATTTACCAGCACTGTATCCGTCCACTGTCAGCAATGACTTCTCATCTGTATCAACCAAAAAAAGCACCTTACCTTTTACCTGCTTGCTTTCTTTTTCATCTGAAAGAGGCACAGAAAGAAATTCATATAACCTCTTAAGGTTGCCACAACCATTAAAGGGAAGAACAACCAAACCAGGCACCCTTTCCCTCATATAAAGGTTTAAATATTTCGCATCTTCATAACCTTCACACAAAAGCCAACTATTACCCTCCACCTTTAATAGCGAAAGCATAGAACCCATTAAATCAAAATAGCTCTTCATTTCAACTGAGTCAGGGAATTCTCGACGATGTTCATGGATATTATATAGTGGGAAGTTTTTTATTTTTGGAGGCGACTGGTTACCGTCAACATAATGAAGCTGACCTTTTGATGGTTTAAGCAACAGACCGTACCAGTGCGTTGTTAAAAATATCTGCCTACGAAATTTTTCACTAACTTCTACTAAACGAGAAAATTGTTCAAACTGATTAGAGGCTTCCAAGGAACTTTCCGGCTCATCAATGGCTAATACAACTTCAGCATTTTTTTCATTCTCAGTCGCGAGCAGAGTGGTAGCTACATCTATTAATGCCATCCTTTGCTCACCAGAACTTAGGTTGCTGATATGCTTATCACCTTTAGTCAACGGCCTAACATTAAAATAAACCTCCAGAACAACTTTCACAATATCTGTAGATTTAACCGTCTTTTTATTAGTCCCCTTAGGCTCAAACTTATAACCTTCTGGCAAATCATGATTCACTTTATCCATATAGGAATCTAATTTATGGTTGACCAAATCAACAATACTTTTTTTCTTTTTCGACTCTAGTACATCAAACTCTTTGCTGTCTAACAGCTTCTTTATTTCATCAAATATACTTTTATCCATTAAGCTTTGTAGCTCTTTTGCTTGATGCGAAAGCACGTCACCGACTTTCTCTTCAACTGGAATATAAACGTAGCTATATAGGCCGAACACTTTTTGTTGGAGAATAGCTATCGAGTCCTTGGAAACACCGCTCCTTCTTGTTTGATTTAATATCTTATTATTTAATGCTAGATTAGTTGTTAGAAACGGCTTACCCTCATAGTTCTTGCCAATAGAAAAAAGAAAATATTTTTCATTCAAACCCATTTCTCTTAATCTATCTCTCCACAAAACAAAACTTTCTGTGCTTTCTAACGCATCAATTTCGGAAAAATCACAATTCCAGAAAACATCAGATACAGCTTGCTCTTTTTCATCAAAAGAATACTTTTCTTTATCTACTAAAAAGACTGGCGATATGCCAGTCCTATCTTTCTTTTGCCCTTGAGTTGTTGGCCATAAGCGTGGATCAACACCATTAAGCACTACATCTAAACTTTCTAAAATAGATGATTTACCTGCTCCATTAGAGCCTACAAATACATTCAATTCGCCACCATCACCATGGTAGAAAGGAATAAAAGTAATATTCTTATAGCACTTATAGTTTCTAATAAAAATACCAGCAATCATGACACTCTCACTTTAAAATATTAATTTTTAACAAATTAAAAAAACATCCACTATATTAAAAATAGTCCCAACTTAAACTCATCATATTGTTAGCAATAGTCCTTTATAAAAACCGTTGATAGTTTTTTAAACACCAAAAAAATCAACCCTCATGTATTACATGAGAAATAGTGTAATGTTGTATAACTCTGCTCGCGGAGCTCCAGTGTATTGGTGGAGTTGGCTAACAGAATGCCATCCACCCGCACTTGCATGCGCTGTTGGCTGGGGTGAAGCGTTATGCGGGCATCTGGCATCGTAAAATCCCTGCGGCGTTGTTCGCTCTAATACTTTGAGACTAGCAGCAAACATAAATTAAGCCTACCTTGAGAGCTTAACTTTTAGTCGGTAATGGATGCTTTGGAAGGTAGGTGAGTCATCACTTCTACGCGACCGCTTAATGCACCGTGGTGAATGCGGCACAGTACTAAGCTGGGCTGCGTGCCGTTGGCTTTCACGGTTAACTCCCCTGCTGTAGTCCAGCCACTGCTATTACCGCAGGTTTGCCAGCCGCCCGTGGTGGAAACGTGGTTGGCGAGCAGTACCGGCAGTTGGTGGCGCTTTGCGATGGCGGCGAGCAGCTCGGCATCGTTGGCATAGCCACCTGGGGAGATCAGCGCGCTGGCGAGATATACGTCCGCTTGTTGGGCGGCGGAGGTGGCAGCGTGGCTTGGGTGGGTGAAGTCGGCGCAAACGGCTAGGGCGATGCGGGTGCCGTTAACGTTGATGAGGCCGCTCTCACAGCCGGGGGCACAGTCAACCTCTTCCCCTTCGTGAAGGTGTTGTTTTAGGTAGAAGGTGTGTTCGCCGTTGGGGAAGCAGATCACCGCTGCGATGTGGGGTTTGCCGTTGGGGTTGTGCAGCGGGCAGCCTGCCATTACCACCGTGTTATTGGCTGCGGCAGCGGCGGTGAGGGCGGCAAAGGTGGCATCGTCGCGGGGCATGGCCAGTTGGCTGAGTAGCGCCATCTCGTAACCGGTGAGCGAGAGTTCGGGAAAAGCCACCACGTTGGCCCCCAGCGCGGCGGCGCGTTCTATGTAGGCCAAGTGTGTTTTGAGGTTGTCGTCTACCGCTGCTTTGATAACAGGCAATTGGGCGAGTGCAATGGTGATGGGGGCTGGTGTGGTAGCTGTCATTTTTTCCACTTAGCTGGCTGCGTGCAGGCACAGTCGCGGGCTAAAGCCACCTCCCACTGCTGGCTCAATCTCGGGGCCGATTCATTTGCGGGCTAATAGTGATAGCGGCAAGAAATGACAGTGATCGCGTGGTGATCGACTGCATAAACAAGCCGATGAGTATCGTCTATACGTCGAGACCAAAAGCCCGCTAGGTTTTCTTTTAAGGGCTCTGGCTTGCCGATTCCCTCAAAGGGAGAGCGCTTTACATCGTTTATCAGCTTATTAATGCGCTTAAGGGTTTTCTTATCCTGCGCTTGCCAATAGACGTAGTCGTTCCAAGATTCATCTGTCCAACACAACAGTCGCTTACTACTCATCCATTAACTCGCGTGCGCTTGTTTGGCCAGCACGATATTGCGCTATTGAGCGGTTAAGGTGTTCAGCATTTTTAGGCGAACGAAGCAGGTGCACTGTTTCCATTAGGCTATTGTAATAATCCAGCGACATCACCACGGCATCTTCAGCATCCCTGCGCGTGATCACGGTGGTATCCGCATCATTAACGACGCCATCCAGCACAGCTTTCAAGCCATTCCTCGCTTCTGTAAAAGACACGATTTTCATACACGCCTCACATGTACTATTTAGGGTACAAGTCTAGCCGTTGCCCGTAAACCTGTACAGCTAATAAGACAGAACGACTGCTTCAAGCATTTTTCACAAACTGTGCGGTAACCATCATGTCGCCTGCGCCGTCTACTTTGCAGTCTAGCTGGTGGTCTTTGCCCTCTTTTAGCCGTTTGATGACGGCTTTGGTGCCGATCTTGAGCACTTGGGAGCTGCCTTTCACCTTGAGGTCTTTGATCAGCGTGACCTTGTCGCCTTCGGCAAGCGGCGTGCCGTTAGCATCCGCCACGTTCACGGCCTCTTCGGCGGCGGCTTCTTCAGGGTTCCATTCGTGGGCGCATTCGGGGCAGATAAACAGGCGTTGATCCTGATAGACGAATTCCGACTGGCAGCGGGGGCATGGCGGGCAAGACATAAGCAGTGGCTTCTGTGGTGAATGAGCGAGTGATGATACTGAGCCAGGGCGGCCTTGGCGACTGGGGCGTGGTGGTAGCCGTTTGCGTTGCTAGTGCGTTAGGGAACCACCCACTGCCCTGCCCAGCCGTCTTCACGCGTAAACAGGGCGCGGCGGTGCTGTGGGCCTAGGTGCAGCGCATCGATGGTGTTGACCTGGAGTAACAGCACGGCGAAGGCCTGCTGATCTGGCGTTTTGGTGTACGCCAACGACTCGGCTATTGATTGGCCAGGAGCGGAGCCGCTGCTGTACGCACTTCGCGAGTGTTCAGGCACGCGCTGCCAGTGTTCGCGAGCAGCATCGCCGGTTAACACCGTCACGCTTGCCTCAATACGCGTTTGCAGATGGGCGGTGGCATCCCATACATGCAGCGCGGCAACGGGCGTGGTGTGCAGCGCCCTCACCTTATCTGAATGCATATCCGTATATAGCGTGAGTGTGGCGGCCTGTTTGTCTGCGCCGCGCAGCACCACCGTGCGTGCCTGGGGCATGCCGGTTGGGCTGACGGTTGCCAAGGTAGGATGCCGCGCGGGTGCGTGGCGGTCGTGTACGCCTCGAATCAAGCGTGACCACAGGTGGTCGTGAAGCTGTGGCAGCGTTTCGGCCCAAGGGTGGCGAGGTTGCATAACATGTCACCTTAGCTGTGCATCGTTGTTTGGGATGATCAATTTACCATTGCCTCACGGCGCGAGTAGCCGCATGTGGGTTTATCGCAATAGAGCATGCCTGCAATCGCCGTTGGCGTAGGCGGGCATCGGCTCCTAGACTGAAGCTTCGTTTCTCTTGAGATACCCGACCTATGCGCGTTTTTTCTAATCCGGTCGGTGCCGGTTCACTCTGGTTCGATAATTTGGTCACGGCGGATGGTGTGCCGGTGGCCTACGACCCCCAGGCGCGGGCGTTTATTCCCATGCCGCCCTTCTGTGCCAACCGCGACGTGATTGGCTGTAATTGGATTGCCCCGAAGCAGGGCGAGTTCTGCCGTGCCTGCGCGATGACCGCCCTGGCCCCAGACCCTTCCATTTCCGATGCGATACCCAACTGGGCACACACCGAGGCGGCCAAGCGCTGGGTGATCGATAACCTGGGCCGCTGGCACTGGTTTCGCCCGGAAGACCCCGGCGCGCCGCCGGTGTTTCATATGCTGGCGGAAGGCGGTACGCCGGTGCCCATGGGGCACGTGGGCGGCGTGGTAACGATCAGCGTGGCGGAAGCGGATGCCGTGCTACGCACCACCCGCAAAGAGGCGTTGGATGAGCCTTACCGCACCATGATTGGCCATATGCGCCATGAAATTGCCCATATGCTCTGGTGGCGGCTTAGCTTGCGGGAGGATTTTCTGGAGGCCTTTCGCGAGATGTTTGGCGATGAGCGGGAGGATTACCCAGCGGCCTTGCAGCGCCACTACCAAAACGGCCCGCCGGCGGATTGGCAAACGCGGTTTCTGTCGACCTACGCCTCTTCCCACCCCCACGAGGATTGGGCGGAAACCGCCTCGCACCTGCTGCACCTTACGGATATCACCGACAGCTTCGTATACTCGGGCATGACGTCGCCCGCGCTACCGGACGACCACAACTGGGATGCCTACGCTGAACCGGATTCAGAGCGGCTGATTCATATTGCGGCATCGTTGGTGGCGGGCGTGAACCATGTGAATCGTTCGATGGGGCTGTCAGATCTCTACCCGTTTGTGCTTTCCGAAGTGGCGCTGCGCAAGCTGGCGTTTGTTCACGACTGGCTGCGGCGCGGTGCGCAAGGGCTGTAAGCCAGCCCTGTGCGCTTCGCTTGATGCGGGTCAGTGAAGGCCCAGCGCCTCAATCACCGCTGCGACCTGTTGGCGAGCTTCCCCTTGCAGGGTGCTCAACGGCTGGGGTAGGCAGGGGGCGCTAACGCGCCCGGTGAGTTCGGCAATGGTCGCCGCTACCCGCAGGCTGCCGCCATAGTCGTGATACAGCGCCCATAGCGGTGCTAAGGCATCCGAGCGGGCTTGAGCCTGTTCGGCATCGCCCGCTTGGGCGGCGCGTGTTAGCGCCAGCGCTAGTTCTGGGTAGAGCCCGCCCATCACCGAATACCACGCCTCGCAGCCTGCCAGCAGGCCCGTCGCGGCGGCGGGGTCGCCGCTGATGCCGATGGTTACATCCTTAGGAATCAGCGCCCGCAGCCGCGCCACGCGGGCTTTGGCATCTTCCAAGTCAGTAGACACTGGCGGAATTTTGATCGAGCGCACCTGGGGCAACTCGGCAATGCGCCCGTGCAGCTCGTCGCTGAACGTAAAGTGCGTGGTGCCAGGGTTGTCGTACACGCACAGCGGCACGCTGATGGCGCGGCTGACGGTGCTGAACAGGTTGAACACGTCGTCATCGGTCAGCTTTTGGTACGACACAGGCGCTAATAGCAGCCCGCCCGCTCCGGCCTGCTGTGCGTGCTCGGCATTGGCCAGCACATCGCGGGTGCGCAGTGCGCCAATGCCCACCACCACCGGCACCCCCGCCGCACTCTCCACACTCAGCTTGGCCACCCGCACCCGCTCTTCCACGCTTAAATAAGCGTAGCTACCGGTAGAACCCAGTACGCCAATGGAATCCACCTGCGCTTGGGCCAAACGGGCCACTAGCTGGGTAAATTCCTGCTCGTTGATGCCCTGCTCATTCATGGGGGTTAGCGGAAACGCACTCAGGCCGGTAAACATGGGGTGTCCTTTTTGGGGAGTTATTGCACGAGACGGCTACTCAAGACTACTGCCCAAAGTTGAGGCCCAAGCGCAGCGCTTGCAGGCTATCGAGCTGTACCGTGACCTCATCAGAAAACAGCGGGTGGCCTTGTAGCTGCATGTTGACCGCTGCTTGAGAGCCACGGTAGCCAAGCGTGACGGCCACATGGGCGCTGTCACTCACTGGGGCCAGCCAATCGTACTCGACGTTATCCACACTCACCGACGACAGCCCACGGGCTTCTAACTGCTCCGCGACTTCCTTCTCAACCACCACACCGTAGTAGACATAGAGTCCTGCGTAGCCCAGCCCCAGCAGTACCAGCAATGAAAAGAGCTTGCCCATTATTTGCCTCTGTTTGTGGTCATTTGCACGATAGGTGATGGATTACATCCGGCGCTTTAGCGACGCGTAGACTTTGCCTTTGTCACGCTTACCCACAGCAATAACGTAGATAAACAGTTCATCATCCACTACTTCATAGACCAGACGATAGCCTACGCTTCGAAGCTTTATTTTATAGCAGGCATCGAAACCACTGAGTTTATCGGCAGGCACACGTGGGGTTTCTAGCCTTTCAGCCAGCTTCTTTTTGAACTGTTGTTTGACGGGTGGGCTAAGCTTTTCCCACTCTTTCAAGGCCGCGGGCAAAAAGCGTAGCTTATAGGTCATCCAGTGATACCGTGACGGCCTTGTCTTTATCGGCGCGACGCTCTTCCACTAGCTTGGCCAGCTCGTAATCTTCCAGCATCTCCATCATCGCCTCATAAGTTTCTACAGGGACAAGGTAAGCGGCGGGCTTGTTGTGATTCAACACAGCAATGGGGGCACCGCTTGCCTGGCTCAGCAGTGCCGAAGGGTTTTTCTTTAGCTCAGAAATACTGACCGAAAAGTTAGCTAATACTTGGTGCATGGAAACCTCCTGAAGCCATAAAAAAGCTCCTTTTCTAGCCCTCATATTAGCTCTTTTTTTGCAACTACTCCAAGCGTTCGCTGTTTACATTCACTGCTCAACGATGCGATGCCTAATGTCTACACCCTCTCACACTTTCCGCCAGTTCTTTCACCAGCCCATGCACCCGCGTCACAGCGTCATCACCGCTGCTGGCGTGTTCGATGCAATCTACCAGCGCAGAGCCCACGACCACGGCGTCGCTGAAGCGGCCAATGGTGGCGGCCTGTTCGGCGGTGCGAATACCAAAGCCTACGGCGATGGGCAGCGGCGTGTGTTCGCGCAGCTGATTAACGGCGCTTTCTAAACGCTCCGGCGTGGGGGCGCTGCCGCCCGTCACCCCCGCCACGGAAACGTAGTAGATAAACCCGGAAGCGTTGGCCAGCACTTTGGGCAGGCGCTTGGCATCGGTGGTGGGCGTAGCGAGGCGAATAAAATCGATGCCGTGCTGGGCAGCGGGCTGGCACAGCTCTTCGTCGTGTTCGGGCGGTAGATCCACCACGATCAGCCCGTCTACCCCGGCCTTGGCGGCATCGGTTAAGAAGCGCTCGACGCCATAGCAGTAAATTGGGTTGTAGTAGCCCATCAGCACGATGGGGGTGGTGCTGTTCTGTTCACGGAACTGGCGCACCATCTCCAGCGTTTTGGCTTGGGTCTGGCCGTTTTCCAGCGCTCGCAGGGCGGCTTTTTGTATGGCGGGGCCATCGGCCATGGGGTCGCTGAACGGCATGCCGAGTTCGATGATATCCACGCCTGCTTCCGGCAGCCCGTGCAGCAGGCGGCGGGAGGTCTCGGCGTCCGGGTCGCCAGCGGTGAGGTAGCTGACCAGCGCCGGGCGGTTTTGCTGTTTGAGCGCGGTAAAGCAGTGTTCAAGACGAGAGGTGTTAGTCATGTCGTTCTCCTGTAGCGCGCTCATACGTTTTTTACTCCGAACTTATCCCCCAGATGATGGGCCACGCTCATCATGTCTTTATCACCACGGCCACTGAGGTTGACCACCATCAGGTGCTCGCGGGGAAGTGTCGGCGCGCGCTTAGCCACTTCCGCCAGGGCGTGGGCAGTTTCTAGCGCTGGGATGATGCCCTCTTGGCGGCAGCAGATTTGGAACGCTTCCAGCGCTTCGTCATCGGTGGCGGAAACGTACTCGACCCGCCCTTGCTCGTGCAGCCAGGCGTGTTCGGGGCCGATACCGGGGTAGTCCAGCCCTGCGGAAATCGAGTGAGCGTCGATAATCTGACCATCTTCGTTTTGCAGCAGGTAGGTGCGGTTGCCGTGCAGCACGCCGGGGGTGCCGCCGTTCAGGCTGGCGGCGTGCAGGCCGCTGTTGACGCCTTTGCCGCCTGCTTCCACTCCCACCATGTGAACGCTGTCGTCATTAATGAACGGGTAGAACAGGCCCATGGCATTAGAGCCGCCGCCCACGCAGGCAATCAGCGAATCCGGCAAACGCCCCTGTTTTTCGAGCATTTGGGTGCGGGTTTCGTGGCCAATGACCGCTTGGAAATCGCGCACCATGGCTGGGTACGGGTGCGGGCCTGCCACAGTGCCAATGATGTAGAAGGTGTCGTCGACGTTAGTAACCCAGTCGCGCAGCGCTTCGTTCATGGCATCTTTCAGCGTGCCGGTGCCGGAAGTGACCGGCACGATCTCTGCGCCCAGCAGCTTCATGCGGAACACGTTGGGCTGCTGGCGTTCGATGTCGGTGGCGCCCATGTAAATCACGCAGGGCAAACCAAAACGCGCAGCCACGGTAGCGGTGGCAACGCCGTGCATGCCTGCGCCGGTTTCCGCGATGATGCGCTTTTTGCCCATCTGCTTGGCCAACAATACTTGACCAATGCAGTTGTTAATCTTGTGCGCGCCGGTGTGGTTAAGCTCTTCACGCTTGAGATAAATGCTCGCGCCGCCGAAGTGCTCGGTGAGCCGCTCGGCAAAGTAGAGCGGGCTGGGGCGGCCGACGTAATCACCCTGAAAATAGGCGAGCTGGCGCTGAAACTCCGGGTCGTTTTTGGCGGTGGTGTACTCATCCTGCAGCTCAAGAATCAGCGGCATCAGGGTTTCGGCCACAAAGCGGCCACCAAAGCTGCCAAACATGCCGTTGGCATCGGGTAGGCTCAAGGGTTGGTTCATCTCGACCTCTGCGGTATCGGGCGATTTAATATGCTCACGACGTTAACGCAGGCAGTCAGGAAGAAAAATCGATAAGATGGCAAGTATCTGTGAGTTTTACGCAACTATTGAAAGAGGCACCCATGCACCACAGCCTGCCGCCCTTAAGTGCGCTACGCGCCTTTGAAGCCACTGCCCGGTTAGGCAGCGTAACCGCCGCCGCCGATGAGCTAAGCGTTACCCACGGCGCGGTAAGCCGCCAGCTAAAGGGCCTGGATGAGCATTTTGGCGTAGCCCTGTTCGCCAAAGCTGGGCGGAGGCTAGTGCTTACTCACCACGGTGAACGGTTGCAAAGCGGCGTGGGAGAAGCCTTCGCTAAACTCAGGGATAGTTGCACCCGGCTCAAGCATGAGGTGGAAGAAGCGCCGTTTACCCTGGCCTGCCCCGGTAGCCTGCTGGCCCGCTGGCTGATTCCCCGTTTAGACCGCTTAAACCAGGCGCTACCGGAGCTAAAACTTCAGGTGGTAGTGAGCGATTCTGAGCAGCCCGGCCAGCCGGAGACCAGCGCAACGCTGGCCTTTTTCGAGCCACCGTGGCCTGACGAGGGCGAGCTGATTGAGCTGATGTCTGAGGAAATTTGCGCCGTGGCCAGCCCACGTTTGGTGGATGGGTGCGATGCCGCTCATCCCGCATCGCTGTTTACCAACAAGCTCCTTTACACCGCCTCACGCCCCCAAGCGTGGCCCCAGTGGGCAGACGCCCAAGGGCTGGAAACCGCCGCATTGAAAACAGCCCTCCAACAGGGCCAAGGCTTTGCGCACCTGTACTACCTCATAGAAGCTGCCGTGGCGGGCCTAGGGGTCGCCATCGCCCCGAAACTACTCGTAGAAGATGATCTCAAAAGCGGACGGCTTGTCGCCCCTTGGGGCAGCATCGAAACCCCGGCACAGCTCTGCCTGTGGCTACCCAAACACGCCAACGCCCGCCGCAGCGAATCGCTGGCTGATTGGTTACGCAAGGCGTTGGAAGGCTAAAGTCCTACCCGGTGCGGGTACACCACAAACGCCAGCTTGTTGCCATCCGGGTCGCGGACGTAGGCGGCGTAGAAGCCTTCGCCGTACTGCGGGCGAAAGCCCGGTGCGCCTTCGTCGCTTCCGCCGCTTTCCAGGACGAGCTGGTGCAGCGTGTCGACTTCTTTGATGTCGGTGAATTGAAAGGCGGTCATGGTCCCGTTGCCCACCGTGGCCTCGTGGCCATCGAAGGGATAGCCCACGAAGTACTGGGGTACGTTGACATCGTCCGGGTCGCCAAACGAAACACCGCTATCGTCCTGCCAGCAAATATCCAGCCCCATGGCATTGAACAGCGGCGTATAAAATTGCAGGGCACGCGCTAGGTCTTGGGTTCCCACCACTGTATAAGCCAGCATACGGTTCTCCTTATCGCGCTTGGTCCCCCTAGGTTATGCCATAACGCCAAACAGTCGGCCAATCAGCGACGTCAACGCCATGGCCAGCGCTCCCCAAAACAGCACACGCAGGGCGGCAGTTCGCACCGGAGCGCCGCCCACTTTGGCAGCCAGCGCGCCCAGGAGCGCCAAGCACGCTAACGAGGCCATGGCCACCAGTGGGATCAGCAGCACCGAGGGTGCCCACCAAGCGACGAGCAGCGGCAGCAGTGCTCCCAGGGTAAACATTGCCGCCGATGAGAACGCGGCCTGCAACGGCCGCGCTTGGCTGACAGTAGTGATGCCGATTTCATCGCGAGCATGAGCGCCCAAGGCATCTTTTTGCATTAGTTGATCGGCCACTTGACGGGCTAGATCTGGCGTTAATCCTCTCTCGACATAAATAGCGGCCAGTTCCTCTTTCTCGTCGTCGAAATGGTGATCTAACGCCTTTCGCTCCATGGCCAAATCGGCGCGCTCGGTATCCGATTGCGAGCTGACCGAGACATACTCCCCCGCCGCCATCGACATGGCCCCCGCGACCAACCCCGCAAGCCCCGCCAACACGATCTCATTTTGCGCAGTTGACGCCGCTGCCACCCCTAAAATCAGGCTACTAGTGGACACGATCCCATCGTTGGCACCAAGCACGGCGGCTCTTAACCAACCTGAGCGATGAGAGCGGTGATGTTCTTGATGGGTCATGGCTATCCTATCCGTTGGATGAGTGACGTGGCGCTGATGGTTCATCGGCCCTCTTTTTAAACTAGCAGGTTATGACCCGACCGCAGCAGGCATATTGTCTGCCTCCCCTCACACCGCGCAGTGGCTGGCTCCCTCACTTCATTTAGTGGGATGGCGAGCCGCTCATTGCTGCCTGCCCCACAACTTCGTGCGTTTGTCATGTGAGGCGAGTAAGGTCATTACACTTACCTACTTTAAGGAGTGACGACGTTGCGCTATTTATGGACCACCACCTTCACTCTGCTGGCCAGCACTTCCTCTTTGGCCCTGGCAGCCGACGCCACCCCGCTCGCTGAACAGCTCGATGATCTGAATCGCTTTCAGGTCATTGCTCACCGTGGGGCCAGCGGGCACGCCCCGGAAAGCACGCTGGCCGCTTATGAGCTAGCCCACCGCTGGGGGGCGGATTACCTGGAATTGGATGCACAGCTCAGCGCCGATGGCGAGGTGGTGCTGTTTCACGATGGCACCATCGAGCGCACCAGTGACGGGGAAGGGCATATCCACGATTACACCTTGGCCGAACTGAAAGCCTTGGATACCGGTTCATGGTTCCATGAGGCCTACCCTGATCGCTTGGACGAGGATTATCGCGGCACGCAGATCCTCACGCTCGATGAGCTATTTGACCACTTCGGCCATACCACCCGTTACTACATCGAAACCAAGTCTCCCGATCTCAACCCTGGGTTGGAAGAAGCCCTGGTGACGCGTCTGGAAGCCTACGACATGATCGAGCAAGGCCGCGTCCTGGTGCAGTCCTTCGATCAGGAGAGTTTGCTGAAAGTGCGCGACCTGAACCCAGACGTGCCGCTCATTCAACTATTGTGGTACTCCCCCAGCGAGCAAGATAACGCCACTTTCACCGAGTGGAACGACACCACGCCGGGGGCCGACACGATCCGTGACGAGGATTTCGAGCGCATTGCTGAATACGCCGTGGGGATTGGCACCAATGCCGCCTACCAGGGCCAACCCGTGATCGATGCTGCGTTTGTTCGTCAGGCACAGGCAAATGGCCTGCCGGTTCACGTGTACACCATCAATGAACAAGAGGACATGAAGCGTTTGATGGCGCTGGGCGTCAATGGCCTGTTTACCGATTACCCTGACCGCCTGCTGGAACTGGTAAACGAATAAACCGGAGAGTGAGTGGCAACGTTGATACGCCGCAGCGCAAGGGCGCTTGGGGTGATGTAAATTACCCTAAGTGCCCTGTCACTTTTTGCCATTTTTTGTTGCTTGCGTTACGTAAAAAAGCCGATAAGCTCTTTTCTCTAACTCATCTTTTTGGTTGATCGCCGTAAGGGAGAAACGTCATTCACTCATTCACAGCTAACGTGTGGGCCACCCCCACAGGGTGCATGAACCTGACGTTCGGCAAGCCAAGGTACCCCCTGAGCCATGCCGTTTAAGAGGCCGCGACGCACGCTCATTAGCGCTTCACTGACAGCGTTAATGACGCTCGGCCTGTTCTTGGTGACGACGTCAGCCCAGCCCAACGAATTACCCGATACGATCGTGTTGATTGCCCACCCGTCCGTGGGCACGCTAAAGGTGCACCGCGATACGGTGCGGGCCATGTTCGCCATGCGCCAGCGCACGTGGCCCAATGGGCAAGCCGCCCAAGTCTTCGTGCTGCCTAACCGAGATCCCGTTCATGGCCGGTTTACCAAGGAGCAGCTGGGGGTCTATCCCCATCAGCTACAGTTAGCGTGGGATCGAATGGTGTTTTCCGGCATGGGGCAAGCCCCCAACCGAGTACGCGACCAAGCCGAGATGCGTGAGCGGGTCGCTGGCACTCCGGGTGCGCTGGGTTACCTTGAAAGGGAGTACTTGGATGAGAGCGTCCTTGTCATTTCAATGGAGTGAATACCGAGCGCCGACGGCGTGGCTAGCCGCAGGGCTGTTGGCCCTGCTGCCCCTGAGCGTCCATGGCGATGGAGACCGCTGGGATACGCTTCAGGTTCACGGTTTTCTCAGTCAGGCGTTGGTCATTACCGATGATAACGACGTTTTTGGTGCCAGTAGCGATCACGCGGGTAGTCTGGAGTTCACCGAGCTGGGGCTGAACGCCTCGTACCGCCCTCACCGTCAGGTGCTGGTGGCTGCCCAACTGCTCAGCCGTCGTGCCGGCGGCGATACCGAGGATGCCGTGCCGACGCTGGATTACGGGGTGATCGACTACCAAATGCGCTCGACCACCTCGCGCACGCTGGGTGTCCAGCTAGGCCGCTTCAAGAACCCTTTTGGCCTGTACAACCAAACCCGCGACGTGGCGTTTACCCGGCCCAGCATCTTGTTGCCGCAATCCATCTATTTTGACCGCACCCGCGCCCTTGGCTTGGCCGCCGACGGCGTTAGCTTTTATTGGGAAGAGCACATGGACGCGGGCACACTGCGTTTTCGTAGCGGGCTGGGCCGCCCACAAACGGGCTCGGAGCTAACGCGACAGCTCTTCAACGGTGCGGCCAACGATGTCTCGGCGGCAGAGCCTTCCGCGATTGCCCAGCTGCTATACGAAGCCCCTTCCGGCCAGTGGGTCGCGGCGCTAAGCACCGCCACGGTGAACCTCGACACCTCGTTCGGCGGGCAAGCGGCCGACTTCGATTTCCAGCCCTGGATTGCGTCGCTTCAATACAACGAAGAGTTCTGGAGCCTGACGGCGGAATACGCGCTACGCCAGCAGTCGCTGGCTGGCGAAAACCTGCCGCGCACGTTCGATATCACCGGCGAGAGTTGGTACGTGCAGTATCAGTATCGCTTCACGCCTAGCTGGAGCGGGCTAGTTCGTTTTGATCGCCTGATCAACAATACCGATGACCGCTCGGGTCAGCGTTACGAACAGGCAGGCCTCGGCCCAGCCCACTCACAGTTCGCCGATGACGTCACGCTGGGCGTACAGTGGTCACCCACGCCTACGCTCATGTTAGCGGGTGAGTACCACGCCGTGGATGGCACCGGGTGGCTGCCGAAACAAGACAACCCAGAGGCCAGCGCCACACGCCAACACTGGAACATGCTGCTGTTTCAACTATCGCTGCGCTTCTAGCCCATTGAACGGATCGGGAACTGCCGTGATGAATCGGTTTTCACCATTGCCAACACGTCATCGGTTTAGTCTCGCCTGGCGGGTCACCGCGCTTAGCAGCCTGCTGCTGCTGATATTGGTCGCGCTGTTCATTTGGTTAGGGCATCACCATCTTGCCCAGCAGTTCGAAAGTAGCCGCTTGGCCCACCATGAGCGCCAGCAGCGCGAAATACGGCTCGCCCTTCAGCGCTCAGCAAACAACCTGCGTCAACTGGCAGGATTGACCGCCTCGGCACCGCCCCTCGTGGATGCGCTGGCCGTGGGAGACACCACCGCCATCGACGACGCCCTACGCGCTCAGTGGCCCTCTTTGCAGTTGGAGGCGGGGATCGATGAGGTCTTCGTCTTCGATCCGCTAGGGCGCTTGCTCGGCCACTCCGGCGGCATTCAAAGCCCGGTGGATATCCCCGTCGAGGGGTGGGTGGAGGACGTGCTCGCCCGCGAGGCCCCCATCACCACGCTACGCTGTGGGCTGAACTGCCAGCAGTATGCGGCCGTGCCCATTTTGATGGAGGGCAGCAGCATTGGCATGGTGGTGCTATCCCGCTCGCTGGCCGACGTGACCCGCGAAGCCAGAGAGGTGTCCGGCAGCGAAGTCGCGTTGATGGTGACGGGCTATAGCGGCACGCCCGGCATGGACGCCAGCCGCCGGATAGCACAGTGGAACGGCCATTTGGTTGCCCTCACCAGCCGCGAGGTCACGCTCCCCTTATTGGAGCGCGCTGCGCTCACGGCGCCCATCGTGGAGCTGGCCGAGCGGCCGCTGAATTTGCCCTACGCGGAGCGCTACCTGGAACTCAGCGCCGTGTACATGGAGGACGATGCCGACTGGCGCAGCACGGGCTATTTTCTACTGATTTCCGATGTCACGGCGCAAACCGTGGCCATTCAGAAAGCCACCAATACGCTGCTCTTACTCGGCGTGGTGGGCTGGCTGGCCGCCGAGCTGCTGCTGCTCGCGATTCTGCTCGGGCCCATGGCCCGGCTGCGCCGGGTCGCCGCGCTGCTACCAGCACTAGCGAGGGGCGACTTTACGGGAGTGCGAGGCAAGCTGCCCCAGCGCGCGCCTCGGCTCTCCAATGAGATCGATGTCCTGGAGAACGCGACCCGCACCCTGGCGAACCAGCTCGAGCACTTGGAGTCCAGCGTGACCGAGCACAGCAGCCAGCTTGCCGAGCGCATCGACGAGCTGGCCCATGAAAGAGACTTCGTGAATAGCCTGTTGGATACCGCTCAGGTCTTCATCGTGGTACACGACCGTGAGGGGCGCGTTCAGCGAGTCAACGCGTACACGCGCACCCGGCTCGGGCTGAAAGATAGCGAACTGATGGGCCGGTATTTTGCGGACATTTTTGACCATGCCCCGCTCACCGGGCTGCCAAGTCGTTTCATTGCAAAAGACGCGCCGCTCGATACCGCCCTGACCACGCCGCACCAGCAGGAAGAAAAAATCCTGCAAACCGCCGACAAGCGCTGCTGTACCGTGGTCTGGTACCACTCCGTGCTGCCAGTCAGCCCCCGAGACGATGCGCTGCGCATTTCGGTCGGGCTGGACATTACCGAACGCAAAGCCGCCGAAGAGCGACTGACCTGGCTCGCTGAGCGCGACCCGCTGACCGAGCTGTTCAACCGTCGCTATTTCCAGGATGCGCTGCAGAGCGCCCTGCTGAAGAACAGCGAAGGGGCCATCGTGCTGCTGGATTTGGATCAGTTCAAAGAGATCAATGAACTCAGCGGCCACCATGTCGGCGATCACTTGCTGCGTGAGGTCGCCGAGACGCTGTTCTTGAACCTTGGCCAGCGCAGCATCATCGCCCGTCTGGGAGGCGACGAATTCGCCCTGCTACTGGAGGGCGTCAGCAGTGAGCAGGCCATTAGCATGGCGGGGTACATTAGCCAGCTACTGAGCGGCATCGGTTTTCAATCGGCAGGCCGAAAGCACCATATTTCTGCCAGCATGGGCATTGCGCTTTTCCCTCTACATGGCCGCACCCCCGCCGACCTGCTGGCAAGCGCCGATATGGCGATGTACAAGGCCAAAGAGAGCACTCACCAGCGCTGGTATCTACTCTCTCAGGCCGAGAACGCCAAAGACGAACTACAAGATCGCGTTTACTGGGTCGAGCAGCTCCATCACGCGCTGGAGAACGACAGCTTCGAACTGATGGTGCAACCCATCGTGCACTTGTCCGACCAATCAATGAAGCACTATGAAGTGCTGCTGCGTCTTCGCGCGCCGGACGGCAGCCTGATTGCCCCTCAGCACTTCATTGCCATTGCCGAACAGAGCGGCTTGGTCGTGCCGCTTGACCGATGGGTCCTTCGACATAGCCTGGAAGCCCTGGGTACGCTGCAAGCGCGGGGCATTTCCTTGGCTGTGAATTTGTCGGGGCAGTCGCTGCACGACCTGGAGCTCAAACAGTACTTGACCGACGAGTTACAGCACAGTGGCACCGACCCCCACCATTTGATTCTGGAAGTCACCGAAACCGCCGCGATCACCGACTTTTCGACCGCGCGCAACGTGCTGCAAACCGTACGCGATTTAGGCTGCCGTACGGCCCTGGACGACTTCGGCATTGGGTTCAGCAGCTTTCACTACTTGGGTCAGCTACCGGTGGACTACATCAAAATAGATGGCTCGTTCATTCGCAGCTTATTGATCAATCCCGATAGCCATACCATTGTGAAAGCCATCGCCGACATCGCCAAAGGGTTTGGCAAACAAACCATTGCAGAGTTTGTCGACCAGGCGGCACTGCTGCCTATTTTAAAAGAGTACGGCATTGCTTACGGACAAGGCTTTTATGTAGGCAAACCCCTGCCCCTGGCGCAGCTACTAAAAGGATGAACGCTGGTGATAACGACAATAACCCCCGCCATGACCACGCCAGAGATCCTCGAAGACACGACCTTTAGCCCTACGTTTTTCAACGACCACTTCAGACTGCTGATTGCCCAAACCCCCGACGAGCAGCACCGGGCGTTTGCACTGCGCCACGCGGTATTCATCGAAGAACTCAACTACGCCATTGGCAAGGAAAGCGCTCTGAACATCGAGCGCGACGAGCACGATCAACACTCGCTGCTCTGTTTGCTTCACCATAACGCCACGGGGATCGACGTGGGCTGCGTCAGGGTGGTATTGATCGACCCCGCCCCAGGACAACCCGCCCGAGGCCTACCGCTGGAAGATTACTATCATGCCCACCTCTTTATTCCCGACGCCCACCCGCATACGTTTCCACTTCATAAAACCTGCGAAGTATCGCGCTTAGCCGTTCACCCCACCGTTCGTAAAAAGCCGAAAGGCCGCGCTGGGCCAGCCGCTTCCACCTCTGATGCACGACGTCCCTCGCCTTTTCCAGCGCTTCAAACGCCTTACGAAAGCATCAAAGAGAGCCCGGCGCTCTTGAGCCTGAGCCTCTTTTTAGCGGCCACGGCCATGGTGGGGCTCAGCGGGCGCTACCATGTTTTTGCCATGTTAGAGCCGCGCTTTAGCCGTTTATTGAAAGCCTCGGGGCTGCATTTCCATCAGGTAGGTGGGGTCATCAATTACTGCGGCAGTCGCGCGCCCTACTACATCGACCAGCGGGTCGCGGAGGAGAGCCTGCCTAAGCGCATCGTTCCGCTTTACCACACCATCAAGACGCAGCTTGCCGCCCAACTACCGGCCACCACCTGCGTCTATGCTCATTAAGCCGCAGGCGCAGCGGTAGATGGCGTCGACACGCTTTGGGGGGTGATGCTGGCAAACTTGTCGACGAAATAGACCAGCGTTTCGGGATGTCGGAAGCGACGTTCGAAGGTTTCCTGGCGAACCTCGTCTTCGGTGTGATAGCGACGCGTGACGTTGGCGAGGTAGTCGCTGCCCACCTTCGCCACCTTGACGCTGTTTTCATGGCCCGGCTCCCGGTGTACCAGCGTGACGTTTGGCTGCTGCGCCAGCAGCGTCGCTAGCCGCTGGGCCGCGTCACGCTCTTCGTCAGTGGCCCATAGCGGCTGGTCGCGGTTGCCGTAGTGGTAGAGCAGCACCGCCAGCAGCACGGCGAAAATGCTGCTGGTGAGCATCCAGGTCAGCAGCACGCCGGACACCGGCATGGTCAGCATGATGACGAGCTGCAGCAAACTCCCCAACGACAAGACCGCTGCCAATGGTCGCCACATGCGCTGACTCATGACGGCGCGATTCAAGATGTATCCCCACAGCCCTGCCACGCCCAGCGCCCCGAAAAACAGGTGCGCCATGGCAAGCGGTGTTCCCCCACCGGAAAAGATCGCCACGACTCCCATCACGGGTAGCAGGCTATAAAGTCCGGCCAGTAGCACGTAGGCACGCTGTAGAGACATAGAGGACTCCTTATTTCATGGTAAAGCCGCGTTTCACCAAGAAGTCACGCATATGGGGGCGCAGCTTGCTATCGAACAGAGGGGTTAGGTTGTGCGACCAATCACTGTTTTTATTGCCGCTACTCCGAGACTGATAGTACGCCTGCATGGTGTCGTCAAAGGTGGCCACATGATCGCTATCATCAGTGTAGTAGTCCTCTTTCAGAATCGCTTCAACGGGCAGGCGCGGCTTCACTTCCGGCTGATGCGCTGGGTAGCCCAGACACATGCCGAACACCGGGTAGACATGGGCTGGCAGACGCAGCAGCTCACTGACGGCGTCCGGGTCATTGCGAATACCACCGATGTAGCAAATACCCAGGCCTTCTGATTCGGCGGCGACCGCCACGTTTTGCGCCATGAGCGCCGTATCCACGGTGGCGACCAGCAGCTGTTCGGTCATGCCGCGCTCGACGTTGGCGCCGGTACGCTCAGAGGCGTCAGTGGGGCGCTTCATGTCGGCACAGAAGACCAAAACGCCGCGCTGCTGGCCACGTAGCCTTGGCCACCGGCCAGCTCGGCAATCGCTTCGCGATTGGCGGTATCTTTGACATGAATCACCGTGTACGCCTGCACATGGCTCGACGTCGCTGCCGCTTGGCCCGCTTGAATCAGTTCGCGCAGTAGCCCCTGGGGAATCGCTTGATCGGTGAATTTACGAATCGACCGGTGGGCATTGAGTAGCTTGATCACATCGTTCATATCACGTACCTCTTGGGTGGTTGTCCATTGGGCGGATTAGTGTTTACGGCGGTTGAACAGGCCCTGCTTGCACTCCCGCTGCGCCTCGACGTCGCCACGAATCTGTGCATGGCTGATCAGCGCGAAAATGAAGGTGCCGCCAATGACGTTACCGGCCAGCGTCGGCAGTGCAAAACCCACCACCGCGTCATACCAGGAAATATGGCCATCGAACACCAAATACAGCGCTTCGCTGGTGCCGACGATGATGTGAGTGAACTCTCCAATCGCCATGACGTAGGTCACGATGATGATGATCCACACCTTGGCCTGGTCGGCGGCGGGAATCAGCCACACCAGGGTCGCAATCATCCAACCAGCGAGAATCCCTTTAGAGAACATTTCCATGGGCGTATTCGCCATCATGTGCTCCCCAAGGGCGATGAACGCTTGGTGCGTTGCCTCGTCGAACATCGGCATGTGCAGGAAGGTAAAGGAAGAGAGCGCGGCTCCCATCAGGTTGCCTACCAGTACCACGCCCCATAACCTGCCCAGTGCTCCAAGGTTCGGCAGCGTTGGGCGGCTCATGACGGGCAGCACGGCCGTGACCGTGTTTTCGGTAAAGAGCTGTTGGCGGGCCAAAATGACGGCAATGAAGCCCACGGTGTAGCCTAGACACTCGACTAAAAAACCAATGTCGGTTTGCGGCAGATGGGCATGCATGACGCCGCGCGCCACCATGGAGAAACTCATCGAGATACCCGCCGCAATGGCCGACCATAGCAGCGCCATGGAGTCTCGCGAGAGCTCCTTTTGCCCCTCTAAGCGTAAATGCTGATGCACCACGGCAGCTCTGGAGGGCAAGTTCGCCTCTCGCGCTTCCTGCTGATTACTCGACGCCTGGGAAGTTGGCTCATGCTGGCCGTGCTCCTCACGACGCTGATCCCCCCCTTCAAAATTGTCATCCGCTTGGTGCTGTTGGTTCATGCTGGCTCTCTCCCTAGTGAGTTTTCAGCGTAACGCTATTGTCTAAGATTGGGTAGCCACTCAAGGGGGTTAACGTACGGTGGATAAAGAATTTTTACGCGATGTTGCACGCGAGAAAGACAACGCTCGCTATACTATTTCTAACCCTCAGGCCTCATCACGTTGCTAGGAAGCCGATATGTCTAACGCCTCTCACACACCGCCCGGCCAGGCATGGAATGCCGGTCGGTATGCGGAGCACGCCAGCTTTGTTCCCGATCTAGGTACGGAGGTCCTCCGCCTGCTTTCGCCCCAACCAGGTCAGCGCATTTTGGACGTGGGCTGCGGCGACGGTGCCCTCACCGAACGCATCATGCAGCTTGGCGCGGACGTCGTAGGGATCGATGCCTCAGCAGAGATGGTTGCCGCCGCCCAACAGCGCGGCGTAACGGCGCGCGTGATCGACGGGCATCAGCTGCCCTTCGACCACGAATTCGACGCGGTTTTCAGCAACGCGGCGCTGCACTGGATGCTCGACCCGCAAGCCGTCCTGGCGGGCATAAAACGCGCCTTGAAGCCCGGTGGGCGTTTCGTGGCAGAGTTTGGTGGCCATGGCAACGTGGCGGCTATCTGCACCGCGCTGATTGCCTCGCTCCAGTTCCGCGGTATCAGCTCGAAGGGCCGTCACCCGTGGTACTTCCCCACTACCCAGGAGTACACCAATCTGTTGCAAACGGTCGGCTTTCGGGTCGATAGCGTCGAGCTCATTCCCCGCCCTACGCCGCTGCCGACGGGCATGGCGAGCTGGCTGGATACCTTTGCCACTCCTTTCTTCCACGGCCTGGAAGAGGACCTGAAAGATGCCATTTTCGATAACACCCTCAACCTGCTGGCCCACAGCCTGAGCGACGGCCACGGTAACTGGACGGCAGACTACGTGCGCATCCGCGTCGTCGCCCACGTTTAAACGCGCTTCCTCTTATCGCTCCAAAAAAACAGGGCGGCTCGTTAGCCGCCCTGAGAGGGATGTACGGATGAGAAAGATAGACAGATAGGGCCGCTGGCTAGAACTCATCCCAGTCGTCGCTGCTCGACACCGTCGACTGCGCAGCAGGCTTGGCCGCCGGGCGCTGCTCCACCAACGGGGCACTGGCCGCAAGCGGCTGGCTCCCTTCGGCTAGCCGGAACGTCGCCATGAGCGTGGCAAGCTGGCTGGCTTGCCCTTCCAGCGCGCTTGCCGCCGAGCTGGTTTGCTGCACCAGCGCAGCGTTTTGCTGGGTCACCGAATCCATTTCCGTCAGTGCGGCGTTGATCTGTTCGATGCCACTGTTTTGCTCTCGGGTAGCCGTGGAGATCTCCCCCATCAGCGTGGTGACCTGACGAATGGCGTCGACGGTCTGGCTCAGCGTCTCGCCGCTCCGTTCGGCCTGCGTGGCGCCGCTGTTGATTTGGGTGGTGGTTTGTTCGATCAGCCCCCGAATCTCTTTGGCCGACTCCGCACTGCGGGTCGCCAGCGAGCGCACTTCGCTTGCCACCACCGCAAAGCCACGCCCCTGCTCGCCTGCCCGCGCCGCCTCTACCGAGGCGTTGAGCGCCAGAATGTTGGTTTGGAAGGCAATCGAGTCGATCACACCGATGATATCGTTGACCCGATCGGCGCTGGCGGCGATCTCGCGCATGAGCTGGACGGTACGCTCGACCTCTTCGCCGCTCGCCTCGGCAGATTGGGAGGCCGCGACCGAGAGCTGGTCGGCCTCCTGGGCTATCTCGGCATTTTTGCTCACCGTGGTGGCCATTTGCTCCATGCTGGAGGCCGTTTGTTGCAGCGCCGAGGCCTGCTGCTCGGTACGTGAAGAGAGGTCTTGACTGCCCGACGAGATATCGCTGGCGCCGCTGTAGACGTGTTCACTGCTGCTACGCAGTGACATCACCAGTGTCTTAAGCTTCTCTTGCATGGTCGCTAAACCGATGAAGAGCTGACCAATTTCGTTACGGCCACGGTCTTCGATACGCCCAGTCAAATCACCGTTGGCAATGCGGTCGAAATGCCCCAGCGCCTGCTGGAGCGGGGTCACCACGCCACGCATCATCGCCATACGAATGACGACCGCCGCCAGCAGGGAAAACAGCAGCAGACCAACCGCTACCGCACCGCCAATCGTCGCCAAGCGCTCCACCTGGCCCATGACTTGCTGGCCGCGTGCCTCGGTGTAGGCCACGAACTCGCCCATCGCGGTATCCAGGTTAGCCCCCAGCTCACCCAACGCTTCCTGTTGGCGCTGAATTTGAAACGGCGCGGCATCCAATAACGGCACGATGCCGTCGGTCACGAAGGCGTGATAGGCCGCGATCACGTTGTCACGCCGCTGGGCCAGCTCGCTTTCCGGTGTTACGGGAATTGCCGAGAACTCGTCAAAGCGGCTTTGCGCTGCCGTCACGGCGTCTGCCGCCATGGCCAGGCTCTCCTGCCCTTTATCCGGATTGCCCTGGGTACTGAAACTGGCCGAGCGGTCGAGGAAGGTTTGCGCCCTAAGCGCATTCACTTGGGTGCGGTTCGCCAAGTTGGCGAGTCGCACGTTGATGTTATTGATCTCGCTGAGTGCTCGATCGCTGGTGGTATTGGTGTAAAACCCCAGCGCGCTGATCAAGCCGATCATCACTACGAGCAGTGCCAAGGCAGCCGTCAGGCTCCACTTGATGGAGAGTTGTTTCATCGCTGCGTTCCCTTCTGCTTTATTAGTTGTTACCCCACCTGTCAGGAGGGTAAAGCAAGACGAGCAGAAATATGACGCCACTACGACCTTTGTATACCAATAAATTTTACATAACGACAAAACAAAAAAGCCCACCGCCTTGAGGGGGTGGGCTTGCCGACGCTCGATGGCTTAGGCAGCGGTCTCTTTTAGAGTCGCCATGTCGATCACGAAGCGATAGCGCACGTCACCTTTCTCCATGCGCTCGAAGCCTTCGTTGATCTTGTTGATATCGAGCATTTCGATATCGCAGGTGATGTTCTGCTCGGCGCACAGCTTGAGCAGCTCCTCGGTTTCCGCAATGCCGCCGATCAAAGAGCCTGCCACGACGCGACGCTTGAACACGAGGTTGAACGCTTCGATGGCTGGTTCGATGGGCTCTAGCAGGCCGACCAGAATGTGCGTACCGTCATACTTCAGCGACGCCAGGTAGGGGTTCAAGTCGTGCTGAACCGGCACGGTATCGAGCATGAAGTCGAAGGTTTCGGCCACGGCATCCATTTGTGCTTGGTCGCTGGAAACCACCACGTGGTCGGCACCGTTGCGCTTGGCTTCTTCGACTTTGGCATCAGAGCGCGTGAATACGGTCACTTCGGCACCCAGCGCCTTGGCCAGTTTGACGCCCATGTGGCCCAGACCGCCCATGCCGATCACGCCGACCTTGTGGCCTTTGCCCACGCCGTGATGCTTCAGCGGCGAGTAGGTGGTGATACCGGCACACAGGATGGGCGCAGCGGAGGCCAGATCGATACCGTCAGGCATCTGCAGAACGAAGTGCTCGCTGACCACGATGGAGTCGGAGTAGCCGCCCTGAGTCAGGGTACCGTCCTGGCGGTCCGGGCTGCCGTAGGTCATGGTGAACCCTTCCAGGCAGTACTGCTCTACGCCATCTTGACAGGCAGAGCAGGTGCGGCAGGAATCGACCATGCAACCCACGCCGACCAGGTCACCGGCTTTGAAACGGGTCACGTCGCTGCCCACGGCCGTGACGCGGCCTACGATTTCGTGGCCCGGCACGACCGGGTACTGGCTCATGCCCCAGTCGTTACGGGCAAAGTGCAGGTCGCTGTGGCATACGCCGCAGTAAAGGATTTCAATGGCAACATCGTCGGGACGCGGCTCACGACGATCAAAGGTAAACGGCGCGAGGGGCTTGTCAGCGGAAAACGCGGCGTAAGATTTTGCTTGGCTCATGAAAACTCCTTTTTAAATACATCCCGCAGGTGCGGAAAGGTGCTTCCATTATTGGCCGCCTAAGGGGAGATAGCGATGAACGAAGCTACGTTTTTTTTGCTTATTTCTCTAATCAGGTGCAATAAAATAACAAAATAAGTCAGAAAAACGTCATAATTCTCGCAACCCAACGATTGCAAAGCGTAAGGAGAGTCCATGGCCAGCACCGCCCATGTCGGCAATGCCCTTGCCGACCTCATCACTCCGCTCGTAAAGAGCGATGGACCCACCCCCTCCCGCCTGAACCGCGTCAGCCTGCTCTGCCTAGGCCGACACCAGGTACGCACGCCGCTGATGTATGAACCGAGTCTCATCATCATCGCCCAAGGGCGTAAAGTAGGTTATCTGGGCGATCGGGAGATTCACTACAACCCTGGGCACTACCTGGTTCAAACACTCCCTCTGCCATTCGAGTGCGAGACCCACGGCTCTCCGGAGGCACCGCTACTGGGCATTTCGGTCAAACTCGACCCGGCACTGCTCAGTGAAATGGTCACCGCCATGGGCGACCGTTACCAGCTAGACATCACGCCCCTGCCGATGGCCTCGGTGGCAATGAACGAGGGGATGCAGGCGGCCGTCTTGCGCTTGGCGCGCACCCTGCACGATGCGGTGGAGTGCAGCACCATGGGCGATGCCCGCATACGCGACGTGGTATTCGAGGCGCTCAAGGGCGAACAAGGGCCTGCCTTACGCGCGCTGGTACAGGGGCACGGCAACTACTCACGTATCGTGCAAGTGCTCTCGCAGCTCCACAGCCACTTTGCTGACGATTTTTCAGTAGAGCAGCTCGCGCAGCAGGCGAACATGAGCGTGTCGACGTTTCACCAGCACTTCAAGCAAATTACCCGCGCCTCGCCTGCCCAGTACCTCAAACGGCTGCGCTTGATCAAAGCGCAGCAGCTCCTCTTGCAGGATAGCCACAACGTGAATCAAGCGGCACTGGCGGTGGGTTACCGCAGCGTGCCGCAGTTCAGCCGCGACTATAAACGCTATTTTGGTGAGTCGCCCCTCCAGCATCGCCGCCAGGAGCAGGCGCTGCGCGCGTGAGGCGCACGGGCGTTCGACGCTTATTTAGCGAAGATTTGGCGCTTGTCTTTGAAGGCCTTGAACTCCAGCGCGTTACCGCAGGGGTCGAGCAGGAACATGGTGGCCTGCTCGCCCACTTCGCCTTTGAAGCGAATGTAAGGCTCGATGACGAAGTCAGTGCCACGCGCTTTCAACCGCTCGGCCAGCGCTTCCCACTCGTCCCACTCCAAAATTACCCCAAAGTGCGGCACCGGCACGTTATGACCATCTACCGGGTTGGTATGGGCGCTCTCCTGACCCGGCGTTTTGGGGTGCTCATGAATGACGAGCTGATGGCCGAAGAAGTTGAAGTCGACCCAGTGATCGCTGGAGCGACCCTCTTCCAGACCAAACACGTCATTGTAAAAAGTACGCGCCAAGGCAACGTCGTACACCGGAATCGCTAAGTGGAAAGGGGAAAGGCTCATGGGTGTCTCCTGATAGGATGCTTTTGTTGGTAGATGGCTAGCGCGCTGCGCTAGGCCCGTGTCACTATCCTAAAAGGCGACATGTAAAAATAAAATCAATTGTTTTTTGATCTATTCACAACTTTTATTGATGAATACATAGACCATGATCCGCGAACTCAGGACGCTCATCGCCGTTGCCCAGCACGGCACCTTTGCGGCAGCGGGCCAACGTATCGGCTTGACCCAAGCCGCCGTCAGCGCGCAGATGAAGCGCTTGGAGGCCGAGCTTGGCGTGGCGCTGTTCGAACGCAGCGGGCGGGCAGCGGTTCTCACCCAGCGCGGACACGAAACGCTACAACAAGCCCAGGCACTGCTGGCCCTGTACGGCACCTTAGGCGCCTCCTCCGCTGGGCAAGAGGCCGCTACCCGCGTTACCTTGGGGGCGATAGCCTCCATTCAGCGCTCGCTGCTACCAAGCGTATTGGCGCGCTTTCATCGCCAATTTCCCGAATGCCGCTCCCGCGTGGTGCCGGGACTGTCACTGGCGCTGATGAATCAGGTGGATGCGGGGGAGCTGGATATGGCGGTGATCATTCGTCCACCTTTTTCGCTACACAGCGACCTACGCTTGCAGCCTCTTGCCCATGAGCCGTTTCGGTTACTGGTGCCCCGCCAAATGGCCGGTAACGATTGGCGTGAGTTACTCTCCAGCCAGCCGTTCGTGCGCTATGACCGCGCCTCGTTTGGCGGGCGCCAGGTCGACCGCTTTCTGAGAGACAATCACTGCCAAGTACATGATGTGTGTGAAGTCGACGAGCTCGACGCCATCGTACAGCTAGTGGCCAACGGCGTGGGCGTCGCGCTGGCACCGCAACCAAGCGCTCTCCAGCGCTGGCCCACTGGCGTGCGGGCCATCGACTTGAACGAGCACACCTTCCATCGCGATATCGGTATCGTTCACCGCGCCAGCGGTCAGCTCAGCGAACCGGCCCAGGCCCTGGCCGCCCTGCTGACGCAAGTAGCCACCAAGTAACCGCTGCTGCACACTAAAACGCCAGCCCGAAGGCTGGCGCAAATGAGCCCATCCTGCACGTGGCCTAGGCCTCGGTGGTGTTCTCGTCTTCCGTAGCGCTGTCTTCTGTAGCGCTCGGCTCTTCTTGCGATGCCTCGTCAGCGGCTTGGTTGGATTCGTCTGCGGCGTCGGCCTCGTTGGACAGATTCATGGGCTCGTCTAGCGCGAGCGTCCGTGCCGTGTAAGCGCGCACCTCGCTCAACAGCTCAGGATTCTCTGCCAGCTTTTGGCCGTAGGAAGGAATGATCTCGGTCAGCGTGGACTGCCACTCGTCGCTTGCCACGTGAGTCGGGAATACGCGGTCCAGCAGGCCAAGCATGATCGACGGCGCAGTCGAAGCACCCGGCGAAGCGCCCAGCAGCGCAGACATGGTGCCGTCTTGCGACGTCACGACTTCCGTACCGAATTGCAGTACGCCGCCACGCTCGGGGTCGTTCTTGATGATCTGTACGCGCTGGCCCGCCGTCCACAGTTCCCAATCGTCGCGGTTAGCGTTGGGGTAGTAGGCTTGCAGCGCTTCGAAGCGGTCATCGTCAGACATCAGTACCTGGCCCACGAGGTAACTCACCAGATTGAAGTTATCCAGACCGACTTCCACCATGGGCCAGGTGTTGTCCAGCGTCATGGAGCCAAACAAGTCCGTCCAAGAGCCCTCTTTCAAGAACTTGCTGGAGAACGTGGCGAAGGGGCCGAAGAACAGCGCTGGTTCACCATCCAAGTAGCGCAGGTCCAGGTGCGGAACGGACATGGGCGGCGACCCTTCCCCCGCTTTACCGTACGCTTTCACGTCGTGCTGCGACACCACGTCCGGGTTGGTGGTGTAGAGGAACTGGCCGCCAACGGGGAAGCCCGCGTAAGCCTCGGCCTCGGGAATCCCCGATGCCTGCAGCAGCGGAAGCGCAGCCCCGCCTGCGCCGATGAACACATAGCGCGCATCGACGGTGCTCTCTTCACCGCTTTCCAAGTTGGCAATGGTGACGTGCCAAGTGTCATCGTCGTTGCGGGTCAGGTCGCGCACTTCGCTGTTCAACCCCAGCGTGAAGTGCTCGCTGCGCGTCAGCGCTTCGACCATCTCACGGGCCTGAGCCCCGTAGTTCACTTCGGTGCCCATCTGCATGCGCGTGGCAGCCACCGGGCGGTCGTCGTTTTCACGACCTTCCATGACCAGCGGCATCCACTCGGCCAGCTCAGCGCGATCTTCCGAGTACTCCATGCCCGCGTACAGCGGATTCTGCGTCATGGCGTCGTAACGCTCGCGCAGGAAATTGACGTCCTCATCGCCCCACACCACGGCAATGTGCGGCACGCTATTGATAAATGAGGAGGGCTCACCAAGAATGCCGTTCTCGACCTGATGCGCCCAGAACTGACGAGAGATCTCGAACTGCTCGGTGACGTTGATCGCGCGCTGGATCTCGACACGGCCACTGGCATCCGGCGTGTAGTTCATTTCCATGAACGCAGAGTGGCCGCTACCGGCGTTGTTCCAAGCATTGGAACTCTCTTGAGCGACTTGATCCAGGCGCTCATAGAGATGAATGTCCCACTTAGGCTCTAACTCTTGCAAGTAAGTGCCCAGGGTCGCGCTCATGATACCGCCGCCAATCAGCACTACGTCGACCGGTTCATCGGCGGCAACGGGCATGGCAACAAGGGCTAACAGTGGTGAACAAAGTAACAGACTTAAACGTTTTTGCATGTCATGTCCCTGACGATACAGAAATGACGTGCCGGAACAGCGGGTGCCCAGCGTCGAGGGGATAAAAATTGCGACGAAAGTCTAACAAATAACCCTGTTCACGGGAACATAAAAGAAATCTTAAATGAGAATGAAAGGAATTAACGCATGAAGCCAGAAGACCTGGAAACCTTGGTGACGCGAACGATGCCGTTTGGCAAATACGAAGGCTGGCTCATCGCCGATCTACCGGGCCCTTATTTGAACTGGTTTGCCCGGGAGGGGTTTCCCAACGGCGAGATTGGACAGCTCTTGCAGCTGATGCATGAGATCGACCATAACGGCCTGAGCGACCTGCTCACACCGCTACGCAACCGTTAACGAGCGCGCAGCGCCTGCGCTCGCTCTTCCATGTAACGGTGGCGATGCTGGTCGGGGTCGTCCGGAAACCGGCCTAGCGCGACGGCTTTCTCGAAAAAGCCGGTGGCCGGTATGTCGTCACCCCGACGGCTGATGACCAGCGCGGCGATCATGGGTCGCCCAGCGGCGACGTCCTCGTCCATCAACTGCTCGAGCGCTTGGGCCACCCGTGCAATGGTGCGCGGGGGCGTCAGCCCTAGCGCGCTGGCAACGTGCTGATAGGTCATCGGCAACGCGTTGGCGGGAGCTTGCATCAGAAGGGCACGGACTTGGCGGGCAAGAGCGTCGACATCGGCTGAGCGCATGGGGGAGTTACTCGTTCTAAGCGGCGGTAGAGAAAGATAGCCACGCTACCACATCGCTGGCTATGCTGTGGCCAATGCGTGACGATTGAGTGGCAATCACCAAGAGGGAGCTTATGGTTAGACAACGCCCACATCAGCCCGCCAGACGCCGCTGGCTCCATGTCATCGTTTGGTTGAGTGTGCTGGCGCTGCTGGCAGCGGCACTACTCATGGCAGGCGCTGGTCCCGCCTATCGCTGGCAGTGGATCTCCTTAGGGAAGGCCTTCAATCTACTGCGAAACGGCGTTTATGCGGCGACGGCCGCCGTCGCGCTGAGCGTACTCGTGCTGCTGGTCAGTGCCATCCTGCGGCGCGGGGGAACGGCTATCGCGGCCATTGGCGTTCTGCTTGCCACGGCCGCCCTACTCTACATGCCATGGCAACAGTGGCAGCGCGCCCAAGAAGCGCCGGTGATCCATGACATCACCACCGATACCCAGCAGCCGCCCCCATTCGTTGCCCTACGCGATGAGCGCGAGGCGGCCCCTAACGGGGTGGCGTATCCAGGCGATGCCACCGCCGAGCAGCAGCGGGCCGCTTACCCGAACGTACAACCCCTGGTGGTGAATGCTCCCGCCGCGACCGTGCTGGCCGCGGTTCAAGCCGAAGTAGATGCCGCCGGCTGGGACATTGCCGAGATCACCCCGACCCGCTTGGAAGCCACTGCCGTGACGCGCTGGTTTGGCTTTGAGGATGACGTGGTGATTCGACTGACCGAACAGGGCGAGCGTACTCAGGTGGACATGCGGTCGGCATCGCGACTGGGTGCCAGCGACGTGGGCACCAATGCGCTGCGCATCGAGACCTTTTTGAACGCACTACGCAAGCGGTTGGAGTAGCACCGCGCCGACCTTAGTGAACGCGTTTTTGGTGGTCATGCCGCGTACGTTCGCGGGCCAAAATCTGCTGGGCGTCCAGCTCGCCAATGGGCACGGTCACGCTGGCGGGAATCTCCCCACTTAGCTGTAGCGCCTGGTAGCGCAGCGCACACACCCGCAAGAACGAGGTGAAGTTACCCAGGTCATGCCCGGCATCGATCGATTCATGGTACAGCCGGGTGATCATCTGCGCGGTGTTCATTCCGTCGCGCTGGGCAATCTCTTCCAGCAGTTGCCAGAAATAGTTCTCCATCCGCACGCTGGTCACCATGCCATCGATACGCAGTGAGTGCGTGGCGCTGCGCCACAGTGCCGGGTCCGCATCGATAAACAGTTTGCACATGGTTACTTCCTCCAAACCCACCGTCTCCGATCAGCATAGCGGCTGAGCGAGTGCGCGCCCAGCAGAGGCGCGCACCTTCACGACGAGGCCACTATTTGTCGAGTAGCGCCATGAACTGCGCCAGCCAAGCGGGGTGGGCGGGCCAAGCGGGGGCCGTGACGAGGTTGCCATCGGTCACCGCCTCGGTGACGTCTAACGCTGCGAACCGACCACCGGCCAGTTCGACCTCGGGCTGGCAAGCGGGGTACGCCGAGCACTGCTTGCCCTCCAGCACCTTGGCTGCCGCCAGCAGTTGAGCCCCGTGGCAGATCGCCGCGACCGGTTTCTGGGTATCGAAAAAGTGTTTCACCATGGCGAGCACGTTTTGATTGAGCCGCAGGTACTCCGGCGCTCGACCGCCGGGCACGACCAGGGCGTCGTAATCCGCCGGGTCGACGCTTGCGAAATCCGCATTGAGGGCAAACCGGTGGCCTGGCTTTTCGGTATACGTTTGGTCGCCTTCGAAGTCGTGAATGGCAGTGGCCACGGTATCTCCCGAAGCCTTACCCGGGCAGACTGCGTCGACGCGATGCCCGACCGCCATCAGGGCTTGGAAAGGCACCATGGTTTCGTAATCTTCGGTGAAGTCGCCGGTGATCATTAAAATGCGTTTGCTGCTCATCTCCGTTCTCCTTGTGATTGTCGTCGGTCGAGCACGCGTTGGGCGTGTCATGGCAGACTAGCAAGCCATCAGGTAGGATAGGTAGTACGCCGTTACTACACGCCCAATGGCACCCGTTCATCATAAAAAAAGCCCGCTACGAACGAGCGGGCTTGAGCTGGATGGATATCGATTACAGCAGCGCGTCGATGGGCCGCTGCCCATCCAGCAGCGTTATCTCCTGGTTGATGAGACTCGGGGTCTGCACCACGCGAAGCAGTGCATAAGCCACGTTGGCCCGGGAGATCTGGTTGTCTCCCGCTTCCTCGACGCTGTTGGCGAATTTGTGCGTCGGCGCCTCATCGGTGAGACGGCCGGGCTTCAAAATCACGTGGGAAACGTCGCTGTGCCGCAGGTGCGCATCGGCTGCGAATTTGGCGGCCATGTAGGGGCGCATTTTTTCGGGGGCTTCCAAGGGTTTTTCCGCCCGAATGGCGCTGACCATGATGTAACGCGATAGTCCCTGCTGGCTGGCGATATCCGCCGCACGGATCGCGCCAAACAGATCGATGAGTAGCGTTTTGTCCGGCCCGGTGTGCGGGCCAGAACCGGCGGTAAAGACGACTTGATCGCACCCTTCGAAGGCGTGTTCCATGTCGCCTTCCAAGTCGCCCACGACGGTTTGAATGCCCCGCTCTTGGAACCAGGCGGCCTGCTCTTCATGGCGAATCATGGCTTTGATGGGCGTGCCAGCCTCTTGGGCTAACGCGCAGAACTGTTTACCGATCTGACCATTGGCACCAATCACTAGGGTCGTCATTTTGCCTCCTTGTCTATCGTGTCTGCTTTATCAGTGTAGGCGGCACGCCTAAAGTTCAACCCTAGAGGCAAAAACCGCGGGCACCTTTCGGTGCCCGCAGTAAGAACGTCGGTCCCGCTCATCGGCTTACGTCAGGCGCGCGTGCTCCTCACGAGCAGGCAGCGCAGCCTGTTGTCCGGCGCTGGGACTGACGTGAAAGCGGCTGACCAGGGTATGCATGTCGCCCGCGCGCTCATCCAGCGTTTGGCTAGCGCTGGAGGCATCTTGAACCAAGCGCGCGTTTTGATGTGTCACCTGATCCAACTGGGAGATGGCCTGGTTGATCTGATCGATACCCGCCGACTGCTCTTTCGTGGCATCGGCAATTTCGGTGACGTAGCGGGTTACCTCCGAGAGGCTGTCGATGATGTCCTGCAAGTGATGGCTCGACGCGTTGACCAACTGTTCGCCTTCGCTCACTTTTTGCACGCTGTCGTCCACTAGATGGCGAATCTGCGCAGCTTCTTCTGCGCTGCGCCCCGCCAGCTTGCGTACTTCCTGTGCCACCACGGCAAAACCGCGCCCCTGCTCACCGGCACGGGCCGCTTCTACCGAGGCGTTCAGCGCCAGCAGGTTGGTCTGGAAGGCGATGTCGTCGATGGCTTTGATGATGGACGTGATCTTCTCGCTCGCCTGACGAATATCGCTCATGGCGGCCGTGGTGCGTTTAGCCACGTCGCCTGCAGAGCGCGCCCGATCATCCACACTGCTGCTGGCGCCTTTGGCCTGATCGGCGTAGTCAGCGGTCTGCTTGACCGTGGCGGTAATCTGCTCGAGGCTGGAGGCCGTCTCCGCCAGCGATGCCGCCTGTTGGTCCGTGCGCTGCGACAGGTTTTCATTGCCGGAAGCGATTTGGCGGCTGCTGGCGGCAATCGCCTCGGCGCTTTCACGAATCTGCGACACCATGCCTTCGAAAGTGTCCATCATCCGGTTGAACGCCTGGGCGGCTTGGCCGACCTCATCGTTACGCTGAAGCGCTAACCGCATGGAGAGGTCGGCGTTTTCACCGGCGGCACCGCTAATGCTCTCCATTTGACGACGCATGGCCACCAGCGGGCCAAGCACACGTACCAGCGTGCGCCAGCCAAAGATGGCCAGCACCCCGATGACCCCCGCCGTCACCAAAATCAGTAGCGTACGCCCTGCATTGGCCAGCGTTTCGGCTTCTTCGCTGGCGCTGGCTGCCTGGGCAACGGTATAGGCTTCGATGTCACTAAGCGCTGCGCGCATTTCGGTCGTCGCGGCAGCCACATTGGTCAGTGCGGCCTGTACTTGGGCCCCCAGGTCCAACTGCTGCTGGCGCAGCGCATAGACCGAATCGGCGTCTTCCACCATCACGCCGTTCAGCTCGACGATGACCTCATCGAGTTCGCTGATCAGGGCGCGCTGCTCGACGGTGGTGCTGGGCGCCTCGGCGATCGCCGCCAGGGACTGGCGCGCCAGCGACACCTGTTGGGAAATCTCGTTGCTGCGCAGGTTGACCAGGGCATCGATGCTATCCACCTGCATCATTTGTCGCCCTAAATCGGACAGCGTGGCGACGGCCATGCGCGCATTGCCACTCAGGCGACCAATATCGACCCGGGCGGTAAACATGTTATCCAGCAGCTGGGTAGGCAGCGTCGTGGTGCCCTCCTCCCGCCAGGCTTCCATCAGTTCCCGCTGGCGGCGCTCTTCACGCACTTGAGCCAAGGCAGTACGCCCGGCAATGTCTTCGGCACTGCGCATGACGTTGGTGATGGCCGCTTGCATCTGAACGATCTGCTCGTCCATCTGCGCTTGCAGAGTCAGCGCATCACGGCGCACGTTTTCCAGCGCCTCGTCACCGGCCAGCAATGCGTCATACTCGTTGTCCAGCGCGGCAAGCTGTTCGGCGGCATCGGTTTGCTCGATACGCGCCAGCCCCGTACGCGCTTGGCGATAGCGCGCGTCCAACTCACTACGAGGCGTCACGTCATCTAGCGCTTGGTTGCTGTCGACCGCCAGCAGGTCGGCATGGCGCTGCCCAAAGGCCCCCATGGTCAACACCATGCTACGGCTGGCGTCTTGCAGCGGCAGCACCTCATCGGTCACAAAGTGCTGGACGTTGATCAGCCGCTGGTTGGTCATCCAACCCGTACCTGCCAGCACCATGCTACCCAGCACGGCGGCAGCAAAGAGGCTAATGAGCATCGCGCGGATACTTATGGTTTTTTTCATCAGGGGTATTCGCTGTGTCAGAAATAATGCATACGGAATATGGAACCACGATTACTGCACTAAGTTGTTCCAATCCACCGGCTCGAACTGGCCGTTTCGGATAATGGTGGGCCATACGGCATCGCTGGCTTGATGGTCGTTCGGCCCTAGCGTCAGCGGCTCGCCAACGCCGATATCGATGCTGCCCAGGCTCAACAGGCCATCCACGATGGCTTCACGATCTGGTTGATCACCTGCGGCTTTGACGCCTTCGGCAAACAGTTTGGCGGCCAAATAGCCTTCCAAGGAGATAAAGTCCGGGTTGGCATTGGGCGCGAATTCCGCCAGTGCCTGACGGTACTCTTCGACCGCAGGCAGGTCGGCGTCCAACGGGGGCACGACTTGCGTCACGATGACACCTTCGGCCAGCGGGCCGAGCGTGTCCAGCAGCGCTTGGCTACCCACGAACGAGACGTTCAGGAACAGCGCATCGGGCAGGTCTTGTCGCGCTTCGCGAATGAAATCCGCAGCGGGGCCAAACGTGCCGACAATGATCACCGCCCGAGGAGTGACCGGCGCTTGCAGAATGCTGGCAAGGCCTTGGTGAATGTTACGCGTACCGCGAGTGAAGCGGCCATGCACGAGCTGAGACGTGTTCGAGAAGCCCTGCGCATTGAGCGCGCGAATCGCGCCGTTGTAGCCCGCATCGCCGAAGCTATCGTTCTGGGTAAAAAATGCGATTTCCTCAGGCTCGATACCGGCGGCCAACAGACCCTCGATCATCGTCGCCGTCTCTTGCACGTAGCTGGCCCGATAGTTGATCACGTAGCGGTCTGGCGGGGAGCGACGCAAAATACCGGCGCCGGTAAAGGCCCCAAATAGCAGCGTCTTTTCCTGGTTATAGATGGGTATAGTGACGGCGGCGGTGGGTGTTCCTACGTTGCCGATGGCCGCCAACAGGTTGTCATTTCCCACCAGGTCGCGGGTGTGTTTGGCCGCCAGCAGCGGCGAGTATTGGTCATCGAAGGTCGTCAGGCTGAGCGTTTCTCCATCGATGCCGCCTTCGCTGTTGAGTTGGGCGAAATAGGCCTGCACCCCTTGCTGCATACCGATGCCCAACGGCGCCGCGCTGCCGCTCGCTGGGGCCACCATGCCAACCTCAAGCGCTGCGTGCGCCAGTGGTGCGGCCAATAGTCCCGCCGTCATGAGCCATGTCGTGATTCGTCGCATCGATTCTCCCCCACATCATGGTGCTTTTTTCTCTTATCGGCGGAAGAATATACGACTTAAGCCTAGCTAGCTTTAAACAGAATGTAATAAAACGTGTCTTGGACTAAGAGGGACGTTCGATGGCGAAACGGTCGGTGATACGCACGTAGTCGCTCCCAGCCAAACGGCCGATGGGCTGGAGCGCCTCCATATCCACATGCCGTCCATCCCAGAGCGCATCGTCGATATGTATCGCGACGACTTGCGCCAGCACCAGGCTGCCTGCCAGCGGCCGGTCGCCAAAGCGAACCACGTCCACCAGCTTGCAGCCAAACGCCACCGGGGCTGCTGCGATGCGAGGCACGCGAACGCCCGGCATGGCGGCCTTCTCGAGTCCTGCCAAGGTGAACTCGTCCTCCCCCCTGGGCAGGCTCGCGCTGGTGGTGTTGAGCGCGTCGACCAGCCCTTCCGTGCCTACATGCACCACGCACTCATCGACCTCTGCCAAGTTGCGCAGCGTATCTTTGGGTTGCGCGCTACCATCCAGCAAAGGCGAAAACGCCAGGATGGGTGGATCGATGCTGGCGACGTTGAAAAACGAGAACGGCGCCAAATTGGCGTTACCGTGCTTGTCTTGGGTGGCCACCCACGCAATGGGCCTTGGGCACACGCTGCCCGACAGCAAGCGGTAGAGCGTGCCTGCACTGAGAGGGGACTTTTCGAGTAGGGTATCCATGGGCGCTCCTGATCACTGGGTGATAACGATGCCCTTAATAGGCCGCCGACGCCCGCCCCCTGTCAAGTGTGTTAGCCTTGTACGCACATTGAAAGACGAAGGATCTGAATGCTCACTATTTCCAACAGCGTTAGCTTGGCCGATTGGGAAATCGACTTGAGCCAAATTCGCGCGCAGGGGGCTGGCGGTCAAAACGTCAACAAAGTCGCCTCTGCCGTGCACCTGCGTTTCGACATTCAGCGCTCGACGCTACCGCCGGTTTACAAAGAGCGGCTGATGGCCCTCTCGGATCAGCGCATTAGCAAAGAGGGCGTGGTGATCATCAAAGCCCAGAGTTACCGCACGCTGGAGCTGAACAAAGAGGATGCCTTGAAGCGTCTTCAGGCGCTGATCAAGAGCGTGGCCAAACAGCCTAAAACGCGCCGCCCTACAAAACCCACGAAGGGCTCACAGCGTCGCCGGGTAGACCATAAAACCCGCAAAGGAAAAATCAAGTCGCTGCGTGGTAAAGTGCCGGTGAGCTAGCGCTGCACGCGCCGCTTTTCTCTCTACCTGACACAGTGACCTTGATGCCAACGACACCCCGTCCGCTTTCGCCCTGTATCCACGTTTGCCAAATCGTGCCAAGCACCCAGATGTGCAAAGGGTGCGGACGTACGCTGGATGAAATTGCCTGCTGGGGAAGCATGACCGAGGCCGAGAAGGCCCCGGTATGGAAACGTATCGAACAAGCGGGCTATGTCGAGCGGCAGTCCGATGATGCCGCCCCAGAGTGAACGCTTGGGATCGCTCAACGCTCTTCGTCGTGGCGGTCGCTCAAGATATGGTGAAGTTCACCACAGGCCACCATCGGATCATCGCAGTTGATGACGATGTTCGACTCCGCCAGCACGTAGCTGCGTCCGGTAATGGTGTTTTCTACTACTTGGTAAGCGCCTTCTTGATGCGTACCGGTAAAGGTACCGATGAAACCGGTCTCCCGCAGCGATATCGTTTCTAACTTGTCGCCCAGCTTTAACCGCCCTTCGTAATTCATCAATGCCAGCCGTGCCGACGTACCGGTGCCCGTCGTGCTGCGACAAATCACGCCAGGGTGCACATACGTCGTGGAGCGAGAGCGGATATAGCCTTCCGCCACCGGCTCTTCTGGCCCCATGAAGTGCAAAAACGGCAGCGGCCCCACATCCCCCAAGGTGTAGTGGGAGAAGCCGCGCTGCGCCTGAATCGCCTCGACGATTTTGTGAGCGCACGCCGCCAGCGCCTGCTCTTCATCACGCACCAGTTTGAAGCCCAGCGCCTCGGCATCGACCAGGGCGTAAAAGCCGCCGCTGTAAGCGACCGAGTAAGTCACTTCACCGATCCCCGGGACTTGGATGGTATCGCGGTAGGTGTCGATATAGCTGGGCAAGCCTTCACAGGTAACGGATTCCACCACGCCGTTATGCACCCGCGCTTCGATTTGCACCAAACCCGCCGGGGCTTCCAGCTTGAAGCGCTGAATCCCCTCCTGCTTGGGCACGATACCGGTCTCGAGCACGGCCGTCGCTGTACACAGCGTGTTCGAGCCCGAGTAAATTGGGTAACCCATCACTTCCATGATGATGTACCCGGCAACTGCTTCTGGGTCAGTGGTGGGCACCAATAGATCCACCGACATTTCGGGAATGCCGTAAGGCTCTTCCAGTAGCAAACGGCGCAGCCCATCCGCGTCGTCACGCAGGTACTCCATCTGCTGGCGAACCGTGGCACCGGGCAGCGTATCGATACCGCCAGTGACGATGCGGCTCACATCGCCCCCGGCATGCGTGTCCAACAATTGAATCGTATGAATGTTTTTCACTCACCCGGCTCCTAGGCAGTGGTAATGGCAAACGGTGCACCCTGGGTGTCCCACTGAGCATCGGGGACAATAACGATTTTCCCCAGGTAGTTGCTGCCCCGGTTCACAAAGTAGCGCTCGGCCTGATGTAATGCCGAGAGTTTGAAGGCGCCGTGCAGCACCGGCTTCAACTCACCGCTACGAATCCAGGCGATTAGCTGCTCTGCCTCCTCGCGAGTGCCGTGGGAGACCCCGAATATCTGCACCTGATACAGGTAAATGCGGGTCCACATGATTTCGCTAAGATTGCCACCGCTAGCACCGGCAATGGAGAGCCGGGGATACGTGGTGCGGCGCTGCATATCGCCAATCATGGTATCGATGAACAGGTCGGTCATCTCGCCACCCACGAGATCCATCACGGCATCGATGGCTTGGCCCTTGGTTTCCGCCAACACACGCTCGACAAACGTCGGTAAGTCACCCCGATCGATCACCGCTTCTGCGCCCAGCGAGCGCAGCGCGTCGGCTTTATCAAGCTGACTGACGGCGTAGGGAATCGCGCCGACGATGCGGCAGAGTTGAATCAATGCCGTGCCGACCCCTCCGCTGGCACCGCTGACCAGCACGCGCTCGCCCGCTTGAACGTTAGCGGCGGTCATCATGTGATAGGCCGTTTGATAGGAGCACATGCCCATGGCCGCCAGCTCCGCATCGTGCAATTCGGGGTTGGCCACGTGGTGGAACTGATCGGCAGGCACCGCCACGTACTCGGCGTAGCCGCCATCGGCACCGTGGCCATAGTAGTCCGGCGTCAGGTTGATGTCGCGACGCTCATCGGCGTATAGGTTGAAATCCAGCAGACCGCGCTCGCCGATGCGCTGGGCGTCAACGCCCTCCCCCACGGCGACGATCCGCCCAGCCACGTCGGCCCCCTGTATGCGAGGGAACGTCAGCGTTGGGGAGCCGCCCATGGCAAACGAAGTGACGTCCTCTTTCCCTTTGGTGGGGTATAGCCCTTCGCGTGCTTTGCGGTCGGTGTTGTTTTTCGCCGTGGCCGTGACCTGCACCAACACCTGGCCGGGGCCGGGTTGTGGCGTAGGCACGTCTTGGCGGTACTGCAGAACGTCTACATCACCGTGGCCGGTCAAAAGCATCGCCGACATCGTGGCCGGTATCGCCGCGCTGTTATCGGTGTGGGCCATGGGTAGGCTCCTTATTCAGTGCATATGCCGCGACAATAACAAACGCCGGGCGAGGTTCAAGGGACTAGCCGAAGACCGGCACACCGATGAGCACCGGGTGTAAGTAGAAGGCAAACAGGGCATACGCCACTACGCCGATCGCCACCGTGGCCAGCGTCGCCGCCAGCGAGGTCGATGCCGGTGCAGCGGGCTGTTGACGGCTACGCTGTTTCGCGGCTTTAAACGCCAAGATTGCCCAGACGAGAAACGCAGCAAAGAAGAGCACATCGCCTAGTCGGCCATTCACAAGCAGGTGCGAAAACGCCCAAATTTTGACGGCCAGCATCATCGGATGGCCCAGCTTGGCTTTGATCGCATTGCCCGGCACATACGCCGCCACCAGCATGATGAAGGCGGGCAGCATCAGTAGCGCCACTGCATGGCGTAAGCCCATCGGCGGAAACCATAGGTGGATAGGGTCGAGGCGCGTTTGACCGTAGCCATATATGGCGATGGCAAGGCCAATGAGGGCCACCACGGAGTAAGCCAGCTTCCACGTGCTTTGGCCACGGTTAGCGATCTGCTGCTGTCGCCAGGATTCCGCAAAGATACGTACCGAGTGCCCGCCTAAAAAGATCAGCAGGCCTAAGATCATGAGGGTCATGGTGGTCACTCTCCGGTGAGTTGCAAGTCGTTGGTCGAGTGGGAGCATGCCACACTCCTTGGCAAACCACATGGCGCGGCGTCAACTTTTCGCCAATAGTGATGGAGAGCAAAACCCGTCAAGCTAGACGACTGACTGTGCCTCTGCCCTCGCCAAGGATCGGTATGCTTCACTTCCCCTCGACGTACCATCGCCGTCTCACCTGGACCTATTTTGGGCTGTTCATTGCCATTGGCATGACCGGCGGCCTGCTTGGCCCGGCCCTGCCACACCTGGCCGAGGTCAGCGGTGCCTCCATGAGCCAGATCGCCGTGCTGTTTACCGCACGCGCCGTGGGCAACATGAGCGGCGCGATGGTCACCGGGCTGCTCATGGACCGCTTCAACGGCCACCGCGTGCTGGTGATGATGGGCGTGCTGGCGGTAGCTGGGCTAGCCGTGGCTCCGCTTAGCCCGCTTTTGCTGCTGTTGACGCTTCTATTCATGCTGCTGGGGTTTGCGGAGGTATCGCTCAACGCGGGAGGCAACACGCTGCTGCTATGGCTGCATCGAGATGCGGCAGGCCCCAACGTGAGCGCCCTGCACTTCTGCTTTAGTTTCGGCAACATGCTGACGCCGCTGATCATGATTGCCGCGCTATCGCTCACCGGGCAGTTCCATCTCACGTTTTGGATCGTTGCGGCTAGCGTGGCGGTCATGTTGTGGCCGCTGTCCCGCTTCGTCAGCCCGACCATGCCCACCGTCGACCCTCATCCCGACACCGCGGCCGCCCTCAAGCACCGCGACCCGCTGCTGCTGGGGCTATTCATGCTGCTGTTTTCCGTTTATGTAGGCATCGAGATTACGTTCGCCGGTTGGGTTACCGCGTATGGCACGCTCTCTGGGTTGAGCACCGAGCAGGCGGCGCTGCTGGCAACGCTGTTTTGGCTGGCGCTATCGGCAGGGCGTCTGCTGGCGATTCCGCTGCTGCGCGTTTGCTCACCTTGGCAGGTGCTTGCCGGCTGCTTGGCGCTGGGGTTGAGCGCGGCGGCAGGGCTGCACGCCAACGCGCTGCCGCTTAGCGTCGGCGCGCTGCTGTTTGGCCTATCCGCCTCGGCTTTCTTCCCCACGCTGTTTGCGCTGTGCAACCAGTCGATCGTCATGCGGGGACGCACCACCGGCGCCATCTTCACCGCTGCGGGCAGCGGTGCGCTGGTCATCCCGTCACTGACCGGGCCACTGCTGGATATGGCGGGGGCCCAGGCGTTTCCCATTCTACTGGCCACGCTCTGGCTACTGATTGCACTGGGGCTGATGCTGCTGGCGTACCGTCTGCGGCAGTTGACGGTTCGGCAAGGGCTTTAAAACCAGTCTTTCCGTTTGAACAGCCAAATGAGAATCCCACCAATTCCGAGCATGGCGCCCCAAACAAAAAAGTAGCCGTACTGATAGCTCAGCTCAGGCATGTACTCGAAATTCATGCCGTAAATACCGGCGATAAACGTCAACGGAACGAAAATAGCGGTAATCACCGTCAATACGCGCATGGTGATGTTCAGCTGGTGAGACGAAATGGAGATATAGCCATCGACCAAATCACCACAAATGTCGTAGTACATCTGCGTCAGCGTATAGAGTCGCTCGAAACGCTCTTCGACATCGGTAATGGCATGCAGCGTTTCGCTTTCGCCTCGGGGTAAATGCGCGTAATCATACGCCGTCAGCTCTTGTGTGATGCCTTTGTGGTAGCTGAAGATGCGGCGCATTTTGACCAGACGAGAACGGTAAGTGGTGATTTTACGCATCAACACATCGTTGCCGTTCTCCAGCAGCTCATCTTCGAGATCGCTCAACTCCGTCTCGAACTCCAGCAAGCTGTCGATGTAAAAGCCCGCAGAGGTATACATCACTCTTAACGCGACCTGCTCGGGCGATTGGGCCAGCAGGGCTTTGCCGTGCTCATTGAATAAACGCTCGATACTGAGCGCCTCGCCGGGGTGCAGCGTGACCAGAAAACGCTCGCCAACAAAGAAACAGACCTGCTGGGGCACGAAATTGAGCTGGGCATCGAACGACGAAATACCGCGATAGATGATCAGCGTGTGATTGTCGAACTCTTCGATCTTTGGGGGGTGGCGCTCTTTATGAGCATCTTGGATCGCCATGGGGTGGCAATCGAAACGCTCTAGCACGTCACGCTCCTGCGCTTCGCTCTCGCCTTTCATATCGACCCACAGATGTGCCGTGGGCATGCGTTTCCACTCGTCCATCAGGCTCAAATCGCCCTCACGCACATCGCCTTCTGGGGTGGTCAATAAACAACGAATCATACGCGTCCCTGGGTTCGTTAAAGAGGGTTGGGGGTATCCGCCGGACGCGCCAACGCGACACGCGCTTTACCTGCGCGTTTGGCGTTATACATGGCGTCGTCGGCACGTTTCAGCAGCTCCTGTGGCGTCTCAGCCGCGTTGGGCACGAACAGCGCCACGCCAATGCTGGTGCTCACTCGCAGCGTGGCACTCCCCACGTGTAGCGGCTCTTCGATCACCTGAATCAGCTTGTTTGCCAACGGTTCAAGAGCCTCGGTAGTCACCCCTTCGAGCAGTACGACGAACTCATCTCCCGCCCAACGGGCAATGAAGTCCGTCTCGCGGACGGCGTTCTGAAGGCGCTGCGCGACCTCACGCAGCAGCTCATCGCCCATGCCGTGGCCGTGCTGGTCGTTGATGCGCTTGAACCCGTCGAGGTCCAGAAACAGCACGACAAGCGGCGCCAGGGTACGACGTACCCGCGCCATCGCTTCGGGAAGCCGCTCATCCAGTGCGCGACGATTGGGCAAGCGCGTCAGTACGTCCTCTCGGGCCTGCTGGTCACGCAGACGCTCGAGCTGCTGGCGTTCGGTAATGTCGTGGATGAAGACGCTGCGGCGCGGGCGGCCATTCACTTCAAAGCTCTTTAGCCGCACCTCGACCGGCAAGCGAACCCCGTCTCGTCGTATGGCGTCGCAGGTCAAGGGCATCGCGGCGTCGTCACAGGTCAGCCCCTGTGGGAACATGAGCGAGGTGAGTGGGCGCGTCAACGCGTCTTTGCGGCTCCAGCCGAACATGCTTTCGGCGGCCCGGTTCCAGTCCAACACGCGCCCCTGCGCATCAATGCTCAGGTAGGCGTCGTAGGCAGACTCGATCACCAAGTTGAGCTCACGCGTGCGCTGCTCAATACGCTGTTCAAGACTTTGATGAAGCGCCGTGAGCGACTGCTGAGTGGCGGCGCGAATTTTCTGCTCGTTGATGAGCCGCTCGCGCAGATGAATTTCGCCGATCACGATATCGGCCAAATCCTGCATCGCAGCTTGTTCCTGAGGAGTCAACTGGCGCGGCTGCGTATCCATCGCACACAGCGATCCAAGCACTAGACCATGGGAGTTGCGCAACGGTATCCCGGCATAAAAACGGATGCCGCCGGGCTTCGTCACGATGGGATTGGTAGCGAAGCGCTCGTCACTCTGAGCGTCTTCGACCACCAGCGGTTCGTCCTCCAGCACGGTATAGGCGCAAAACGCCATGTCCCGGGGGCTCTCGGAGAACTCCATGCCTACTTGCGACTTGAACCACTGACGGTCGGTATCGATCAAGCTGATGGTGGACTTAGGAACGCCGAGCAGCACGGTGACCAACCGCGTGATGCGATCGAAAACGGGCTCGTTCGGCGTATCCAGCAGGGCCAGCTCGTTAAGCGCAGCCAAACGGGCGGTTTCGTTAGGGGGTAACAGGTGGCTCATGGCGATCACACCTAAGTGGTCATCAGTCCCCTAACAGCATACCGTGAAACGGAATTTTCTGCTCAACGCCCCACTTAACGCACGGCGATACGCCGCGGGGTCAACCCGGCCCACACCACGCTCACCACCGTGGAGAGCAGCAGCGCCCCCACGAACGGCCCCAGTGTCGGTACGCTACCGGGGAACGTCGCGGCCAATACTCCCGCGCTGACGCTACCTTGACTCAGCCAGCCAGGCAGCACGGCGCCTACTAGCCCCGCTAGCCCACCGCTGATCGCAGCCGTCGGTGTCATTCGTTGCCACAAGCCCAGCAGCACCGGCACCACGATCGCTGCACACAGCAGGTCGGCAATCAAAAACAGCCGCAGCACCGACAGCCCCTGTAAAGCAATCACGATCACGGGCAGCATGATGGCCACGGTGAGCCAGCGCGCTTTGTTGAGGGCCTCGGGCCGGTGGCCGCTGGCCCACAGTGACGCAATACCGTTTTGTAAAGTGTCGACGCTCGAGGTGACCAGCGTGACGGCCAGGACCAGGGATGGCAGCGTGATCCATACCGGGGCATCGCTAAGCAGCGCAAAAAACGGCATGGGCGGCTCGCCGAAGCTGACCCCGCTCATCGCTGCCATGATGCCAACACCACCGATCACCATGACGACCAGAACGGTCAGGCCGCCGCCCAGCCAGGCACCGCGCCCCAGGCTCGCGTCGTCTTGGGCCGCCCACACCCGCTGCCAATAGCCTTGGTGAAACAAGTTCGCTGCTGTCACGGCGATCACCAGCGTCAACGCGACGCTGAGCGAGCTACCGATGGGGAGCGACGGGAATTGTGCGTCACTCGGCATATTGGGTAGTCGCCAGAGCGTTACGCTGGCGACGGCGAGCAGCAGTGCCAAAAGCAGCCACGCTTGCCAGCGGTCGGTGGCGAGACTTGCCCGGAGCCCTCCCATCACGGTGTAGACCAGCGTGGTGAGCGCCACCCCGATGATGACCACGGCAGGAGGCACGTCGGAGAGTAGCGCGGTAATCGCCCCGATGGCGGTGAGTTCAGCAGCCAGGAAGCAGCCCATGTAAGCCACGGAAACGAGCGCGACGAAGCGGCGCACGCCCGTGCCGTAGCACGTATCAGCAAACTCGGCGATGCTGCGCCCTTCCGGCAGCGCTTGGCGTATTTTGGGGCCATAAAGGCCCAGCACGATGAAAGGCAGCGCCGAGCCAAGCGCATAGCCCAGGAGCGCCACGGGGCCCACGAACGCGCCAATTTCCGGGGGCGCAAACAGAATCCACGCCCCCATACCCGAGGCCAAAAAGGAGAGCCCCAAGGTAGACGCGGTTTGAGAATTGCGGGCGGTGACATAGTCATCCAACGAACCGCCACCAAAGCGGGCCCGAAGGCCCAAAAAAGCAAAGCAGCACAACGCTGCGCCTAATACGAGAGACGTTAGGTAAGGCATGTCGCGCTTCCTCCGCCGGTACGAACCGGATCAGGTTCCAGGGTCTGCGTTACGCGCATTCTCAGCCCCGATGGGGCTCCCCTGGCGACAGTGAATGGAGGCGACATCCTCAATCAAACTAGCGCATTAGTAAAGTCTCAGGTGGTCTGCCGAGCACTCTCCTCCGGCTGTTTGGGGACGCGCCCCATCGTATAGAACTCGGCGTTGGGCGGCGTTCCCGCCAGCGTCACCAAGCGGTTGGACATGCCGAAAAAGGCCGCAATGGCACCAATGTCCCAACAGTCGTCCAAGGTAAACCCAACGGTTTCCAGGCGCATTTGCCACTCGGTTGAAAACTCCCCCAGCTCGATGGCGCTATGCAGCGCAAAATCGAGCATCAACCGATGACGCTCGCTGAGTCCCGCCACGCGATAATTAATGGCGATATTGTCCGCCAGCAAAGGGTCTTTACTATAAATACGCACCAGCGCGCCATGGGCGACAACGCAGTACAAACAGCGATTACGGGCACTGGTGGCCACGACGATCATCTCTTTTTCCGCTTTCGTCAGCGTATCGGACGCCCGGTCCATCAACGCATCGTGATAGGCAAAAAAAGCACGGAACTCCTGGGGACGATGCGCGAGCATGAGAAATACGTTGGGTACGAAGCCCGCTTTTTCCTGCACCGCTAACATGGCTTCCCGGATATCCTCGGGAACTTCTTCTAGCGTCTCAGGAAGTGTAAATCGACTTATCGAGACAGACATACGCACTCCTGTTTTTTGTAACGTGGCGCCTAACTGCTGAATGGCGTTTACTCGTAACAAATTGCTAACTAAAGAGTCTTTCAATACGCCTTAACGCTCGCCATACTCTTAATGATTTAATGTCATAAGAGCCGTACGCTATTAGCCAAGCGGTGTACTAACAGGGAAACCACCATGTCATACTCCGAAGCAAAAGAGCACACGCCAGGGCGTTTGCATGAACTGTTCGCCGACCCTTACCGTGCGTTCGAAAACGATACGGATGAGCGTCAGTTGCATATCCGCGTCATGCTTCACACCCTGCTGGCCCGCCCCATGAAGCGAGGTCAGGTAACGCTTCGTGTGATTCACGGCTGGGAGAACGGTGGCTTCGAACCCGCCGACCTGCAGCACGCCGACTTTACCCTGCACAGCCTGACAGATTTCGATGCCGCCGTGACGCGCTTCGCTACGGCTGCCGAGAAAAACGCACCGTTGCCCGCAGATCAAACCGCCATCCTGGCCGAGCCGCTAGCCGACGCCATTGCCGATGCCGAAGCAGATGGCAACGCACTGACCGACGACATCCGCGAAACGCCGGCCCGTTGGCCCGCGTTCGAAGGTGGGCTCGCCCTCTACACGCTGTTCAAGATGTACCACCGCTTGGTTTACGGCGAAGATGACACCTACCGCTGCTCCCAGTGCGACACCCCCCACGGCCCTCGCGAGATCCATGAGTTTCATTTGGAGGAGGGCGAGTTTGCGCTGCTGGTGCCCATCAGCGAGGAGCAGGACGCGCCTTATTTGCTAGTCCTTCACGAAAGTCAGCTGGGTCCCATCGCCCAACTGCTCTCGGAAAGCCTGCCGCTGTTCGAACGTTATTGAGCTGCGCGCCTCCTCGGCCGAGGAGGCGCTTTACTGCGCCCAGGGCGCGCTATAGCGAAATCGTGCTGTTGATACCGCTTGAGACGTTTTCCGGCTCGAACCAGCGGGCAGTGACCGTTTTGGTTTGGGTCCAGAAGGCAATCGCCTGCTTACCGTTGGGCCCCAAGTCACCCAGTTTCGAGGCCCGAGAGCCGGTAAAGCTGAAATAAGCCACCGGCACTGGAATCGGCACGTTGATACCGATTTGGCCCACGTCGATGTCGGTCTCGAAGCGCCGTGCTACCCAGCCCGAGTTGGTGAAGATCGAGGTGCCGTTGCCATTTGGGTTGGCATTAATGAACGCGATGGCGTCGTCCAGCGTCTCGACGTTGACAACGCACAGCACCGGGCCAAAAATTTCCTCGCGATAGATCGTCATGTCTGCCGTCACATCGGAAAACAGAGTCGGTCCGACGAAGTTACCATCCGGGTAGCCGTCGACCGTGTAGCCGCGACCATCCACCAGCAGCGTGGCGCCCTCTGCTTCGCCTGCGCTAATCAAGCGCTCGACGCGGGCCTTGGCCTGTGGCGATACCAGCGGCCCTAGGTCCGCTTCACGCTGAGTACCCGGCCCCACGGTCATACTGCGCGCACCGGCTTCGATATCTTTGATCCACTCGCGCGCCTCTCCCACCAGCACGACCACCGAGTTCGCCATGCAGCGCTGACCGGCGGCACCAAAAGCAGAGCCCAGCAGGCTATCGATGGCTTGACTACGGTTGGCATCCGGCATGACGACACAGTGGTTTTTTGCGCCCATCATGGCCTGCATGCGCTTGCCTGCGGCGGCAGCGCGGTTGTACAGCAGTGACCCCACATGGGTCGAACCGATGAACGACAGTGCCTTGATATCCTGATGGTCGGCAATTTGGTTAGCGACATCCGGCCCACCGTGGACCACGTTCAAAACCCCGGCAGGAATACCTGCTTCGTGCGCCAGCTCTACGAGCCGCATGGTCGAGCTGGGGTCCTGCTCGGAGGGCTTCAACACGAAGGTGTTGCCCGTGGCAATGGCCAGCGGGAACATGAAACAGGGCAGCATGATCGGGAAGTTGAAGGCCGTAATGCCCGCTCCCACGCCCAGCGGCTGGTGCATGGTGTATACATCGACGTCATTGGCGGCATTTTCGGCCAGCTCGCCTAGCTGAAGCGAGGTAATGGAGCACGCATGCTCGACCACTTCCAAGCCGCGCCCCACTTCACCTTCCGCATCCGGCAGGGTTTTACCATGCTCTTCGGTAATCAGTGCCGCCAGCTCCGCCGTGTTATCTCGGATGAGCGCCTGCAGTTTGAGCATGATGCGCATGCGTTTGCCCAGCGGCACTTTACGCCACTCTTTGAACGCCGTCTTGGCGCTGGCGATGGCGCGCTCGACCTCGTCGGACGTACAGAAGGGCACCCGGGCGACCACTTCTTGAGTCGCTGGGTTCACCACGTCGCGCCACTCTTGGCTTTGGGACATGACCGGCTGGCCATCGATATACATCGGTATTTCACGAACAGACATGATGCGTTTCCTCGGGTTGTGTTTGTTATGGGATCGAATAAGGCGCTACTAGGGTATATCAGCAAGTTGACGTAAACGTCAATTAGCCTCTGGGCAAAGATAATTTCCGCATCGAGCGACGATTTGGCTTTCCCTCTCAGTCAGGGCCTCGCTATGCTGAGACAGTTGAGTATCAGCACTCACCTTCGTGAGATGCGCTGTGGTGATCACAAGGAGGCATCCATGCAGACGTTTAGCTGCCGCTGTGGCAATCCGCTGTTTTTCGAGAACACTCACTGCTTGGCCTGTGAGTCGGAGGTAGGCTGGTGCCCCGCTTGTCGTCATATCGTGGCACTGGCACCGCTGGATAGCGGCGGCTACCGCTGCACCCATGAAGGCTGCGGTACGGCGCTGATGAAGTGCCACAACTACGCCGTCGAAAACGTTTGCAATCGGATGGTCGTGATGGCCGAAGGGCACGCGGATACGCTGTGCGACTGCTGCCGCTATAACGAGGTGATTCCCGATTTAGAGGTCGACGGCAACCGGGAGCGTTGGGCAGCGCTGGAGAGTGCCAAACGGCGGCTTTTCTATACGCTGGATTTGCTCAAGCTTCCCCATGGCGTCGAAGGCGAGGACATCCGCGTTCCGCTGAGCTTTTCGTTCATGGCCGATGCGCTGCCCGACCAAGGGCTATGGCGCTCCACGGCGAACCAAGAGAAGGTCTACACCGGCCACGCCAACGGCCATATCACCATCAACGTCAAAGAAGCCGATGACGTAGAGCGTGAGCGGCTGCGTGTCGACATGAACGAATCCCACCGCACGCTGATCGGCCATTTTCGTCACGAAATCGGCCACTACTACTGGGATCTGCTGGTCAAAGACCAAGACGAAGCCGCCAGCATTCGCGTATTCGGCGACCACAACCACCCTACCTATGGCGAAGCCCTGGAGCAGTACTATCAGCAAGGCGCGCCGGCAGACTGGCCCTCGCGGTTCATTTCCGCCTACGCCGCCATGCATCCGTGGGAGGATTTCGCCGAGACGTTTGCCTTCTATCTGGACATGGTGGCCGTGCTGGATACGGCACTGCACATGGGCCTCTCACGTGCCGAGTACGACGGCTCTTTGGAGAGCATGCTTCAGGCGTTTCATCAGGTGGGCATGGCAGTGAACGAACTCAATCGTGACATGGGCCTGCTGGACTTGGCACCCGGCGTCATCGCCCCGGCGGTGCGTGAGAAGCTGGCGTACCTGCATGAACTCATTCAACAGGCGAACGCCAGCTCTCAAGCGGCCTAGTTAATCGTTGTCATGGTCGCCTGTGTGGCTTTGGGTTTGACGCTGGGTGACCCGAGGAACGCCGTCGCCGTTCACGAAGTAGGTAGCGCTAAGCGTATCGTGGATGGCGGCAAAGCCAATTTGCAGTTCGTCCACGAAAGCGTGCAGCTTGCTCGGCGAGTGCGCCAGCGCCTGAATATCCGCATCGACCACGTCGGCCCGTACCAACGACACCGTCGCCGCGACGCGGTCTTGGCGGGGCAGTAGCTGTAGCTCGTGCCCCAAGGTTTCCAAACTACAGGCAATGGAGCGAGGCAAATGCGGATCTTGCAGCAGAAAACGCAGCACGTCCGGGCCGCGCACCCGTAGCCTGACCTGTTGACGATACATCTGATACGCGGTGAGTGACTTCAAGACGCTCATCCACTGCAGGTTCTCGAACGGCAGCAGCTCTTCAGGGTTTTGCGGCAGCAGGCTGGCCGAACGCACATCGACGATCCGCGTGGTCATATCTGCCCGCTCAAGCTGGCGGCCCAGTTTGATGAACGTGCGCGCAGGGCCGTGGCTCAAGGTGCCTTCGATCAACCCGGTCAACGTTTGGCAGCCACGAATGACGTTTTTCAAAAATGCGTCTCGACGTCGAGGGCTCACGCCGTTTTCCGCGTGGTCCGCGACGTTGAGATAGAGCTGATTGACCTCTTCCCAAATCTCGCGGGGCACTACGTCCCGGGTGGTGCGTAAGTTCTCCCGGGCGCTCGCCAGCGCCGAGAGAATCGAGCTGCCGTTTTGGGCATCGGCACACAAAAAGTGCACCACGCTACGCTCGTCGAAGCTGGAATGGCGGGCATTGAAGGCCTCCAGCGTCCCGGTCATTTCGATGAGAGGCGCCCAGCCCAGTGGCAAATGCCGAGGCAAGTCCAGCATCAAATGGCTGTTGACGCTCAGTAATCGCGCGGTATCTTCGGCACGCTCGATGTAGCGCGCCATCCAATAGAGGTTTTCAGCAACGCGTGACAGCATGGCGCTAGGCTCCTTTCTGCTCAGCGGCACCCGCCGCGTTCTCGTCGGTCTCGACGATCCAGGTGTCTTTACTACCGCCCCCTTGGGACGAATTGACCACCAACGAACCCTCGACCAGCGCCACGCGAGTGAGTCCCCCGGTGGTGACGTGGGTTTCCGGGCCGGAGAGAATGAAGGGACGCAGATCGACGTGGCGAGGCTGAGGCAAGCCGTTGGCCAGCGTTGGCGTGGTCGAGAGGGCCAGCGTCGGCTGGGCCATGTAGTTACGCGGATTTTCGTTGATCAAGCGCGCGAACTCGTCGCGCGTCTCTTTGGTGGAGCGTGGGCCGATCAGCATGCCGTAGCCGCCGGACTCGTTGGCGGGTTTCACCACCAGCTCATCCAAATGGTCCAGCACGTACTTGCGATCCTCTTCGAACATGCATAGATAACTCGGCACGTTCGGCAGCAACGGCTCTTGATCCAGGTAGTAGCGGATCAGCTCAGGGACGAAGGCGTAGACGACTTTGTCGTCGGCAACCCCTGCCCCAGGTGCGTTGGCCAGCGCGACCTTTCCTGCGCGCCAGGCGCGCATCAGCCCCGGCACGCCCAGCATGGAGTGCGGGTTGAACGCCTCTGGATCGAGGAACTCATCGTCCACCCGGCGATAGATCACGTCGACACGGCGCAGGCCCTCTACCGTGCGCATGTAAACCACGTCGTCGTCATCGACCAGCAGATCGCTGCCTTGCACCAGCTCGACGCCCATTTGTTGGGCAAGGTAAGCGTGTTCGAAATAGGCAGAGTTATAGATCCCCGGTGTCAACACGACCACCTGTGGGTCATCACCCGGGCGCGGCGACATGGCTGCCAGCATGTCGTAAAGCTGCGCGACATAGTCATCCACCGGCAAGATCTTGCCCGACGCGAACAGCTCCGGTAGTACGCGTTTGGTGACGTTGCGGTTTTCCAGCATGTACGAAACGCCCGACGGAATGCGCAGGTTATCTTCCAACACATAGAGCGTGCCATCACCGCCACGCACCAAGTCAGACCCGCAAATATGTGCCCAAACGCCATGGGGAGGATTGATGCCTACACATTGAGGTCGGAAATTGGCCGACTGAGCCAATACTTCCGCAGGGAGTACTTTATCTTTCACGACGCTCTGTTCGTGATACAGATCGTCGATAAACAAGTTCAGCGCTTGCACCCGCTGCTTCAAGCCCGCTTCCGTTTTACGCCACTCATTGGCGGGTATGATGCGGGGAACGATATCGAAGGGCCAAGCACGGTCGATCATCGCCCCTTCTGAATAAACGGTAAACGTAATACCCATCGTGCGAATGGCAATTTCTGCCGCCGTTTTGCGTTCGGCTAACTCTTCAGCGCTGAAGCGCGCCAACATGTTACATAACTCATCCGCAGAAGCACGTGGTTTGCCCGGTGCCGCCAGCAGCTCATCGTAAAAATCACGGCACGCATAGTTATTCCAATCGACTTGGCTCATGGGCGCTCTCCTGGCGCTAGGGTGGAAGCGGCAACTTCCTTAATTCAGTAGTGTAGGCCTGCCGCGTGCAATGTACGTAGCAACTTGACCATATAAACACGCAAAACTCGTACCATATTCCCCGCTATTTCAACGCTTAATCCGAGTTTGATACTCGCGTTTCTCTCTATCTAACGTTATTGGCCCCCTTGTTATGCATAAATGCACTGATACTGCTCTTTTTTAGTCATCCATTAAACTAAAGGCACCAAAAAAGTGCATGAAAGTTAATACTCATGAGGCGATGACAATTTTCCACACTCTTTAAACGTCTTAGTTCATATTGCAGCTGCAAAATGGTTCAACTCCAACGATACTTCTGTGTACTTATTTTCTTCACCGTCGCGTTACGCTGTCGTCGCGCGGTGACTTTTGGCTTTCTTTGAGGGTGGCTCATGACCATTCGCGTTGCCTTGCATCACCGCACGACCTACCGCTTCGACCGCCCCGTCAAGCTGTCACCTCATGTGATCCGGTTACGCCCGGCCCCTCACTGCCGTACTCATATCGATGCCTATTCGCTGACTATCTCTGGGGATGATCATTTTCTGAATTGGCAGCAAGATCCGTTCGGTAACTTCAATGCTCGTGTGGTATTTCCTGAACCGCGCAAAGAGCTGACCATTGCCGTCGAACTCGTTGCGCCGATGACGGTGATCAATCCGTTCGACTTCTTTTTGGATGACGTTGCCCAGAAGATTCCGTTCACCTACCCCGACGAGCTCACCAAAGAGCTTGGCCCTTACCTGGAGGTGACCGAAGCGGGACCACGGCTGCTGGAGTGGCTAAAAGACGTCTCTCTCGAGCCGACCACCAGCGTCGACTTCCTCGTCGCCCTCAACCAGCGCCTGCAGAAAGACATCAGCTACTTGGTACGCATGGAGCCTGGCGTACAAAGCTGCGAAGAGACGCTGACCCTGGCGAGCGGCTCTTGTCGCGACAGCGCTTGGCTGTTGGTGCAGATACTGCGCCATTTGGGCCTGGCGGCGCGGTTCGTGTCGGGCTATCTGATTCAGCTCACGCCGGATGTCAAAGCGCTCGATGGCCCCAGCGGCACCGACGTGGACTTTACCGACCTACACGCCTGGACCGAAGTCTTCCTACCTGGTGCAGGCTGGGTCGGCCTCGATCCCACCTCTGGCCTCTTTGCCGGTGAAGGGCATATCCCGCTAGCCGCCACCCCCACCACCGGAAGCGCTGCGGCCATCACTGGTTTTTCTGATAAGTGCGAGGTGGAGTTTGATGTGGAAATGCGCGTTGAGCGCATTCATGAAGACCCGCGTGTCACCAAACCGTACAGCGACCAACAGTGGGAAAAAATTCTTAAGCTAGGCGACCAAGTGGATTGCGAGCTCAACGAGCAGGATGTTCGCCTCACCATGGGCGGTGAGCCAACGTTTGTTTCCATTGATGATATGGAAAGCCCCCAGTGGAACACTGAAGCATTGGGTGAACATAAGCGCGAACGTGCCGAAGCGCTGCTAACACGGCTTCAAGCTGCCTACGCTCCGGGCAGCGTCATCCAACAACAGCAAGGCAAGTGGTACCCCGGCGAGCCGCTTCCCCGCTGGGCATTGGCCTGTTACTGGCGCAAAGATGGCGTGCCGCTATGGCGCGACCCGACCTGGCTTGCCTGTATGGAGGGTGCGCCCTCTGTGGCCGTCGATGATGCTATGGCGCAGCGCTTTACCCGTGCGCTTAGCAAACAGTTGGGTATTGCCGAGCGCCACTGGATTCCTGCCTTTGAAGATGCCTACTACTACCTGTGGAAAGAGCAAACGCTGCCGGTCAACGTGGACCCACGCAAAGCTGATTTGAAAGACGACGCCGAGCGCCAACGCCTCGCTCGCCTGTTGGAGCAGGATCTCAGCGCGGTCGTTGGCTATGCGCTGCCGCTACGCCACTCTATCGCCCAGTCGCATCGCTGGGAGAGCGGTCGCTGGCCGTTGAAGCGCGACCACCTTTTCCTGGTGCCCGGCGACTCGCCCATGGGGCTGCGCCTGCCGCTCTCTGCCCTGCCCTGGGCCGACCCAGAAGACCAGCCCCAGCCGCAGTCGCTGTTTGCCCCACGCCCGGCGCTGGGCGACATCCATGGCGAAGTGGCCCGCCGTAACGCCGAACAGCACCGCTTCACGAATGCCGAGCGCTTGGGGCAGACCACCCATCCAAGCCATCGTCACCCGGAAGGCGAATCGGTCCAGCAGCAGCCCAGCGCAGAGGAGGATCGAGAGCACACGATCATCCATACGAGCCTGTGTGTCGAACCCCGTGAGGGACGATTGCATGTTTTCTTGCCGCCCCTGACTCAGCTCGAGCACTACCTCGACCTGCTCAGCAGCATCGAAGAGTGCGCCCGCGAGCTTGCCTGCCCAGTCATGATCGAAGGCTACGCCCCGCCCCGCGACCCGCGCCTGGAAAGTTTCCAGATCACTCCCGACCCGGGCGTCATCGAAGTCAACATCATGCCCGCCGCCAGCTGGAAGACGCTGGTCGCACAGACCGAACGGCTCTATGACGAAGCGCGTCAAGCACGCCTAGGTACCGAAAAGTTCATGCTGGATGGCCGCCATACCGGCACCGGAGGCGGCAATCACGTGACCTTGGGCGGCGTCACCCCGGACGATTCGCCGTTCTTACGTCGTCCCGACTTGCTGGCCAGCCTAGTGACTTTCTGGCAGCATCATCCGAGCCTGTCGTACTTGTTTTCTGGGCTGTTCATTGGCCCCACCAGCCAAGCGCCGCGCGTCGATGAAGCGCGCCACGAAGCACTCTACGAACTGGAAATTGCCCTACAGCAAATGCCCAAGGGCGAGGTAGTACAGCCATGGCTGGTCGACCGCCTACTGCGGCACCTTCTCACCGACCTGACCGGCAACACTCACCGCGCCGAGTTCTGTATCGATAAACTCTATTCGCCGGATAGCGACAGCGGCCGCCTGGGGCTACTGGAGCTGCGTGGCTTCGAAATGCCTCCCCACGCGCGGATGGGACTGATGCAAATGTTGTTGATTCGCGCGCTGGTCGCCCGCTGCTGGAAAACGCCGTACCGTGCCAAACCGGTTCGCTGGGGAAGTGCGCTACAAGACCGCTGGATGCTGCCCCACTATTTATGGGAAGACTTGAACGACGTGCTCAGCGACCTGCGCCATCATGGCTTCGATTTCGAGCTGGCTTGGTTTGCGCCGTTCTTGGAGTTCCGTTTCCCGGTGCACGGTCGTCTGCATACGCCGATGCTCTCGATCGAGCTTCGCCAAGCCATTGAGCCATGGCACGTACTGGGCGAAGAGGCGACCACAGGCGGCACCGCACGCTACGTCGACTCATCGGTGGAGCGTTTGGAAGTCAAAGTGAGCGGCATGAGCGGCGACCGCTACGTCGTTACCTGCAACGGCCGTCCGGTGCCGTTGGCCGCCACCGGACGTAACGGTGAAGCCGTGGCTGGGGTACGCTACCGCGCTTGGCAGCCCCCCTCTGCGCTGCATCCGCAGATTTCGATTCACGCGCCGCTGGTGTTCGATGTCATCGACACCTGGAACCAACGTTCAGTAGCAGGCTGCACCTACTATGTGGTACATCCCACAGGGCGCAGCTTTGAAACCTTCCCTGTGAATGCGTTTGAAGCCGAAGCCCGCCGTTTAGGGCGTTTCAGCGACAGTGGCCATACCCATGGCTATCGGGTTCCTACGCCCGAAATGCCGAGTCAGGAGCTGCCCTGCACGCTGGATCTACGCTGGAACCCACGCTCATGAAACGGCTAATGCTTTCTTATCCGCGCTAGCTACAGGATAATCCGCCCCCTACCCGCTTAGGACAAACAGGATCATGACCGCCCCTGTCTCTCCCTCACTGCTCGAGCTCGGCGCTGCCGGGCTCGTTGAGGATTACTCGAATCAGCTAGGCAAGGGACAGCCCGGCACGTTTGATGCGATGCTCGATCGGCAGGGGCAACTGCGCCCCGGCTGGCAGAGCTTGCTCAACGCCCTGGAAACACTCGGCGCGGATGGCCGCTACCAGCAGCACGAAGAGATTCAGCGCCTGCTGGCGGAAAACGGCGTGATTTTCAATATGCACGAAGATACCCAGGGCCGCTCCTGGCGGCTCGACCCGCTCCCCTGGGTGATCGATCAAGTGCAGTGGCAAGCGCTAGAAGTCGGATTGATGCAGCGCACGCGCCTGTTCAATGCGCTCTACGATGACCTGTATGGCCCGCGCAAACTGGTCGACGCGGGGCTACTACCGACCCAGGCCATTCTCGCTTCTCCCCACTTTTTGCTGCCTTGCCACGGTTCGCAACCCAGCGACCGCCCCGCGATCAGCTTTCATGGCATTGACGTTATCCAAGATACCGACGGCCAGTGGCGGGTGATCGGGGATCGCCTGCAGGCCCCTTCGGGCACCGGCTTCGCGCTGGAAAACCGGATCTTGATGGCCCGCGCGCTGCCGGAGATGTACCGTAACGCGCCGCTCAAGCGGTTGGCCGGCTTCTTGGACAAGTACCACCGCACCCTGACCGCGCTGGCCTACCAGCACCGCGATAACCCAACGATCGTGCTGCTCACCCCCGGTCCTGGCAGCCCACGCTACTTCGAGCACGCGTATCTGGCGAACTACCTGAACATCGACCTCGCCGAAGGGCAAGACATGGTCGTGCGCGATAGTCAGCTATGGCTGCGCACTTTAGGGGGATTGCAGCCCGTGGATGTGGTGCTGCGCCACTGCGACGACGCTTACTGCGACCCGCTGGAGCTGCGCGGTGACTCGCAACTGGGCGTGCCGGGGCTGCTACAAGCGACCCGCGCCAGCGGTGTGGCCATGTCGAATGCGCTAGGCGTGGGAGTGCTGGAGATGGCCGAGCTAGCAGACTACCTGCCTGCCCTTTGCCAGCATGTGCTGGGCGAAGAGCTGCTGCTGCCCAATGCCGACACGAGCACTCGACCGGCCACGGCACCGGTGTTCGATGCCCATATGCAGCGGTTATCCCCAGCGACGCTCAACCTACGCTGCTTCGTCTCGCGGATGCCGGGCAGCGTCGCGACACAGCGCCAGCAGCCCAGCGACTACCACGTCATGCCAGGCGGGCTTGCATGGGTGGGTACGCCGGGGTCTCCGTCACTGAGCAGTCCGATCGTCAAAGATGTGTGGGTGACCGCAAATACGCCTCAACCTCATGTCAGCCAGCTGCGCCAAGCGCGTGGTCCGGTGGTCGCGACCCGCGATGGCACCGACCTGCCCAGCCGAGTGGCGGAAAGCCTGTTTTGGCTGGGTCGCTACGGCGAGCGCTTGGATGCGCGCGCCCGCTTGCTGCGTGAAGCGCTGATGCGGCTGATGGAGTACGACCAGGACGAAATCGCAGACCAACTGCTGGATGAGCTGCTGCTAGCCCTCGACATCACCACGCTCCATCGTGATGGTGAGGATGCCAAACCGCCGCTCGTCGGCTTTGCACAAAAACGCACGGCGCTGTTGGCCCAGTTCGATGAACGCGACCCTCAAGCCCTGCAGCCGCTCTTTGCGAACATGCTGCGCAATGCCCGCAGCGTTCGCGACCACCTGGGAGATGACTCCTGGCGAGTCGTTCACCAACTGCGCCAGCGGGTGGATACGTTCAATCCAAGCCTCGGTGCCAGCGCCGCACGCCGCGCCTGCGAAGGGCTTTCCGCGCAGATCGCTGCGTTCTTTGGCTTGTGTAACGAAACCATGCCCCACCACTACGGCTGGCGCTTCATGGATATCGGCCGCTTCCTAGATCGCGTGCTGGGGCTGCTGTCGCTGCTCAAACTCACCCTCAACGCGCCCCACTCGCCGGGGCTGGCGCTATGGGAAGTGGTGCTTGCCACCACCGATAACTTTACCGCCTACCGGCGGCGCTACCGCAGCGAGCTGCACCCAGAAGCGATTCTCGATCTGCTGCTGTTCGATGAGACCAACCCGCGCTCGGTGGGCTATATGCTCAAGCGCTTGGAGCGGCAGATGGACCGACTGCCCGGCAGCTCATCGCCCTACCGGAATGCCGAACGGCGTTTGCTCATTCAAGCCAACGCCGCGCTGCATCTCGCCGATATCGACCGGATCAGCCACTTGGCCGATACCCCGGATGCGCAGGCCGCGCTGGAGCAACTGCTGGACGAGCTGATTGCCCCGCTCAACGCGCTCTCCGATGCCATTAGCCACAGCCACTTTAGCCACGTGGAGCGGCCGCGCCAACTTGTCAGCATGGAGCCCGACGAATGAATTACACGCTGCGGCACACCACACGCTACCACTACAGCGCGCCGGTGACGCTCTGCCATAGCGAGGCACGCGTGCTGCCGCGCAAAACCCAGCACCAGCAGTGCGGTGCATCCACGCTCACCATCAGCCCCGAGCCCCAGGTGCAGGCCGAGCGGCGCGATGTGTTTGGCAACCGCGTGCTTTACTTCGCACTAGAGGACGTGCACCAAACGCTGGACGTGACCGTCGTGACGCCGCTCAACACCCAACCTCTGGGGCCACTGCCAGGCAGCTCGCCAGCGTGGGAGCGTGTAGCCGACCAGCTGAGCAAAGACAGCCGCTTCGATCGGCAGCTCTACCGGCTCGACTCGCCGTTCATTCGTCGTAACGACGAGCTGGCGGCGTTTGCCCGCAGCTGTTTCACGCCCGGCCGCCCGCTCGTCGATGCCGCGCTGGCGCTCAACCAATTGATTTACGACACCTTCGATTACGACCCCAGCTTCACCACCCTGGCGACACCACTCAGCGAGGTGCTGGCCAACCGACGGGGGGTTTGCCAAGACTTCGCCCACCTGGCCATTGGTGCACTGCGCTCGGTCGGCTTGGCGGCACGCTACGTGAGCGGCTATTTGGAAACTCAGCCGCCGCCTGGGCAGCCACGGCTGATAGGTGCCGATGCCTCCCACGCGTGGCTGGCCGCATGGATTCCCGACTGGGGCTGGCTGGCGCTGGACCCGACCAACGGCACGGTGGCCGGAGAACAGCATCCGGTGCTGGCGTGGGGTCGCGATTACGCGGACGTAGCACCGCTCAAAGGCGTGATGAACGGCGGCGGCGACCACCGTCTAGAGGTGGAGGTGGACGTCATGCCCCTCACCGACAACAGCGCGGCCTGAGCCGCGCCCGTGGAACGATCACCGTTGAATCAACCCGTTGGTTAACCACGGCAACCACGCCAGCAGCACCAGCGTGACCAGCGTCGCCAATAGAAAAGGCAGCAGCGCTCGGAAAATTTTCAGCGGCGGCGCGCCGGTCATGGAGGACGCAATGAATAGCCCAGCCCCCACCGGGGGCGTCAGCAAGCCCATCACCAGCGTCAAGCAGACCACCACGCCAAACTGATAGGGGCTGATGGCAAACTGATTCTGGGCGATGGGCATCAAAATGGGCACCACCAAAATCAGCGCGGCAATGCCATCGATCACCATTCCCACCAGAAGTAGCGCCCCAATCACCAACAGCAGAAAGAGAAACGGGCTGCTGGTCAGCGCGGCAATCCATTCAGCGGCCATTTGCGGTAGCTGCTCGTAAATCACCACCCAGCCAAACACGCCCGCTGCGGCAATCAACATGATCACCAGTCCGGCATTGATCGCCGTGCGCGTGAGCACCTGAGGAAGCTGACTCAAACGCAGATCGCCATACACGAAGCGCCCCATCAATAGCGCCGCGAGCGAGGCCAGCGCCGCCGACTCCGTGGGCGTGGCAATGCCCATCAGAATGCCGCCGATGATAATTACTGGAATCAGCAGTGCAGGCATCCCCCATAGCGCATCGTGCAGCGCCTGTTGCCGACTGGGCCACTGCCCTTTTGGGTATTGCTGCACCAGACCCACCAGAGCGATGACTACAAAAAAGCTCGCGCCCAATAACAGCCCCGGCAGTAGCCCGGCGATAAACATCTCCGCAATGGGTACTTGGGCCATCACACCAAACAGCACGAACAGCATGGAGGGCGGAATGATCGGCGACAGCAGCCCGCCCGCCGCCGTAATCGCCGCGCTGTAGGGCGTGTCATACCCCTCCTCCTCCATCGCAGGCACCATGGCACGGGACATAATGGCGATTTGCGAGGCCGCCGAGCCAATAATCGCCGCCATCATCATATTGGCGACTAGGTTGATATAAGCCAAGCCACCGCGAAACCCGCCCACCAGAATCCGCGCCAGGGCAATCAAGCGCTTGGTGAGTCCGCCCTCGTTCATCAACTCCCCGGCCAGCATGAACAGCGGGATCGCCAGCAGGCCGTAGCTTTCAATGGCACTAAACAGCTGCTGCGGATAGGAGTCGAATAACACCGTATTGCCGGAAGCTTGGATGTACCACATCGCCGTGAGCGCTAGCACCAAAGCAATGGGGACCGCCCCCAGTAACAGCAACAGAAACACCACGACCGTCATACGCGCCCCCTCTTGGCCGTTAGCGATTGCACCAGATTCGACACGCCGTGTAGGCTCAGCGAGAGCGCAAACCAGGGCACGATCAGCCACGCCCAGAACTTCTTGATGCCGAGGGTGGAGGTGTTTTCCGCATAGATAAAATTGAACGTTTGCCCCTGGAAGGCTCGCGTATCGAAGCCGGTTTGGGCCAGCGTCAGCGGCTGGTACCAGCGCCAGCAGAGCCATACCAGCAGCAGGGCGAACAGCAGCACCATGGCATCCACCGCCACGCCAACCAGCTTTCTACCCGTTGGCGGCAGCAGGTCGCTCAACAGCGTCACCGCGATGCCCTGGCGGCGTTTCAGCACTGCCCCGGCAATCAAAAACGTCATCCAGATCATGGCGTAGATCGCCAGTTCACTGACCCAGTAAAGCGGGCTGCCCAGCGCGCGAAAGGCGATGTTCGTAAGGATCAAACACGTCACCGCCGCTGCCAAGACAGCGGCGGTGATCTCTTCACAGCGGGCCAGCCCGTTGGACAGGCGTTGCAACATGATGATTAAAGGCCTTTATCAACGGCTTGTTTGACGTTAAGGATTACTCGTCGCGCAGGCGGTCCGCCTCGGCGCGCAGGGTTTCCAGCATTGGCGCTTTGGGTGCCCAAATACGTTCCCACTCGGCAATCGCCTCGGAGAAGAACTCGGCATCGGCTTCGACGATATTGATGTCCAACCCGCGAATCTCCTCTTCCTGAGCGGCGTCCATCTCTTCGAACCCCGTCAGCACGTTTTCCAGGTGTTCGGCCATGGCGGTATCGATCAACTCACGATCTTCTTCAGAGAGCTCGCGCCAGACGCGCCCAGACACCACCCCCACCATCGGGAACATCATATGGTTGGAGATCAGCAGGTTATTCGCCTGCTCGTAGAATTTCAGAATCAGAATGGAATCGAAGTCCATGTCGATGGCGTCGACCTGCCCATTGGCGAGGGCATCGTAGACTTCCAACAGCGGCATGGGCGCAGGGGCCGCGCCAGTCGCGGTGTAGAAGTCGCGGATCGGCTCGAAGGGCGTAATTCGCAGCCGCTGACCCTGCAGATCGTCAGCGCTCTCGATGGGGCTGCGGCTTAATACTTGGCGCATGCCTACCATGCCGTAACCCACACCGACCAAGCCGACACCTTCCGGCATCAGGTCCAGCAACTCTCCGGCGGCATCGGAGCGCAGCAGGCGCGCCGCGTGATTCACGTCGTCCACCAGATACGGGGCGTAGAGCGCGCCAAAATCAGGAATGCGGTTGGAGATTTCGGCAATGGTCAGAAAGGCCATGTCTAACGCGCCGGTTTGCAGCTGCTGCACCATCTGCGCTTCGTTACCTAACTGCTGAGCAGGAAACACGCTTACGCTATGCTCACCGCCTGAGCGCTCGCTCAGCGTTTGGGCAAACGCTTCGGCTTCGGTAGACCACAGATGCTGGGCGGGGGTAATCAGCCCCAAACGGAAATCACGCGCCTGGGCGCTAACGGAAGAAACGGCCAGAGCGGCTGCGGCGCAGGCAAGCGTCAGCGTTTTCATTCGGTTCATGCAAAGCCTCGTTGTCCAGCCAAAGCGCCATACGGCGCTTTGGGTGTTTTTTTAATTAGCGGCTTTGAGAATACCTTAGCGATGGCGTTTATGGCACCCGCCATTGCGCTAACGCAGCGTAGCGCGGTCGGCTACTTAGGCAGCTTCGTAGGCGGCTTTCAAGCGATAAAACTCGTCGACAATGGCCGCCATTTCGGTGGCATCGTAGTCACACAGCCCGCTCACCACGAGCTTCTTCGAGCCCACGCCGACCGATTCACCGGCAGACTCGATGGAAAACTCCAACAAGGCATCGGCACGCTTGCCTTGTACGTCTAACGAGGATTGCGTGAGCGCCAAGTTGGGCGAGAAGCCATCCAAACGCTCCAGACAGAACCCCATGCTGTCGTAAATCACTAACGGACGTTTGGGGTTGAACATCACCCCATGCTGCTCCATAAGCGGTTTGAGATAGTGGGGGAAGTTCTTACCCGAAAACGCTACGTAGCAGCGGGCAAACCCTTCTACCACCGCTTCATCGCGGGTCATCTCGCCACTACGAACAACCTGTAAGTAGCACTTGCCACTGTCGTCACAGACGTGGATATCCCCGTTCTCGGTTTCACTGAACTTGATGGGTGTATCGGCCCCCACCATATTGGTGAAGCGAAATTCCATTTGTCGCGACAGCCCGAACTTCACCAGTACCAGCGTAAACAGCAGGTCGCCGGGGACGCAGAAACGCCGCGCATCCGGGTTGTGAATCGGGTTGTAGTCGCCGGCCACGCCTTTAGCGAAGCGGCTGGCCTGCTCAGCGGAGATCACCACATACTCTCCGCGCTGCGCGTAAAAATCCTTGAACATGGCTTTGCTGCCTGCCTAGCGTTGAAATCGAAAACCCATAACTGCCCCACGTCGCGCATAATGCCATAAAACACGCGCCAACAGGAGTCATCTGCTAGGAAGCCCGTATGACGAGTGACACGCCCGCTACTCCACGCCGTTTTCGCCTTCTCATCGCCCTGCTGTTTGGCGCGCTAGCGCTCGTGCTGATCTGGCTGATCGGCAGCCACTGGCTTCTCAACAGCCAGTGGCTACCGCATCGAATCTCCACCATCGAAGGGGTCGAGGTGCACTGGTCTAACGCCCAGAGCCTTCACCCAGGGCGTTGGGAGGTCGACAACCTCTACCTAGCCCGGGAAGACGAAGCGCTACCGATTACCGTCGAGGCCAGCCAAGCCACCCTGTCGCTATCGCTGCTTGCCCTGCTGCGCGGAGAGCTACATATCCAAGCACTGGAAGCGAACGGTATTCGCCGCTTTACCGTCGGGGACATTGCCCTGGAGGCAGAGGGCCAGCTGAAGGTCGAGGATACCCAGTTCAGCCAAGAGACCCTTACAGTGCCTTATGTAGGTTTGGACATCACCCAAGGCCGCCTCGTCCGCTTGAGCGATCAAACCACGCTGGTGCAGGATATTCAGCTACGCAGTACGGCGTCACTGGACTCACTGTCCACCCAGCAAAGTAACGATGCGCTGACGGAGGCGCTGCTCGACGCCCTCACCGCCCAGCTTGCCATCACGGCTCAAGCGGATGCTTGGGACGTGTTCATGCCCTACCTAGAGGCGCTGCCCTGGTTGAGCCTGGCAGGCAACGGCGTATTGGAAGGTGAGCTAGCGCTTGCCGAGGGCCAACTACAGCCGGGCAGCGAACTCACATTAGCAGCCCCCGAGCTTGCGCTCTCTATCGATGAGCAGCGCTTGAAAGGTACCGACAACACGCGCCGCTGGCTGGTAGCGGATGACACACCGCCGCCGCATACCGCCACGGGCCAGGGGCGCGTCAGGCTCGCCGTGGAGGATAGGCAACTTCGCTTCGCTACTCAATTGGAAGACGTCACGCTAGCCGACACGCACCCCTACGCCACCAACACACGGCTCGCCCTTTCTACACACATCCCCAACCAGCGCCTGGATCAGCTCGACTTGCCCACTGGCGCCTCACTTGAGCTATCGGGCGAGGTAACGCGCCTGGACATGCTTGACCGCTATCTCGCAACGGCCTTCGATGGCCAAGGGATTCGGCTATCCGGCCAGGGGAGCATCACCGCGAGCGCGACGCTGCGGGATGCGCGCCCTTATGAAGCATCGCTGACCGTTCAAGCCCCCACGCTAGGCGCAGAGCTGCTTGAACTCACCGCGCAAGGCAGCGGTACGCTCGACGCGACGCTCTCCCCCGATGAGCAAGTAGCGGCAACGCTGGCCTTCACAGACGCCACGCTGCGCCATCAGGAGCGAACCTTACTGGCGAACGCAGCGCTCACGCTAGCCGCACAAAGCCCCCTCGACCCCGAACAAGCGCAACAAAGCGCCACGGCGCAACTGAGCTGGGAAGAAGCAACGCTGCCCAATATTCAAGCGCTACAACCCTACCTTGCGTCAGTGTTGCCCAGCCCTTCTCCGCTAACGTTAAACAGCGGCTCAGCCACCAGCCACGGTCAGCTTCGCTTCACGACCGAGCAACTGAGTGGAGAGCTTTATTTAGCTGGCAACGCGCTGACCACCGGCTGGCAACGAAGCGAGCAGAGCGGCACATTGGTGAGCGATACGCAGCTTGCGCTGGCCATCCACCAAGCGGCGCTGGATGGCACAGCACTGGACATCAGCGGCTCGCGGTTAAGCTGGCAGGTGGCCGACCCGCAACGTCCCGGCGAAGCGCTGGAGAGCACGCTGGTGCTGCGCGACGGTCGCTTTCAGCGCCAAAACGCCACCCCAAGCGGGCAGTTCACACTGGAGGGCAGCGTGCAGCGGCTAGGGTTTCTCAACACGTTTTTACCGGATGCCCACGGCGTATCGCTTTCCGGCAACGGTCAGCTTTTTTTACAGGGCGCGTTTATAGACGACACGCTGCAAGCCCCTACGCGGCTGCGGGTCAATGCTAACCAGCTGGAAGTGACGTTTCTCGACTACTTGGCCACCGGGCGCGGCGAGCTCACCGCCCAGCTAGATAGCCCCGAGCAAGCACAGCTTTCGCTAGGCATTCCACAGTTCGCCCTACGTCGGCAAGATGATGACCGCCCTCATCTGGAAGGCCGCCATTTTGCGCTCACCACCCAAACCGACCGCTTTAGCGATGTACTCGACGCCCCCGCTCCCGAACACTTCACTACCCGCGTTGCGCTGCCAATCACCGAGGTGCCGGACATTTCCCGCTACAACCGCTACTTGCCAGAAGATGCGGGGGTTGAGCTACTCTCCGGCAACGCCAGCCTAACCAGCGAATGGCTGCTAGAGGGGCTGCGCGCCCAAGGTGATATCACGCTGCGCGCTTTCGAAACCGAAATGGCGCTACTAGAGCAGCGCCTAAAGGGCGATGTGACGCTGCACTTACAGCTCACCGAGGGCGATATCGAAACGCGCCGCTTTGTCGCCAATGACTCCTACCTGCGCCTGGAAAACGTCTTTCGCCGAAGCGACGACGGCACTCAGGACGCAGGCTGGTGGGTGCAGCTCACCATGGAAGAAGCGCAACTCAACTGGGGTGACCCAATACAACTCACCAGCCAGCTACGGTTAGGCATGCGCGATACTGGGCTGCTGGCACGGCTATTTCTCGCCCGTGCCCGGGAGAGCGACTGGCTGGGCAGGCTTTTAAACGTGCATGACATCAACGGGCACGCCCTACTCACAGTAAGCGGCGAGCAAATACGCCTGCATGACCTCACGCTCACAGGCGGGCCGCTGCTACTGCTTTCCGATGTGACTCTAGCCGATGGCCAAGCCAACGGCGCGCTCTATGCGCGGCTGGGTGCCGTGGGCCTCGGCGTGGAGCTGAACGACAGCGAACCGGCCCTGCGCGTGCTACAACCCAAGCGCTGGTTTGACCGCTGGCGAGAGGCCCAGCGCTTTCCAAGGCCTTAGCGGCGCGTGCGTTCTCGACGAATCATACGCACGCGCTCTTTGGCTTTTTGTGGTGTAGACAGCGGCGCGTTGGCGTCTTGGTATTTAGGCGGCACCGTGACCCAGGCAAACACCGGCAGGGCCAAGTGCCAATGAATTGCCGCTAAGCGCAGGCCCAGCGTCACGCTCAATGAGGCGGCAATGGCGGATGTCAGCGGCGCATCGAGCGCCTGCAGCGCGACATAGACAATCCCGCCCGCCATGGCAGCGGTGGCATAAATCTCTTCGCGCAGCACCATCGGCACCCGCTGGGCCAGCACATCACGAATCATGCCGCCCGCCACGCCGGTCATCATGCCCATCAGTACCGCCACCACGCCAGAGGTACCCAGCAGCAGCGCTTTGTGCGTGCCGATCACGGTAAAGAGCGCCAGCCCAAAGGCGTCGGCTACGGGCAAAAAGCCCCGGGAAAGACGATGAATATAGTGAAACCCCACCAGCGACACGCCCACCGTGGCCAAGATCACCCAGAGATAGGTCGGGTCGGTCACCCAGAACACTGGCCTAACGCCCAGCACCAAATCACGCAGCGTACCGCCCCCAATGCCCGTCACCGCCGCCAGCACCAACATACCGAACGGGTCCATCCGCGAGCGGCAGGCCAAAATCACGCCCGACAGGGCAAACACAATCACCCCCGCCATATCCAACCAATAAATCACACCCGACACGCGGCTCTCCCTCATCACCTGCTGTTTAGGCGGGCAGAATATCACTCATTCGGGAAAGGTGTATGTGATCAGAGAGCCGGTCGGCTTAATAGCCGTGACGCTGCAACCACTCTTTTAGGAAAGCAATTTCACTCTCTTGAGCAGCAATAATTTCTTCAGCCAGTTGACGAATCTCATCATCTTCGCCGTGCTCCAGCACGATTTCCGCCATGGCAATGGCACCTTCGTGATGGGGAATCATACCTTGGGCGAAATCCACATCAGGATCGCCTGTCAATGCTGTCGCCATCTCTTCGTGCATACGCGCGCTGGCCGCTTGGTAGGCGGCTACCGCAGGGTTATCACTGCGAGAGTAAGCGGTATTGGTGTGCTCGCCGTGGCTACCAGAGTGGACTTGATGCTGAGCAATAGCAGGCGGCACGATCAGTAATCCTGCTAAAACCCATAAAGGAACAGCCATACGGTGTGCAAAGAGTGGCCGGGAAATTAACACTTGGCTAACAGAACTAGAGATCGGCATGGCAGCGCTCTTATCAGCAAGATAGATCATCGAAGTCTAAAACCTACAGGCTGCCCACAGGTCAAGATGCGCTAATCGCGTTACTCTGTTAATCCTCTTAGCCATTAGTCATGGAGTACACATGGACTAGCACCTTGCTTACAGCTGACTGGTACTCGTCCTGTTGTTGGGCGTACCCGAACTGACCGCTGGCGCGATGGTGCTGTTGACGCCCAGTATCGCTGCTATGGCCCAGGGCCAGCGTTAATCCGCCATCTTGTACGTTCAAGGCGATAAAGAATCTGCCATTTTGCGCGCCCAAGAAGAGTGGGAGTCCATCAAGCGGGTGCTTAGCGCTATCGGCGGTAACGAAGAGAACTCTCGCTAAAAAGCCGCTCCGGTCAGGAAAGCGGCTTAAGAAGTGGCATTGTCGGTGGTGCCAGTAGCAGCTAACGCGTTACGCCACTGGCACGGTACTGATCAGCCTATGATGCCGTGTCAGTGGCTAGAAAATGCTCCATAAACACTTGGTAGTCTTGATTCACACAGTCGGCGTAGGCTTTAGCAAGCGTTGAGACCACGCCGATAAACTGCTCCTCACGCCCTTCTAACCGCTGGCATACCGCGTCGGCAAACGGTGCGGCTTTGCCTCGGTTAAGTGCCTGCGCACCGCGCAGGTGTTCACGGGCCAGAATCTCGCCCCACTGGCGCGCCAGCTTGCGGTAGGCTTTACCGCCAGAGAGCTTATGGGTGGGGTAATCCTTTTTGAACGGTGAACGCTCGCGTACCGAAAACACCTTGCCGTTCATGGTCAACCAGCCAAGGTAGGCATCCGGGTGCTCCGCAATGGCATGGAACGCCGCGGCATGGCGAATACCTTCATTGGGAAACAGCTTGCACCACGCCTGCTGCTGCGCTTTGTCCATCAGGCGGTAGGCTTCTGGCGTGACCTGTTCTTTGATATCCAGAATCACATCGTCGTGTTCGTGATCCGCCCCGCCTTCGATCAGCACGTAGTACCGCTCGACGCCCAGTGACCCAGTGCCTGCATCCAAGCGCCGGGCGGTGTCTTTGACGAAGAAGTGCTGCGGGTCGCTCTCCTTGATGGGGTGCTGCAGCGTTTGCTGGTACTCCTGCTCAATGATGCGCCGTAGCTGGCTTGCCACATCGGCAGGCAGATTTGCGAGTTTGCCGGGGCGCTCGGCAAACTGACGCCCTTTATCTGGGTCTAGCGTCGTCCACTTCTCCAGCATGCGGGCACGGCTCTGCTTATCGGCCACCTTGCCCATAAAGGATTTGATCGGATCTCTCGCGCTATCGAGAGTAACAGCGTAAATCGGTAGTTCCTCCTCACAGTGCGCGCTCAGAGTCTCCATGTACCCTTCCAGCAGTTTTTTGAGCGCTTTATCCACCGCTTTAGGGCTTAGCTCAGCGTTCTCACGGGCATCCAACACGAGGCTAATCGCCAGCCGCCACACGTCGTACTGGTAGTCCCCAATCAACGCATCGTCGAAGTCATCCATGCCGTAGCGCACTTGGTCATCGTGATGGCCGTATGCGCCAAAGTTGTAGGCATGGGCATCGCCCTGAAGCCAGGTTTGCGTATTCGGCCAACCGCCGAACAGCGCAAAGCGCCAGTCGTGCCATACGTCTTGCCAATAAAGGTGATTTGAGCCTCGAAAGAAGCGATAGGGAGAGGCCGCCATTTTGGCGTATTTCGCCTGCCGATGCGCCGTACTCAGCGGTGCATTCGCCTTTTGAATGGCCTCAATGACCTGCTGAGGGCGGTTATGTCCTGTCAATGCGTGGCTCATACAGTCCCTTTATGTGTGCATTAAATCGCTTAGGTTAAGCGTAGACGATGCACGTTAACAGATTAAGACACCTGCTTGCCCAAACGCGTCAGACCACGGGGCGCTGAAATGCGAAAGAAGCGCTCGACCACCTCTTCACGCGTAGCAGGGGTCACTAGCGACACCAGCACAAACAGCGGCAAATTGACCATCAGCCCCCAAAACCCTGCATGAATGCCGAGCGGATGCCGCCATAAGGTGGTGAACGCCACGGTCACTACAAAACCGCCTAAAATGCCCGCCATAACGCCCAGCCTTGAGGCGCGAGACCAAAAGAACATGCCGATAAAGGCGGGCAAAACCTGCGAAGCAAAGCCAAGCCCCACCAGCAAAATCATCACCAGGCTCCCCGGCTCAGCAATCGCCAGCGGCGCAATCACCAGAAACATAATGGGCAGAATCAAAAGACGCGCCAGCTTGGCGGTGGTGCCCTCCGAGAGCTTGAACAACGGCTGCAGCACGTCTTTACTCACGGAAAGGGAAACCGAATGAATAAACGGCTCGCTGGAGGACATAGAGGCAGCCAAGGTGCCCGCGCCCAGCAGTCCAACTAACACCACGGGCAAGTGCTGCATGGCGTACTCCAGCACCACGGTATCTGCCCGGGCCAGCTCCGGCAGCGAGAAAATACCGATAAAGCCCACCACCACCATGGGCAGAATCACCACGTAGTAGGTGGGTAGCCACGTCGCGCTACGGCGGATGGTGCGCGCTGAAGAGGCGCTCATCCACTGCGTCCAGACGGGGGGCATAAACGAGAACATCGAGACAATGATCGACGTGGTCCAGAAGCTAAAACTCATATCGCCCCCCGCGCCGGGGAGGGTTAGAAACTCTGGGTGCTCGGCGGCGATGCGTTCAAATACGCCCGCAAAACTCAGCCCGCCGGTGGCACTATGAATGGCCCACAGGCCTACCGCCCAGGCCACCACCAGCATCAGCACGCCCTGGAACGCGTTGGTACGGCCAATCGCCCGCTGCCCGCTGGCGTAGAGATAAACGGCAATGCAAGCCAGCACCAACAGCACGCCCAACCAAACAGGAATCTGCCCGCCGCTCATCACGAACAGAATATAAGCAGAGCCAATCGTTTGTAGCACCGCGTAGGCCACGGAGCCTACCGCCATGACCAGCGCGGACAGCGCGCCCAACGCGGGGCTTTGATAGCGGTCGGCAATGGCGCTTGCCTGCGTCACATGGCCAAACTGCTCACCGAACTGCCATACCTTCGGCCCGAAATACCACGCCACCAGCGCCAAGTACGCCAGATAAATCGCTACATAAAAAACCGCCACGCCTTTGGAGTAGGCCCAGCCCGGCGCGCCCATGAAGGTGTAAGCACTCACACTGCCCGCCGCGATCAGAAGGTAAAGCGTCACCGGCCCCATGCTGCGTCCCGCCACGCCCCACTCTTCAAGACTGTTCATGGAGCGGCCTGCCCGTGCGCGAAGGCCGATCAGCATAGCGGTGGCCACGTATAAAAGCGTAATGACCAGCGGCCAGGCACTACTCATGGTCGTCTCGCTCTACAATGCGGTTGCCCACTAGCATGACTGCCACGCAGGCAAACATGACCACGTAGCTCCACACCACCAGCAGCGGCAGTCCCATCACCAGCGTGGCCCGGTTCACCCAGCCAATCACTGGCCAAATACCGGCCAATACCAGCGTCACAAAGGCAATGAAAAGCCCCCAGCCCGCCCGAGACGTGGGCAGCACTAAAAAACGTCGCATGTCATATCCATAAGATGATGAAAAGAAGTGGTAGCCTCAGCGGCTGTCATGGCGGTGTCACGGCACATTGCCACACTAGGCCGCAATGCCAGCCGTTAAGCCGCTTATGATGAAGATTTTAATGCTTTCCGACGTCTACTTCCCCCGGGTGAACGGCGTTTCCACGTCGATTGAAAGCTTCCGTGGGGCGCTGGAGCGCTTGGGCCATGAAGTACATCTGATTTGCCCTCGCTATATGGATCATGCCAACGAAGACCCGCGCCTTTGGCGTATCGATTCACGAGGCGTATTAGGTGACCCGGAAGACCGCATGATGCGCTACCAGGCCATCATGGCGCTGGTTCCGTCGCTGCACGCCATCGAGTTCGACCTAATCCACATTCACACCCCCTTTGTGGCGCACTACGCGGGCGTAGCATTAAGTAAACGGCTCGGCGTACCCGTGGTAGGCACCTACCACACGCTGTTTGAAGAGTATCTGCACCACTACGTGCCGTGGCTGCCTCGCCGCAGCCTGCGCTTTACCGCCCGGCGATTTTCGGTGCACCAGTGCCATCAGCTCTCCGCCGTTGTCGCTCCTTCGCCCGCCATGACCTCTGCTCTCACCGCCTATGGCGTTCGCTCCCCGATCGCGACCATCGCAACGGGCTTGTCGCTCACTCATTTCGTCGCACAAACCGCTGGCAGAGAATTTCGAGAGCATCATGGCCTTCCAACGCAAGGTCGACTGCTACTGTTTGTAGGTCGCGCCGCGTATGAGAAAAATATCGGCTTTCTGATCGATATGCTGCCTAAGGTGCGCCACCAGCACCCGGAGACTCATCTAGTCATCGTCGGCGAAGGCCCGGCCCTCGCCTCGCTGAAACAGCAGGCCCAGCAAGCAGGCCTCTCCGATGCGGTTCACTTTTTAGGCTACCTTCCCAGAGATGGCGCACTGCAAGATGCCTACCGAGCAGCCGATGCCTTTGTGTTTGCCTCCCGCACCGAAACCCAAGGCTTAGTGCTGCTGGAAGCCATGGCGTTGGGCACTCCGGTCGTCTCAACCGCCATCATGGGCACCCAAGATGTATTGCAGCAGGATGAGGGCTGCCTGATCGCGGAAGAGCACCCTGCCCGCTTTGCAGAACACGTCTGCCGACTGCTCTCTGATGACGCTCTTCGCACCACCCTCACCCACCGCGGCCAAGCCTACGCCCAGCGTTGGAATGAAGATACCAAAGCCGAAGCACTGGCAGCGCTGTATGAGAGCCAATGCCCCAAGGCGTTTGTTTCATCGCCTGCTTAGTTGTCGATATAGCTGTCGATATAGTTGTCGATAGCGAGGATCACACAATACACCGCTCCATGGCGTACACTGCGTCTTCGGTGTTCAGCACTCGAAACCCCATGCGCTCGTATAAATCCATGGCGGGGTTGATACTAAATACCCGCAGCCGCAGTCGGTGAACACCCGCTTGCCGGGCATGCGCTTCGGCGAAGTGGAGCGCTGCCGTTCCCAAGCCTTGGCGCTGCCACGGCGGGGCAATTTGCAGCTCTCGAATATGGTAAGCGTCATCCTCCTGATGGAGGCATAGCACGCCCACAGGGGTTGCATTGATGACTAACTTAAAGCTTTCTAGCTCGCGCCACTGCTGATCGAACAGGGCGGAGTCCCAGTGCCATCCTAGCTGCTGGTGGTAAGCCGCCATGTTGTGACGAATCAGCGTTTCGGCAAACGCCTTATCGCTCGTCGGCTGGAACACAGGCGTCATCGTTCAACACCTGAACCATCCGGCCGTTGGCAAACACGAATTTGGCCGATCATTACCTACCCTAACTGGAACGGATACACCGGCCCGATTTGTAGGAGCTGAGTCAGCTCGTCCAGCGCGGTGAGCACTTCGGTGGCGAGCTGTGGGTCGGCGAGGTCTTCACTAGTGAGGCGGTCGCGGTAGTGGCGGTTCACCCAGGCGGTGAGGTCGCTATAAAGTGCATCGTTGAGCAGTACGCGGCCGGTAAGGGCGGCGCGCTCGGCTTCCGTTAGCACCACCCGCAGGCGCAGGCAGGCGGGGCCGCCGCCGTTGCGCATGCTCTGCTTCACGTCTTTGACGATCACTTCGCCAATGGGGTTATTGCCCGCCAGGATGAAGTTCTGAATCGTGTTCCAAACGGCTTCCCGCTCTTGGCACTCGCTGGGCACCACCAGGGTCATTGTGCCGTCTGGGTTGGAGAGCAGTTGGGAGTTGAACAGGTACGACGCCACCGCGTCTTCCATGCTAACCGCTTCCACCGGCACCCGAACGGGAATCAGCGGCGTGCTCATCTTGGCGCGCAGCTCGTCCAGCGTACACTCTTCATGAAGAAACGCCATTTCGTGGTAGAGCAACACCGGGCCGTTACCCACGGCAATCACATCGTTGTGGAACACCCCGGCATCGATGGCCTCCGGGTGCTGCTGGGCGAAGACGGTTTGCGCGTCGCTCAGCCCGTGCTGACGAGCCACCGCTTGGCTGGCTTCAAGAGTTTGCCGGGCGGGGTAACGCTTAGGTTCGCGCCCACTGCTACTCGCGTCGCTAAACGCTTGGCGACCGTAAACGAAGAGATGAACGCCCGGCTCGCCGTATTCGCCGCACAGACGGGTGTGGTTGGCCGCCCCTTCATCGGAAAATGCGGGCGTGGCGGGCAGTACCGGGTGATGGGCAAAGCGCTGCTCGTCGCGGAAAATCGCTTGTAGCACGCGGCCGGTAGTCTTCGGCTCTAGGTAGCGGTGGAAGCTGGATTGCAGGTTGGCGGGGGTGAAGTGCACCCGGCCATCCGGTGCATCGACGCTAGGCGTAATGGTGCCTGCGTTAGCCGTCCACATGCTGGAGGCTGAACATACTGCCCGCAGCAGCTGCGGCGCTTGCTTCGCGGCTTGAGCGAGGATCTCGCTGTTGCTGCCGCTAAAGCCTAACGCTCGCAGTGCGCCCAAATCAGGCCGCTGCTGAGGAGGCAGCACGCCTTGGGCATAGCCTGCATCCATCAGCGACTTCATTTTGGCCAGCCCCTGTAGCGCACCCTCTTTGGGGTTGGAGACCAAGCCGCCGTGGCTCATGGAGGCCACATTGCCGTGGGCAAGCCCCGAATAGTTGTGGGTAAGCCCTACCAAGCCATCGAAGTTGACTTCGCGAATGCTGTTGACGCTCATAGATTGACTCCCGGCGGCAGGGTTTCGGGCATTTCCAGGCTCTCGGCTTCCATGGAGGCGACCGGATAGGCGCAGTAATCCGCCGCGTAGTAGGCGCTGGGGCGGTGGTTGCCGCTGTCGCCTACGCCGCCAAAGGGCGCATCGCCAGAGGCTCCGGTGGTCTGGCGGTTCCAGTTCACAATGCCTGCGCGAATACGCAGCAGGAAATCGTCCCAATCCGCCTGCTCGCCACCGATCAACCCGGCAGAAAGGCCGTAGCGGGTGTCGTTGGCAAGGGCGAGCGCCTCATCCCAATCCGCGTAGCGGTGGATTTTCAGCAGCGGGCCGAAGTGCTCCTCGTCGGGCACGTCCAGGCCCGTCACGTCGATCAGCGCGGGGCTGAGCAGGCTGGTGTTCTCTTTGAGGCGCTGCATACGGTTAATAACCGTACCGCCCATGGCTTCCAGTTCATCCTGGGCGTTGAGGAGGCCATCGGCTGCGGCAACGCTTACCAAGCCGCCATAGAACGGCGCGGGCTCTTCATCGAACTGTCCCGCCACGTGCAGCTTGGCGATAGCCTCCGAGAGCGCATCGATGAGACGGTCGCCCACCTCGCCTTGAGGAACCATCAAGCGGCGCGCACAGGTGCAGCGCTGGCCGCCGGAGAGAAACGCCGACTGTAGAATCGTCAGTACCGCCGCACGCTCGTCATCCACGTCCATCACCACCAGCGGGTTATTGCCGCCTAATTCCAGCGCGAGGATTTTATCCAGCTGCCCGGCGAACTGCTGCTGCAGCATTCCACCCACTTTGGCGCTGCCGGTAAACAGCAGGCCATCGATACCGGGATGGGCGGAGAGCGCCTGCCCGACCGGGACACCGCCCTGCACGAGGTTGATCACGCCGGCAGGCAATCCGGCTTCTAACCAGCACTGCAGGGTGAAATCCGCAGTGAGCGGGGTTTGGTCGCTGGGCTTGAACACCACGGTGTTCCCCGCCAACAGGGCAGGCACCATATGGCCGTTGGGCAGGTGGCCGGGGAAGTTATAGGGGCCAAACACCGCCATCACGCCGTGGGGGCGGTGGCGCAGTATCGCTTTGGCGCTGCCCACTTCTTTCTCGCGCTCCCCGGTGCGCTCGTGGTACGCCTTGATGGAGAGCGCGACCTTGCCAATCATCGCGCCTGCTTCGGTGCGTGCTTCCCACAATGGCTTGCCGGTTTCCGAGGCGATGGCAATGGCCAAGTCCTCGCGACGTGCGGTCAATACGTCTACAAAGCGCTCCACCAGCGCCTGGCGCTCAGCAAAGGGCGTGCGCGCCCAGGCAGGAAACGCCGCACGGGCTGCCTCCACCGCCGTGCTTACCTGACGGCTAGAGGCAGCCGCCCCCTGCCATAGCAGCGTTCCCGCAACGGGGTCGTGCTTGGTAAAGGGCTCGGCGTCGCCGACGACCCAGGCGCCGTTGATCAGTTGCTGCTGCTGGGCGTGCATGTTCTGGGTGTGCATCGTGCTCTCCTTCACTGAGTTTTTGTCGTCTTGGCGCGGGTCGAGGGGGCGCTTAGATTGCCAATATTAGGTTTCCAGCAGGCGAACGGCGTCGCCGGTGGAAACGCCTAGCCGCTCGGCCTCGTCGGGGGTGAGCACAATTGTGCTGCTATCTGCCGGGCCGCGGCCGATCCAGCTCGCGGTAAAGTTCAGCATCTGGGTAGATGCCGCCAGCCAGCGGCTAACGCTCTCTTGTGGCGCGTTAGAGGAGACTTCCACCTGATAAAGCTGCGAGTTGCGAATCGCCCGCACGTCATCGATGTAGGCCTCCACCGTGGGGCCACCATCGAAGATGTCGATGTAGCCTTCCCAGCGCAGCCCCTCTTTTTTGAGCATCTCCAGCGCTGGCCGGGTGTGCCGGTGCACCTGCCCGATACACGCCCGCGCCTCTTCCGACATGAAGGTGGTGTAGATCGGGAACTTGGGCATCAGCTCGCCGATGAAGCTCTTCTGGCCCAGGCCGGTCAAGCGGTCGGCTTCGTTGAAATCCATGGGGAAGAAGTGTTTCCCCAGGCTTTCCCAGAAGGGGCTAACGTTGTTCTCATCGAACACGCCGCGCATCTCGGCCAGCACTTTCTGCGGAAAGCGGTCGCGGAACTGGGCAATGAACAGCCAGCGCGCTTTGGAAAGCAGCGCCCCATTACGCAGGTGCTTGTTGGCTTCGCCGCGATACTCCGGACGCAGAAATAGCGAACACACTTCGGCGTCGCCGGTGTGGTCGGAGCTTAAGAACAGCGTGTCGATGGTGCGATGCAGATCGAGCTGTACCGACGAGTGCGCCAGCGTGCCGAGCCGGTAGTTGTAGAACGGAACTTCACGCCCTACCTGGCCTTCGATGGCGCAGCAGCCTGCTAGCTCGCCGTTGGTTTCATCTTCCAGCACGAAGAAGTAGAGACGGTCATCCACCGGCGTACGCTCTTCGAACGCGCGGGCGGCGGACTCGATTTTACCGGCCAAAAACTCGCGGTTATCCGGCAGCGAGGTAAAGCCAACACCGGCCTGCTGCGCAAGCGCCTGGAGCCCATCCAGATCATTACGGGCAATGGGTCGAATGCGCATTACATCTCTCCTTCATCAAGCGCATCGATGGCGCTTGGCAGGGTTAACGGTGCCGCCAGCACCGCCCGACCCTCTTCTACGCCCAAACGCTCCGCGTGCTCCGGGGAGAGCATCAGCTGCCCCGTGGGCGAGAGCGCGTAGCGTGCGACGATACAGCGGAAATCGCTCAGCGTTTGATTGGCGATCATCGCCGGTTCGGCATCCGGCAGCGCGTGCTCTGGGCGTATCCGTACCGGGTGCCAGGCCGCGCGGCGGAACGTTTCCAGGCGCTCGCGTTCGGCTTTGACGATGGGGCCTGCATCGAAAATATCCACATGCCGGGAGCGCACGAAGCCCTCGGCCAGCATTTCGGCCAGCGCCTCTTCGTGGGCCGGATGCTCGCGGCCAATCGCAGCGCGAGCCTGGGGCGTGAGTAGCGGTAAGTAGAGCGGAAACTGCGGCATCACTTCAGCAATAAAGCTTTTCGAGCGCACGCCCGCCATGTGATTCATCTCTTGGAAGCTGCGGGCAAAGAAGTGGCGGCCCACGCTCTCCCAAAAGGGGGATTCGTTCTGGCTATCCAAATAGCCGGGGAAAGCCACCGCTAATATCCGCGAGAAGCGCTCCGGGTATTGGGCGATGAACATCAGCCGCGCCCGGCGCAGTAAGCTCTCCGCACTGGTGCCTTTGTAGCGTGGGTTGAGCGACAGCGCGCAAAGCAGCGTGGCATCCGAGGCTTCATGGGAAAGCGCCAGCGTTTGCACTTCACGGCGAACGTTAAGCTGCTGAGAGGCGTGAATTAGCGTCTCTTGGCGGTAGGTGTAGTAGGCCTCGGCGGCCCCCGCCTGGGCACGGATAGTGGCCGTGCCCAGAACGTCGTTGCGGCTATCGTCCGCTAGCACGAACATATAGTGCTCGTTACCGGGAAACTCGATCTCGCTGGCGAATGCTTCCTGGGAGCGCACAATGCGCTCCTCAAGGCGTTCACGGTTGGCGGGCAGGTTGGTCAGCCGTGGCACCGCGTGCTCTGCCAGTTGCTCCAAGGCGGGAAGGTCAGCCAGGGTGACCGGTCGGATTACCAACATGTTCAGCGCCCCCTCTTGTGTGACTTGCGCTCTACTCATGCGCTGGCGACAAGTCGCTCGATGGCACGTTCTAGGCGCGCCATGCCTTCGGCAATGTCTTCCTCGGGAATCACCAATGACGGCGCCATACGCAACACGTTGGGCCCCGCGATGAGCGCCATCACGCCCTCTTCAATCGCCAGCGGCAGAATATCCTTGGCGCGGCCTTCGAAGGCGTCCGACATCTGGGCCCCCATCAGCATGCCCATACCACGTATCTCTTTGAAAACGCCATGCTTGCGGTTGATGGTTTCCAGGTGCTCGCGGAACAGATCGTGGCGATGTTTGACACCTTGCAGTACCTCCGGCGTATCGATGAACTCGACCGCCGCTAGCGCTACCGCTGAGGCCAACGCGTTGCCCCCGTAGGTAGAGCCGTGGGTACCGATGGCCAGCGATTTAGCGATAGCGTCGGTGGTCAGCGTGGCACCAATCGGGAAGCCGCCGCCCAGGGATTTGGCGCTGGTGAGAATATCCGGGGTAATGCCGAAGTTTTTATAGGCATACAGCTCGCCGCTGCGGCCAACGCCGGTTTGCACTTCATCGAAAATCAGCAGCGCGTTGTGCTCGTCACACAGATCGCGCAGGCCCTGCAGGAACTCTTGGGTCGCGGGGACGATGCCGCCCTCGCCCTGCATCGGCTCAACCATGATGGCGCAGGTGTCGTCGCCCACGAGCTTACGCACGCTCTCCAGGTCGTTGAAGTTGGCGTGCAGAATGCCGCCCGGTACCGGGCCAAAGCCTTGAGAGTACTTGGGCTGGCCGCCTACGCTGACGGTAAAGAACGTGCGGCCATGGAACGACTGGTAAAACGAAATGATTTTGTCTTTATGCTCGCCGTAGTGGTCGACCGCCCAGCGGCGTGCGAGCTTCAGCGCGGCTTCGTTGGCTTCACCGCCGGAGGAGCATAAAAAGACCTTATCGGCGAAGGTTCGCTCGGTCAGGGTTTTGGCCAGTTTGAGCGCCGGTTCGTTGGTGAATACGTTGGAGAGATGCCAAAGCTTTTCGCCCTGCTCTTTCAGCGCATTGACCAGCACCGGATGGCAGTGACCCAGGGAGTTCACCGCAATACCGCCAGCGAAATCGATGTACTCGCGGCCTTCTTGGTCCCACAAGCGGCTGCCTTCACCACGTACCGGAATAATCTGCTGCGGCGCGTAGTTAGGCGCCATGTAGTGGTCGAAGTCTTGACGGTTCGGGGTGTGGCTCATGGGACAGTACCTCCAGTGGAGTAAGCGATTGAATCAGTATACGGGGGGCGTAGGACGCCCTGCTTTCAGTATTGGGACGGTAAATTATGAATAGAGACGTGTGCATTTACATCTAAGTACTGGCTCGCATCACCTTGAAGAATGTCTAAAGCACCCCATTGTCACTAATAGGGCATTTACTGGTGCCTTGTGGAGCGGCACGGACATTTTTGACCCAAGGAGCTGAACCATGAAGATCGATCTACGCGGCAAGCATGCCATTATCACCGGATCTACCGCCGGTATCGGCTATGCCATCGCAGAAGGACTGGCCAACGCGGGCGCAGAAATAGTCGTTACCGGGCGCACGCAGCAGCGGGTGGATGATGCCATCGCTGCCCTAAAAAAGCGCCTCCCCGAGGCCCGCGCGACCGGGGTAGCCGCCGATCTAGGCACTGCTGAAGGGTGTCAGGCTCTGATTGACCAGCAGCCCGAGACCGACATCCTTATCAACAACGTCGGCATCTTTGGCCCGCAAGACTTCTTCGACGTAGATGACGCCACTTGGCAACAATTCTTCAATGTTAACATCATGAGTGCGGTTCGTTTGTCGCGTCATTACGCCAAGGGCATGCGTGAGCGCGATTGGGGCCGTATCCAGTTCGTGTCCAGCGAATCCGGGATCAACATTCCCAGCGAAATGGTTCACTACGGCATGACAAAGTCTGCGCTACTGTCCATTTCACGAGGATTGGCAAAAGTATTGAGTGGCACCCAAGTCACGGTCAACGCTATTCTTCCAGGACCCACGCGCTCAGAGGGCGTGTTGAACATGCTCAGCGACATCGCTCAGAAAGAGGGTATCTCGCAGCAGGAAGTAGAAGCGCGTTTCGTCAAAGAGAACCGTCCGTCGTCGATCATTCAGCGCTTGGCGACGCCCGAAGAAGTCGCCCACATGAGCGTCTATGCAGCCTCGCCACAGGCCAGTGCCACTACCGGTGCCGCGCTTCGCGTAGAGGGCGGCATTGTGGATACGCTGACGTAAAGCGTTATCCGAGCCGTTCCTCTCTCGGCGTCATACCGAAATGGTGGCGATAGGCGGTTGAGAAGTGAGCCCCTGAAGAAAACCCAGTGGCAAAGGCAATATCACCGACGGCCCGGTCGCTCTCACGCAGCTGTTTGCGTGCTTCCTGCAAACGCAGGTCGAGGTAGTAGCGGCTGGGAACCGCCTGCAGGTACTTCTTGAATAATCGCTCCAACTGACGCCGGGAGATCCCCAAATGCTCGGCCAGTTCCAACGTCGAGAGCGGCTCTTCAATATTAGCTTCCATGAGAGTCACCGCATCTACCAAGCTCTGGGGCGCGTGGCCCAAACGGTTACGCAACGGCACGTGCTGGCGCTCATCGGCTAAGCGAATACGGTCGCAGACGAACTGTTCGGAGACCTGCTCGGCTAGGCGTGGGCCGTGATGCTTGCCAATTAGCGTGAGCATCATATCCATAGCGGCGGTGCCGCCCGCGCAGGTCAGGCGGTCACGATCAATCTCGAAGAGCTGCTGAGAGAGCGTGACTTGGGGGTAGGCTTGGGCAAACGCATCGAAGCGCTGCCAAGGCAAGGTAGCGCGGTAGCCTTCCAGCAAACCACAGCGGGCGAGCACCTCGGTGCCACCGGCCAAACCGCCAAAGGCCACGCCTCGGCCCTGGTGGCTACGCAGCCACTCGTTGAGCTTCGCGGGCAATACGTAGGGTAGCGGCGTAGGCGCACACACCAGCAGTAAATCCAGCGGGCCAAGGGGGGCTCCTAACGAATGCTGCGCGATAAGTGATAGCTGCGCGCCGCTGCGCACGGGCTCTTCATCCAGGCTGAGGGTCAGGGTGTGATACAGCATCTGGCCGCTCAGCTGGTTGGCCATGTGCAGCGGCTCGATGGCACTGGCATGGGCCAACAGCGAAAATCCCGGCAGCAACACGAACGCCACCCGCCTGCGGTGGCTAGGGGGTGGCGTTAACGTACTGGAATGCATGTGAATTCGCTGTGCTGCCTGTCGCGCTGCATGAAAACCGCCGCTGGCTAACTGAGTCGTTGATGTGACCAACATCTTACCCAATTGTGCCACTGAAGGCAGCGCCTGCTGTCGCTATCTCAAAAAAGGCGTCGCAAGGCTATAGCGAGTGCGTGTTACCTGTTCTCTTCCGCGTCTGAAAGCGTCGTTTGGTTATCAATAATCTGGTAGTCACTCTCGCGGTATTCGTCGGCGGACGCTTCGATCTCTTCGCTACCGTAGTCGGTGTTGACGACCAACTGGTCTCCTTCGCGCTGCATCTCTTTCACGGGGAGCGCTACATCACTAGCGCCGAAGCCCCAGATGCCGCCAATCGAGACAATCGCAAACAGCTCGCCACTCTCTTGATGACGGGCAATGTGCTGGATTTCACCCACTTCATCACCCTGCTGATTAGCGACAGTAATGCCCTCAAGATCCCGTGCGCGCTCTGCCATCAGCGAGTTGCCCTGGTCGCTTTGCTGAACGTCTTCCTGCACGACTTGTTGATTCTGCTGCTGCGCTGACGTCTGTTCTTGATCGCGCCCTTCGTTATCCCGGTTAACCTCTACCTCTGCAGTGTCAGCCTGCTCAATAGTCACCTCCGGTTCACCGCGCTGCTCAACGGTGACGTTCGGCTCCGCCTCTTCCACCGTGACTTCTGGCTCGGGCTGTTCAATGGTCACGTCGGGCTTAGGCTGCTCGATGGTGACGTCAGGTTTTGACTGTTCGACCGTGATGTTGGGCGACTCCTGCTGCACCTGAACATCCGCAGGCGCTTGATCAACCGTGACATCCATCGTCTCGTTGCCATCTGGGGTTTGGCCGTTTTGGCGCTGCTGTTCGGCCACCTCGTTCTGTCGCTGTTGCGACATGTCCCGGGTGGTCGAAGGATCGGTGTGATCATCGTTTTGCGCGAGGGCAATACCTGAGAGGCTAGCGCATACCGTGCCCATGGCGACTGCGATTGCTGTCCGTTTCATGCTCGTTCTCCGTTTACTGACGTGCATCGTTTCTAAAGCACACTTTGTGCTGAAGTACACGTTGCACACTAGTTAAGCACGGCGCATCGAGGCAAGATGAAACGGCACACAACCACTACGTTGTACCTAGATTAACGGACGTTTAGCAGAAGATGGGCACAAAAGCTGACAAACATTAAACACAGGCACTCCTAGTGACCGCCATGGAACGTTCGCTACCAAAGGCCTGAAACGCATATCGCCGGGCCACAGGCCCGGCGATATGCGCTGCAACAACGACGTCTCAGCCGCCGCTATTGCCCATTCCCAGCATGACAATACCCGCCACGATGATCCCCATCACTATGATGATCAGCGGCAGCATGTTGTGCAGCCCGTTAGCGGATTTCTTCGCTTCTGGCTGCTGCTGAGGTTGCGAGGTTTCGAAATCTTCGGGTAAGCGCTCGCTCAATACGTGCTCTTTCTCTTCTTCCGGGGTTTTGCTCTCTCGGGTATCCATACGGCACCTCATCCAGTCCGGTCGATGATCAACAGCGCGGCGGCCAGCGTTACCCGTCGCGCGTCGCCTTATAACGTCACGACATCGAATTCCACGTCCGGGTTCACATCGGCGTCGTAATCCACGTCGTTACGCTCGAAGCCAAACAGCTTCAAAAACTCATGCTTGTAACCAGCATAGTCGGTAATGTCGAAGAGGTTGTTCGTCGTGACTTCCGGCCACAGGTCTTGGCAGGCTTTTTGAACGTCGTCGCGCAGTTCCCAGTCGTCCAGGCGCAGGCGGCCTTGGTCGTCGGTAACCATGTCGCCGGGCTCACCGGAGTAAAGCCTTTCGCCGAACAGGCGGTTCAGCTGATCGATGGTGCCTTCGTGCAGGCCCTGCTCTTTCATGATGCGGTAGACCATGGCGATATACAGCGGCATGACCGGAATCGCGGCGCTGGCCTGAGTCACCACGGATTTCAGCACGGCCACGTTGGCACCACCGCCGCTCTCTTTGAGCTTGGCATCGATGGCGGACGCTGCGCGGTCCAGGTCCTCTTTGGCTTTACCCAGAGCGCCGTGCCAGTAGATCGGCCAGGTAATTTCGGTGCCGATGTAGCTAAAGGCCACGCTGCGCGCGCCTTTGGCGAGCACGCCCGCGTCATCCAGAGCGCTCATCCACAGTTCCCAATCTTCGCCGCCCATCACGGTGATGGTGTCGTCGATTTCTTGCTGGGTGGCCGGTTCCACTTCGGCTTCGATGATGGCGTCTTTGTTGGTATCGATCGCCGTGGCGCGGTAGGTTTCACCAATCGGCTTCAGGCTGGAGCGCTTCAGCTCACCGCTGTCAGGCAGTTTGCGCACGGGAGACGCCAGCGAGTAGACCACGAGATCAATCTCACCCATGTCCTGCTTGATCAGCTCGATGGCTTTTTCCCGCGCTTCGTGGGAGAACGCATCGCCGTTGATGGACTTGCTGTACAGACCTTCCTGCTTGGCAAATTTATCGAAGGCCGCGCTGTTGTACCAGCCCGCCGTGCCCGGCTTTTTCTCGGTGCCCGGCTTTTCGAAAAACACGCCCAAGGTGTCGGCGCCATAACCAAAGGCGGCGGTAATACGCGCTGCTAGGCCGTAACCGCTAGAGGCACCGATCACCAGTACTTTTTTCGGGCCTTGGCGTTTATCCAAACCACGGGCGCGGGTCGCTTCGATCTGCTCGAGAACGTTCTGCTCGCAGCCTTTCGGATGGGTGGTGGTGCAGATAAAGCCACGCACTTTCGGTTTAATGATCACATTGGACCCCTTCATCAGATGAGTATTGCGTTCGGCACGGCAGTGCCGAGTTACCAATGAGGGGTATTCTAGCGGTCTCGGCGCGCCCTGTCCGCTCTTGAGCTTCTTCGCCATTCGCGGCAGGATAGCGGCCTGCCCACCACTTGCCGACGAGACCTTTGATGAATGCACAGCAGCTAGTCGATGAGCGAGGCGATCTGTGGCTTGCCCTGGCCCCGCTCTGGCTTGATCGCGAACCCAGCGAGCGCGACTACGCCCGTATGATCGAAGTGATCGAACAGCACCAGATGTCGCTCAAGGAGTTGGAGTGGATGCTGCGTCTAGAGCTGGCACCGGTCATGTCGCGCCACCAGCTCTCGGTCGCCAGCGAGTGGCGCAAGTTCGACGATTACAAACTGATGAAGCAACTCGTGAGCCACAACATGAAGCTGACCGGCTGGCGACGCAAAAGCTGGGCACTCTTTTCAGGGCTGACGACCATGATGGTGCGTCACCGTTGGAACGAGCTGATGCAGCGCCTGGTGGTCGCCCGAGGTGAGGTGTAGCGCGTCACGTCGTGAGGCTTACTCTTTGTCCAGAGCGGCCTCCAGGGCCAAGCGCAGCGTCAGCCCGCGATCTTTGGGACCAAAACGAGCCACCACCTTGCCATCGCGCCCCACCAAGAACTTGGTGAAATTCCACTTCACAGCCTTGGTTCCCAAGATCCCCGGCGCCTCTTGCTTGAGCTGAACGAACAGCGGATGGGCATCGTTGCCGTTGACCCTCACTTTCTCCATGAGCGGAAAGCTCACGCCAAACTGCTGCTCGCCAAAGGCGCAAAACGCTTCGGCACTTTCAGGAGACTGACGGCCAAACTGGTTACAGGGGAACCCCAGCACGGTAAAGCCACGATCCCGGTACCGCTGGTAAAGCCCTTCCAGCTCTTTCAACTGGGGGGTAAAACCGCACTGGCTGGCCACATTGACCACCAGCAACACCTGTCCGCGCAGCGCGCGAAGGTTGAACGGCTTACCTTGGTGGGTATAACAATCCTGCTCGTAAATCGTCATCGCCAGGCCTCTAGAATGCCTTTACCAGCATGCGCCTTACCTTGCCACGGCAACGGTAACGACACCAGCATAGAGATTAAATGATGGGCCCTGCCACCACCCGCAGCGCCAGCGCGATCAGCAGCACACCGGTGAGGCGGTTGATCCAGTGGGCGCGGCGCTGCAGCCAGGGCAACACCCGCGAGTGAGACAACCCAACGGCCACCAACACGTACCAGCCACCATCAATCATAATAGCCGTGGCGACGATAATCGCCTTGGCCAGCAGACTCATGTCCGGCGTGACGAACTGGCTTAAAAGCGCAACGAAAAAGATGATCAGCTTTGGGTTACCCAGAGCCACCAACACGGCCTCTTTGGCCGCCTGGCGCGGCGTGGTGACCACAGCGTTCGGCGACAGTGCGCCGCCTCGGCCCGCCCGTAACGCTTTGACTCCCAACCACGCTAAATAGGCCGCGCCACACCAGGTAATGATGTGAAACAGTTCGGGAAAGCGCACCATGACCGCGCCTAATCCCAAGACCGTCAGCAACGCGTAAAATCCGACACCCAGGGCATGGAAGATGGCTGCCGTTACGCCCGGCACACGGCCACCTCCCAAGGTGTGGCGCAGCACCAGCGCAAGGCTTGGTCCGGGCGACATGGCCCCCATCGCACAAATGGCAGCCAGCGAAAGCCAAAGGGTCAGCGGCATGGTGTCCTCCCTGAAAAGTCATGGAACAAGCGTGCCAGTATACGCCAGCGCTGGCCTCTTCGGCGCTCGTCCTAACGTCGGGAGTGGCCGCAACACCTCGCAGCACCGCATTAACGTGTCAGACGCTTAAATAACGCTGTTAGCATGGTACGCTGTTGGGTAAAATTTTCCCCTTTTTGAACACGATGACGCCTGCCATGCAGGCGGTTCATGGCTAATAAAGGACTTCAATATGGGTAGGGCGTTTCAAAACCGTAAGGAATCCATGGCCAAAACGGCCGCTGCGAAAACCAAGGTGTACAGCAAGTATGGGCGTGAAATCTACGTCTGTGCCAAAGCTGGCGGTACGGACCCCAACGGTAACCTCGCGCTGCGTGGATTGATGGAGCGCGCCAAGAAAGATCAGGTGCCGTCCCACGTGATCGACAAGGCCCTGGACAAAGCCAGCGGCGCAGGCGGTGAAGATTTCTCCCCGGCGCGCTACGAAGGCTTTGGCCCCGGCAACGCTATGGTGATCGTCGACTGCCTGACCGATAACCCCAACCGCACCTTTGGCGACGTGCGCGGCTGCTTCACCAAAACCAAAAGCAAAATCGGCACGCCGGGCAGCGTGAGCCACATGTTCGACCACTGCGCGATCTTCTCTTTCGCTGGTAGCGATGAAGAAACCGTACTGGAAGCGCTGATGGAAGCCGACGTGGACGTGACCGATATCGAACAGGAAGAGGGTCGCATCACCGTCTTTGCGCCGCATACCGACTACGCCAAAGCCAAGCAGGCACTGTTGGATGCGCTGGGTGAGATCGACTTCGAAGTCGACGAAATCCAGTTCTTGCCACAAACCACCACGCCCATCGAAGGCGACGACGTGGCGATGTTTGAAAAGTTTCTGGGCATGCTCAACGAGCTGGACGACGTCCAGAACGTCTTCCATAACGCGGAACTGCCGGAAGACGAAGCTTGAGCCGCTAGTCGCTCAACGCATCCCTCGGCACGAAGATCCACCCTTCCGCCGCTGGCATCTCTGCCGGCGGCCACGCAATCTGCGCAGGCGCCTGCTCGAGACTCCAGGCAAGCAGGGCACAAAAGCAGGCGTCCTGGCTATCCTGCTGCTTCGGCGTTGGCTGATGCAGCAGGGTAACGACGGCCTCGGGTGCGCGAACCCTCTCTAGCAACGCGGCAAACGCTACCGAGCGTTTCGCCGGCGACGGATACCCCTCGACAGCCAACAGCTCCCCCTGCTCGCTCGTCCACTGGCCGCACTGCACGCGATGGGGCGCAAAGCGCGCCAGCACGTGCATGCCCTTGGTGGCCTGGCTACCAATCATGTCCTTGATCGGAGAGAGCGGCGTCACCCCACGAGCAAAGAGCCAACGCTCCGTTTGGCGATACAGGTAGGGATTGTCCTGCGAGCGGCCCAGGGCATCGACGGGCTGACCCTGAGCGAGGGCCAGCAGTGCTTGGGGAAACGCCAAGGGCGTGTCGATGGCCATGACGACCCGTTCTTGGCCACTGGCCGTGATTTGGCACAGCGCCAACAGGCGATTCAAAAAGTCGCGAGTCGAGCTCGCGTCGTTGAGCGTTTGGCGTAGATTGCCCCGCCAGGGCGTGCCCAGCAAGGTCAGCGACTCGTCCAGTACGACCAGCGCATCGCGGCTGGCGGGATTGTGGTCGCAGTTCCAGCCGCCCACATCCCATCCAAGATATAGGGTGGTCGTCGTCATTAGCTGGCCGCGCCTTTGGCATCGAGTGCCGCATCGGGCGGTAGCAGCGCGGGCGTGACGCCTGCCGCACTCAGTACCGCCTTGCCGCGCACCGTCAAATCGGTAATGAAGAGAAACTGCTGACGCGGGTCTACCGGATACGCGCGAATACGGTAGTGGGTTCCCCAGGGTTTCTCTTCGGCGACCACGACAATTGGCTCGTCGAACTTCAAATAAGCGCTGGTCAGCGCGACATCGCGCAGCGCTTTGCGCACCCAACCCGCCTCGTGCTCGGGGTGTAGATAAAAACTCGCCACGCACTGAAGGCTAGTGCCACCGTTATTGGCGTTATAGATCGCCGAATCCCACAGCTTCAAGTGTGGTACGGCGACCAAGTCATCATCGGGAGTCTGCACTTCCACCGTGCGCATGCCCACGTGTTTCACCTCACCGTACGTGCCTTCGATATTGACCCAGTCGCCGGGGCGATAAGGCAGCTCCACCGCCGAGACGACCCCAGCGATCAGGCTGCTCACATAATCTTTCAGCGCAAAGCCAATGGCCAAGCCAATGGCACCCAGCAGAGTGACCATATTGCGTAGCGACGGCTCAATGATGATCGGGACGGCGATGGCCAGCGCAACGATCAGAATGATCAGCCGCGTCAGCGGTACCAGTGCAAAGACACGGAAGCGCACTTGACCATGCAGCCGATTGGCCAGCCAGTTGAGACCACGCTGACTGGCAATGATCAACAAGATCGTACTACCTAAAATGATGCCCAGCGTGATCAGCGCTTGACTGTCCATCTCGTTAAACAGTTTGGCGTACTGCCCTTGATCGTCCATCTACGCTCCTTAAAGCGGGTCTACCAGATAATTACGCGACTCTAGCAGTTGCCGTACGCTGGCATAGCTCAACGGTGCGACCTGCCAACGCCCCTGCTGACGGCTGAGAATGCCACGCCGCGCCAGCGCAAAACGTGCGTTCAGCGCTTCGTGATCGGAAAACGGCAGCACGTGCTTCAGGGCTTGGTCTTCGAGCCCGCCGTGAATCAGCAGCGTGTGCAGTAGCAGCGTGGCTAAGTCGCCGGTATCTGCCGGAAGCTCGGCATCGGCTAGGGCATCGAGTAGCCATAGCTCTTGCGCGTTGCTGCGCGTCTCTAGCGCGTCGTTGGAGGTATTCGCCTCCGACGGCTCCCGCAGTCGCTCGCGCCAGTAGTGCCACGCAATTCCCAAATGTCCGCGGCAGTGCGCTGCCAGCCGCTGCAGTTCTTTGAAGACGGCCTTACTATCGCTTTCGCTCGATAGAATCGGTTTCCCGGTCCGCGTGCTATATACCGTCGGACATGCTCCCGCCGTTTGGGTCACGCGGTGGGAGAAGTAGTGGGCTAACTGCTCGCCTTCGAGCCCTTGCAGGGTCAATACCGGTACGCCCTCGAGGCCGACGGCGTGCTGCAAGTAGGCATACGTCCAGCTATCACAGCCGATCACGCTCATGCCCAGACGCCCGCTCAGAGCGCGTTCGACCAGTTCACGCACGCCCTGAAGGCCGTTGGTATGTCGCAGAAAGTGACGCTCCAGCGCTGGGATGGCCCAGCGTTTGAGTGGCGTGGCATGATCGACCCAGGCCAAGCGCCCGTCGACCAGCTCGGACAGCGTAGGAGCCGTGAGGCACTCGATACCTTGCTGCGCGGCCCAGTGGCTCACTACCGCTTCGTGCCCACCGTGGGGCGGTGAGATGAACAGCACGACGGGCGTTTCTTCATAGGCGCGTAGTGCCTGCTCCAAACGGTGGGCAGCAGGCGTCCAATCGATACTGGGTGCCCAGTGGGCCAGCTTGACCTCCGGCAGCGCGCGCAGTTCGCTCTCCTGCTTGGCTTGGCGCTCGGAGGCCTCGCGGCCGATCATCCAAGTCGTGGCTGCTCGCCAGCTACGCCGCCACTGGCTGGCCTGGGTGCGTTCGGGGGTGTGAAAGGTGTCCAGTGCCACCACGTTCCATGGCGATAACGCCGCGTTCGTTGAGCCTTGCGCCATCGTCTGCCTCGGTTCGGTAAAGTAGATTAAGGTTAGCATGCCTGAGGCGCTGCCCTCGGGGCTGGTCGAACTTATCGGCTAGAATAAAGTCGTTATAGCCAAGCAACTCCCCTTTGAGCGATGTGCAGGAGGCAACGATGAGCGTGGTGAATGTCACGATGGCGGAGCTTCACGAGAAGCTTGCAAAGTGCATTGCGGGCGAGCGGGTGCTCATTGAGCAGGAAGGGAATCGATTCAGCGGCCGTATCCAGCATGTCGGTGTGATGGGGGTAAAAGTCATTCCTGAAACCGTCATCAAAAACAGTACGGGCGACCCTGGCGACATGGATGGCGTGACAGTGCCCTACGACGATATTTGGGAGCTGGAAGTCAAAGGCGTGGTCTACAGCCGACTGGGGGAGTAACGTAGCCTCCCCCTCATGGCAAAAAAAGCGCGCCTGCTTTTGGCAGACGCGCTTTTGACTCGTCGCTTTTTTTACTCATTGTACAAAGCGTCGCGCTTCGCTCAATAGGCCAGGCAGATCTTACCAAAGTGCTTGCCTGACTCTTGATGACGAAACGCATCGGCGATCTCGCTGAGCGGGAATTCACGGTCAATGATCGGTTTGAGCTTCGCCGCTTCGATCGCTTGGATCATCTCGATCTGATGACGACGGCTACCTACGATAAGCCCCTGCAATTTAGCCTGTTTTGCCATCAGCTTAGCCGTCGGGATCTCACCTTCACGGCCGGTGAGCACACCAATCAGTGAGATATGCCCGCCAATCTTCACCGCATCGATGGATTGCGGCAGCGTACCGGGGCCACCTACTTCGACCACGTGATCCACGCCTTCGCCATGGGTGAGCGCTTGCACGGCTTTGCCCCACTCCGGGGTCTCACGGTAGTTGATGGTGTGATCCGCGCCTAGCGTGCGCAGGCGTTCCAGCTTTTCATTAGACGAAGACGTTGCGATCACCCGAGCGCCCATCAGTTTGGCAAACTGTAAGGCGAAAATGGAGACGCCGCCGGTGCCCAGTACCAGCACGGTATCGCCAGCCTTCAAGCCGCCGTCTACTACTAGCGCGCGCCAGGCGGTTAGGCCTGCGGTCGTCAACGTGGCGGACTCGGCATGGCTGTAGCCTTGCGGCTGGCGAGTAAACCACTCAGCCGGACGAATCACCTGCTCGCGGGCATAGCCATCGACGCCATCGCCTGGGGTGGTGGTGAAATCGCCTACGCGCGCCGGGCCTTCCAGCCAGTATGGGAAGAAAGTCGAGACGACCGCATCGCCCACGGCAAACTCTTCCACACCTTCGCCAACGGCTTCCACCACGCCCGCACCATCGGACATTGGGATGCGCTTATCATCGGTGGGAATCATCCCCGCCACGACCGCGTAGTCGTGAAAGTTCAGTGAGCTGGCGTGCAGGCGCACTTTAATCTCGCCGGGGCCTGGCTCCCCTGGGGCTGCCACGTCGACAACGTTTAATTTATCTAAACCGCCGGGTTGTTGAAGCTCAATCGCTTGCATCACTACCTCCTGTAAATGCGCCCTTACTAGGCGACCGGTCTAGTCTCAAATGGGGGCGTTGTCATCAGGATCAAGGTCGTTGCCCAAAAAGCCGCCCGACTGACGCTGCCATAGGCCTGCGTAGATGCCGTTTCGGGCGAGCAACTCCTGATGGGTGCCGCTCTCCACCATGCGCCCTTCATCCACCACAATCAAACGGTCTAGCATGGCAATGGTAGAGAGCCGATGGGCGATGGCAATCACGGTTTTGCCCTCCATCAAGGCATCCAACTGCTCTTGAATCGCCGCTTCGACTTCGGAATCCAGCGCCGAGGTGGCTTCATCCAACACCAGGATGGGGGCGTCTTTGAGCAGCACCCGGGCGATGGCAATGCGCTGGCGCTGGCCGCCTGAGAGCTTCACACCCCGCTCACCCACATGAGCATCCAAACCTCGCCGCCCTTTGGGGTCGACTAGGTCGTTGATGAAGGTATCAGCATGGGCGCGGCACACCGCTTGCCAGACATCCGCATCGCTGGCATTCGGGCTGCCGTAGCGGATGTTATCTCGCAGCGAACGGTGCAGCAGCGAGGTGTCTTGGGTCACCATGCCGATCTGGTGGCGCAGCGAGGTCTGGGTGACCTCAGCAATGTTTTGTCCGTCGATCAAAATGCGCCCGCCCTGCAGGTCGTAAAAGCGCAGCAGCAGGTTCGCCAGGGTCGATTTTCCCGCCCCGGAACGGCCAATCAGGCCAATCTTTTCACCGGGCTTGATGGTCAGGTTCAGCCCATCAAACACATTCTTGCTCTCCCCTTTTGCCTGGGCATACTGGAAGCGCAGTGTGTCGAAGACGATCTCGCCGTTGGGCACGGTCAGCGCTTTGGCGTTGGGCGCGTCTTTCACCGTCGGCTCCTGGGCGATGGTGTTCATGCCATCCTGCACCGTGCCGATGTTTTCAAACAGCCCGGCGACTTCCCATAAAATCCAGTCGGACATAAAGCGGATCCGCATCACCAGGGCAATGGCGATGGCCAGCACGCCCAGGGAGATCGCCTCCATGTACCACGCGGCAATCGCCATGCCCGCCGTGCCGACCAGCAGCAGCGTATTAAGGAGCGTCAAGCAGACGCTCATCACCGTGACCAAGCGCATCTGGCGATGCACGGTGACCATAAAGCCCTCCATAGCATCTTTGGCGTAGCGCTCTTCGCGCTGAGTGTCGGCAAACAGCTTGATGGTTTGGATATTGCTGTAGCTATCCACCACGCGGCCGGTCATTTGCGCGCGCGCATCCGCCTGGGCCATGGAAACATCCCGCAGGCGCGGTACGAAAAAGCGCATGATGCCCAAGTAACCGATCAGCCAAAGCCCTAGCGGCAGCAGCAGCCATGGATCGGCGCGGCCTAGCAAGATGGCCGCCCCTGTAAAATAGACGATGGCGTAGACCAGCAGATCCATCACTTTCGTGACGGTTTCCCGCACGGCCAGCGCGGTTTGCATCACTTTTTGCGATACCCGCCCGGCAAACTCATCCTGATAGAATGCCAGGCTCTGGCTGAGCATATGGCGATGAGAGAGCCAGCGGCCAATCATCGGGTAGTTACCAAAAATGCTCTGGTGAGTGACCAACGACTGCAGCAGCACCAATAGCGGCAGGCCCACTACCACTAACAAACCAAGGCCCGCCAGCCACAGCCCGTGGTTGGCCCAAAAATCGGCGCGCTCGACGCCGCCCAGCCAATCCACTAAATCGCCCATGTAGCTAAAGAACACCACCTCTGCGGCGGATACCACCGCCGTAATCAGCGACATCACTAGCAGCCACGGCCACACCGGGCGCGAAAAGTGCCAGATAAACGGCAACAGCCCTTTAGGCGGTGTGGTGACCTCACCCTCTGGATAAGGGTTGACGCGCTCCTCAAAGAAACGGAACAGCGGCGAGAGCAGACGTGACAGCATGGAAAGTCCTTACAAGACGCGATAAAAGGGAGTACAGCGTAGGAATGTTTGCGTAATGATCGCGACGTCAGGCGTCAGGATGATGACGCATTAACCAGCGGGCCCAGAAGGGAGCGACAATCATCAGGGTGACCATCCGCAGCAGGTGGTGAAACGCCACGAACACTGGGTCAATGTTGAGCGCGACGGCGAGTATCGCCATTTCACCAATACCGCCGGGGGCCAGCGCCAAGAGCGCCACATCACGCCCCACGCCTACGGTTTGGTGGATCAGTTCGGCAAATACGGCCAGCACGATGAGGGCCAACAGCGTCGCCACTCCGGATTGCCAAAGATAGCGCCCCAAGAGCCGCCGCGTCATACCTTGAAAGCGTGAACCAATGGCGCTGCCCAGCACCCAGAGCATCAGATTCATACCCCAGCTTGGCAAGGCGAGGCTAGCAATATCCAGCCCGGAGAGTAGCGCGGTGGCTAACAAGGGAGCGAGCAGCGCGGGGCTTGGCAGGCGTAGCCATTTCCCTAGCGGCAGCAACAGTGGAATAGCCAGCAACAACCAGCCATCGGTAAGTGCTGACGCTGTCGGACCCAGCGTACCTTCTCCCCCTTCGAATGCCCAAAACAGCGGCGGTAGAAAGAGGATCACCAGCACGATACGCAGCGACTGGGCAATGGCAATGCGCTGCGGGTCGCCGCCGCATCGTTCACCCAGTAGGATCATCGCGGTCATGGCGCCCGGCGAGGCACCAAACCAGGCGCTGACCGGGTCGAAACCGCAGCGGCGGTACCAGGCTGACGCCACGGCGGTTGACGCCGCGACCCCCGCCAACAGCAGCATGGCCGAAACGGGCCAATCCAGCACCCGGTGGGCCAGCTCAGGCGTGACTTGGCTGCCGAGAACCATGCCCATCACCGCTAAAAACACGCTGCGCAGCGATTCAGGCACTTCAACCTTCACCCCTTTGGCAGACACCAGCAGGTTCGCCACCAAGGGGCCAAGCATCCAGGCCAGCGGCAGCCCCGAAATGTGGAACAGCACACCGCCTGCTGCACCAACACTGAGCGATAAGACAAGCGCTTTGGCTCTCCCTGCACTGAAACGGCTGCCCTTCACACTCCCCTCCGGTGATCTTTCGGCTATGCGATATGGCAGAGTCGTTTCATCCAACTACTTACTCTGCTAAGCGTTGCCTCAGTTTATCACTATTGGGGTCAATCCTCGTCGTCGTCATCACGCATTCTCGCTTGGCGCTCTGCCTCTTCTTCTTTGGCGTCGTCGATGACTTCCATCAGCTCATCCACGTTGGCAATGTGGCTATCAAACTCGAAGTGGCCGGTGAGTTTGCTATCGGGGTGCAGCTCGCCCGCTTCATACAGCGCCCACATCTCCTTGCCGTAGTGAGTAGTGAGCAGCTCGGGAGCAAAGCGACCAAAATAAGCGCGCATGTTATCGACATCGCGCTCCAGCATGGCGGCGGCGCTGTTATTACCGGCCGCGTCTACCGCTTGGGGCAAGTCGATAATGACCGGGCCATCGGCATCGACGAGCACGTTGAACTCAGAAAGGTCACCGTGAATCAGACCAGCGCAAAGCATTTTCACCACGTCTTGAATCACTTTGGCGTGATAGCGCAGCGCCTGCTCTTCGGTCAGGGTGACATCGTCCAAGCGCGGTGCCACGTCGCCTTCGGCATCGGTGATCATCTCCATCAGCAGCACGCCATCCACGAAACCGTACGGCTTAGGTACACGCACATCGGCGGCAGCTAGGCGGTACAGCGCGTCCACCTCGGCGGTGAGCCACGCCTGCTCCTGCTCTTTCTGGCCGTAGCGAGTTTTCTTGGCCATGGCACGGGCCCGGCGGCTGTTGCGCTCTTTACGCCCCTCTTGGTACTGCACCGCCTGTTTGAAACTGCGTTGCTTGGCCTCTTTGAAGACTTTGGCACAGCGCGTGTCGTCGCCGCAGCGCACCACATACACCTGCGCTTCCTTGCCGCTCATCAACTGCATCAGCACCTCATCGATCAGGCCATCATCGACCAAGGGCTGTAATCGTTTGGGTGTTTTCATAGCTTGCTGCGAAGGCTCCTTCTGGTAACGACCCCGTCGTGGGGGTCGTCAATGGCGAATGCGTCGCACGCGGAAAGCGCGCCCTTTGAGTTTATCCCGCTCCAGCTTGGCCTGAGCTTTCTGGACGACGCTGCGCTCGACCGCGACGTATGCACTTCGGGCCAGCACTTTGATTTTGCCCACCTGATCCCCGCGCAAGCCGCCTTCGCTGGTCAATGCTCCCAGAATATCGCCTGGGCGCAGCTTATCCTTTTTACCACCCGCCAACTGTAGCGTAGCCATGGGAGCCTCGAACGGTGTGCCGTTAGCCGCTGTCGGCAGCGGCTCGGTCGAGAGCGGCTCGCCCAACAGCTCAGCGAGGCGTTCGAGTCGATAATCTTCCTGCGGTGTCACCAGGGTGCAGGCGATACCGCTGGCCCCGGCGCGCCCCGTTCGGCCTACCCGATGAACGTGGACGTCCAGCTCGCGGGCGATTTGGTAATTGAAGACGGCGTCCAGCTGGGCAATGTCCAGCCCGCGGGCGGCGACATCGGTGGCGACCAAAATCGATGCGCTCTGGTTGGCAAACAGCACCAGCAGCCGGTCGCGGTCTTTCTGCTCGAGATCGCCGTGCAAAGCGACGGCGCTGAAGCCCGCGTCGACCAAACCATCGGCTACCGCCTGGGTTTCTCGCTTGGTGTTACAGAACACCACGCTGGTGGTAGGCCGCGTGGCGAGCAGCAGCTCGGTCAATGCAGCAAAACGGTCGTCGTCATGAGACACACGGTAAAAGTGCTGCTCGATGGTCGTCGCGTCATGGGTCTCTGCGACTTTAACGCTGACCGGATCGCGCATGACGCCACGCGTCATGGCTGCGAGACCGCCGGAGGCCTGCTCATCAGGGAATGTCGCGCTAAAAAGCAGCGTTTGGCGGTCGGCAGGCGTATCGGCAATGATATCGTCGATGGTGACCTGAAAACCCATGTCTAGCATGCGGTCCGCTTCATCCAGCACCAGCGTGGTGAGTGACCCAAGGGTGAGCGAACCCTTGCGCAGATGCTCATCCACCCGGCCCGGCGTGCCCACCACGATGTGGGCGCCGTGCTCCAGCGATGCGAGCTGCGGGCCAAACGGGGCGCCGCCGCAGAGTGTGAGCACTTTCACGTTGGGCATTCCACGGGCTAGACGGCGCAACTCTTCCGCCACTTGGTCGGCCAGTTCACGGGTGGGACACAGGACCAAACCCTGGACGCTAAACGCCTCGAGGCGCAACTGGGAAAGAATCGCCAAGCCAAAGGCGGCGGTCTTGCCTGACCCCGTTTTGGCTTGCGCCATCACATCGCGTCCCACCAGCATGGGTGGCAGGCTTTGTGCTTGAACGGGCGTCATCGCGTGATAGCCCAGGGAGTCGAGCGTGCTCAGCAGCGCGGGCGAGAGGGCAAGAGAGGCAAACGAGGTATCTGACACGAAAAATTCCTGAAGGGGGCGTGATGCCCAGCAAACCGATAATGTGAAGCACCATACCAGAAAGTGCCACCCCCTGCTTTGCCACGCGCTGATCCTGACGCGTCGTGCCTACGCAGAGAGCGCTGCGAATCGCCCTTGGCTGAGTGCGGCAAGGTCCTCCGGCGAGAGCTCGATTTCCAACCCACGTCGCCCGGCGCTCACGTATAGCGTCGACCACGCCTGCGCCGACGCATCTATAAAGGTAGGCAGGCGCTTTTTTTGGCCCAGCGGGCTCACACCGCCCAGCACGTAGCCGGTGGTACGCTCGACGACATCCGGTGCGGCCATCACGGCTTTTTTAGCGCCAGCGGCTTTGGCGATCTGCTTCAGCCCCAACTGGCTATTCACGGGGACGATACCAACGGCCAACTGCTTGCCATCCAAGCTAACGACGAGGGTTTTGAACACTTGCTCGGCCGTCACGCCAAGTTTGTCCGCCGCTTCCAGCCCATAGGACGGGGCGGCGGCATCGTGCTGATACTCATGGAGTTGAAACGCAATACCTGCATGCCTTGCGCTGTTAATCGCCGGTGTCATGGAGTTCTCTTAAGTTAAACGCGTCAGCCTATCTGAAAACATCACTTCCCACTGCTAGGCTTAATAGCGTGAGCACCTCATGGAAGTCAACTGACAGGAGTCGTTAAATGAAAGCCACCTCTAAAGCACAGCAGAAAGCCGCTGGCGCGGCCCTTTCCGCCAAACGCGGTGAGACCAAGCCGAGCGAGCTATATGACGCTTCGAAAGAGATGTATGACTCGATGAGCGAAGAGGAGTTGGAAGAGATGGCGGGTACCCAGCGTAAGGGCAAACCGCAAAAGAAAGAGGACGATTGAGCGATGCTGCGCCAGCGGCTTGCGCTGGCGCAGCTTGCGTGAACCTATGTCAGCCAATTATTGGCAAGGCACCACGCGGCGCAGCGTATCTTTCGCCCACAGCGTTTGGCCATCCGGCGTGCGGCCATGTTCGTTCCAACGCTCGGTGGTTTCCAGGCAGAACGAACCGGCGTTTTCGGTACGCGGGTCCGCGCTGACGGGGCGCTCTCCGCCGATCCGCATGACGTCTGGATTTTCAGTGGTGTAACGTGGGGCAATGGTAGAACTTGCGCAGCCAGCCACCAAAGCGGTGACCAGCAGCACGGGCAAACAGCGGCGCAGTGGCATGTTTTTGCAACCCTCAAAAGTGCAGTGTTAGGCCGACACCAGTTGTCGGTAGCGCTAAATATCACCACACCTTCGATAGCGTCAACACTTTTTCAATGCAAGCATTACGTGACCAGCGTAATGCTCGTCACCGGGCGCAAATTACGCAGCTTACAGTGCTGCTCGACGCTCTCGACGATCTCTTCTGCGTCATCGATCTGCTGCTTATCGAGCTGAATGTCGACCATCAAGAAGCTGCCTACCTGGGCAAGGCGCACATCGTCGTCGGCGATATCGAAATCCGCCACTTCTTGCACCACTTCTTGGCGGACGCTGCCTACCGGTTCACCAAACATCAACTCACGCAGCGCTCCTTTGACCATCCGAATGGGCATGGGCAGGAAGTAACCGGCAATGATCAGCACCATCACCGGGTCGGCAAAACGCGCCAAGTGCGCCCAGGGCGAGAGGGTTAACCCCCAAGTAAGGGCAAAGCCCAGCATGACGGCGGCACTTAGCCAGGTATCCATCTGCCACTGGCGAAGCTCTGCGGCCAGTAGCGAGGACTGCGCCACCTTGGCATAGCGGGTCAGCCACCACCACGTGAGCAAACAACCGGTCACGTTGACCACGCCAAACATCAGCGCCAAGTCCAGCGTGACCAGACGCCCTCCTTGCGCCAGACTCCAGATTGCTGAGACCAATGAAAACAAACACACCAGCGCAATCACCACGCCTTTGAGCAGCACGGCCAGCGGTTCGACCGTCAGCCGCCCAAAGGGGTAGTGATCATCCGCCGGTTTGCGGGCCTGCTGCAACGCAAACAGAGAGAGCGATGCCAGCACTAAACTTAATAGCGAATAGCCACTATCGAAGAGTATCGTTATCGAGCCACTGGCAAGGCCCAAGGCAAGCCCGGTAAAGGCAAACAGGCTAGCGGAAATGGCGGAAAATCTTAGCGCACGGCGCTCGGCGACAAAGGGGGTCACGCGGGTTGCTCCAGTAGAGAGTGGTAAACGCAGGCCATCATAGTGAGTACACTGACGCTTCACCAGTCGCTCAGCGCCAACTATTTTGGCACTAAGCACGTTGATCAAGGGACCATCATGCGCGCAGAACAAGTCCAGGCGTTTATCGATGTCACGGAGCACGGGTCGTTTGCCGCCGCCGCACGGCACACCGGCATGAAGCGCAGCACGCTAAGCGCCGCCGTCAATGCGCTGGAAGATAGCCTGGGCGTGGCACTCTTCGAGCGTTCGGGGAACAGCCTTCAGCTCACGGCCGTGGGGGAAAGCGTGCTGCCCGACTGCTATCGCCTGCTGACCAGTGCCAACCGCATCAATAAGCACTGCCAGCAACACTTACAAGGCGTGGAGAGTCAGCTTTGCATCGCGCGGGACGACGCGCTGCCCGAGGCATTTTGGCGACAGGTCATGCACGACCTGAAACAGCGCTACCCACTCACGGCCATTTCGGTGTACCTGCTGCCCCCCCAAGAGCACGCCCAGTTCGTGCTGCGTCAAACGGTGGATATTGCCTTTGGGCTGTATACCGCCGAAGGGGCGGCGGTGAATGCCAGCAACCTGGCGCCTATTAGCATGAGCCTGGTCGCGGCGCCAGTCCATCCACTCAGCCGCCTGCCGAACGTCACTAAAGATGATTTGGCCCAGTACACCCAGGTATGTCTGACCTTCGATCAGGGCGACAAACTGGTGAGCGAAGCGCTGTTTTCCACCAACTATCTTGGCCTGACCATGTTCGAGGTGATTCGCGATGCAGTGATCAATGGCACCGGCTGGGCACTGCTTCCCTACCCGCTCGTCAAAGAGGCATTGGCCAGCCACAGTCTGTGTGCGCTCAACCACGACCTGCTGCTGGAAAGTCACTACTACCGTTACGTGGAAGGCGAGAGTCTCGGCGTAGTCGCCACGGCGCTGCTGACCAACGTCATCCGTTTTTTAGGCACCACACGCTGAGCGCCCCTCTCAGTCGAAAAGCGGAGCACCGCGCATGAGCAGCGTTGAAATTTAGCAGTGGCGAAAAAAGCAATTGCCCGCCACGCTGTAAAAAAACAGGCCATTGAAGGAGCCCAAAGGACACGCTAGAGAACCGACACAGGCAAGTGTCATCTAAGCGTAAAGTGCATCTGCCAGTGTCGATGTTGCCGTCAACCAAGGAGTAGTTTCCGCGATGGTACGACTCGATAAGAAAGCGACTAGGCTGTACGTCCTAGACACGAATGTCCTGATCCACGACCCCGCCGCGCTCTACCATTTCGATGAGCATGATGTGGTCATCCCCATGACCGTGCTTGAAGAGCTGGACAAGCACAAGAACGGCATCCGCGAAATCGCCCGTACGGCACGGCAAATCAGCCGCACCCTGTCCGATCTCACCAGCCAAGTGACGTTCGACGAAATACAGCAAGGCATTCCCATCCCCCGCATCAGCGGAGAATCCGGCCGCCTGCACTTTCTGTGCTACAACGACCTCAAGCCCTTCGACTCGTTAGACGATAGTCCCGACAACCGAATCCTGGCAGAAACCTGCCGTTTGCGTGACGAACGTCCGGATGCCTCGGTCATTCTGATTACGAAAGACATTAACCTCAGGGTCAAAGCCGCCGCGCTGAAAGTACCGGTAGAGGATTACCTCAACGACCGCGCCTTCTCCGATAGCGATGCGATGATCGAGGGCGCGCAGGTATACAGCCAGGCAGGGCATGACGGCGCTTCGCTATGGGAAGCGCTGAATGTCGAAGTCACCGTCGAGCGCGTGGGCCATCACACTTTCTATCAGCTCAGTGGCCAAATGCCTCGCGACTGGCACGTGGGCATGCTGGTCTCCGATAGCGAGAACGGCGCCGAGTTCGAGGCCATCGTGCGGGAGCTATCATCCTCTTCTGCGCGGCTGCAGCTACTCACCAACTATCGCCACCACGCAGGGGTGTGGGGCGTGCACGCCCACGACAGCCGTCAGAACTTTACCCTCAACCTGCTGATGGACCCTGAGATCGACCTCGTCACCATTGCCGGTAATGCGGGCACCGGTAAAACCTTCATGACCCTGGCGGCGGCTTTCCAGCAAACCCTGGACGCCAAGCGCTTCGAGCGTATCGTCTTCACCCGCGCGCCGATTCCCATGGGCGAGGACATTGGTTTCTTGCCAGGTACCGAGGAGGAGAAAATGTCACCGTGGATGGGCGCCTTCCACGACAACATGGATAACCTGCTGCGCAACGAAGAGGGAGAGTCGACGTGGGACAACGGTGCCACACGACAGCTAATTGGTTCACGGGTACAAATCCGCTCACCGAGCTTTATGCGCGGGCGCACCCTGAACGATACCTTCTTGATCATCGACGAGGCGCAAAACTTCACACCTAAACAGCTAAAGTCGTTGGTCACTCGTGCAGGGCGCAATACCAAGATCGTTTGCTTGGGCAACGTCGGGCAGATCGATACGCCCTACCTCACCGCCAATACCTGCGGCATGGCCGCCGTGGTCGAGCGGTTCAGAGATTGGCCTCACGCCGGGCATATCACCTTGAAAAGCGTCGAGCGCTCTCGCTTGGCCCTGGCGGCCGAAGAGCTGCTGTAGCGCTCTTTGCGCTTCTGTCGTTACCCTTCTCTCGCTACTCTACCCCGTCCAGCTCGCTGGGCGGCTCTCCTTTGTCTTCAATCGCACGGCGGCTGCCGTTTTGCGGCATTGTCGCTGTTCCAGGGGTTCTCGACGCCGATGGTATCGGCAGCAAACGCCTCGCGCTCACCTAGCGGGCGCGCTTCGCCCACGGTGGTGTCATGGCAGGTTTGGCGCTCCATTTCGCTATTGAGCTCCGCCCCGAACAGCACGACGAATGCCGAGAGCCAAAACCACAGCATCAGCGCCACGACCGCCCCTATCGAGCCGTACAGCTCGCTAAACGTCGAAAAGTAGCGCACATAGAGTGACAGCGCGCCAGAGCCCAGCAACCACATTAGCGTCGCAAACAGGGTGCCGTAACTCAGCCAGCGCCACTGCGGTGAGCGCCGATAAGGCGCGAAGCGGTAGAGCAGCGCGATCAGTAGGCTCATCAACACCAACAGGGCCGGCCAGCGCAGCCACTGCAGCACGCGATCCAAGGGAGGATCGATCATGAGCCTATCCACCATGGCAGGCACGATGGCGATGAACCCCAACGAGACCAACGTCATGCCAATCAAGCCCAGGGTCAGCGACACTAGCACTACGCCCCGGTAGAGCAGCGAGCGCTTTTCCTGCTCGCCGTATACCGCATTGAGACCGATCACCAGCACCGAAACGGCTTTCGAGGCAATGAACATGGCAATGAGTAGCCCCGCCAACGCGGTCATGACGTTACCCGCTTCGGTGCTCTCGACCACTTCCTGCGCCTGTTGATCGATCAAATTGGCCGCATCCGGTGGCATGAAACGGCTGATCGTGTAGAGCTGACGCCCCGCCTCCACCGGATCGAACAGCAGCCCCCACACCGAGATCACCGCCGCAATGGTTGGAAACAGCGCCAGCAGCGCGTAAAACGCCACCCCTGCGGCAAACATGGTGATTCGATCCCGGCGAGCCGCACGCACAACGCGCCAGGCAATATCGTGCCAGCCCCGCCGCGGGATATCGCTGGGCACGTCGGCGGCACGACCTCGACGGTGGCTATCCATTTAGCCCAACCGCTCGCTCAGCCACTTGCCGATATCGTTGACCTGCTGCGGGCAGAGCGCATGGGCCATCGGGTACTGGCGATAGTTGACGTTATATCCCATGGCCTTCAAACGCTCGACGCCACTACGGCCCAGGGTTTCGGGCACGATGGGGTCGAAGTTACCGTGATGAACGTCGATCGGCACGTGACGGTTCGCCTCAGCAGGCTCGATGCTGTCGGCGGTGGCAAAGTAGGTCGACATCGCCAACAGCCCACCTAGCGGCTGAGGAAACGACAGCGCGGCCTGATACGCCACTGCCCCGCCCTGGGAAAAGCCCGCCACGATGATGCGCTGACTATCCATGCCTTGGTCGATCTGCTCTTGGATCAGCGCCTGAATACGCTCGGCGGATGTTTTCAGCTGCACCTCATCAACCCGACGCCCCAAGTCCATCGCCAGGATGTCGTACCAAGCGGGCATCACCATGCCGCCGTTGATGGTCACCGGTAGGCGCGGGGCATGGGGCATGATGAAGCGCACGTTGACGCTTTCCGGCAGCGCCAAGGCAGGCACTAGCGGCTCGAAATCGTGCCCATCGGCACCTAAGCCGTGAATGATGAACACACACGCATCGGCGGGTTGACCATTTTTCGGTTCAATAATCAGTTCGCCTGGGGCTGTCATGGGCTATGTCCTTGCTGATATGAAAAGCGCCACCCTAGCGTAAAGCAGCGCGGGGAGCGAGTCATTAGCGGCTTAGAACGGCCATACCCAAGGAATCAGGCTCACGGCAATCCCCCCCGTCAGCACGTTCAAGCCGCCGCCGACGCGGAGAAAATCAGTGATGCGATAACCACCGGGGCCGTGCACCATTAAGTTGGTTTGATAGCCAATCGGGGTAAGAAAGCTGGCCGACGCAGCAAACATCACCGCGACTACGTAAGGCATGGGGCTGACGCCGAGGCTTTCTGCGGCCGCCATAACCACCGGAAAGATGATCACCGCCGCCGCGTTGTTGGTCACTAACTCCGTAAGCAGCGCCACGACGCAGTAAGTTCCCACCAGCAGCAGCCACGGGCTGCCCGCCACCAGCGATAGCACGCTGCCTGCCATGGCATCCGCAGCACCTGACGACTGTAACGCTGCCCCCACCCCAAACGAAGCGGCGATGGTCAAAAGCACTTGGGTGTCTAGCCCGCGCTTGGCGGCGCCCACCGTACAACAGCCGGTCAACAGTGCCATGGCCGCGCCCAACATGGCGGCATTGAGCATGCTCAGCACGCCCAACGCCGCCAGCAGCACCGCACCTATTAAAATTCCCCACGCCAGCGGCGCCTTTTCATGAATGGGCCGCGCCGAGCCGTTGAGTTCGCTGATCAATAAGAAATCTTTCGACTGCCGGTGGCGCTCGATGAACGGCGGGCGTGCCTCCAATAGCAATACATCGGCAGGCTGCAAGCGCACTTGGCCGAGGTTCCCTCTCACGCGCTCGCCGCCGCGACAAATCGCCAGCACGGCCGCGCCGTATAGCGTTCTAAATCGACCGTCACGAATCCGTTGACCAATAAACTGGCATTGATTGGAGACTACCGCCTCGACCAAACGGCGCTCTTTGAACTCTTTTTCTAGGCTAGAAGCGCCATCCCGAGAAGGGATCAGCCCACGGATCTGCTGAAGCTCCACAGCGGCATCCGAAGTACCCACGAATACCAAACGATCCCCGCCTTTGAGCTGCTCCCCTGGTCCAACCACACTGACCACGTTACCGGCACGCTCGATCTCTACAAGGAACAGTTCCTGCAAATGGCGCAGCCCCGCCTCTTCGACCGTGCGGTCTACCAGCACCCCTGATGGGTCGACTTCCATTTCGATCGTGAACTCGCGTGGGTTGGCAAAGGCTTTAGCCGTGCCGCCACGGGCGGGCAATAAACGCGGGCCAAGGAAAATCAGATATGCCAAGCCCGCGACCGCGACCGGAATCCCTACCCACGCCAAGTCGAAAAGCCCCATGGCCAACTCCGGGTAGCGCTCGATCAGCAGCCCATGCACTACCAGGTTAGTGCTGGTACCAAATAGCGTGATAGTACCGCCTAAAATAGAGGCAAAGCTCAGCGGCATGAGCAAGCGCTGTGGGGAAAGCCGCAAACGGCGGCTCCAACTCAAAACGGCGGGAATATAGGTTGCCACCACCGGGGTGTTATTGAGAAAGCCGCTGAGCGACGCTACGGGTAACAATAGACGTGTCAGCGCGCCGCGTTCACTCGATGGACGCCCCAACACGTAGCGAATGATCAGATCGATACCGCCAGTCTCACGAATACTAGCCACCAGCACGTACATGAACGCGACGGTAAACAGGCCGCTATTGGAAAATCCACCCAGCGCCTGTTGAGGATCGATGACCCCCAGTGTCATTAACACCACTACTGCGCCCATTAAAATGATGTCCGGACCGAGGCGAGAGAGCGCCATCAGCGGAAAAATCGTCAGCACGACCCCTATTGCAATCCAAGCATCCAGCGACATAACCCCACATCCTTTCTCAAGCCCACTCAACTGACATAACCGAACAATATGAAGGGCATTGTGCCGCCTAGCAGATATTCTAAAAAGTTATTTTTAGAAACACAGTCAGAACAAAAAAGAATATGCGTGTGAGGTGTGAGGTGTGAGGTGTGAGGTGTGAGGTGTGAGGTGTGAGGTGTGAGGTGTGAGGTGTGAGGTGTGAGGTGTGAGGTGTGAGGTGTGAGGTGTGAGGTGTGAGGTGTGAGTCAGATAATAATCCACAAACAAAAAACCCCGCACAAGGCGGGGTTTTTCTAGCGCGCTAGCATCGAGTGCTAGCGGCAAACATCAAGCTGGATTAACCCAGAACTTTGATGTTGGAAGCCTGAAGGCCTTTTTTACCCTGGGTGACGTCGAAGGAAACCTTCTGGCCGTCTTGCAGAGTTTTGAAGCCGTCAGCTTGAATTTCGGAGAAGTGCGCGAACAGGTCGTCGCCGTTGTCGTCCGGAGAAATGAAGCCGAAGCCTTTAGTGTCGTTAAACCACTTAACGGTACCAGTTGCCATGATCGAAATCCTCGATTTAGCTTAATGTAGAGCCGGGTAATACCCGAGTTGCAGTGGGTAGAACAAGAAACTTTCACCAGACTCAACGCTAGAGCGTTTCGATACTGCTGACAACGTTCGACTTGCTAACCAACTGCATGCAGCATGCGCTTAACGACGCCGCACGTCAACACTATGATGGAAAAAAAAGTCAATGCAATGAATTTTCTTTCAAAATCCATCCCGCCGCCTTTTCGGCGATCATCAACGTCGGAGAATTGGTGTTTCCACTGGTGATGGTCGGCATCACGCCCGCGTCCGCGACCCGCAATCCCACCACCCCACGCACCCGCAATTTTTCATCCACCACCGCCATTGGGTCATCACGTTTGCCCATCCGCGTGGTGCCGACCGGGTGAAAAATCGTCGTGCCAATATCTCCCGCTAGCCGCGTTAGCTCGTCATCCGTTTGATACTCAACGCCCGGTTTTACCTCTTCAGGTGAATATTTAGCGAAGGCAGGCTGTTCAGCGATACGCCGGGTCACCCGCAGCGAATCAGCCGCCACCTTGCGATCCTCCGCCGTGCTGAGATAGTTCGGCGAAATCGCCGGTGCCTGACGCGGGTCGGCGCTTTTCAAACGCACCGTTCCTCGGCTGGTAGGGTTCAAGTTGCATACGCTCGCGGTAATGGCCGGATACGGATGCAGCGGCTGCCCAAAGGCCTCTAGGCTGAGCGGCTGAACGTGATACTGAATATTGGGGTACGGCTGATCGTCAGAACTGCGGGTAAACGCACCAAGCTGCGAAGGCGCCATGCTCATCGGCCCGGTGCGCTTGGTCACGTACTCCCAGCCAATCCCCGCCTTGCCCCACAGCGTACTGGCAATAGCATTGAGCGTTTTGGCATGACTGACACGATACACCGAGCGAATCTGGAGATGATCTTGCAGGTTTTCACCTACCCCAGGCAGGTCGTGCACCACCTCAATGCCGTGTTCACGCAGATGCTCAGCAGGCCCAATGCCCGACAGCTGTAAAAGGTGGGGAGAGCCAATGGCCCCCGCACACAGCACCACCTCTTTTCGCGCCTGTACGCGCTGGATTTTGCCGCTGCGCACCACCTCTACCCCCGTACAACGAGGCGCTTGTGTATGATCGAAGCAGAGCCGATTTACCTGGGTGGAGTGCCAAAGCGTCAGGTTGTCCCGCTTTAGCGCGCTGCGCAAAAACGCCTTGGCGGTATTCCAGCGCCAGCCGTCACGTTGGTTTACCTCAAAATAGGCAACCCCCTCATTACTCCCCCGGTTGAAGTCATCGGTGCGGGGGATACCCGCCTGCACCGCTGCTTCGGCAAAGTCATCCAGCACTTCCCATTTCAGGCGCTGCTTCTCAACTCGCCACTCGCCGCCATGGCCATGAAAAGCGCGGTGAGTCTCATCACCGTCGCTGCCTTTATCCAGCCGGTAGTGGTTTTCGTGTTTAATAAAGTCGGGCAGGCAGTTCTCCCAACGCCACTCGTCGCTGCCGGTGACCTCTGCCCAGTGGTCATAATCCCGCGCTTGGCCGCGCATGTAGATCATGCCGTTGATGCTAGAACAGCCTCCCAGGGTTTTCCCCCGAGGATAGATCAGCGAGCGGCCATTGAGCCCTTTGTCCGGCTCGGTGCGAAACAGCCAGTCGGTGCGCGGGTTATTAATGCAATAAAGGTAGCCCACTGGAATATGAATCCAGTGGTAGTTATCCCGACCGCCTGCCTCAATCAGCAGCACCCGATTATTGGGGTCGGCGCTCAGTCGATTGGCCATCAGGCACCCTGCGGTGCCTGCGCCAATCACGATGTAATCAAATGCTTCTGCGGTGGGATGAGTGGTTGTATTTGTTGGCATGGGCTTGGCTCCCGTAACGGTCAGGCGCTACTTCGCCGTCGGCATCACAAACTCTGCACCCGCGTCGATGGAGTCCGACCAGCGCTGCATGATCGACTTCTGCTTGGTGTAGAAGCGCACACCCTCTTCGCCATACGCGTGGGTATCGCCAAACAGCGAGCGCTTCCAGCCGCCAAAACCGTGCCACGCCATAGGCACCGGAATCGGTACGTTGATACCGACCATCCCCACCTGAATACGGCGGCCAAATTCGCGGGCAACGCTGCCGCTTTCGGTAAAGCAGCTCACCCCGTTGCCAAACTCATGGTCGTTGATCAGTTGAATGGCGGTCGCCACATCCGGCACGCGCACGCATACCAGCACCGGGCCAAAGATCTCCTCTTTATAGATGGTCATCTCCGGCGTGACGTGGTCGAACAGCGTGCCGCCCATCCAGAAACCGTCTGCACAGCCCTCACCCGCTTGAGTGCTATCAAACTCGCGGCCATCGACGATAAGCTGCGCGCCTTCTGCCACGCCCTTTTCGATGTAGCCGGTGATTCGTTGATGCGCTTGGCGGGTCACGATGGGCCCCATTTCTGCATCCAACTGCATGCCATCTTTGACTTTCAGCGCCTTAGCCCGCTCGGTGAGCATCGGCACGACTTTATCGGCCACATCGCCGACCAGCACGGCCACGCTAATCGCCATGCAGCGCTCGCCCGCACTGCCGTAGGCTGCACCAATTAACGCATCCACCGCTTTATCCAGGTGGGCGTCTGGCATGACCACCATATGGTTTTTCGCCCCGCCCAGCGCCTGCACGCGTTTGCCGTGCTTGGCACCGCGCTCGTAAATCAGGTTGGCAATCGGCGTGGAGCCGACGAACGACAGCGCTTTAACGTGAGGGTGATCGATCAGCGCTTCGACGGAGTCTTTATCGCCCTGCACCACGTTGAACACGCCATCGGGCAGGCCTGCCTGAGTTAGCAGATCCGCGATCATCAGCGAGGCGCTAGGGTCCAGCGGGCTGGGCTTGAGAATAAAGGTATTACCGGCGGCAATGGCGATGGGGAACATCCACATCGGCACCATCGCCGGGAAGTTAAACGGCGTAATACCGGCAACCACGCCCAGCGGCTGGCGCACGGTCCAGTTATCGATGCCGGTGCTAACCTGCTCGGTGTAATCACCCTTTAATAGCTGGGGAATGCCGCAGGCAAACTCGACAATATCAATACCCCGTGCCACTTCGCCCTGAGCATCGGTAAATACCTTGCCGTGCTCTTTGGTGATTGCTTCGGCCAGGGCATCTTTATTGGCGTTCAGCAGCTCCAGGAATTTGAACATGACCCGAGCGCGACGAATAGGCGGTGTATCGGCCCAGGCTGGAAATGCCGCCTGGGCGGCTTGCACGGCGGTGTCCACATCGGCGGCCGAAGCCAGGGCAACGCGGCCAGTGACCTGCCCGGTGGCAGGGTTGAAGACATCCTGGGCGCTGCCGGAGGCGCCTTCGCTGCGTTGGCCGTTAATAAAGTGGTGGATGGCGTTGGTTGTCATTGTCGCTACCTTTATAACAAAAGCTTAAGTGATCGGAGGATGATCACTAGACTACCCCGCCTAACAGGCCAAGCAATTGAGTAATTTTTAACCCAGATATAAGCTTTGCTAATAACACAACAATGAAGGTTCACCACCATGCAGGAGTACGCCACGCTGCGGGCCTTTGTGGCCGTTGCCCATACCGGCAGCGTCTCAAAGGCGGCCGAGCAGCTCCATTTGACCCAGCCCGCGGTTAGCCTAAAGTTGAAGCAGCTACAGCTGCATCTGGGCCTAACGCTGTTTACCCGCCGCCCACAAGGGTTAACGCTGACTGCCGATGGTTACGCCTTGCTACCGGCCGCTGAAAATGCCCTGGCCAGCGCGCTGGCCTTTGAGCAGAGCGCCAGCGCGTTACACAGCACGCTGCGGGGCAAGCTGCGTATTGGCACCATTGTTGACCCGGAATTTATTCGCTTGGGCGATTTTCTCAGCCGCTTGATGGCCCGCGCGCCACAGCTGGAAACCGAGCTTCACCACGGCATGAGCGGCAGCGTATTGGGCAGTGTGGGACAGGGGGAGTTAGATGTAGGCTTTTTTCTCGCCCCGCCCGACGAAGGCACCGGCCATCCTGACCTCGAGTGGCGGGAGCTAACCCACTTTCACTACCACGTGGTGGCACCGCCGGGCTGGGAAGCCAAACTTGCCGATACCCGCTGGGAAGCGCTTGCGCAACTGCCCTGGATTGTGACCCCCGCTGTGTCAGCGCACTCCCGGCTACTCAAGCGAGCGCTGGCCGCAAGCGGCGCGACCCCGAACCGTGTTGCCCAGGTCGACCAAGAGGCGTGTATGCTGGATTTAGTCAGAGCAGGCGTGGGCCTGAGCCTAGCGCGAGACGCGCTGGCCATGGCCGAACGCCAAGAGAGCGGCTTGGCGGTGGCGGACAACGTTCGCCTGCCCTGCGCATTAAGCCTGATCTGGCGCAGCGACCGCGCCACCGAACCTACAATTAAGGCGGCGCTGGACACCCTCGATACGGTATGGCCGCATCGTCTAAGGTCGCTGTAAGGAAGCGGAACCTCTCGACACTAATGGACTCAATAACGAGCTTTGATTCGTCACCGCCACCGGAGTGTTTGCAATGATCCGATTTCCCCATATTCGCCCTTTAACCCTGTGCGTGATGGCCGCCGCCGGTCTGGCAAGCACATCGCTCCACGCGCAGTCCAATAGCGAGGCGACCTTTGCTGGCGGCTGTTTCTGGTGCATGGAACCGCCTTACGACAAACAGCCGGGCGTGAGCGCCACCATATCCGGCTACATGGGCGGCGAGCTTGAGAATCCGACCTACGAGCAGATCTCCCGAGGCGGTACTGGCCATGCGGAAGTCGTGCAAATCGAGTATGACGACAGCCAAATCAGCTATGAACAGCTGTTGGAGATTTTCTGGCGGAACATAGACCCCTTCGCCGTCGACCGCCAGTTCTGCGATAGCGGTGATCAGTACCGGTCGGCGATCTTTTATCATAATGATGAGCAGCGGGCCTTGGCCGAAGCGTCAAAAGCCGAGATGGAAGCCCGTTTCGATCAAGAGATAGCGACTCAAATCGTTCCTGCCAGCGAGTTTTGGGCAGCCGAGGAGTATCACCAGGATTACTACGAAAAAAATCCGCTGCGCTACAAATTCTACCGCCTGAGCTGCGGTCGGGATGACCGTCTAGAAGAAGTGTGGGGCGAAGAAGCGGGCGGCCCTACTGTCGAGTAATCTCACCCCGTTAGCCTCAAAACGCCAAGGCGGTTGATTCGCCTTGGCGTTTTTTATGGAACGATTCCCTATGCGCCCTGCCCTACTAGCAGGTTTATATGATGGCGACTCATTCATTTGGGCAAACCGCCATTTTTCTACTAAGGTAGAAAGTCAGCATTAATAGACCAGTCGGCTAAAGGGCTGCTCTATCTGATTAAACGCCCCGTTGATCTAAAGATAGGAGATCTTATGAGCAACACCATTACGACAGTGAACCCGACCACCGGCGAAACGCTTGAGACCTATACGCTGATGGATGAAAGCCAGGCCAAGCAGGTAGTCGAGGCCAGTCATGAGGCGTTTCTGGATTGGCGGCTCAAGCCGCTCGAGCACCGAGCCAAGGTGGTGAAAGCCATTGGCGAAGCAATGAGCGCGCATAAAGAAGAGCTTGCCGACCTGATGGTCAAAGAGATGGGCAAGCTGCCCTCGCAAGCGCGCCAGGAAGTGGATCTTTGCGTCGGCATTTGTGATTACACCGCCGAGCATGGTCCCACCAAGCTGGCCGATGAAGAGCGCAAACCCGGCAATGGCGAGCGCGGCATCGTCACCTACTCCCCCATGGGCGTGATTTACGGCATTCAGCCGTGGAACTTCCCTGCTTACCAAGTAGTGCGCTACTCCATCGCCAATATTATGGCGGGTAACAGTGTGCTGCTAAAACACGCTGAAAACGTGACGGGCAGCGGCCTGCTGCTGGAAAAAATCTACCGTGAAGCGGGCCTGCCGGAAAACGTTTTCCGTACGCTCGTCATTTCACACGATGTGTCCGACACTGTCATCGCCCATAAAGCCGTACGTGGCGTGACCTTGACCGGTAGCGACGGCGCTGGCCGCAAAGTGGCCGCTAAAGCCGCCGAGCATCTGAAAAAGACCGTACTAGAGCTAGGCTCCAACGATGCCTACTTGGTGCTGGACGATGCCGACCTGGACGTGGCGGTGGATACCTGCGTGACTGGCCGCGTCTTTAACGGCGGCCAAACCTGTGTGGCGGCAAAACGCTTTGTGGTCACCGAGAAAAACTATGAAGCGTTCAAAGAGCGCTACGTGGCGCGCATGAAGGACTTGAAAGCGGGCGACCCGACCAAAGAAGATAGCGACCTAGGCCCGATGGCCCGTGTCGATCTTCGCGACGGCCTTCACGAGCAGGTGGAAGAGAGCGTGCGTAAAGGCGCGAAAATCCTCTGCGGCGGCGAAAAACCAGAAGGTAAAGGGGCGTTCTACCCGGTAACCGTGCTGGATAACGTCACCCCCGGCCAGCCCGCCTACGACGACGAGCTGTTCGGCCCGGTTGCCGCGTTGATTCGCGCCAAAGATGATGAAGACGCCATGCGCATCGCCAACAACAGCCGCTACGGCTTGGGCGGCGGCATCATCTCCAAAGATGTGAAGCGTGCCACCGAGCTTGCCAGCAAGTATTTTGATACCGGCATGGTGTTTATCAACGGCTTTGGTGTGGCAACGCCTGAAATGCCGTTTGGCGGCGTGAAGGATTCAGGCTATGGCCGTGAGCACGGCGGCTTTGGTATGCACGAGTTCGTCAACGCTAAATCGGTGATTGTGGTTCAAAGCTAACATCATCAAGCCCATCGGCTCACGATGGGCAAACCCACAAAAACGCCGCAGTGTCGTTTCACGACCTGCGGCGTTTTTATAGGTAGCGTATTTTAAAAGCAGCGTTAGGCGATTTGCCGCCGACGCTGCCATAGCGTCACCAACAGTGCCACTACCAGCCAACTTACCAGCGCGGCAATCACGTCATCCAACACAATGCCCAACCCGCCGTTAACGTATTCCGCTAAATGAATAGGTGGCGGTTTCAAGCCATCGAAGAAGCGGTAGACGCCAAACGCCAAGGCCAGTACCAGCGGATGGCGAGCGGCTGTTAGCCCCAGCACTACCAGCGGGAAGGCGACGTACTCATCGGCGACAATGCTACCGTGATCCAAACCATCGTAGTGCCACGCCGCGATATGACACACCGGCACCGCGGCCACCAGCATCAGCGCGATGATGGCAGCCTGCTGCCCGGTCGGGCGACCCAAGAGCCACCACGCCAACGGCAAGCCAATCAATGAACCAAAGGTGCCTGGCGCAACGGGCGCTAGCCCTAGCCCAAAGCCGGTCGCTAGCCAAAAATTAATCGTATCGAACATTAGCCAGCCTGCTGTGCCTGACGTTCAAGCTCTGCCGCCATCTCTGGCGTTAGGTTTAGCGCGCTGGCGAGTTGATCCAACCATGCCCGCTCCATGGGGTTTTGGTCGTCAATTACTGCCACGCTGATCAGGTACATCTCGCGGGCCGCCTGGGGGGAATCCGCCTCACGGGCGAGTGCCTGGGCATCCAGCGGTGCTTTTAACTGCTGTTCCACCCAGCGGTGCATCTCCTGATCCGCGCCTAGGGCATCAATCTGATCGGTGATTAGCGCCTGCTCCTGCTCATCGATATGACCATCCGCCCGGGCGGCCATGATCATTGCCTGCAACAGCTCCAGGCTGCGGCGCTCTTGATACTCACCGCTCAGCACCTCGACGCGCTCGCCTTCTGATGAGGATTGGGTCGCCGCTCCTTTCTTTTCCTGCGAGCTTTGCCACGCTTTCCACGCCAGCATGCCTACACCCGCAATCGCGCCATATTTCAACGCTTTACCGCCCATGCTACGGCCACGTTTGGAACCCACCAGCATGCCCATGGCACCGCCGCCCAGCAGGCTTTTCACATCAAAACCGCTGGAACCGCTGCTTTGACGTGTACCTTGGCTGCTATTACCGCCTAAATGGCGGGAGAGCCCATCAATCACACCTTTGACATCCATGCCGCCGCTGCTGCCTTTGCTACCACTGGCCTGGCTCATCAGCTGCTGTAGAATTTTGCTTGCGTTCATCCTTGCACTCCTCAATAAACATTCGTTCGACGGGGCAAACGCGGGTCGTTTAACCCTTGTTATAACGCATGCTACATGAATGCAGCATGAATTAACCCCGCGCTAGCGCTTAGCTCAACGCCCCTTTCACCGCGACCGAACTGCCATGACGGCTAGCGCTCACCTCAATACGAACCGGCATCTGCTCTTTGAGTTCGCTGACGTGGGAAATAATCCCAATCATGCGGCCGCTCATTTGCAGCTCGCTCAGCATGGCAATGGCTTGATCCAGGGCGTCTTGGTCCAGGCTGCCAAAGCCTTCATCAATAAATAGCGTATCGAGCTGAATACCACCCGCGTAGGCCTGCACCACATCAGAAAGCCCCAGCGCCAGCGACAGCGCCGCCATAAACGACTCCCCACCAGAGAGCGTAGCCACCGGGCGATTTTTGCCTGTGTAAGTATCAGCCACGTCTAGCTCTAAGCCAGACGCTTTATTGCCTTTGGAGGGGTCTTCCCGGCGCACCAACTGGTAACGCCCGCGGCTCATGCGCACCAAACGTTCGGATGCTTGAATCAACACATCATCCAGCAGTACGCCCAGCACGAAGCGCTGAAGGCTGATGCGGTGGCCGGTGCGGCCATTGGCGACGTCGCTCAGCGTGCCCCACAGCTGGTATTGGGCTTCCAGCTCCGCCTGGGAGGCGTGGGCAGCCGCCAGCTTTTGGTGAATGTTTTGCAACGTGGTTAATCGCCCATCCAGTTGCCGCCAGGTCTCTAGCTGGCTGTTTTCTTGAGCCTGTGCACTTTCAGCCTGGGCAGTCAGTGCGGCGAGATCCGGCGGCGTTTTTTCCGCCAGCTGGGTTTGGTAATTCTCTAGCGCGCCCTCAAGCTCGGCCAAGCGGCGTTGATACGCCTCCACCCGATGCGTCAGCTCATGCCGCTGGGCATCATTCAGTTGGGCGGCCTGATATTCCGCCTCATCACCAAAGGGGCTAGCCTGCAGCGCCGCCTGCCACTCGGCGTGAGCCTGCTGAAGCGACTGCTCGCTACGCTCGACCCGCTCGTTCGCTCCGCGTAACTGCTCTTCCGCCCGCGCCAGTTGGGTCTGGCGAGTCGAAAGTGCTTGTTGAGCGCTCTCCCAGGCCTTTTCAAGCTGGGCGATGTGCTGCTCCAGCTCAGCCAGGGTTTGGCGCATTGCCTCAGGATGCCGGGCGTCTTCCGGCAGCGATTGGCTCAGCTGATCACGCTGGCTCTCTAGGCGTAACGCGCTCTCTTTCGCCTTTTCCACCTCAGGACGCTGGGCTTTAAGCTGCTTATCCAGCGTGCCCCAATCACATCGCAGCGACTCCCGGGCAGCGGTTTGCTGGCGAATCTCGGCCTCAACCTGCTCCCGGCGCTGTACCTGTTGGCGCAGGTCTTCATAGGCCTGTTGTAGTGCAAGCAGCGGCTGGCTAGCCCACTCCCCCAACTGCTGGGTAAGCCGCTGAGCCTGCTCGGTGTGGCTGTCGATGTGTTGAGCGAGCTGATGGTGGTGACGCTCTGCACGTTGCAGTGCCTGGCGCGCCTGTTCTTGCGCCGCTCTAGCGTCTTCCACCTGTGCCTGGGTGACCAACTCGGCGCGATTTATCGCTGGGGCGGGATGCTCCAGGCTGCCACATACCGGACAGGGGGAATTCTGCTCAAGGGTCAGCGCTAACAGCGCGGCCTGGCCCTGGTGCCAGCGCATCTCCTGCTCAGTGGCGTAGCGTTCGGCACGCTCGGTCTCGCCTTGTTGGTGGCTGAGCGCGTTTTTAGCCTGCTGCTGTTGCGTGATCAACGCCTGGCGCTGCTGGGTGAGTTCATCCAGCTCTTGGCGCAGGGCTAGCAGGTGGTGATGGCGGCTTAGCTCAGCGGGGGCGCTCGCCAGTTGCTGAAACTCACTCTGCAAGCGTTCCAGGTGAACGCCAATGGCTTCGCCTTGCTGGCGAATGCCATCTAGCTGCTGCTCATCGCGCTTAAGCGCCTCATCGGCTTGTTGCCAGGCAGTCTGAGACGTTTGAAAGTGCCGCTGCAGCTCACTGAGCTGCTGGCTCTTTTGAATAAACTCTCCCAGCTGACGGTGCCGCTCCCTTAGCTCAGGAAGCTCTGTCTGACGTTGGCGCGCCGATTCTAACGCCTGCTGCGCCTGCTCAGCGCTAGTGCGCTGCGTCGTTAACGCGGCGTGCGCCTGGTGCTGTTCCGCCTGAGCGGTGGCCAACGCCTGCTGCGCTTGGTCTAAAGCGGCTTTTTGGGGGCGCAGCGCTTGGGCATGGGCGCTTTGCGCTAACCGTAACTGGATGTTTTCGACCTCGCCGTGCTGCTCAAGATGGCGACCCTTATCGGCAGCCAGTGCGTCCCGCGCCTCGAATTGGCGCTGCAGCGCCAGGGCTTCATCGCGCTGCTGTTCGGCGCGGCGGCGTTGCTGCTGTGCCGTTTCAAAGCGCTCACGCGATTGGCCTACCTGAGGGGTGAGCGACTCCAGCTCTTGCGCCAACGCGGCTTCGCTCTCAAGCTCCCCCCCGGCAAGAATGCCATTGATATGCTGGCGATGATCGCTCACCGCCCGCTCGATTTGATTAGCCTGAGTGCGCAGGCGCTCTTCAATACGCTGGAACACCTGGGTTTGAAACAGCTGGGAGAAAATGACTTCGCGATCTTTGGAGCCTGCCAGCAGCAGTTCGCGGAACTTACCCTGGGGGAGTACCATCACCTGACGAAACTGATTGGCGTCTAGGCCTATTAGCGCTTGCAGCTCGGCCGTGGCGTCGGTGACCTTTCGCGCCACTAGGCACTCGTCCTCCTCACCTTCCGAAGTGAGTCGCCACAGCTGGGCTTCTGCGGTTTGTGTCGTTGTGCCTTCGCCGCTGGCCTTGGGGCGCTCCTGCAGAGGCACTCGGCGCACCCGATACATGGCATCACGCAGGCGAAACGTCAGGCTGACTTCGGTGAGCAGAGAGGCATCCGCCTGATCGCAGCGCATCTGGCCCGCGTCCCGCTCATTGCCGGTGGTTTGGCCGTACAAAGCAAAACAGATGGCATCAAGGATCGAGCTTTTGCCCGCGCCGGTGGGGCCGTTAATCAGAAACAGCGGGCTTCTGCCCAGCGCGGTGAAGTCGATGGTTTCGCTACCGGCAAAGGGGCCAAAGGCCTGCATGGTCAGCGTTAATGGCGTCATGCTTGGCCCTCCTGCTCGCGGCTCAGGGTAGTGATCAACTCGCTCATGGCACTGGCCTGGGCGTCGTTCATTGGCTCGCCGCTGGTTTGAGCGAAAAAGTCGCTGAACATATCCAGCGCGCTGAACGCAAGCTGCTCGCGGTCTAGCTGTTGGCGGCCTTTCGCTTCCAGCATGCCGGGCTTTTCCAGGTGTAGCACGTTGTGGTACACCGCCCGCAGTTTGCCCATGGGGTCGAGAATGGCGTGGCGGTCGGTGAGGCGCACCAGCAGGTAGTCATCGGCGTGGGGGTCAGTGGCCCCTTGGGCCAAAAGCTGGTCCAGCTCACCTTCCAGCACGCGCACGTCCCGGCGGGGCAGCAGCGGATGGTGGGCTATTTGGGTGACGCCTTCGCTGCCCACCTCAACAAAGGTGACGCCTTTGCGCTGGGTGGCTTCGGAAAAGCTGTACTTCAGCAGCGAGCCGCTATAGCGAATATGCTCGCCACCGCGAATCTGAGGGCCGTGAAGGTGGCCCAGTGCCACGTAGTCAAAGCCCTGCATGGGTTCCCAAGCCACGCTCTCCGCTCCGCCCAAAGTAAGCGGGCGCTCGGAGTCGCTGGCGGTTCCGCCATCCACAAAACAGTGGCTCATCAGTAGCGTCGGGCGCCCCGGCTGGCGCTGTGCCTCAATGCGCTCCAGCAGGTAGCGGTGGGCGCTGTCGAAGTCGCGCACGTCTTCGCCAAACTCGCTGCGTACATATTCCGGGTCGGCGTAGGGGATGCCGAAGACATCCACCGTGTCATCGCCAATCGTGAGCGTGACCGGCTGGTCGCAGGTGGCTAGGTCGGTGAGAATATGCAGCCCGGCTTGGCGCAGGTGGCGTGCGCCAAACCCCAGCCGCTCGGCACCGTCGTGGTTACCGGAAATCATCACGACTGGCAGGCCGCGCTTCTCGCACAGCTCGCCTAAGACCTCATCCAACAGCGTGACCGCCGCTGCTGGAGGCACCGAGCGGTCGTAAATATCGCCCGCCACCAGCACGGCATCCACCTGCTCGCGGTCGATGATCTCCAGCAACTGCTGCAACACATGACGCTGGTCTTCCAGCAGGGAAAGGTTGTGAAACAGCCGCCCTAAATGCCAATCGGCGGTATGAAGTAATCGCATGACAGGCTCGACACAGAAACGTTAGCTGCATCATAACAACCTGACACCGCGACGCTAGCGCTTAGGGAGTGATGGGCAGCCGCCGCTTGTGCGCCGAGCGCTGGTAGGTTTGGATAATGGTGGCACGGGCGCTCTCGCTTATTTGCTCGCCGGTAAGAAAGGCATCGATATCCGCATAGCTAACGCCCAGCGCTTCTTCGTCGGCGAGCTGTGGTTTGAGGGTTTCCAGGTCGGCGGTGGGCTGTTTTTCCACCAGCGCTTCCGGTGCCCCTAGCACGGCGCCGAGCTGCCGCACCTGGGCTTTGGTCAACCCGGTGAGCGGCGCAATATCGCAGGCACCGTCGCCATACTTGGTAAAAAAGCCCATCAACGCTTCGGCCGCTTGGTCGGTGCCTACCACCAACCCTGCGTTGGCGCCTGCTACGGCGTACTGGGCCACCATCCGCTGGCGCGCTTTAATGTTACCCAGCACGAAATCCCGCTGATGGGCGTTAGTAAAGCCCAGCCCACCGGCTTCAAGCGAGGCCAACAGCGCATCGCTGGCCGCCTGAATATTAACCGTCAGTACGTTATCCGGCTGGATAAACGCCAGCGCCTGCAGGGCGTCTTCTTCATCCTGCTGGGTGTCGTAGGGCAAACGCATAGCGTAGAAGTGCGCCTCGACTCCCTCTTGGCGGGCTTTTTCGACCGCTAGTTGCGCCAGCCGCCCGGCCACGGTGGAATCGACACCGCCGCTAATGCCCAGCACCAGGCTCTTCTGCCCGGCGCTCACTAGCTGGCGATATAAAAATGCCACGCGACGCTCCACTTCCTGCTGTGGGTCGATGGTGGGAGACACTTGCATCGCTGTCTGGATATGGGCCTGATTGGCTTGATGGTTGATAGCACTCACCTGCCCCTCTACTACGGCTGAGTGGTGCTCCGGTAGGCGCTTCAGCGCGTAGTGGGCGGCAGCTAAACGCACCTCGTTGCGGTCACCGGAAAAGCGCCGCGTCTCGGATATCAGGTAGTACTGCTGTTCGTGGTAAAACGCCCAGGCAAAACATACCGTACCTACTGGAATGCCGTCGTGGGGCTCTGGCCCGGCAATGCCGGTATTAGCCAGGGCCACGTTGGCATCGTTGTTGGTCAGCGCCCCCAGCGCCATCTCTTTGGAGGTGGCCTCGCTGGTTAATCCGCACGTCTCAATGGTATGGACGCTCACGGAGAGATAGCGTTGCTTCGCGTCCGGGGAGTAGACGGCCAAGCCACCATCTATTGATTGGCCGCTGCCGGGCACCCGCGCCAGTTCCGACACGATCAGCCCAGCCGTGCAGGACTCGGCGGTGGCGAGTTTCAAGGCGTGCTTTTGCAGATAGTCGCGGACATGTTCGAGCAGTTCCATTGCCATTTCCTTTTTTGGGGTATGCCTGCGTGTTGAAATCCCTCAAGCCACTATAGGTAATCCCTGCCATTTGTCGAAAGGCGGCCAACCCACCCCGGCATGCCGTTTCGCGCTGAAAGCCGCATAAAAAAAGCCCCCATCGCAGGATGGGGGCTGAAGGCTTACCGGATAAATTTAATCTAGATTAGTCCCGAAACGCATCCGGATAGGTCGTTAAGTCAACGCCCCACAGCATCGGCAGCAGGAAGTAGACCGCGGCCACGATGAGGAACATCGCAATGATGTTCAGCCAGAAGCCGTTACGCACCATCTCGATGATTTTGATTTTGCCGGTGGCGAAAATGATCGCGTTAGGCGGCGTGCCCACGGGCAGCATGAAGGCGCAGTTCGCCGCCATGGCCGCCGGTACCATCAGCACGAACGGGTGAATATTCAGCGCCAGCGCCAGCGACGCCAGTACCGGCAGGATCATGGTGGCCGTGGCCGTGTTGGAGGTGATTTCGGTCAGGAACAGTACCATACCGGTGGCCAGCAGAATCACTAGCAGGAAGTTCACGCCTTCCAGCACGCTCATTTGGCCGCCAATCCAGGAAGCCAGACCCGACGAGCCAAAGCCTGCGGCAATCGCCAAGCCGCCGCCGAACAGCAGCAAGATGCCCCACGGTACGTCTTTGGCCACATCCCACCCCAGCAGGCAGCCGCCTTTGTTGGGAGAAGGAATGAGAAACAGCGCCACGGCAGCGGTAATCGCAATCATGGTGTCGTTAATGCCAGGGATGTTAAGGATTTGGCCTTGCCATAAAAACGACCGAGTGATCCAGAAGAACGCGGCGAACAGGAACACACCGAGTACCGCCTTCTCTTCGAAGGTGATCTTACCCAGCGCCTCTTTCTCTTTACGGATCAGCGCTCGACCGCCCGGCAGTTTGGCGAGCTTGATCGGGTAGATGAAGCGCGTCAGCATCACCCAGCCAATCACCAGCAGCGAAACGACCACCGGGAAAGCGAACATCAGCCACCCCGCGAACGAAATCTCGACGCCAAACAGTTCATTGACGATGGCTGCCAGGATAATGTTCGGCGGCGTGCCAATCAGGGTGCCCAAACCGCCAATGGTGCCGCCATAGCCCACACCAAAAATCAGCGCTTTGCTGAACTTATCGATCTCTTCACTGTGGTCACCTTCGGTTTTATTCAGCTCTTGGGTGACCTGGTAGACAATCGCGGTGCCAATGGGCAGCATCATCATGACGGCGGCGGTGTTGGATACCCACATGGACAAAAAGCCCGTTGCCGCCATGAAACCGAACACGATGCTGTTAATGCTGGTGCCGAGCACGGAGATGATCGACAGCGCAATACGCTTGTGCAGATCCCACTTCTCCATGGCCAAGGCAATCATGAAGCCGCCCAAGAACAGGAAGATGATCGGGTTACCGTAAGCCGCCGTGACGGCGCTACCCTCCAGCGCACCGGTAATGGGCAGCAGTATAATCGGCAGTAGCGAGGTCACGGGAATGGGAATGGCCTCGGTGATCCACCACACCGCCACCCATAAGGTGGTGGCCAACACCATGCGCCCTTCGAAGCTCAGATCGGCCGGGTGGAAAAACAGCACCACCAGGGCAAACAGCAGCGGGCCCAGCACCAGACCGATCGTCTGAGCCCGGTTGTAGGCAGGGGGGTTTGGTGGTTGGCCGCCGGGGCCGTGATCGTCTTGGGCGTCGTGTGACTCTCCGCGCGATGCAGCGCCACCCGCACTCGAGGTCGGCAACGCACACATCAGGAGGTTTTTGACTTGGTCGTGGGAGTGCCAGAGGTGGTCCCACAGCGTCATCGTGGCAGTTCTGCGCATTATAAATGTACCGCTCGCAGTCAGGGGGAACGAAAGGGCTCAGGAGGTGGCTGGCCCGATGGCATGTCTAACCAACGCCACTGGCGTTTTCGGTGCCCTTTATTCACTGCAATAGGCCATTAGTCCAGTCAATTGGCGACGATTACAACCAAAGTCTAACCACTTTAGTCGCAATGTTTAGTCACTACTAACATTAAACGGAACCACCTTTTACGGAGATATCATCGTGTTAGACCGCTTTACCATGCCGATGACCCAGCGCCCGCTTCGCTATCTGGCGCACGCCTTGCATCATCGACACATCACCCCGGATCAGGTCACGCTGGCAGCTTTTATCATTGGCATCTGCGCCCTGCCGCTGCTGGCGTTCGAACAGTATGGGTTGGCACTGGCCGCCATCGTGCTCAATCGTCTAGGAGATGGGGTAGACGGCGCCTTGGCCCGCCTGAGCGGCCAGCAAAGCGATGCAGGGGGCTTTCTGGACATTGGGCTCGACTTTGTCTTTTATGCGGCGGTGGTGCTCGGTTTTGCACTGGCGGACTCGGCGCAAAATGCCCTCCCCGCCGCGCTACTGCTGTTTGCGTTCATTGGTACCGGCACCTCCTTTTTGGCCTTTGCTATTGCCGCCAAAGCCCGCCAAGTAGAGCGCCCCAATTTTCCTAAGAAAGCCTTTTATTATTTAGAGGGCTTGACCGAAGGCACTGAGACGGTTGCCGCCCTGGTACTGTTCTGCCTGTTTCCGAAGGCGTTTCCGCTGCTGGCCAGCCTGTTCGCCGCTGCCTGTCTAATCACCACGGTCACGCGACTATGGGGCGGCTACTGGACACTGCGCGCATGACCCGACGATGACACCATTGTTAACATTTTGTATAGCTTTTATGAACGCCTTCCCCGAGTCGCTGGTCTATGCTGTGAGTATGAGTCAGCCGTGCCTAAGGGGTCTGGAAGACGACACGGCTGCTCTCTTTGAGGGGGATCACCCACATTACCCGAATTGGGGAGGTCAGATGATCCGTCAACATATTTTCAAAGGCACTCAGCCTGGCAGCCGAGAACATCTTGAGAAATATCTTATGGAACAAAAACATAGTCGTGCAAAAGCAAAACAGCTAGACGTAGTGACCGTCGCGACCGTGTCGTTCTTCGCGGGATGCCTGGTCACTTTACTAGCCACCTTCACGTTCTAGCACCCACCGCTTCGTGCCCACAGACAGCGAAATCCCCATGTGAATCGTGGGGATTTTTTTGTCCTGCTTGATTCATGTGAATTTTTGCAGACAGCCGAAACGGGTGATTGATTCTCACCCACCCCTGTATTACTCTCGAAGAGTACAAGACGCGTATAAATAGCGTTTTGATATTTCTGTTGCTCTTGCCGAGCAGCCGTTGGCATTCACAAGGAGTCGTGGCATGCATACTCATTCTCTAGTCGATATCTCACAAGCGGGCTTGAAACTCGCCATTCAAGAAATCAAGGAAGAGATGTTCGATACCCCGCAGTGTGACTACACCATTGCGAAACTGCTGAGCCACTGTGGCCAGTTCGACGCCGCCGAGCGACACATCGACGACATGCTATTGAAGTGGGGAGCTTCCCCGGACGTCGTAGCCCTGACCGAACGCGCCTATGCCGACATGGCGAGCTTAAACGCGCAGCATGCCGCCCACGCGTCCGTGGCGATGTCTCAGCGCGCCTCAGCCTTGACCACTTCTAGCGCCGTTGCTTAAGCGTTCAAGCGACCGTGTAACTCCCTATCGCTATAAACGGCTTGCCTCTTTCCAAGTGGCAAGCCGTTTTTATGTTCAGTCCAAATGATCCAGCGTCACGACGATGTCCTGGGTAGAGACATCGACGTTCCAGAAGGTATAGCTGTCGTCGTCTTCATCGACCAAACGGATATCGAAGTAGGGGCTCGTGTAGCCCGTTAGCGTGACACGCTGCGTGTCCCCATCTGCGAGCACGTCACTTCCCAGTACATCCTCTTCCCAACTCTTTGAGTCACCTGGGCTTACGTACATATAGTAAATGGTATAGCCAGTACGGTTGGTGATATCCACATAGTAGTCGGCGGCCATGACCAACGACGAACTACACATCAACAGCAGTGCAGCTAACAACACTTTCATACGCATGGAACGTTCCTTTTTCTTTTTTTTAACAGGCGGGAGGTGGCATAAGTGCCGCGCTGCGGTAATGCCCCACAGCCAACAAAGTATAATCTGGCGCTGAGGCCAAAGATAGCGGGTCACGTTTTTTTACATGCACGCCCAAGATGCGCCCGCAACTGGTAGAATGCTGCCCCTTTCAGGCGTGTGGTGGCTAACCGCCTCACCGCATCCCTCCTCCTACTACCTGAGAGTCGCGCAATGATTGCCACCGTCAATGCCATTTTTCGGCCAATTTTACGGCTGGGCCTTATCCCTCAAATTGTGATTGGTATTGCCGCTGGGGTGCTGCTAGCTCTATTCACCCCTGGGATTGCCAGCGATGTTGCGCTACTTGGCCAGCTGTTTATTGCTGCGCTGCAAGCGGTTGCGCCGATTTTAGTCTTCGTACTGGTGGCGGCGGCCATTGCCGCCCACCAAGCAGGCCAACCCACCCATATCCGCTCGGTATTGGTGCTGTATGTCGCGGGTACGCTGATTGCCGCGCTAATTGCTGTGGCGGCCAGCTTTGCGTTCCCTACGGAGCTGGCGCTGGATGCAGGCCAAGTTGATGGCAACCCTCCCAGCGATATTCTTAGCGTGCTGCGTGATCTGCTGCTCAACGCGGTCGCCAATCCCGTGACGGCCCTGATGAAAGCCAACTTCATTGCCATTCTGGCCTGGGCAATTGGCTTAGGTCTAACGCTGCGCCAGGCCAGCGACACTACCCGCCAAGCGCTTAGCGATTTATCGGCGGCGGTTACGCGTATTGTCACGCTAGTGATTCGCTTAGCGCCGCTGGGTATTTTCGGCTTGGTGGCCGGTACGCTGGCGGAGTCTGGCGTTCAGGCACTGCTGAACTACGCCCAGCTATTGGGGGTGATCGTTGGCTGTATGCTATTTGTGGCGCTGGTGAGTAACCCGCTGCT